>Ga0163144_10007543_pt1 | contig 23822 bp, 23 predicted proteins | sample OliLak19BULKMAT1_FD_123175 | JGI IMG/M metagenome (GOLD analysis project Ga0163144, IMG submission 123175) | Freshwater microbial mat bacterial communities from Lake Vanda, McMurdo Dry Valleys, Antarctica - Oligotrophic Lake LV.19.BULKMAT1 | ecosystem: Environmental > Aquatic > Freshwater >...
ATGGATTGAGCTCAATGGTGGGCTTACGGGCGCGACCACGGGTGCTGTGGGGACCACTACAGCGGAGGAAGTAGAAGCGTCCCTGATTGGTTTTAGTGGCATAGGTATTGGCCTCCTGTTAGTTGTTTCCCTTCGTTACGAAATTGGGGGCTTCGTAACGCAATCCTTGAGCTGCGAAGCTGTGCTTCGTAGTTTGCCGCAGGATCGCATAGTCGCGACGGCAGAACTTTTACGCATACACGAGCCGCCCGCGCGCGATGGGAATGGCGAGGCCGTCTTCCTTTGCGGTTTTGACCCAGAGCTTGATCGCATCCTCGGCGTTGCGGATGGCGTCCTGACGGGTCGAGCCGTGGGCCATGCAGCCGGGGAGCTCGGGGACATCCACCACGTAGGCGGCATCTTCATCGCTCCACCAAAGGATCATCTCGTAGCTGTTGGATTTCATAAGAGTTTGTAGGTTGCTAGAATTCTCCTGATTTGTCGAACTTGGTAGGGCTTCGCCTTGGAGCCTTCGCGCTGGAGATTGATGCGCTCGACTACGCCGGCCCGCGTGAAAATGTGGTGACTGCCTGACATCCGCTTCCGAAAGCCTTTGGCTTCGAGCAGATGACAGAGTTCGTCAAAGCGGATGTTGGCGTCGGATTCCCCACGCAGCAGTTTTTCGAGGGTCTTGGCTGCACTCACTATTTGGATTGCGCCGGTGTTGGCGCTGGCGCTGCTGGCGGCTTCCTCTCCCGCTGCGGGGCGCGTTCGATGTGGCTGGCGCTGTCCCAGGCGCGGAGTTTGTCGGCGTTGCGGGTGTATTTGTTGCGCACAATGGCGTCGAGGTAGTTGACCTCTCATCCCGGCTTTGATGAGGCGGTCGATGGCGGCGGTGCTTTCGACGCCTTCGCCGTCGTCGCTTTCAATAGACGTGGCCAAACATATTGCACCTGCGGTTTCGCGGTCGTTCATAGACTAGAGGTTTGAGTGGGATTTTAGGGAGTTCCGTGGACTGCCCGCAGAACGTGTTTGCGCGGACGGCGATTGCCAAGGAGGAAATCGAGAGGTTCCGGCCCCTCGCCACGAAGCGGAGCTTCCGCCGCGCAGCGTGCGTGCCCAAGCCCCGAGCTTGGGCACGAGGAGACATGATCGAGCGGCTGCCGTTTAGAAATCCCGATACACCTCGAAGCGGTGCTGGATGCGGCAGATGCGGATGAGGGTCTGTGGATGATAGACGCAGTAGAGGAAGCGCCAGTCGCCCACCCGCAGTTTGCAAAGACCGGCGAGATCGTCCGGCATGCCGACCAGCCGCCGATGCACCACGGCGGCGGCGTTTTCCGCCAGCCAGAGGATTTTGCGTTCGACACTCGCGCCGATGGCGGAGTCGGGTTCCCCAAGCGGCCGATCAGCCGCCGAATTACTTCGACTCGGTAGGGCACGGGAGATGGCGGGGCTGCCAGACTTTGAAGGCACCGGCGAGGTCGTCCTGCCGGGCCTGGCGCAACTCGGCCATGAGGTCGGGGTGTTGCGCGGTGAGCCAGTCCTGAAGCTCATCGAGCGTCTCCACCGACGCGAGCACCGCCGCGGGAATTTCGAGAGTTCCGGGTTTCATAATGGCGTGGAAAGTAGCACGGAATCAGGCATGGGGACGAGGGCGGTGGCACGAGGCAGGAAAATTGATGCCGGGTAAGCGCGAGGGGCGCGCGTTGTTGTTTCTTGCGAACAGGCTTTCAAATATCCGCCCGGCGGATGCGGAGCACTTTCACATGGCGGTCGGCGAAGTCTTCCCAGTAGTAGAGGGCAAAGCCGCAGTGGACGTGAACGTGGAGCAGGCGGCCTGGTGGGGTCGGGTTCCTGGTAGTCGGCGAAGCGCTCGGGGGGAGGATTGCAGTTCGCCGAGCCGGCGGCGCAATTGGATTTGCACCCGGCGCGGCAGGGCGGCGATGAACTCGACGACTTCGAGGTCGAGCAGCAGCCGATAACTCATTCCGCGAGTTCGTCGGGACGAAGGCCGAGACGCCGGTCGAGTTCTTCCAGGGGAATCCAGCGGGCGGGATCGGGGTCATCGAGCTTGCGGGCCAGCTCGGCACCGAGGTGACCGCTTTTGCGATCCTGCAGCACCACGGCGTAGGCGATGAGGCGGCGCAGGGCGGTTTCATCCCAAGTGGTGATCTCCTGCCGAATGGTGTCGAAGCTCATGGCCGAAATCGTAACCCATCGTCGCAGCCCGGCAAGAATTGGCTTTCGCGCCGAGGCTCGAATTCAATCGGCCACTCAACCCGCAAGCTCCCGGCGCCAGCACCTCCTGCAGCCTTCACGGCGTGCGCCGGGAGGGCCATTTAAGCCCTCGTGTCCAAACTGAGGGTTTGGACACGCCTGCAGCGCGGGGGAAGCTGTGCTTCAAGGCGAGGGCTGGCGGTATCGGCTGCCGCCCTCCCATGCAATGCAATTGCCCCGGCATGGCTGCGTTCCGAAAGCCCCACTTTTGGAACGAGGGGCAGGAAATTGCTGCCGGAAAAGCGCGAGGGGCGCGCGTCACCTCCTGCGGCCCTCACGGCGTGCGCCGGGCGGGCCGCTTTTGATTCGGTGGTTGCGCGAGGCGGCGGCCCCTCTACCTTCCCGGCCCTTATGTCAGCCAATCTTCCATCCCGTCCACGCCAGGTCGGCCAGCGGCGCAACTTTGCCATCGTCGCCGGGCAGTACAACCCGGACTACGTCCGCGGTTTGATCGAGCATGCGCGGGCCGAGTTTCTCGCCATTTCGCCGGGCTTCAATGTGGTCGTTCACGAGGTGCCGGGCGCGTTTGAGATTCCGCTGGTCGTCCAGGAAGTCGCCACGCGCGGCGGCGTGGATGCCATCGTGGCGCTGGGCGTGATCATTGAGGGCGAGACGGCGCACGCTTCGCTCATCGCCGGGGAAATCACCCGCGCGCTGGCGCAGCTCGCGCTCACGCATCGCATCCCGGTCATCCACGAGGTGCTGCTTTTGAAAAACGAAGCGCAGGCGAAAGTGCGCTGCCTGGAAGACGAGATCAACCGCGGCACCGAGGCCGCGCGCGTGGCGGCGCGCATGGTGCAGATGCTCGGCGAACTCCGCACCGCCCGCTCCGAGACGTCGGGACCGCGCAGCGAAGTGCGCTTCGCCCGCTGATACGTCCCGCGCGCATGGGCAAACGACGCGAAGGCCGCGAGGCGGCGGTCCAGTTTCTCTACCAGCTCGATCTGCACGGGCTGACCGAGGCCGGGGACACGGCGGATTTCTGGGAGCTGCGGGCCGGGCCGGAGCAGGCGAACCCGTCGGCCAAGACGCGCGCTTTCACCGAGCTGCTCGTGCAGGGCGTGAACGCGCACCGCGCGGACATTGATGCCCGCATTCAGGCCTGCGCCGCGAACTACGACTTGCACCGCATCGCCGCCGTGGACCGCAACATTTTGCGCGTGGCCATTTACGAGCTGCTGCACAGCCTCGAAGTCGCGCCCGTCATCATCATCAACGAGGCCATCGAGATCGCGAAAAAGTTTGGTGCGGAAAAGTCCGGCGGCTTCGTCAACGGCATCCTCGACCGGATCAAGAAAGACGTGAACCGCCCGGCGCGGACCGGCGTGAAAAGTGACGAAGACTGAGGCCCGCCGCCGCACGCCTTCTTCATTCTTGATCCCGCATCCTTTCCCCACATGGCCTTTGGCTTTTTCAAATCGCTGATCGAAAAATTCACCGGGCGTCCGGTGGATTGGGAGGAGCTGGAGGAGGCGCTCATCCGCGCCGATCTCGGCGTGCCGATGATGACGCGCATCCTTTCCGCCTGCCAGGCCCGCACGGAAAAACTCACCGCCGAAAGCGTGGTCGCCGTGGCCCGCGAGGAAATCCTGAAAGTGCTGCCGCGCGACAACGTGGTGCTGCGCCCGCTGGCGTCGAAAACGAAAGTCATCCTCATCGTCGGCGTCAACGGCACAGGCAAGACGACCTCGACGGCCAAACTCGCGGGGTTTCTCAAAACCAAAGGCCACACCGTCATGCTGGCGGCGGCGGACACCTTTCGCGCGGCCGCCATCGAGCAACTCGGCATCTGGGGCGACCGGCTCGGCATCGAAGTGATCAAAGGCCCATACCACGCCGATCCCGCGGCGCTCTGCTACGAGGCGTATCAAGCGGCGGATCGCAAAAACGTCGAGTTCCTGATCTGCGACACCGCCGGGCGGCTGCACACCAAGGCGAACCTCATGGGCGAGCTAGCGAAGGTGAAGCGCGTGCTGCAAAAAGCCGACCCTGCCGCGCCGCACGAGACGCTGCTCGTCGTGGACGCCACCACCGGTGCCAACGCCCTCCAGCAGACCCGCGAGTTTCACGCCGCCACCGGGCTCACCGGCGTCATCGTGACGAAGCTCGACGGCAGCGGCAAGGGCGGCTGCGTCGTCGCCATCCAGCACGAACTCGGGATTCCCACGCGCTTCATCGGCACGGGGGAGAAGCTGGAAAATCTCGCCTTTTTCGAGAGCCGCGATTTCGTCGAGCGGATGCTCTGACGCGCGGCTACTTCACCTTCACGTTGCGCCGCAGGAAGGTCGGTATATCGAGATCCTGGCCGTCCACGATGGTCGGTTCGCTGTGCTCGAAACGCCCACGTTTCACCGGGTCGAGTTCCATCTGCTCCTGCTTCGCTTCGGTGCGCTTCAGCGCGGGCGCGGGCAGCGGCGAGTGCGCGGCGACGTGGAGGAGCACCGGCTCCACTTCCAGCGACGCGACGGCTTCGCGAGGCGCTGCCGCAAAGGCGTAGCTCGGCTCTTCGTCCGCGGCCGGGCGCGGTTCCACGCGGTGCGGGGCGGGCCGGGGCTCGACGGCGCGCGCGCCATGCCGGACGGTCACGGTGGCCGCGACGGCGGCGTCTCCGGGCAACGCGCCGAGGATCGTGACGCTCATTTTTTCGCCCATCTGCGGATCGACGGCGACGCCGAAGAGAATGCGCGATTCGTCGCCGATGTGCCGGTTCAGCGCCTCCATCAGGATCTGCACTTCGTTGAGCGTCATGTCCGGTCCCCCCGCCACATTCACGAGCACGTTCGGCACGTCGTCGAGCAGGCGGCCGCGGTCCATCAGCGGGTTTTTCAAAGCGCGGGTCAGGGCGTCGTTCGCGCGGTTGTCGCCATCGGCCTCACCGTAGCCGAAGAGGCAGCGCGGCGCGGCGGCACCCGGACTGCGGAGCGCCGTCGCCAGTTCGTCGAAGCCGAGGTGCATCAGCCCGCGCCGGCGCGTCAGGGCCGCCAGCGCGCGCACGCTTTGGCTGATCGTCTGATCCGCGACGGCGAACGCCTCCTGAATCCCGGCGAGCGGCGACACCGCGTCGCCCATCCGGTCGTTTTCAAAACAGATCGTCACATCCGCCTCGCCCTGCAGCGCGGCCAGCGCCTCCCCGGCCTGGAGCATGCGCCGGTGCCCCTCGAAGGCGAACGGCAGCGTGGCCACGGCGACCACCTGCGCGCCCATTTCCCGCGCCAGCGAAGCGACAAGCCGCGCGCCGCCGGAGCCCGTTCCGCCGCCCAGACCCACGCACAAAAAGACGACGTGCGCGCCCTCCAGCGCCGCGCGGATATCCGCGACCGCCTCCTCCGTGGCGGCATAGCCGATGTCGGGATCGCCACCCGCGCCGAGCCCGCGCGTGGCCACGCGACCGAGCTGAATTTTCTCCGAAGCGATGGAGCCCGTGAGCGCCTGCGTGTCGGTGTTCAGCGCCACAAAATCCGCGCCCGCGAGGCCGTCGAGCAGGACGCGGTCGAGCGCGGTCGAGCCCGCGCCGCCGAGGCCGACGATGGCGAGGCGGACATCCTGCGGAGCGGGGCTGGGAAGGTTGCGGGCGAGTGGGATCATAGGTTTCGGCGGTTACGGCAGCAGTTTCAAAACATCCACATCCACAAAAAGGAGAGCCGGCCGAGGACGCGCTTCAGCAGGCTGGCCGGACGCTCCGGCGGCATCGCCGCCGCGTATTTGATGAGGCCGATGGCTGTGGAATAAATCGGGTCTTCAAACGCCGAGGTCAGCCCCGACACGGCGCGCGCGTGTGTGAGGTGGACGGGCATGCCGAAAATTTCCTCCGCGAGCTGGTCAATGCCGTCGAGCTGGCTGCACCCGCCGGTGAACATCAGGCCCGCGCCGAGATACGGCAGGTAGCTTTCATCAATCTGCCGCTTGAGCAGCTCCAGCGTTTCGCGCGCGCGGCAATGCACGATCGCGTTCAGCATCTCGCGCTCGATCTCCTTGCCCGCGAAGCCGGTCTCGTCCTTGAGCGCAATCGCTTCGCCCGACGGCGACTGGCCGAGGAGCACGCTGCCTTCCGCCACTTTCAGCGCCTCGGCCCGGCCCATCGGAATGCGCAGCCCGAGCGAGATGTCGTTCGTCATGTGGTCGCCGCCGATGGGCAGCGAGCCGCTCTGCTTCAGCGCGCCGTCCACATAGACGACGAAGTCCGTGGTGCCGCCGCCCATATCGACGACCAGCGCGCCGAGGTTTTTCTGGTTTTCATCCAGCACCACCTGCGCGGAGGCGAGCGGACTGAACACGACCTCGCGAACTTCGGGCCCCACTTCTTTCACGCAGCGGATGCTGTTCTGAATCCGTTTAGTCGCGCCGTGGATGATGTGAAAATCGGCCTCGAGTTTGTTGCCGAGCAAGCCGACCGGATTGAGCACCCCGGCCTGCCCGTCCAGGTAGTAGTGCTGGAGAATCGAGTGGAGAAAAGAGTTTTGACTCGGGATGCTGACCTCACGCGCGCTGGCCTGGACCTCCTCGAAATCCTCCGCGCAAATCTCGCCGCGCTCCTCGGGAAGGTTGATCGCGCCGCGGCTGTTGAAGCTCTCGATGTGCGCGCCCGTGACGGCGAGATACACGTCGGCAATGAGCACGTCGCTCTTTTCCTCGGCATCCACGAGCGCCTCGCGGATGCACTTGCCGGCAGTTTCAAAATCCACGATTTCGCCTTTGCGCACACCGCGCGACGGCGCATGCCCGACGCCGAGGATGCGCACCGTGCCATCGCTCCGCGCCTCCCCGACCACGGCGCAGATTTTCGACGTGCCGATTTCCAGACCGACGATGAGCTGGTCCTTATTCATCGAGGGTGAAACGCTTTTTCAAACCTGGGGCCAAGACCGGCGACGTGCTGGCCGCAGGCTCCGGGTCAGGCTTGGGCTTGGCTTTCGGCGGGGCCGGCCGTTCCCGCGTCCGCACCGGCGCCCGACGGACGGGCGCGGGCGGGCTCTTCGGCGATTTGGCTTTCGCGTCGGGCTTGGACGGCTTGACCTCGGGGGGCGGCGGTGGCGGTTCGCTCGGCGGCGTAACTGTCACGGGTTCGGGCGGGAAAAAAGTCACCGGCACGTTCCGCTCGGGGATGAGGTTGACGGTGCGGATCTCCTGATGGCTCGGCTCGTTCAATTCGAGCACCCGGTTGAGCCGCGCGAGCTGGGCCTCGATCTTTTGCACGCCAAACGTGATCTGGGCCCGCCGCTGGTCGGTGACCACGAGCCGGCAGCTTTTGGCGAGGTCGATGTGGCGGATTTGAAAGCGCGGGTTCTCGGCGTTCAGCGTCACGAGTCCCAGCGCGGCGACCATCGCGAAGCTGTTCACACGTTTGCCCGCCACGAAGTTTTCCATCTCCACGCCGGAGATGACCGGGAAGTTCGCATACTGCGGCAGGTAGCCGCGGCCGCGCATGACCATGCCGCGGGCGTCGATGAGAAACGAACGCTCCGAGGTCAGCGGATCGTCTCCTTTCTTCGCGATGACCCAGGCGACGGGACGCCGCTCGGTGACGGCGATCGACACTTGCCGCGGGAACGTCCGGGACACCACCGTGCTCTCGACCTGCGGCAGTTTCTCCAGCGCGGCGCGTGCTTGGGCGAGATCGACCGTGAGGATGTTCCGTCCGCTCACGATGTCCGCCGCGGTGAGGATTTGCTCGCGCGTCAGCGTGCCGTCCGTCGTCACCTCGGGCAGGCCGACAAAAAAGTACGGGTTCTGCCAAACCCACCGCCGCCAGCCTTCCTTGCCGCCAAACCACAGACCGGCCACCAGCGCGCCGTAAAGGACGGCCTTGCCGCAAAACAGGAAGGCCGCGCGGATGCGGCGCGCGCGGTCCTTGTCCGCACGAATCCCCACCTCGAGCAGGTGCTGCTTCTCGCGCTGGCTCTTGGTGGAAATGCGCTTGTTTTTCATGGGATGCGGATCGGCTTAGGGACGGCGGGCGAGGGAGAGTTCGATGACGCGGGCGCAGAGTTCCGCGTAGCTGAGGCCGGCGGCGGCGGCCGCTTCGGGCAGCAGGCTCACGGGCGTCATTCCGGGGATGGTGTTGATCTCGAGGACGAACGGTTCGTCCTCCGCGGTGAGCAGCACATCGACGCGCGAATAGACTTCGAGATCGAGCGCGTCCTTGGCGGCGAGCGCGACTTCCTGCACGCGGCGCGTGACTTCCGCGCTGAGCGGCGCGGGGCAGAAGTGATCGGCTCCGGCGGCCTGCGGGTTGAGGAAGTTGTACTTGTTCGCGAAGTCGTAAAACTCGCCCGCTTTCTTCGGGCGAATCTCGATCACGGGCAACGCCAGATCGCCGACGATGCCGACGGTCAGCTCGCGTCCGCGGATGAATTGCTCGACCAGCAGCTCGCGCCCGAAAACCCACGCGTCGCGCATCGTCTCCGCGACCTGGCCGGCCTCGCGCACGATGAACACGCCGACGCTCGAACCTTCGCGCGGCGCTTTCACCACGTAGGGCAGCGGCAGCGTCGGCAGCGCGCCGTCGTGCAAAATCTCGAACGCCGCCGTGGGCACGCCGCGCGCGAGGAAGCGTTGTTTGGTCGCGATTTTGTCGATCGCCAGCTCGCTGCCCGCCACGCCCTCGCCGGTGTAGCGCACGCCGCGCGCTTCCATGATCCGCTGCACCTGGCCGTCCTCGCCAAAGGTCCCGTGAATGACGTTGAACGCGACCTCCGTGCCGGCGGGCAGCACGAAGTCCGGCCCGGTGACATCCACCTCCGTCACGTCCGCGCCGAGCGAGCGCAGCGCCTGCGCCACGCCCGCGCCGGAGGCGAGGGAGACCTGGCGTTCGTTGCCGGGTCCGCCCATCAGGACGGCGATGTTTTTTCCGTTCAGCTCAATCATGGATGCCTTTCTCCTCGCCCACGATTTGCACTTCGGTTTCGAGTTTGATGCCGCGTTCGCGCAGCGCCGTTTCCTGCACTTTGGCGATCAGCGCCAGCACCTCCGCGGCGGTCGCGCCGCCGGCGTTGACGAGGAAATTGCCATGCACGTCGGAGACCATCGCGCCGCCGATGCGCGTGCCTTTGAGGCCGAGTTCGTCCACGAGTTTGCCCGCCGGGCACTGCTCGGGGTTTTTGAAAAAACAGCCCGCGCTCGATTCGCGCGGTTGGGTGGTGCGGCGCTTTTGCGTCGAGGCTTCGAGCAGTTTTTCGATCTCCTCCGGCGTGCTGGGCTGGCCGAAAAACGTCGCCGAGACCGCGTAGTTTTTTTCCAGCGTCCCGCAGTGCCGGTAGCGCACGTCCATCTCGGGCGGCGTCTTCATGTGGAAATTGCCGTGCGGATCAATGAAGCGCACGCTCACGACCTGCCGGAAGGTTTCGCCGCCCATCGCGCCGGCGTTCATGCGCAACGCGCCGCCGACATCGCCGGGGATGCCCTCGAACCATTCAAAGCCGCCGATCTCCGCGTCGCGCGCGGCATAGGCCAGCTCCTTTTGTTTCACCCCGACGCCCGCGTGGATCAGCCCTTCGCGGACCTCGATTTTTTTGAACTCGCCGCGTGAAAGATGCACGACCACGCCGCGGATGCCGCCGTCGCGCACGAGCAGATTCGAGCCGCGGCCCATGACGAAAAGCGGGATGTCGTTCAGCGTGCAAAAGCGCACCAGCCGCGCGAACGACTCCTCGGTTTCGGGCTCCGCCCAAAACTGCGCCGGCCCGCCGATGCGCATCGTGGTGTGTTTCGAGAGCGGCTCGTAGAGCTTGATCAGGCCGGCGCCCATCACGGTCTGGAGTTCGTCGAGTTGCTTCACGTCCGCCGCGAGCAGCGACGCAGCTTCGTGGATGTTGCCCGCGCCGAGGCTGAGCACGCAGTCGCCTGGTTCGAGTTGGCGGCCGATCTCGATGGCGAGCTTCTTCCGGTCGGGCTGGAAGGTCGCGCCCTCGTGCCCTTCGCGGAGCATTTCATCCACGATGGTCTGCCCGCTCACGCCGGGAATCGGCTCCTCGCTCGCGGCATACACGTCGGCGATCACCGCGACATCGGCGTGATGAAACGCGCGCCCAAACTCCGCCTTGAGCTTCTCCGTGCGCGAATACCGGTGCGGCTGAAACATGCAGAGCACGCGTTTGCGGCCCGTGTTCTTCGCCGTGGCCAGCGTCGCCTTCACCTCGCTCGGGTGGTGCCCGTAGTCGTCCACGATCATGTAGCGGTCGCTGCGATACTTGATTTCAAAACGCCGCTTCGCGCCGCGGAAGGATTCCAGCGCCTCGGCGATTTTCGCGAAGGGCACGCCGAGTTCCGTGGCCAGCGCGATGACCGCGACGGCGTTGCTCACGTTGTGCCGGCCCGGCACGTTCAGCGTGACCGCGCCGAGCGACTCGCCGTCGCGCAGCACGCGGAAGTGCGACTGAAAATCCTTCGCGTGCAGATCGTCGAAGCGATACCGGGCGGCGCGCGCTTCGCCGTAGGAAACCGCGCCGGGATGCGCGCTGCACACGCGCGTCGCGTTCACGTCGTCGGCGCAATAGATGACCTTCCCGCGCGTCTGGCTGAGCAGTTGATTGAAGACGACCTCGATGGCCGCGAGGTCGGCGTAGTAGTCGAGATGCTCTTCCTCGATGTTCAGCACGATGGCGTGCTCGGGGTGGTAAAACGCGAGCGTGCCGTCGCTCTCGTCGCCCTCGGCTACGAAGTATTCGCCCGCCGCGTCCCAGTTCGCATTCGTGCCGAGGATCGGAATCTCCGCGCCGACGTAGTGCGAGGGATGCAGCCCGCCGACTTTCAGCACATGCGCGGCCATGGACGAGGTCGTGGTCTTGCCGTGCATGCCGCAGACGACGATGCCCTTCTTGCAATTCAAGAGCGCGGCGAGCGCGTCCGCGCGGCGCACCATGTTGCGCCCGGAGCGCAGCGCCTCGTCATACTCCGCGTTGCCCGGACGGATGGCCGACGAAAAGATGATGAGGTCGGCCTCCGCGACATTGGCCGCCGCCTGACCCATGAAAAAGCGCAGGCCGAGTTTTTCCAGCCGGTCAATCTCGACGGTGCGCGCCTTGTCCGACCCGCTGACGGTGTGCCCGAGCGCGATGAGCAAGCCGGCGATGCCGCTCATGCCGGAGCCGGCGACGCCGATCAGGTGAATCTTCAATTCACCGCCGACGAGGATGTCTGCAAGGATCTGGCCGGTGTCCATCATGAGGAAATTTCGAAATCCGAAATCCGAAATCCGAAACAAATGGGCGGCAAATGTCGGAAAAGGGGAAAGCGGATCGCGTTGGTTTTTGAGTTATTGGTCACGGGATATTGTTTCGAGTTTCCGCCGCCTGCTGCAAAACATCGGCGACGCGTGCTGCGGCTTGCTTCGGCGCAAGGCCGGCAGCGCAGGCTGAGGCGGTGGCCAGCCGGGCCGGATCGTCGAGAAACCAGAGCAGCTTTTTCGCGAGATTTTCGCCGGTGGTTTCGCGCTCTGGTAATAGCGTTGCCGCCCCCGCGCGTTCAAAGATTTTCGCGTTGAAAGTTTGGTGATCCCCGGCAGCGAAGGGATACGGAATGAGGATGCCGGGCAGGGCGAACTGCGAGAGTTCGGTGAGGCTGGCCGCGCCGCTCCGCGCGATGGTGAAATCCGCCGCGCTGTAGGCCTCCCGCATTTGATGGCAGAACGCCGCGACGAACGCCGGGACGCCCGCTTTAGCATAGCTCTCGCGCAGCAGTGCTTCGTCCTGTTGGCCGGTGAGGTGGATGATCTGGAGCGGCTTCCCGGCGAGCTGCGGGAGCGCGTGGATGAGCGCCTGATTGATGCCGTGCGCGCCCTGGCTGCCGCCCATGACGAGCAGCGTGGGCCGGCCCGGAGTGAGGCCGAAAGCAGCGAGCGCCTGCGTCTGGTCGAGCCGCGCGGTGAGCGAGCTGCGGACCGGCGTGCCGGTGACTTCGCATTTGCCCGCCGGGAAAAACGGCGCGCATTCCGCGAAGCCGATCAGCACCCGCGTGACCAGGCGCGCGTTCAGCTTGTTGGACTTGCCGGGAATGGCGTTCGACTCGTGGACGAACGTCGGGATTTTCCGCGCGCGTCCCGCGAGGATCGGCGCGGTCGAGGTGAACCCGCCCATGCCGAGCACCGCGTGCGGCGCGAAGTCGCGATACAGCGCCTTCACCTGGTTCAGCCCCGCCCAGAATTTCAGCGCGAACTTCACCAGCGCGACCGGCGATTTGCTCTGCACGCCCACGCCCGGCACGCGCTCGATGCGAAACTCGCCGCGCCCCTGCGTCGCGAGCGCGTCGATCTCTTTCTCCGAAATGATGAGCATGACGCGATGCCCGCGCGCCAGCAGCACCTCGCCCACGGCCAAGCCCGGAAACAAGTGCCCGCCGGTGCCGCCGGCCGCGATGACGAAGTTCATGGGTTACAGGCGCACCACGCGTTTCCGGCCCGTGTGCGTCGGCAGGGCCACGCGCGAGTTGCCTTCTTTTTCCGTCAAACCCCGCCGGTAGATATTGATCAGGATGCCCACGCAAATCAGGCAGAGGACGAGATTGGTGCCGCCGTAACTGACGAACGGTAGCGGCATGCCTTTGTTCGGCAGCACCGCGGTGGTCACGCCGATATTCACCGCCGCCTGGAGCACGACGAGGAGGGTGACGCCAAATCCGAGGAGCATGCCAAAGCGATCGCGCGCGTGCATGGCGATGGTCGCGCCCGAAAGGAGGAAGAGGATGAACGCCGCCACCACCGCCAGCGTGACGCGGAGGCCGAGTTCTTCACCGACGACCGGGAAGATGAAATCGGTGTGCGCGAACGGGAGATAGAAAGCCTTCTGCCGCCCATTGCCCAGCCCCAGTCCTTCCACTCCGCCGGAGCCCGCCGCGATGAGGCCCTGCAACTGCTGGTAGAAGTCCCCCGGATACTTGTCGGGATAGAGGAAGGCGAGAAAGCGTCCGGTCCGCTCGGGCATTATCGCAATCACCCCGCCGAGCAAGCCCAGGCCGGCCACGGCCATCGGCACAAGATACCGGAGGCCGGTTCCGGCGATGAACATGAGGATGAGGGTGGTCGCGCCGATCAGCGCCGTGGTGCCCAAGTCCACCTCGGGCGCGATGAGCAGCATCAAAACACCGCCACACGCAAACGGTGCGAGAAAGCCCCGCACGAATTTTTTCGACTGCTCCTCATCGCGGGCCAGACACCAAGCCAGCGCCACCACGCCGGCGAGCTTGGCAAACTCGGAAGGCTGAAATCTGATCCCGAGGTTGATCCACCGTTTGGCCCCAAAATGACTGTGCCCGATATGCGGCACGAAGCAGAGGAGCAGCAGGACCACGGCGATGCCGTACCAGACCTTCCAGGATTTTTCCAAAAGATGGTAATCAAACCGCGCCGCCACGAAGCACAGTACGAAGCCGACGCCGAGCGACTTGATCTGCTGGTTGAACAGAAACATCGGGTCACCGCGGCTTTCAGGCGCAAAGGCGGAGGTGCTCGTCATCATGACGAGCCCGAGCACGATCAACCCGAGGACGGTGACGATGAGGCAATGGACACTGGTGCGTTGGGCGTTCAAAGACGGCGGTCACCCTTTCTTTTTGGGGATGATCAGACTCTGGCCTTCCCGGATCTTCGTGGGATCGGGGATCTTGTTGAGCTTCAGCAACTCGGTGTGCGGAAGGTTGTAGAGCTTCGCGATGGAGATCGCGGTCTCGTTCTTTTTGACGACGTGCATACCGGGAGTCGTCTTGGTTGGAGCGACACTCGCAGGCCTGGCGGTCGCCTCAGTCTTGCGGGCTTCCGCAGGCGGCTTCGCAGTCGGCTTGGGGATGTTGAGGATGTCTCCCGGGTGCAAGATGGTGTCCGCCTTGAGCTTGTTGGCGGTGAGCAAATCTTCGGTCTTCAAGCTATAGGCCACAGCAATCCTCGTCGGGTTGTCTCCCGACTTCACGAGATACTGATTCGGCTTGAGCGCCACGGGCTTGGGGCTGGTGGCCGGACTCGCGATGGCGCGAACGGAATCCGCGACGGTCGCTCGCGCCGCGACGGGATCGCTCTTTTTCGCGGATTCGGCGGGCGTGGTAACGGATTGCTCAACTCCGCGGCGCGATGCCTTGATGCTATTGAACGCGTAGATCCCGCCGACGTCGACGACGTGCAGGATGAGCACGACGATGAACGCGCTCGAGAGCTTCGTCACCGGCTCGTCGGCTTCGTAACTGTCCATGGCGGAGCGCGGCATGGTCGTGGTGGCGCGGAGTTTGCGCTTTTTGAAGGGAGCGACGAAGGCGGAGAGTTTGGCGATGAATTTGGGCGTTTTCATTTGGTTGGGAGTGCGTTGACCAACACGCGGAATTGATTCCCGCGATCGGCGTAGTTTTTGAACATGTCGAAAGAAGAGGTGCCGGGGCTGAGCAGGACCACGTCGCCGGGTTGCGCGAGTTCGTGCGCGCGGGCGACAGCGCGTTCGAGCGACCAGCCGACATTGACGACCGGCAGGCGATCTTTCCAGATCGTCTCGATACGATCCGCCATTTCGCCGAGCACCACGACCGCGCGGCAGCGCTGCGCCACGAGTTCGGTCAGCACGTCGTACTCGAAACCCTTGTCCTTGCCGCCCGCGATCAGCACCACGGGGCGCGTCTCGGAGTGCAGCGCTTTCTCGACGGAGTCGGGATTGGTGCCCTTCGAGTCGTTCACGTAGTCCACGCCATCGAGCGTGCGGATCAGCTCGCACCGGTGCGGCAGCGCCCGATATTCGCACAGCGGCGGCACCATCTGCGCGAAGCTCAGCCCGCGCACGAAGCCCACGCCGAGCGCGGCCATGAGATTCTCCGCGTTGTGCGAACCGCGCAGTTGCGTGTCGGCCATGGCCAGCACGCGCTCGCCGCGGAAAAAGATCGCGCCCTCGCGCAGCTCGAAATCGGCTCCCGGCACATACGCGCTGAAGGTGATTTTCCGCGCCTTCAACTCCGGCAGCTTGTCGCGGAAATTGATCACCGCCCAGTCCTCCGCCGTCTGGTTTTCAAAGATGCGGATCTTGGCTTTGTAGTACTCCTCCATTGAGGGATAGCGGTCGAGATGGTCGGGCGCGAAGCCCAGCCAGACCGCGATCCCGCAACGAAAGCGCGTGATCGCTTCGAGCTGAAACGAGCTGACCTCGAGCGTCACGATGTCGAGGTGCGCGCTCTCGCGGACTTTCGCGGAAAAGGCCGGGCCGATATTCCCGCAGGCGACCGTTTTCACGCCGCCGGCGTTGAGCATTTTCTCCACGAGCTGCGTGGTCGTGGTCTTGCCGTTCGTGCCGGTGATGCCGACGATCGGGCACGCGCACATTTCGTAGGCGAGTTCGAGTTCGCCGATCATCGCGATGCGGCGCCGGATGAAGTTCTGCACGAGCGGCACGGTCGGGTCGATGCCGGGGCTGAGGATCGCGAAATCATACTGGCCGTGTTCGCTCTCGTGCTCGGCCGCGAGCCCGGCGATGACGCGGATGCCCTGCGTGCCGAGCGCGTCGATTTTCTTGCGCAGCTTATTCTCTTCGGCGGTGTCGAGGATGGTGATCATGGCATTCTCCTGACGCAGCAACACGGCGGCGGCTTCACCGCTTTCACCCGCCCCGAGCACGGCGATTTTTTTGTTTCGGTAACGCACATTCAACGCAGTTTGAGGGTGGCCAGGCCGAGCAGCGAAAACATGATCGAGAGGATCCAGAAGCGGACGATCACGGTGTTTTCCTTCCAGCCTTTCAGTTCGAAATGGTGATGGATCGGGGACATCAAAAACACGCGCCGGCCTTCGCCATACAGGCGCTTGGTGATCTTGAACCACGAGCGCTGGATGAGCACGGAGACGGCTTCGATGACGAAAACCCCGCCGACCACGACGAGCAGCATTTCCTGTTTCGTGCAGATCGCCACGACGCCGAGCATGCCGCCGATGGCGAGCGAACCAGTATCTCCCATGAAAACTTTAGCTGGATGGCAGTTAAACCAAAGGAAGCCAAACGACGCGCCAACCATCGCCATGCAGACCACCGCGAGCTCTCCCGCGAATGGGTAGTACGGGATGTCGAGATACGCGGCGATTTTGAAATTGCCGGCGACGTAGGCCAGGATGCCGTAGGTGAAGGACGCGGTGCAGGCGCAGCCGGCGGCGAGGCCGTCGAGGCCGTCGGTCAGGTTCACCGCGTTCGACGCACCCATGATGACGATGGCGAAGAAGACAAAGGTGAGGACCCCGAGATTGAGGATCACCGGGTCTTTGTAAAACGGCACGAACAGCTCGCGCGCCTGCACTTCCAGCGCGGGATTCAGCAGGAAGTAACCGGTGACGATGGCGGCGAGGATGCCCTGCGCGATGAGCTTCGTGCGCTCGCTCACGCCGGCGGAATTCTTCTTCGCGACTTTCAGGTAGTCGTCCCAAAAGCCGAGCGCGCCGCAGTAGAGCAGCGTGAAGATGAGCAGCCACACTGCGGTGTTGTCGGGCCGCGCCCAGACGACGGACGAAAGGATGACCGCACCGAGAATCAGCACGCCACCCATCGTCGGCGTGCCGGCTTTCTGGCCGTGCAGTTCGAACAACTTGTTCACTTCCTCCTTCGTGCGAATCGGCTGGCCGACTTTCAGCGAAATGAGCCGGCGGATGACCCAGTTGCCACAGACCAGCGAGAGGAGAAACGCGGTCACGGCGGCGGCAATGGCGCGGAAGGTGACGTACTGAAAGACGTTGAGCGCCCGCAGGAAATCCTGATCGGGGAAGTGCATCGAGAGCTTGTGCAGGTAATACATCATGGCGCTTCCAGGCCCTCCACGATGCGCTCCATTTTGGCCGAGCGGCTCCCTTTGATGAGGACCACGTCGCCGGGCTTGGCCAGTTCGCGCAAGGCTTTCGTCGCCTCGTCGGTCGAGGCCACCCGCACGACTTTTTCCACGCCACCCCGCCACGCCTCGTCGGCGATCCACCCGGCTTCCTCGCCGACACTCACCAGACAGTCAATGTGCTCGCGGGCCGCGATTTCGCCCACCTGCCGATGCCCGCGCTCGGCCTCGGTACCGAGTTCGCCCATCCGCCCGAGCACGGCAAAACGGCGGCCCGCCGCCGGCATGGACGCGAGCGTGCGCAGCGCCGCGCCGACCGAGTCGGGGTTGGCGTTGTAAGTATCGTCGAGGATCTGGATGCCCCGGATGACTTTCTGTTCGAGCCGGCCCTTGGTCAGGCGCAGCTTGCCCAGGCCGGTGGCGCATTCCTCCAGCGACAGTCCGAAGACGCGGCCCGCCGCCACGGCGAGCACGGCATTGCGGACCATGTGTTCACCCGGCACGGAAAGCTCGGCCTCCACGCTGTGCCCGTCCGCGTGCAGACGAAATTTCGTGCCGGAAAAATGCGCGCGCAGTTCGCTCGCGAAGACTTCGCCCTGCCCGATGCCGGCGAGCACCACGTCCGCTTTGGTGCGCGCCGAGATGGCCGGCGAATACTCGTCGTGCGCGCTAAGAATCAGCGTGCCGCTCGGTTGCAGCGCCTCGGCCAGCATGCCTTTTTCCAGCGCAATGGCGTCGCGGCTGCCCATGAACTCGATGTGCGCGGTGCCGATATTCGTGATGATCGCGACATCCGGCGCGATCATGGCCGCGAGCGGCGCGATCTCGCCGGGATGGTTCATGCCCGCTTCAAAAACTCCCACCTGATCGCCGCCGCGCGCGCGCAAAAGCGTCAGCGGGACGCCGATATGATTGTTCAGGTTTCCCTCGGTGCCGGTGACTTGGAAATTCTCGGCGAGAACGGACATGGTGAGGTCTTTGGTGCTCGTCTTGCCATTGCTGCCAGTGAGTCCGACGGCCTGCAGCGGCAGCGCCTGCCGGTAGTTCGCGGCCAGCTTTTGCAACGCCGCCAGCGCGTCCGCCACGAGGACGATGGCAAACCCCGGCGGCAGGTTGGCGGGAACCTGCTCGACCATCGCGCCCGCCGCGCCACGCCGCGCGGCCTCGGCGACGAAGGTGTGGGCGTCGAAGTTTTCGCCGTGCAGCGCGACAAAGAAATCGCCCGCCTTCAAGGCGCGCGTGTCGGTGCAGACGACCGTGATTTTGTCCCCGCCCGCGCCCGCCACGAGCTGACCGCCGCTCCACGCGGTGATGGTCTGGATGGTGGTCGCGTCCATGTCAGTCCTGGGTTTCGACGCGCTTGACTTCGAGCGCCTGCCGCGCCACGGCGACGTCGTCGAAGGGTGCCGTGTGGTCGGCGAATTCCTGATAGGTCTCGTGGCCCTTGCCCGCGATGAGGACGATGTCGCGCGGCGCGGCCATGGCGATGGCTTTGAAGATGGCTTCCTTGCGATCCACGATGACCTCGTAGCGGCCGCGCGTCATGCCGGGCTGGATGTCTTCGATGATCGCGAGCGGGTCTTCCTGCCGCGGGTTGTCGGAGGTCACGATGGAAAAATCCGCGTGTTGATCCACGACGGCGCCCATGCGCGGACGCTTGGTTTTGTCGCGGCTGCCGCCGCAGCCGAAGACGACGATGAGGCGCGCGGGATTCAGTTCGCGGCAAGTCTTGATCACGTTGAGCAGCGCGTCGTCGGTGTGGGCGTAGTCCACGAAGACGCGGAAGTTGCGCTGCGCCGGCACGGCTTCGAGGCGGCCCGGCACGGCGGGCGCATTGGCCAGCGCGAGCACGCCGCTGCGCACGTCCACGCCCAGGGCGTAAGCACCGGCGATGGCCGCGAGCGAGTTATAGACATTGAACTGTCCGATCTGCGGCAGGCGCACGAGGTAGCTCTTGCCGCCGGCATCGAGCTGGTAGCTGGTGCCGTTGAAATCAATGCGCACATTACTCGCCCGGAAATCCGCGCGGGCGCCGACGCCAAACGTGATGACGGGCGTGTCTTTCGCGATGCGGGCGGCGAGCTGCGCGCCGTGGCGGTCGTCCGCATTGATCACGGCCTGCCCCTTCTTTTTCGTCTGCTCCGCGAGTCCGGTGAAAAGTCGCGCCTTGGCTTCGAAATAGGCGTCCATCGTCTTGTGATAGTCGAGGTGATCCTGCGTCAGGTTCGTGAAGATCGCGGCGTCGAATTCCACACCGCGCACGCGCTCCTGCATGAGCGCGTGCGAGGAGACTTCCATGGCGACGGCCTTGCAACCGGCGGAGCGCATCTGCCAGAGCAGGTCCTGCAAATCGAGCGACTCCGGCGTGGTGCGCGCCGCCGGCAGGATGCGCTCACCGACTTCGTAGCGGACCGTGCCGATGAGCCCGCAGCGGTGCATGGTGACCTCGCAAATGTGTTTGAGCAGGAAGGCGGTCGTGGTCTTGCCGTTTGTGCCGGTCACGCCGGCGACTTTCAGCGCGCGTGCGGGATACTGGTAAAACGCGGCGGCGAGATCGGCGAGGGCGCGGCGCGCATCGGCGACGGTGATGTTCGTCGCCCGCGTGCGAAATTCGGACGTCTCGCTCACCACGGCTTCGGCACCGGCGGCGATGGCCTGCTCCAAAAATTGCGAGCCGTCCACTTTTTCGCCCCGGAGCGCGACGAAAAGCGTGCCCGGTTTCACGCGGCGGGAATCGTAGGCGATGGCCGTGATTTCACGGTCGAGCGGGCCTTCCGTCTTGAGCGCCGAGAGGATGGCCAGGAGAGCTTCGAGTTTCATCGCCGGCGCACGTTCCCTCCGGTTTTCCCGCCCTTGGCGATGATCGTCTCCGCCGGCACCGGCTCCGTCGGTTGCAGCCCGAGATAGGCGGCGGCGCGTTCGCTGATGCGGGAGAAGACCGGTCCGGCCACCAAGCCTCCGACACTTTTTTCGCGCGGCGCTTTCGGGTCATCAATGAGCACGAGGAGGACGAACGCGGGATCCTCCGCCGGCATGAAGCCGACGAACGAGCAGACGCTTTTCTCGTTCGAGTAGCGCCCGCCCACAAGCTTCTGGGCAGTGCCCGTTTTGCCCGCGACCACGAAGCCGGAGACCTGTGCGTCCTTCGCCGTGCCCTTCTTGCTCGCGACTTCGATTAGGGCGTCGCGGACCTGTTCGGCGGTTTTCGTGGAGATCACCCGACGCACCGCGTTGGGCGCGTAGGATTTCACCACCTTGCCGTGTTCGTCCGTGACCGACTGCACGACCAGCGGAGTCATCAGCATACCGCCATTGGCGATGACACTGAACGCCGCCGCCATCTGGATCGGCGTGACCGTGACCTCATGGCCCATGGGCATCCGGGTCATCGAAATCGAGGTCCAAAGGTACGGCGGTTTGACCGTGCCTTTGATTTCCCCAGGCAGGGCGATGCCGGTCTGATCGCCAAAGCCAAACCGGTGCATGTATTCGTAAAATCGGTCGTCGCCCAGTCGCGCGGCCAGCTTGGCGACGCCGATGTTGCTGGAGTGAACGAGCACGTCGTTCACGCTCAGCTCCGCGTAGGCATGATGATCGCGAAGTTTGCACCACGCCCAGAATCCATTCTCGCAGCCGATCCGGCTATCGGGCGAGAAGATGCCTTCGTTCAAGACACCGGCGACGGACACGATTTTGAACGTCGAGCCCGGTTCGTACTCGGCCTGGATCGCAAGATTCAGCCGAGCTTTCTCGTCCACGCCCTCCTGCTTGTTGGGGTTGTAGTCCGGCCGGTTCGCCAGCGCGAGGATGTGTCCGGTTTTCGGATCCATCATGATGACCGTCGCGCCCTCCGGATCGTATTTCTTGATCGTCGCGGCGAGTTCCTGCTCGACGATCATCTGTAGTCCCATGTCGATCGTCAGACACACGTTGTTGCCGTTCCGCGGGGCGACTTCCATGCCGCGATACCGCACCATCTCCTCGTTTTTCCGCGTTCGTTCGATCAAGCGGTAGCCGTCGGTCCCACGCAGATCCGCTTCCATGACCCGCTCGATACCATCCACGCCCGTGTTGTTGCTGTTTACATAACCGACGGGGTGGCTGAGCACGCTGCCGTTGGCCGAGATCCGGCAGGCCGAGTCCTCAAACGAAACGCCGCGAATTTCCTGTTTCTTAAGTTCCGCCGAATCGAGTCCCGCCGGGCTGAGTTCCGCCTGGATGGCCTCGGCCACGCCGACCCTCACGTTTCTTTGCACCACGATGTATGGTTGCGGTCCGGTTTTCTTGGTCTGCTTCGAATAGCTGGTCTTCGTGATGCGCTGGAAAACCTCGGTCCGATCGAGACGCAAATGCTTGACCAGCAAGTCCGCCAACCGCTCAGGGTTGGTCAGCCGCGTGCCATCAATCACCAAGCGTTTCGTCGGCCCATTGGTCACCAACACCTCTCCCGTCCGGTCCAAGATCAATCCGCGCCGACTCACCAGGACCACGCGATCGCACCGCTTGGACCGAGCCAGCGCGGCGTAGTGGTCGTACTGCGTGACCTGCAGATACAGCAGCCGGATGGAAAACCCGGTGAATCCGCAAACCAGCACCACGCAGGCGCAGATCGCTCGGTTTCTGGCGCGCCGGTTCACTCGGGTCTCCTTTCGTTGACGACCCGGCGGAGTTCGCCCGTCGCTCCGGGAACGCGCTGCACTTGGACGACCGTCACCAGTCCGCCGCTCTTCAGCCGCTCCACCGGCTCCATCCTTTTGTAGAGGCCACTGCGGAACTGCCGGTCGAGATGCGCGGTGGATTTGAGGCTGTCGATACCCGCCTGCGCCGCTTCGTTGCGCTGGCGCAACTGCACAAGCTCCTGCTCCGCTTTTTTGATCTTCACCCCGGTGGTGTTCATGTCGTTTTTGCACCAGAGGAAACCGAGGGCCAGGGTGCCGAGCACAGCACCCACCGCGACAATCGCGAAGAACGTTGCGACGGGAACCGAATTGGCGTGGCGACGACGGTTAGCAGGCATCGGGAATCCTTTCGACCACGCGGAGTTTCGCACTGCGCGCCCGCGGGTTGGCGCGTTGCTCGTCGTCTTTGGCCACCACAGGTTTGCCGGTGATGGCCTCGAACATAAAGTTGGGATTCGGGCGCGGCTCCGGCCACTCCGGGCGGTCCAGAAACTCGACGGTGCGCGCCTTGAAAAACTGCTTCACGATCCGGTCTTCGAGGCTGTGAAACGTGATGACCGCAAAGCGTCCGCCCGGCGCGAGACGTTGCGCAAACGCCGTCAGGCCTTCCGCGAGCACGTCCAGTTCGCGGTTCACGGCGATCCGCAGCGCTTGAAAAATGCGCGTGGCCGGGTGGCTGTGCCCGCGCCGCGGCACGACCGTCTCCACGGCATCCGCGAGCTGTTTCGTGGTGGTGAAAGGCTGCACCATGCGGTCGCGCACGAGGCGCGCGGCGATTTTCCGCGCCGCGGGCTCCTCCCCGAAGGCGCGAAAGATGCGCTCCAACTGATCCCCGGACATCGTGTTCACGAGGTCGGCGGCGCTCACCAGCGCGCCGGGATCCATGCGCATATCGAGCGGGCCTTCGCGCATGAAACTGAATCCGCGCTCCGGCGTATCGAGCTGATGCGAGGAAACTCCGAGGTCGAGCAGCGCGCCGTCGATCTGGCCGACGCCGAGCGTGTCCAGCGCCGCGCCGACGCTGGCGAAGTTGCTGCGCACGGTCCGGAAGTTTTCCCCGGCATCAGCCAGCCGCGCCTCCGCGAAATTGAGCGCCGCGGGATCCTGATCCAGGCCGACGACCGTTGCGCCCGCCGCGAGCAGCGCCGCGCTATGGCCCCCGCCGCCGAGCGTGCCGTCCACGATGATCCGGCCCGGAGCCGGAACGAGAAACGCCACGACCTCCGCCAGCAGGACCGACTCGTGATATTCGTAATTGCGATGCGAGTCAGTCATGGATCGGGCTTTCTTCCGCGATTTCACCTGCGGCTTTCGGGCATGAGAAAAAAGAGAGGGCGCGATCATATGCCGAGTTCTCCCAATACATTCGTCCGGCGAACCTCATCTTCGGCTTCAGGATTCGCGGATTCAAAGTCAGTGACGTTCCAGACGTTAAAGGTCTCCACCGAGCCTGAGAGCATGACCTCACCTGAGATATTCATCCGCTTGCAGAGGTCGTCGGGGATAGAAATGCGGCCCGCCTTGTCGAGGGTGACTCGACGGAGATTACCACCAAAGAAATCGAGAAACGCCGAGCGTTCTTTAGGAGACTTCGCATTGGCCACGGACTTGATCCGCTCAACTTCGCAAAGGGGCATGACCGAGATGCACTTCGCCTGAGTTTTTCGAATCATGAACAAATCCACCTCCTGCTCAAAACGCCATGCCGACGGAATTGTGATTCGATTTTTACCCTCGATTTTATGGCGGAACTCCCCGGTGAAAACGGGAGCAGCGGAGAGTTGTTGATTGACGTTGACCATGACGAGGTGTGGCCCGGTCTGACCCTAGGTATCCCGAACCGCCCCAAGTTGTCCCAAATTAACCCTGAATCGTCAAAACCTTTCGGCGAAAAAATTTTAGGAGCACTTTTGCCCACCGATTTTCTGCCCCACCAAGCTGCCTCTGCGATGACCGTATCACCCTTCGCTCGGACTGCGAACTCCCATTCATGAGACACTTGCCACCGGTCGCACCAACCGTTTTCATCCGCACCCCCATGATCGGTAGCAAACAAACCCACCTCCTCGAAATCTCCCGTCAGTTCCAGATTCACGGCGAAATTTTACACGCCGAACCGTG
>Ga0163144_10007544_pt1 | contig 23821 bp, 16 predicted proteins | sample OliLak19BULKMAT1_FD_123175 | JGI IMG/M metagenome (GOLD analysis project Ga0163144, IMG submission 123175) | Freshwater microbial mat bacterial communities from Lake Vanda, McMurdo Dry Valleys, Antarctica - Oligotrophic Lake LV.19.BULKMAT1 | ecosystem: Environmental > Aquatic > Freshwater >...
GACTTAAAAAAATAATAACCTCTATAGTTCATTACCAAAAAATAGAAAAAGAATTAAACTGGTATATGGAAAGGCTGTAGGAATTGACAATGGATAATTTTAATTGTTAATGTTAATGTCCTTGTAGTTGGAATTAACAACCTCAGTTCCTCATCGCCGTTGCTCCGCCTCCGGCGAGTGACATACGCCCAGAAGCCTTCAGCCAAAATATAGTTTGACTGGTTTGGGTATTTTAGCCTTGGCAATCGCATATTTTCTGGCAGAGCTTGTAAACAGAATCTCTTCATAAATATCAAGTTGGGGATAATTCAGATTTAGGAAAACCTGCAAATGTCATAGTCTTAAAAGTATGTCACTTGCCAAAAGCGAATGAACGCTGATTTTTGTTCGTTTAACTGATTACATTGTATCCTTATATTTATTTGAGATAAAAGGTGTGAAAAATACAACTTCTACTGAGGTTTCTGTAATTATTAGGGCATAGTAGTGAACTAACTTTGCTTCGTGAAAATTTCTTCACAATTTATACAAACACACAATGAACACAGTAGAATTGAACGGAAACTGGAATGAGCAGAAGGGTAAACTCAAACAAAAATTTGCAATCTTAATGGATAACGACTTAATTTTTGCTGAAGGCAAAAAAGAAGAAATGATGGGAAAACTGCAGATAAAACTTGGCAAATCAAAAGAAGAATTGCTAAAAATTATTTCAGCACTTTAATTCTCAAATAGCCAAAATTTCAAAAAAAAATTGTCAAATTTTAAACTCAAATCAATGTTAAAAATTTTGACTATTCCTTTGAATTTTGTTAAAAAGTATCCCTAATAGCCGAACTTTTTGAATGACTTGCCAGTTGCAATCCTAAATAAAACTTGACCAAAAGTCTATTTGAACTTTTTATCCGAGCATGATAAATAGTTAAAACAATATACTCAAGTAATAGGGGTATTAATTAACATAAAAATTCACTCTCGCTCTACTGAAAATCACATAGTTATTTTCAAAGTTGCACTTTTTAATTCTTACAAAAACATGAAAAGTAAAAAAAAATACCCAATCCTGATATTTTTGTTTATAGGATTTTTAAGCAATAGGCTTGCTACAGCTCAGGTAACTATAAATTTAAGTTCTCAAGCTTTATGGGGTCCGGTAGGGTATAGTTACGTAGAATACTACTACCTTCCTGAAGCGGAAGTTTATTATTATGTGCCAACATCTCAATTTGTGTACCTTAAAGGAAACCGATGGTTAATGGTTTATTCACTTCCTACCATTTACCATATCAATTTATATTCTACCTACAAAGTTGTAATTAACCAACCAAGGCCTTATTTGCAGCATAATGTTTATAAGGTAAAATACGCTAAATATAAAAAAGGCTACAAGCAAGCAGTTATAAGAGATAGCAAAGACTCCAAGTATTTCGTTGTAAAAGGCCATCCAAGCCATTCGAAGGTTAAAGTAAAAAGCACAGACAAAACCAAAACAACAGTGAAAGAGAGCAAACCTGTAAAAAGTGGAAAGAAAGCGGTAGTTGAAAAACAAAACAAATCGACTACTTCACCTGGGAATAAGCAATCTGGAAAACCATCTGGGGGAAAACAAGGAGGCAAGCCTGCTGGAAATACTAGTCACGGTAGCAAAAAGAAAGGGCATTAAGATTTTTCTGTCGGGAGTCATTTTGGTATAATTCCAAATCAAGAAAAAAAAGACATTGCTTAACTTGAGCAAGTGAGAATCCTTTAAAAGTATAAATGAACACGATTTTATTAATTTAAGTTTGATAAAGTGTGAAGAATACAACTTCTACTGAGGTTTCTGTAATTGTTAGGGCATAGTGGTGAGCTAACTTTGCATAGTGAAAATTACTTTACGCAATAAAAAACACACTATGAACACAACAGAATTGAATGGAAATTGGAATGAGCAGAAGGGCAAACTCAAACAAAAATTTGCTATTTTATTGGATGACGACCTTATTTTTGCGGAAGGCAAAAAAGAAGAAATGATGGGAAAACTACAGATTAAACTTGGCAAATCGAAAGAAGAATTGCTAAAAATCATTTCAACACTTTAATTAGCTAATAGCCAAAATTTAAAAAAAAATCATGAAATTAGAAACTGAATTAACTGTCAAAATTTTGGCTATTACTTTAGAAATCGAGCAAAATCATCCAGAATTATCAAAATTTCTGAACGAAATGCCAGTCACTATTCCAAACGACCTTTCACCTGAACTTGACTACAAAATTTTAATTGAGTATTACGAATCCCTAAAAAGTTTACTCAAAGAATATGAGCTTGCTAGTATAAGCAATCACAAAGGGTCTGACGTTGATTAGATTATGGAACCCCCTTTATCTGAAGCTGTTTAAAAAAAATAGTCTTGTTCAAATTTTATAAGAAATGAGAAATTCTAATTTATCTGAATACCTAATGTGAATTTTTAACAAAAATATTCAGCCTTCACAGACGAATAGCGAGCGAAGGCTGATGTTTATAACATTAACTTAATGACACCAGGCTTTCTTATAAAAATTTACTTTTTGGAAGTCATTGTAATAAAAATCGAAAATCATCAGCAAATTCCCTAAAAGAGTTCTTATAATTTGCGTTTTAATTAATATATTAAATTGAGTAAAATTGTTCTATATGTAATCACACGCTTTGTTATTAAAGGTTTTATAATTCTGAAGAGATAAAATGTTTATAGTATAATGACGTAATCTTTTTTTTGACTCCGATGGGGTCGTACGCGGGTTGGTTCCACTTTAAACTACAAACATTTGATCCCGTCCAGTTTTGTGAAACAATCCATTAATATGAGTATCCATATTTGTATTCAATCTGAAATTTCTTTATTTGTCCATTATTTTCCTCTTTTTTTAAGCACTCTTTCTGATTGATTTTTTAACTTTAATCACAACGTACATTAGGCCTAATCGATTTTATAAGAAAGTCGTTCTCAATGACATTGAACGCGAGGCACCATACATATCATCAACATCTAACAATATTTTACTACATACAGATAGAATTTTTTTTAGCAAGTCCTACTTATGTGTGAATTCTATAAGTATTTCAAGGCAGAATACAATGTTAATAAAGTGTTGGCAAACCATCTTTGTTGCATGTTATAAATAAAATTATGCCAAAGCATCAAGTCAAAAATCATAAGATTGTAGCCGTAAAAAAAGAAGGAATCTTGCTAAGTAAAACTTCAATAGCATTTGAAGATGAAGGTGTTTTAAATCCTGCTGTGATGCAGGAAGGCAACTCAGTTCACATGTTTTATAGGGCTGTTCGCAAAGGCAATTATTCAACTATTGGATATTGTAGGTTCGACGGCCCTTTAACTTTGGCTGAAAGGAATGAAAGCCCCCTGTTAACTCCGCACTTCGAATATGAATCACATGGAATTGAGGATCCAAGAATTGTAAAAATAGATGACCTTTATTACCTTACATACACTGCATACGATGGTGTAAATGCATCTGGTGCTTTGGCTACCTCAACTGATTTAAAGCATTTTGAAAGGCACGGCATCATCGTTTCCCAGATTACTTTTGATGAATTTAGACGAATAGCACAATGCAACGCACCACTCAACCAGAAATATGAGCGTTTTCATTTACATAAAAATATCATCAACAACCCAGAGAAAAAAATGTTACTCTGGGACAAAAATGTTATCTTTTTCCCCAGAAGAATAAATAACAAATTATACTTTTTACACAGAATAAGACCTGATATACAAATAGTTTCTGTTAATAGTTTACATGAAATAAACAAAGAGTTCTGGGAAAACTATTACCTGCACTTTGATAAGCATATTGTACTTTGTCCTAAATATAGCCATGAGGCGAGTTATATTGGTGGGGGATGTCCGCCCATTGAAACTGAGCATGGTTGGTTACTTATATATCACGGGGTTCAAGATACGCCTAAGGGCCACGTATATTCAGCATGTGCTGCATTACTTGATTTGGCTGATCCAGGCAAAGAAATTTCCCGATTGCCACACGCTTTATTTTCGCCTGATTTGAAATGGGAATTGTATGGAGTGATTGACTATGTAGTATTTCCCACTGGAACAGCCATTTTTGATGATACCCTCTATATTTATTACGGCGCTGCCGACAAGCGAATTGCCTGCGCCTCTATGAGCTTAAAAGATTTGATACAAGAATTATTAAACAACATTGAAAGCAATGAGAACTGATATTTATTCAACCCCAAACCCTAGTTCAAGATTTTTTAAATCCTTTAAGCGAATTAGAGACTCTTTTGATACCGCAGATTTATTAGAAGTGAGACCTAGAGAGGCCTATTCAGATGAAGCTCTTCAGTATCCTGAAATCGTATTTATGACATCCTATCCTCCGCAAGAATGCGGAATTGCTACTTACAGCAAGGATTTTATGAATGCCTTAAAATTACAATTCGGACACTCTTTTTCTTACAAAGCCATTGCATTAGAAAACAAGGATACACCAAGTAACTATACAGAGGATGTAAAATACATCCTGAATACCTCCAAAAAAGAACAATATGAGATGTTGGCTCACCAACTCAATTTAGATAAAAACATAAAACTTGTTTTTATTCAGCATGAGTTTGGTTTGTATGGGGGTGAATACGGCAACTATCTCTTATCCTTTTTGAATACCATCAACAAACCGGTTATTACAGCCTTTCATACGGTATTACCTCATCCAGATGAATACAGAATGGAAATGGTCCAAATCATTGCGTCGTTTTCACAAAATGTAATAGTTATGACACAAAATGCCAGAATAATTTTAAAGGAAGACTACAATATTCCTTCTGACAAAATAGAGGTTATTTCACACGGGACTCATTTAGTTTCCTCCTTCCAATCTGAGCAAAAAAAACAGAAACTCAATCTCGAAAACCGCTTAGTGCTTTCCACGTTCGGATTGCTTAGTTCGGGTAAAAGCATTGAAACAGCTATTGAGGCACTTCCGGCTATAATCGCTCAGTTTCCCAAGGTTCTGTATCTCATACTTGGCAAAACCCATCCGGGAATAACTAATTCAGAAGGTGAAAAATACAGGGAGTCACTTCAACAAAAAGTAATTGATTTAAAACTACAAAACCATGTACATTTCGTGAATAAGTTTTTGTCACACCATGAACTTATGGAATATTTGCAATGTACCGACATCTATCTATTTACATCAAAAGACCCCTACCAGGCTGTAAGTGGAACATTTGTATATGCCTTGTCGTGTGGTTGCCCAATTATCTCTACTCCAATACCGCATGCCACCGAAGTATTGGACGGCGCAGGTATAATTTTCGATTTTTGCAATTCACACCAATTGGCCGGTGCAACTATCCGTTTGCTTTCTGACCCCTTTTTAAGGCACGAAATGCGATTAAATGCTTTACATAAAATTAGCCCAACGTCATGGCAAAATTCAGCCGTGGCGCATTGTAATTTATTTATTAAGACCATTAGAGAAATAAATGGAAATCTTAAATATAAAATTCCCAAGCTTTCATTGGCACATATAAAGCGAATGACAACCCACAATGGTATGATACAATTTGCCTGCATTTCTAATCCTGATTTCGATTCAGGATATACACTTGATGACAATGCCCGTGCCTTAATAGCTGTTTCTAAACAATATGAATTAACAGGCAATGCCTCTGCCTTGGCGTTAATTCTTCCCTACCTAAGTTTTATTATTTATTGCCAACAACCCAGTGGTAAATTTCTAAATTATGTGGATATGCATGGAAACTATTATTCAAAAAATAGTGATGAAAATTTAGAAGATTCCAATGGAAGAGCCCTTTGGGCTTTGGGCGAATTTATTTCACTCGGCCATTTATTTGATAACGATTTGGTAGAAAGAGCAACTTTAGCCTTTGAAAAATACCTCAAGCATGTTTCAGGTTTGCACTCACCTCGGGCCATTGCATTTGCCATAAAAGGGCTTTATCATTATAATTTGAGTCATAAAAATTTAGCCATTACAAGTATGATTACAACATTGGCCGATAATCTAGTTTCAAAATATAGAGGGGTGTCTGGTCCTTCGTGGCATTGGTATGAAGAATACCTAACCTATGCCAATAGTCTGTTACCCGAAGCCATGCATTACGCTTATTTAAGCACTGGTAATGAGGTTTTTAAAACGATTGCCAAATCAACCTTCGACTTTTTGTTATCCATCATTTTTAAAGAAGGACAAATAAAAGTAGTTTCCAATCAAGGCTGGCACATAAAAGGAAAACTTTCTAATAATTATGGAGAGCAACCCATTGATGTAGCTTACACTATTCTGGCGCTGGGTGTGTTTTACAACACCTATAAAACGAATGGTTATTTGGAAAAAATGGAAACAGCATTTAATTGGTTTTTAGGTCAAAACCATCTTGGGCAAATCATTTATAATCCATGCACTGGAGGATGTTATGACGGGTTGGAAGAAAACCACGTAAACCTTAATCAAGGAGCAGAATCTACAGTAAGTTATCTCTTGGCAAGGTTAACCACCGAATGCTATTTGTTAAAATATCAAGATTTGGAATCATCCAAAGATTTGCAGATAAATCAATATCAGACCGCGTAAGTTTTTTAAGATTATACAGCAACAAATGACATGATAAATTTCACGAATCGTAAAATGCTTCTAACAATAGAATTTTTAACCTTTGATATATTAAATCATTTAAAGGAAATCAATAATTGCCGTAACTATATTAAATGCGCTTTACCCTAAAAATGTGGGATTGATATAAACTTTATAAAAAACTGTACAACACTATTCTTTATAAAGCGGATCAAGTTTGTACTAAAATAAGCTGTATTCAAAAATTGAAAAAAAATCATGAACAGACATCAATCTTTATCATTATATACTCTACTAATAATAATTACAGGAATTGCTGTAATGTTATTGGCCTTTAATCCAACCAAGGTTATTCAATATATGGTTGCTACAGGAATGACGCTGGGTGCTGTTTTTGCATTTATTACGTCTGCAAAATGTAAACATCTAAAAATCCCATCTACCTACCACCGCCTTCATGGAGCAGGAATGTTTGCTTATGCTTGCGCTATTTTATTTTTTGCCTTTGACCTCAATAAATTTTTACTTATTACATCCTCTTTTATCGTGTATTATGGTATTGCAGAAACCATTTTTTGTTTTCAGCTATTAATGTTGAAACAGAAGAACATTATTCCCAAAGTTGTTGTCATTCGATTTATCTTAGGATGCTTTATTGCCTTAGGTGGAATACTCATCTTAACCACGTCTTTTTTCAATTTAATAGATTCATTGTTGACAGCAGGAATCGTTTTAATTTTTATTGGAATTAATTTATTTATGTTTCGATCGGTTCTAACACGACTAAATGACCCTTTATAAAATAATTCACTACTTAAATAACCACGCCATGCAAACAGATAAAGAAAAAAATGAACGAGCCAAGAAGACACAGGAAGAATTATTTCCGGGTTACATCCAATATCCTTCTTCCGATGACATTTATAGCCAATCAAAAGAAGAATCGGAAATAGACCCCGAAGATCTTACCAAACTAAAACAACCAAATGAGAAACTTGGTATGCGAAATGAAAAAGACTTTTCTGAGGATTTTGACGGGGCAGATTTGGATATTCCTGGTGCCGAATTGGACGATGAGCAAGAAAATATTGGTAATGAAGATGAGGAAAATAACTACTATAGCCTTGGTGGTGATGATCATAACGACTTGGAAGAAAGCAAAACAGATACTTGAATTTATTTTGAAACACAATCTAATTTTTAGAAAAAATGAAAACCATTGAAAACAAAGTTGCCCTTGTTACTGGAGCTGGCTCTGGTATAGGAAGAGCCGTAGCCATACTATACGCCATGGAAAAGGCTAAGGTAGTTGTATCAGATGTTGATGAAACTGGCGGAATGGAAACCGTGGAACAAATTAAGGCAAAAGGAGGTGATGCCATTTTTATAATGGCGGATACTTCTATCCCAAGCAACCACCAACAATTGGTTGAAAAAACCATTAAGCATTATGGTGAATTAAACATTGCTTGCAATAATGCGGGAATTGGCGGGCCAATGGGGGCAACTGGCGATTACCCATTGGAAGGTTGGGACAAGGTAATTGGTATTAATCTTTCTGGCGTATTTTATGGAATGTATTATCAATTACCAGCTATGTTGGGTTCGGGCGGAGGAAGCATTGTTAATATGGCCTCTATTTTGGGTAGTGTCGGTACAAAAAATATGGCGGCGTATGTTGCCGCCAAACATGGCGTGGTGGGGCTTACCAAATCGGCAGCACTTGATTATTCAGATCAAAATATTCGTATCAATTCTATAGGACCGGGATATATCAACACCCCGCTACTCACCAAAACCTTGGATGATGCCACCATAAAAGTTTTAGCTAGCAAGCACCCCATTGGCAGATTAGGGACCTCTGAAGAAGTAGCTGAATTGGTTCTTTGGTTAAGTTCGCCTAGCGCATCCTTTGTTACAGGCTCTTATTATACAGTTGATGGTGGGTACACGGCACAATAGTTAAATTTAAGAACCATGAAGGAAAATATAAGAAAATTAGGGATTTGGATGGATAATTCCACAGCATGTTTAACGGAATATAGCACTGGTGAGATGAAAACACATATTATAAAATCTGATTTTGATCGTCAGGAGAGAGAATATAGAATCAGTAAAGGTGAATTCACCATGCACAATAAAGAGCAGCACGATCAGGCTGATTACTATAATAAATTGTCTGAAGTAGCTGAATGTTATGATGAAGTAATTTTGTTTGGACCCACAAATGCAAAATCTGAATTATTTAATATTTTAAATGAGGATCATAAGTTTTCAGAAATTGATATCGAAGTAATACCGTCGGATAAGATGACTGAGAACCAACAGCATGCTTTTGTGAGGGAACATTTTTCAACACATCCTTCTTTATCCGCCATGACTCCCATCTTGTGAGTGAGAAATCCTAGCACCTCTGGCAATTGCGAATCAGCAAAACCAAATTAGGCCGAACATTGCCTCTTGGCTTATCAATGGCGTATTAGAAGGGTAAGGCTTGCCTCAAACATCAGTTAAAAACCAGATTGTTTGTTCTAGCCAACACCACTAACTGGCCCGGAGGCCTATTGATTGTATCTTGCGATAAGCAAACCGTTACTTTAAATTTTTAAATTAATAAAATTAGTTGCAAAACGACGATAAAAATTATTGAATTTTAACAATTTCTAAATATTTATTCTAAAAAAATTATTTCTTAAAAAACTTAAACACTTTAGAGTTATTTAAGTCAGATAAGGCTATTGTATAAAATCCCTGATCTAAGTGCTTAATGTCAATTTCTTGAGTAATTGTTCCTCTTCTGTTTGATGGATAATCTTGGTGAAAAACTATTCTACCAGTGATATCTGAAATACTAATTGTAAACTTTTCACTAAAGGATTCGGAATTAAACCTTAAATTGAGTAAATCACCTGCCGGATTAGGATACAATTTAATAACATTATTATGGCTTAATTGAATGTCTTCAATCGGTGTATAATCAAATTTTCCATCATAATCTACTTGCCTAATACGGTAATATAAGGTTGAAAAGCCTAAATTATTAACGCCTACATCTGTCTGATCATAATTCAATATTACACTGCTGTAACCACTGACAGATTTAGATTTTATAGTTCCAATTTTGTAAAAGGTTTTTGCATCATTGCTTCTCTCTGCCTCAAAATGGCTGTTGTTAATTTCCGAGGCAGTTGACCAAGTTAATAAAACATCCTCATCCTCATTTACCAAATTGGCTTTAAACTTAAGCCAGGTTACGGGTACTGGTGCAAAAATATTGGCATTGATAATACCACCATCAATATTTTGAAAAATATTTCCATCCACAATACTCAAGGTACCCGTTTTATTTGCATTACCACCTGTTGGTAATATATCGCTATCCGTATTGCTTTCAGACCCACTGTTTAAACTGCTCGTTCCGTTTGTCCCAACATTTATTGTTGTCCAGGCCGGGTAGGATCCAGGAGTACCACTCACATCAAAATTTGGCAAATTGGAACTAAGTTCCAAATAATAATTTGTACCTTGAGGTACATTGGTCATTTGCCAATATCCATTTCCATTAGTGATTGAAGAGCCAATAGCTATGTTGCTACTATTGAAAAGGGTTACCAAAACCCCAGCAACACCAAATTCATCTGCATCCTGAACACCATCCATATCGGTATCTGCCCAGATATAGTTTCCTATATTTGCAGGTGATGTAGCATAAAGACCTGCATCTTGGTTAAGATTAGCGACTGTGGTTGAGAGGGTTATGGCTGTGGTTTTACCGGTGGTAGGATCAACATCGCTATCTGTTCCTAGATTTTCACTGTTTACATCTTTCGTGGTAAAAATCATGGATGGAATTGTAGTAAAACCAAGCATATAGTTTCCAGCATTCAGATTCGAAAATAAATAATAGCCATTTTCATCTGAAATAGCACTCGCAATTAAAGTATTTCCACTGCCATCGTATAGGCTTATGGTTACGCCAGCCAAACCTGGCTCATTGCTATTCTGAATCCCATCTTTATTTGTGTCATTCCATACATTATTGCCCAGAATGGTGCGCAATGAAACAAGTCCTACATCCAATGATTTGTCATTGCGGTTAGCTGAAGAAAGAGTAACACCATCTGTAAGTCCAGAAACATCAGCATCACTGCCTATAGAATTATTAGTATTTGATTTTGTTGTAAAAGCATAGCCTTCTGGCAAATTAGAAAATCCGACCCTGTATCCTCCGTCCACAAGTCCTGTAAACAAGTAAGCACCATCCTTATTCGTGACAGTAATGCCTTTGCTTGCCATTTCACTGAAAGTTATATCCAAATTATGGAGTGTCATATCTTCTGTTCCTGTTATGGATGGTCCAGTTGTAAAACGAATGCCTTTAATATTTAACAGACCAGGAATAGATGCACTGCTAAAGGAAAATGTTGTTATATAATCAACACTGCTTACTTCGTATCCAAAAATAGTATCTAATGCAATCCAAGTAGTGCCATCAGAGTAATCCACTAATAATTGATCACCATCATCAATGCTTCTATTCTTCCTGAATTTATAGGTAATGGTAACATGGTCATGAGTAAATGAAGTTGGGGGAGCAAGATCTCTTTTTGCTGTACAATTTGAAGTATTAACTAATTCTTGGTTTTGTGTTAAAATGTAAGCCCCATTAAGCACCCAATCTGAGGAAAAATTTAGAGACCCATCATTATCGTTATTTAATTGACTAAAGTTTGTTGCAGCATTCTCAAAATTAGAACTGTAAAGATTAACCATTATTCCTTGGAGACCTTTCTCGTTTCCGTCTTGAATTCCATCTGAATCCATATCATACCATACATAATTTCCCAGAGTATTTTTATTAGCGGCTGGCTTAATACCTAAATCTATGCTCAACTTGGCTTCACCTTTTGCAAGGAAATATATATCAGTTGCAGATTTACCCCCATTTATCGCCCCTCCGTCACTATCTATTGCGTCGTTAGAACCAGAATGTTGTGATGTTACTGTAAAATTTGTAGGTAGATTGCTGAATACAACCTTATAAGAACCTGAAATTAATCCCGTAAACATATACTCGCCCACAGCATTTGTAAATGTGGTGGTTTTTGTTAGCGATCCTGCCCCGTCAGGATCAATGGAAGCCCCTGTTCCATCGAGCAACTCAACGGTAACACCCAGCACACCTGTTTCTTCAGGGTCCTGTAATCCGTTTCCATCTGTTCCTCCCGAGGTTACCGGCAAATCATACCAAACTTTACTGCCTATAGTTCCAAAGCCCACTGGAGCTCCATTGGTAATGCCAGCATCAAGATCTGTGTAGGAAGAACCTGCAGAAACTGTAATTTGTTCAGTTTTATTAGTTGAAGGATTTACGTCACTATCTATCGCATCATTTCCACCTGCGTTCTGAATAGAAAATTTATATTCAGGAAGCAGATTGCCAAAACCAACACTATAATTGGAAGGGGCAAGATTTGGAAAAAGATACATTCCATTATTATCAGATGTTGTGGTAGCAATAGCAGTATTAGAACTATTGTACAAAGTAACTGTAATGCCAGCTAATCCTGGTTCGTAAGAATCTTGAATACCATCAGCATCCATATCGAACCAAACAAAATTGCCTAATGAACCTACAGATGACTCATCATTGCTGCTACTGTACATGCCGCAATCAAGTGTCATATTTTTTTGTCCAGCAATCAAAGTAAATAGAGATGTATTGCCGGTTGTTGGGTCGCCATCACTGTCGGCATTTCTTAAAGAACCATTAAATCTTGAAGTAATTTTTAATCCTGAGGGTTTTTCGAAATTAAGACTGTAATCGGATGGACTTAAATTGTTAAAAACAAAAAAGCCGAAAGCATTTGAAGAGGTTGTTGCCAATATAGTTCCACCAACAGAGTTACGCAAGGTAACTTTCACGTTTGCAATACCCGGTTCGTCATCATCTTGAATGCCGTCCCGGTTATTATCATACCAAATCTTTTCACCTATGCTTCCCACGGAAGTAGGTTGACTGATAATTCCTGCATCAATATACGTTAAAGCATCGCCTGATGAAATACTAAATGTTACTGTTTTTCCAAAGTTAATTCCGCTTGCAGTTATTGCATCACTGTTATTAGAAGCAGTGATTCCACCATTATTTGAGGTAAAGTTAGCACCAGGTGGAAGGCTAAATTCTATTCTGTAGCTTGAAGGGATCACATCAGTAAAGAGATAAAATCCATCGGCATCAGTTAAAGTACTTGCAATTATACCTGTCCCTGCGGCATTCCAAAGTGTTACAGTTACATCACTCAATCCTGGTTCTCCATTGTTTTGTGATCCGTTGTTATCGGTGTCATACCACACGTTGTTTCCTATCGTGGTTTGTTGAGGTAAATTAAAAAGCAAACCTGCATCTGCGCTATAATCAAATTCCCCTCCACTTAAATTATAAGCATTTGTTCTTGCAGTATGAATATTTACATCGCTATTCGTATTTATTCCATTATCTCCAGAAGAATTAGGTGTAGTAAAAGTATAGTTTACGGGAAGTGTGAAACTGATACTATAAGAAGTTTGATTTATTGTAGTTGAATTGGTCTGATTAGTAGGATTAATGTTATCAAACAAATATTTGCCATAAGCATCCGTCATTGTAGAACCAACCAAAATATCATCAGTGGTAGCTGCAGTTTGATCGTTTCCATTTTGAAACAAGGTAACCAATACACCTGCAACACCAGGTTCTCCTGTATCTTGAACGCCATCATTATTATCATCTCTCCAAACTTTGTCGCCAATTGAAGCAAAGCGATCAAAGCCAAAATCAAAACTATGATTGTTTTCACCGAAATTACTGGTAGTAATGCTGATTTGTGGTATAGCATTTACAAGACTGGCATCATTATCACTCATGTCTTCTTGACCTTTACCTGCCTTATTAATACTTGTAAGCATGTATCCAGCTAAATTGCTTCCGGCTCTTGCTCCCCCATTACCATTACTTAAAGTAGGGTCCCAATCATTGCCTGTTCCAGAAGTTGCCAATCGCACCAAGTATGTCTTGTTAGCTTGCAAGCCGGCCTGTGCACCATTTATAGTTGGGTCTCCATCAGCAATATTGGTCTTATTAAAATAATATTCACCTCCAAAATTGGTATTGAAAGAACCTAAAACTGAGCCATCTGGGTTTCCATCGGTATTAAAATCAGCATATATTTCTAAATTTACATTGGCAATTCCGGATTCATCAGCCCCTTGAATCCCATCTCCGTTTTTGTCATTCCATACTCTGTTGCCTATTTCAATGGAAGGCATTTGTCCAAAAAGCTCAATATCACCTATACCTCCACATCTTCCTGAACCGCCTGATAATGAGGTTAGTTGTACCCGGTAATCCTTTGTATTTGTCCCTAAAATATTATTCATCCAGCTTAAACCAAGCGTGTTCAATCCTTCAGCATCAGCATGTGTAGTGGTAATTTCTTGGGTACCAGGTAATAATGTTAAACTTCCCATACCTTCATTAAAATAATATCTTCCGGTAGAATTGGTACCATTGCTTACATCCCAACCATCTTGGTAATAAAACTCACCTGCTTTTGCACTTGAACTGAACTCTGAATAATTTTTGGATGTAACAGCACTTGTAAGTGTATTGGTTGTTGAAATATTATAACTTATTTTAATTTCGATATAATCGATGGCTGGGATTGTGCCTGCCGCCGTGCTTATGCATTGAATATCTAATCCAAAATCGGATGCATTGACTTCTGCAACAGTCCAAGATGTTCCCCATAAATCAGAGGCTCCGCCATAAGTAGCCGACTCTAATACTATCGGCCAAGAGGTTGAGGTTCCTTTGTTGGTGCCTGTTACCGAACCTGCTTTTAGAAGGTTTATACTGTTATCTGTAATCGAATTTGCAACACTAGCTGATCGAACAATTCGCGATGTGATTCCTAAAATTGTTGTAACAGCTCCACTGCTTCCTGTTGCAGGTATTTTTAAACCTAAATTCTTTATCTGTAAATGCTGGCTGGCATTGCCAATATTTACTAAGGATGCAGTTACTGTGCTCACACCATTTTCTGAAGCTACGTTTGTTAAACTACCATTTGTCCATGCTTGCGCCCCAGCACCAGCATTTGTTGTACTGAATGAAGTAGCACTTTTTCCAGGGCCTTCTTTATTACCCATACCACCGCTGGCAGCGATAGCAGAATTTGCACCTTCCTTACCATTTTCTTCCAATTCGAATAGGCAAGTTGTCGGATTTTTATATGCTCTTAGTAAATCCCCACTGCTTATTGGTATAAGCGTTTGGGTTCCTGTAAGAAGTCGATTTAAATAACCAGTCATATCTGAAAAACGATCTCTGAAAGCTATCATTAAACTACCATCTACATCCACTTCAATACCTGTTAGCATAGGTGAAGGGTAGTTGGTAAATGCACTTGTTAAATCATTACTGGCTAACACTTCAAGACTCGGCGTTTTATTGCTCCAAGAATTCCAGGTCTCACTGAAGCCTTCGTCAGTTATCCCTTTGCTATAATTTAGAGGAATTTGAATTATAGGGGTTGCGTTAAAACCATTACTTGGCGATAATTCCCAAATGTATGACCAAAGATCTGTGTATTCACAGTTTTCAGAATTGTTTTCTGTAATAGAAACTCCTCCATTTTCCCCTGTTGCTGTTGCACCAACATAAACTTTTCCTTTATAATATTTGAGTGCAAACGGTCTTTGTAAACCTTTAGTTCCATTGTAAAAATTTGAGGTTTCAGAACCATAAGTCACAGTTGCACCTGGAAGTCCCGTGTCTGACCTGAGCGGTGGATCTGGAAGATTCCAACTTGCAATAACACTTGCAGAGGTTGGATTTGAGCTGCTATTTAATTGTAATTGATAAACTTTGCGATCGTAAAGATTGGTTACAAACAGATAGAGTCCATCATCACTGATTTCAATATCCCCTAAACTTACAGTTCCTATTTGACCATAAGCAGCAGGGTCGTTGCTTGGGTTGTTAATATCATTAGCTAATCCACGGTTACTATTAGTGCCAATTACAGCCTGAGCAGCAGAGTTTGGATAGATGATTGTTTGAATTTGGCTTAAACCAGTGCCTGTGGTTGATACTGAATAGGATACAGTATTTCCATAGTTTGGAGTTCCTGAGCTATTATGGGTGGGATATCCCAACGAATCCAAACTTACAAAAAATGTTGCGGCAGGGGATGAAGTCGTCATCGTGGGGTCAATTATATAGATTGTTCCAGGGGCATTTTTTGCGGAACCCTTGCTTGGACCAAAACCACTATGCCTTTTCATGTAAGCAGAAGTAAAAATTTTATTGGCCTGTTTACTGAAAGCTACTCCGTATACCGACCCTATTTGAGCGGCAGTTGCCAAAGCATCTCCCCCTGCAGGTAAGGTGCTTCCTGTTCTGGAATAGGGAAATTTCCAAAAAGCAATCTGAGAAGATGATGTTCCTGAAACCAATGGATTTCCTGAAAATTGGGAGGCAAGAAATACATTGGTATTACTGAAGGGTGTTGCCTCAAAAACATAATTAGATGGATTGTTGATTGCATAATTAATATTGGGAGCTCCTCCGTTTACAAAACGAATATTTGAGCCGTAAGTAACACCGGAATAAGAAGAAAAATCAAAGAGATTATTTGTATTACAACCTGATGTAGAGGGAATAATAAATTCTAATCTAACCATTACTGATTTGTTAAATGAACCTGTTTTAGACCCAACAACACCGTTAAATGTAGAGCCGGATATTGGAATCTGATAGCTACCAGAAGAGTCAGACACGTAAGATGCAATTAAAACATCCTTTGAATTATAAGCATTAATAATGACACCTTTAGCTCCCGGTTCAACATATCCTGTAGATTTGTCCAGTTTTCCATTATTGTTGAAATCCCGAAAAACGACACCCGACACCTGGGCAGATAATTTTTGAAAATTTAGTATTGCAAAAAATAAAAGAAATGGTGCTAGTATTTTATTTAATATGAATTTGCTTAACATATTTTTTAGATAAAGACTCTTTTTAAATTAAAATGATAGTTTGCAAAACTAAATCTAATTGAATCGAACCTCTTTATCAAACTCTCTCAATGGCAGTATTTTTAACTAATTGAAATACAGACTTGTAAGTGATTAATATTTGAATAAAAGGCTAAACTGTCCAAATTCAATACACTTATCCACATCGTTGACAACAAAATCAAGCGCATATAGTTCAGATTCAATTCATTAATTAGTCAAATTATGCACTTACTATATAAATCATAATACACCCAAATTGCCAATCAATAAGACTATAATCAAGAGAAATGTTATGTTTTTGTTTTCATAGATTGATTAAAAAACATAATTCAAATAAGTTGAGAAAGTATAAAATTTCACAATCACAAAACTAACTACCATGCGAAGAAATAGATTTTGATTGACATAAAGATGAAGGTTGAGAAGATTAAAAATCTTACCTGAGGTTGAATTTTATGCTTGATTAAATTCAACCTCAGAAAAAGTACAATGGTATCAAAAACTATGACAAACAGGGAAGGTTTTCCTCCAAATCGTACGGCATACCCTCCCTTTAAAAAGAAAAGTTTAAAAATCCAAAAAAGCAATTCAATGGTTAAGATATCGTTGCCTAGTTTGAGATTTTAGTAAAAAAACCAATAGAAATTAGAGAAATTAAGATTCCGCTAAACAACAATGGATTTGGTGCAGTGAGTTCAACATGTTCTACGAGACACCCAAGAGCTTCCGTATAATCTATGTTGAAAAAAACCGATAATGGTTCACCCAACAAGAAGCATAAAGGTTGTCTCAAGTTTATTGTGCAGGTTAAAAAGTGATGTATTTACATTTAAACTTTGTAAAATGCGAAACCTAAATACTATTATCAAAAGTATTAAAATTACTACGAGCATACTTTTCTATTATGTTTTCAAAACAGATTATTCAACATTATGTATTTCATCTCTTCTCTTAATTCCTTAAAATTCCAATTGATTTATACTTTGGCGAAGTTATCAAGCGGCCATAATCTGTAAAAGCACCCCATTTATCTCCTTTTCAAACTAAAATAGTGTTGTTGAAGTGGGTGCCAATTTCATCGTATTCGTAAGGGATAATAATTTTATTCGATTTTATATTACTTACCCCGAATTTGCCTTTAACTAATTTCACCGCTAACCTATGTTCTTCAAACTGATTGGCAAAATTTGTAACTAAATCTATATCCTCTGAACAAAATTCGAGATCCCAATTGCTAGAATCAATTTTTTTACCCTGATAATTAATACAAAATTTACTAGTTCCAATTTTAACATAAGCCTTTCCTTCATAAAAGTTACAGGCCATATCATATTGGAAATCTATGAGAATATTATTTCTCAAATCTACAAAACCCCATTTCTGTTTTGATTTCACTCTCAACATATCTTCGGTTATCTGACAGGCAATATCTTCATAAATTACAGGAATTATGCATTCTCCCGTTTTATTATAGGCACCCCATAAATTATTAAGCTTCACCATATAAAGTACATTTTCACCAATAATACTTTCGTACTTAATTGGAACTTTAATATTGCCATATTTATCCATTATACCTGTATATTCAGTTCCTGCACTGTCCAATGTTACGTGTGTTCATCGAATTTGAGAAAGTGACTTAAAATGAAATATTATTGAAATAAGTATTAAAACGACAATTTTTAGTTTCATTGAAATATAGAATTAGTTACTCACTCGAGAGCTGTTTCAGTTTTTCCTTCTCTTTTTCAGAAAGACTACTCATACCACTTTTACTTATTTTATCAAGAATTTTGTTAAGCTCTAACTGCTTATCTTGTTTTTTGGTATTGTACTTATTTTCAATGGTGAAATATTTCTACTGTTTCTGAAATAAATTGTCAACCAAAAGAAATTCAGGTTTTGTGATAATGAAGTAAATAAAAACAAGTGAAGGAATAAGAATGAATAAAATGGGTAAAGTATTCACAGTAATAGAATCAGGTTCAATAATAAGGGCAATGAACAAACCAACTAAACCTTCTCCCAAATGAGCCTCGTGGCCAATATTATCGCACTGTGATTTAATACCATATATTGAAATGAGAACGAAATACAAGCCATTTAACCAACTTGGAATTGAGACAGTCAAAAGTAAAAAACCTATTTCTATACCAAGAAAAAGTACAATGTCTGCGAACACCACTCCACTAATAGCACCGGAAGCACCTACTGAACTATAATCGCCATCATTGCGATGGATATAGAGTGAAAACAGATCTCCTCCTATCAAACTTCCAAAATAAATCAATAGCAATTTGGATGCTCCAAACGTTGCCTCTAGCGAATAACTAAAAAAATGTAAGGTAAGCATATTGAAAAATAAATGAGTCCAACTTAGGTGCAAAAACCCAGATGTGACCAGTCTTTTGTACTCCTTATTAATCAGAATTTTATCAACTTAAAAACTATAATTCTCAAAAAATTGATCGTTTTTTAACCCTTGATAGGTAAAAAGTACATTTAAAATTATGAGTGCAAAACCAATGAAGCCAATAACTTCCATTTTTTGATGGAGTGATTTTTTATATAAACTGACTAAATTGATTTAACTCCATAATTTTGAAATAGGTTTGGCAACAAAAAGAGTAGAATAACTCAAATTAATAAAGCAACAGTGAGCCTTCATTTTACTATCCTTTAAAAAAAATCATTTAAATCAACAGCCAACTTTTTCACATCCACCTTTTGAAATGGATGCAGTGTATTAGGATATATTTGCAATTGTCCTTTGGATAATACTCGGTATTCATCGACAGTTTCTTCTATTGATACCATGTTGTCTCTATCTCCCAAAGAAATCCTGATTTCATGGCTTATTTCTTTAATTTTTTCTGGGTTCAAATACTGGTTTTGTCCTAAATCATGCATTAAAAAAACGATTAAATTTACGACATCTTTCCAGTCATTGCTGTGATGAGACTTTAATTGCTGCACATAAGCCGGAATCTTTTGTTCCATTTTTTCAGGATTGAGCATGGAGGTTTCTTTATTGGCTAATGCTTCCGTCCAACTCCATTTGGTGCCAAGTGTAAATAGGCGATTTACTCTATGAGGAAAATTTAAGCAGAGATATAGTCCAAGATAACCACCAAGACTATGACCAAAAATATTAACCGGTTCGTTTATTCCCTTGCTTTCCAGCTCCCCTAAGAAATCTTCTGCCATCAGAGGAATGGTATTGGCTGATAAAGGTTTCAGTCCATGTCCGGGTATATCGAAGGCTTTGGCCTCACAATTCAATAAATCGAGTTCCGAAATTAAATTTTCGAACTGCCCGGCATAGCCTAAAGCACCCGGAAGTAAAATGATTTTGCTCATGGCACAAACTTAGAAAAAATTTCGCCAAAGTATCTCCCAATCCTTTTCCAATTTATAATTGCGCGCATACCGATAATTCAAATTACTAATCATCGCAGAATCGTCTATATAAGTCTTACTCAGCTGAGTGGTATTAAAAACACCTTGAGAAATGGCAGGCAAAGCTGAAATGTCATTAGAAGGAGCATAGCCAACCCATGTTTTTTTACCAGTAATTACTTCTCGGATGGCATGCCATTTCCATAATCTGTTTTTAATAAACAAAAACCAGATAGGAGCTAAAAAGATTAACATAAAGGAAGTCAATACATCGAATAATCTTTTTTTTCTAAGCATTGATTTTTCTGCCAATTGCAGAAAAATTTCTTCTGTAAAAAACTCTCCACTGCTGTTTTTAGAATCGCTGCCAATAATGAAGGAACTGGCTTCAGGAGCAATTTTGTAATGAACTTTTTTGGAACCCAATTTAACCATCCATTCCAGAATTGACTTAGCAGAAACATCTTTGCTGCAAAATACAATTTCTTCTGCTTTAAACACCGAAACAATCTCCTCTAATTTGTCTAATGTTCCCAAAATATTTTTATCTTCGGTTCGTTTGGAAGTGAGCACAAAACCAATAAAGTTAGCGGTATTGGATGATTTTTTTAACAATTCAAATATTCGGCTTGCTTCCTCATAGCCACCAACAATTACTATTTTATTTGTTTCACTGCGCGCAATGGTAAATTTTCCAAATCTTAAATAATTGGCTAAAAAGCGGGTGAAGGTCATTTCAATGATGGCCCAAAGTGAACCCAGAATGATTAAGCCTCTCGAAAACCTGAGATTCTCAGGAAATAAACCGTAAACCGCAAGAATTGCGATGGTTCCAATCGCAATTCCCCTTACAATGCTTTTGAGATTAAATGGTTTTTTATACCCTTCACTGAAGTATGTAAAGAGTACCCAAAAAGCAATATAATAAGGAACATGAATGGTCATCAATTCCTTAGGATAGCTTTTGATGTATTTAATGTGTTCTTCCCAATAAGACTTCAAAAATAGCATACCGCCAAAAAGCAAAAAAGCATCCAAGAGAGGCAGCCACCAAAGTGAAAAGAAGCGATAAAGAAGAGCGGCAAATGCCCTCAAATAAATAAAAGTATTGATGAGAAATATCAACAGGCCTGATTTGCTGCCGCTGTAGTGTTTGCGAGCAAAAATGACCATAGCTTGGTAAAATATTTTAACATAATTGGCACTTCCCCGCTTGGTACTTTCTCCTTTGTAATGAATAATAGAGGTTTCGGGGAGATAATAATTCTTGTAGCCACCTTTGATAATGCGGTACGACAAATCAATGTCTTCGCCATACATAAAGAAAGTTTCATCCAAAAGCCCAACTTTGTTTAATGCCTCGCGGCGCATAAACATGTAAGCTCCTGCCAAAACTTCAACTTCGTTGGTGGCATTTTCTTCCAAAAAACCAAGATGGTAGCGTCCGAATTTTTTTGATTTGGGGAAGAGTTTATTTAGACCAAACATTTTGTAGAGCGCAACCTCGGGGGTTGGCAATCCACGTTTTGATTCTGGCAAAAAGTTTCCGGAACCATCAACCATTCTTACACCAAGAGCACCGGCATCAGGATGTTGATCCATAAATTCTATGCACTTTGTAAAACTGTCTTCCTCAACAACAGTGTCAGGATTTAACAAAAGAACATATTCTCCTTTAGATACTTTTATCGCTTGATTATTCGCTTTAGAGAAACCGGTATTATCAGAATTTGCAATCACTTTAACCCAATCAAATTTTTGGGTTACCATGTCAACACTGCCATCCACAGAGTTATTATCAACTACATAAACCTCAGCATCAATGCCGAGCATAGCTTTTTGTACTGCTTTTAGACATTGCTCTAAGAAGTACTTTACGTTGTAATTAACAATGATAACAGAAAGTTTCACGAAGTGCTAACGCAGATAAGCCGCAAAGCTATATAATTGTAAGGATTGAGAAAGATAATATTTAGGCAGAATTTTTAGAAATTCAAAAACTATTGTAAGAATTTTAAAACAGTTTACTGGCTTATTCAGGCGATTCTATTTACCTTAAAACCTTAACCAAATTCGCAGTAGTTTCGCCTCAAACGAGTTCCATGATATTATTAAATAGGTATTTACGAATTTTGTTTTGTGTTGTTTGAACAGAAAAACCTCCATCCAGATAGCTATCGCGAGATTCTCAGAACAAGCACTGTAAGAAAATTCTTGTATTGATAAAAAATGAAATATTGATGGCTGGCATACTCTATTTTGGCCAAAGGCCAAGGATTATGTCGCTTGCCAGAGGTGAAGCGACCGCGACCTGAGTTTGCTGGTCACTCGCAAAAAGCGAGTGACTGCTGATTTTATTCTCTTCACTTAATTGCATTGGTTAAAGAATACCAATTTAGACCATTTTTCTTCTTCTAATGAGAAGAAATCTTAACTACTTAGGTTGTGTTTTGATTTATTAACAATTGAATTGTTACAAACTTATTTTTGATTATTAGAAAGTAATATTATAGAGATGATTCTTTGCACAAAAATATTTCCATCGTAAAGATTACCATAAATAAAGCTGAATCACTTAAACAAAAGTTGGTTGATTTACAGGTTATAATGGATAACTTTCAGATAACGATGGATAATGTCGTCAATAAGTTTGAGTTGCGCATAAAAAGCGTTAAAGTCATAAATCCATCTTTTAAAAAACGGTCGCAAAAGCACAACGAGTTCTACTTCTCCTTCCCATGACATTGGGAGGTCTAATTCAAAAAGTTTATGAGAGAAATCAGGCAAAAAATCAGGGAATCAGTTTGGACAGAAAGTTCAACCCTGTTGATGAAATCTGATCCTGATTAAATATTTGAGCATCGCCCTGATTTTTGTAAAGGCTGAGGAAACTCTTTAAAGGATTATACTGAGATATTGGTTGATTGTAAACAGTAAATAGTAATTCCTCTAATAGAAGTTCATTATTTAGAACACCGCACCTACCGCAAAAACTGTTTTCATTGCGGTATTGAAAATGTAGGGGAAAGTGTATCGGCCACCTTAGCTTATTTGTTTGCCTACCACTATTTGCCATACTAGCGAATGAAAACACTGATGTAAGATTTATTAAATTGTCATTAAGTGAAGGCACTATTGATAATCTCTTAGCCACGATGATCCAACGGGCTCTGCCATTATATAAACAAATACAAACACGATTGGAACAAAGTTCAATAGTAGGCGGTGACGAAACTGGAACTAAAATCAACGGCCGCAAAGGTTGGTTTCAGGTGTGGCAAAATTCTAGTTTAACGTTCATTGTGGCAGCCTTGGCCCCGTGGATTTGAAACTACGGCGGAATATTTTTCAAAAGGTTTTGCATTAGCGGTTTAGGTGAGTGATTGTTGGTCGGCACAATTAAAAACAAGTGCTAAAAAACATCAATTGTGTCTGGCACATTTAATAAGGGAACTCGCCAATTTTGAAGAAGCACTTATATGTAAATGGTGTGTTGGATTAAAGGCACATCTAAAACAAGCCATTGTTCGCAAAAATGAATTCCAAGAAATCGACTATTTACATCCACCTTCTTCGGTTATAGAAATAGAGTTCGAATTAGATCAAATGCTTGCAGTTGACTACACCAATTTTCATCCCAAAACAAAAGCATTTATAAAACGACTTCTTAAGAATCGAAATAGTATTTTCACATTTCTTTATTATCAAGAAGTCCCCTATGATAACAATGGTTCCGAAAGAGCTATCC
>Ga0163144_10007545_pt1 | contig 23820 bp, 16 predicted proteins | sample OliLak19BULKMAT1_FD_123175 | JGI IMG/M metagenome (GOLD analysis project Ga0163144, IMG submission 123175) | Freshwater microbial mat bacterial communities from Lake Vanda, McMurdo Dry Valleys, Antarctica - Oligotrophic Lake LV.19.BULKMAT1 | ecosystem: Environmental > Aquatic > Freshwater >...
CACACTTCACCCGAAAGGATCTTACCGTGCCCGAACTCACCGCAGCTCAGTTTGGTTTTGTGTCGAATATGCTCTCCTTTGCCATCGCTACCCTGGGAGGGGCGGCGATTTTCTTTTTTGTAGCCTCCGGAATTGGTAAGCGATACAAGTTGGCCGTCACGATCAGCGGGCTTGTCTGTGCTATCGCGACCTACCATTATTTCCGAATCTATGATTCGTTCACTCAGGCCTACGTGCTAACCCAGGTGGGCGGCACGGTCCGTTATCTCGCGTCGGGGTCACCTTTCAACGATTTCTACCGTTACGCCGACTGGTTTATCACCGTCCCGTTGCTGATGGTAGAGCTCGTCGCCGTTCTGGCCCTGCCGAAGTCTGAGGGCCGGAGCCTTTTGACAAAATTGGTGGTCGCGACAGCTTTGATGATCGCCTTGGGATATCCCGGAGAAACCTCGACCGTCAACAGCACTCGATGGATTTTCTGGACGCTGAGCATGATCCCGTTCGTCTACACCCTTTACGTGCTTTATGTCGAATTGGGACGCGCCCTGGCTCGTCAGCCCGTTGAAGTTCGCAAGCTGATCATCCTCGCCCGAAACGTCACGATCGTGACCTGGCTTTTCTACCCGATCGCCTTCGCGCTGAAGACGGTCTTGAACCTGAGTTCTAACGGTGAAGTGGCGATTCAGGTCGGGTACTCGCTCGCCGACATCACCGCTAAAGCCGGCTACGGGCTGGTGATTTATATGATCGCCCGTGCCAAGACCCAACTCGAGGAAACGCAAGGTCAGCCCATCGCCGCAGAAAATCTGGGGCTTGATCCGGCTCGAACTTAGGTCATCAGGCGCTCTATGTCCGGCAATCAAAATCCGCTGGTGATCGTCGGAGGCGGGTGCGCGGGCTTAAGCCTAGCCGTTCACCTGTGTAACGCCGGTGTCAATCGGCCCATCGTAATCGTCGAGCCACGCCGGCTCGACGATTACGTTAATGATAAAACCTGGTGCGGCTTCACTACCCGTCCGCATAAGTTTGACCACCTCGCAAGGCGTCGCTGGGCAAACTGGTGGTTCTTCACAGAGGTCTCGCACGCTTCTCATCAAGCCAAAACGTGTCAATACCAGCAGATCGCCTCCGGCGATTTTTATGACGATTGTCTGACACGTCTTGCGCGGGATTCTCGGGTCGAACTGCTGTTTGGACATTCCGTCGGCGAGATCAACGGCCCGATTGTCGAGACGATCGACCGAGCGGGCATGACCCGAAGCTTGGTCGCGGGCCACATCTTTGACAGTCGCCCGCCAACGCTCAACGACGTTGTAGGTGGCCCGGATGACACGCTGCTATGGCAGCAGTTTGTGGGCCTCGAAGTCGAGACCGATCACGACGCCTTCGATCCCTCGTCCGCGACGATGATGGATTTCCGCACCCCGCAGCGCGGTGAAATTCACTTCGTCTACGTCCTGCCAACCACACGCCGAACCGCGCTGGTGGAGGCAACCGGATTTCTTAAACGGCCCGGTAACTACGACACGCTTCACGATGACGCGGCCCGTTATCTGCGCGACGTTCTTGGCATCGGAGAATGGCGTCTGTCTCGCCGAGAGCAGGGCGCGATCGCGATGACCACCGCCTCCATTCCCGCGCGCTTCGCGCCTGCCCATTCAAATCCTTACGTCACCCCGATCGGCATCGGCGCGGGTGCGGCCAAGCCTTCGACCGGCTACGCGTTCGCCGCCATTCAAGAGCACAGCGAGCGACTGGCGCGGGCGGTCGCGCAGGGCCGTTCCCTTCGCTCGCTCGTCCCGGGCCGCGCGGTGTCGCGCAAGCTCGATCAGATCTTTCTTGCCTATTTAGCGCGTCATCCGTCACGTGCGCCCGAGCTTTTTCTTCGCATCGCCGCCGGCACGAACGCCGACCGGTTCGCGCGGTTCATGATGAACCACGGCAGCCTTCTTGACGATCTGGCAGTCATCGCGTCCATGCCCAAGACGCCTTTCATCACACAGGCCCTGCGATCCCACCGCCTGCTCATCAATCCGCGCGCGTCGCAACCCCCTTCAGATGTTCCGGTCGAGCCGACCGTAAGCGCTCGCGCCGACGACTATCGACGCACTCACATACTTGTCGCGCTGCCGCTCATCGCGTTGATTTGTGTGGCGCTGATTATGCTGGGTCCGATCCCGCTGGGGTGGCAGTTAATTTTGCTGGGTCTGGGTGTGGCGAGTCTCGGCATGCCCCACGGCGCGATGGACCACCGCGTGGCCGAGGTCTGCATCAAGCCGCGCCTGGGCGCGCTCGGGGCGCAGTGGCGAAGGTATTTTGCCGTCGGATATCTGGGTTTGGCCGCGATCGTGTTGCTGGGCTGGGCCACGCTTCCGTTGTTGACGCTCGTCGTGTTTCTTCTTTATTCGGCGGTGCATTTTGGACTGGGAGACGACGGGCACACGTCCCTTGGCGCCGCAGTTTTTCGCGGGGCCGTGCCGATCCTTCTACCGCTGGCGATTCGACCACTCGAATCAGGCGAGTTGCTTTCGATCGTCGCCGGGCGTGCGGTCGATCTCGTCCCGATGCAGAACGCGCTCGTCGCTACTGCACTACTTTGCGTGATCGTCACGCTCGTGCGCGCCGTCCTTTACCACACGCCACGCCGGGCGGCGCTGATTGCGTGCGAACTGCTGTTGCTCGTTCTAGCGAACTGGGTCGCGTCGCCTTTGATTGCATTCGGGCTTTATTTCGTGCTGCTACACGCCTCGCGTCACATGATCGACCTCGCGGACTGGCTCGCGCCCGGCGACGTCCGTTCGGGCCTGAAGCGCGTCGGTCGCGAGTGCTGGCCCCTCACGCTGATCACACTCGCCGGCATGTCGGTCGCGCTGTTTTTCATCCCGCGCGAGTCGTTGGAGTCAGGCGTGGTGCGGGTGCTGTTTGTCACGCTCAGCGCCCTGACCGTGCCTCACATGATCGTCACCGCGCTGGCCTCGCGGCGCCCGGTATCTTCCGTGCCTGCGGTCGTGTGACTCGCGTCAGCCATGCTCGAACCACACGCCCGTGGCGCGTGCGTCACACTCTAGGTTGATCCTTTAAAGCGGCAGAAGCCTTTTGATTCACGCCCTAAAGGCGTCGCGTCACGTTTACTTGTTCGCGCGAATGTTTTCCATCCCCGGAGCCGGCTTCGCCGGTCAAAGGCACGTTGCCTAGGTCAAGACGTCAGAGATTTTGAAATGCGAATTGCGGATTGAATACCCTGCTCCTCCCAATTCACTTTCATGTCGGCGCGGATAGGATTTCATCGGTGAACATTGCATTAGTCGGGTTTACAAACAGCTACAACGATCAACGGTGGCTGGAGATGGCCGAGGCGTGGGCGGCCGAGCACGACCCGGAACGGCCTTGGACGTCAGCGACACGGACGATCTTCGACCTGCGCGGCGAGCACGGCCTGAACTTTCTAGACGACACCGGCCAGTACGACGTGGTCGTCCTTTTCGCTATCTACAACCCGCCAGCACCGAGCGTCGAACTACAACGATCGCTCGGCAGGCGCCGCGGGCAGACGTCGCTGGCGCTCAATCACTCCCGCGAAAACTGGACCGCCCGCCTGTCACGCACGTCCGCCAGAGTCCTCTTCGTCTTCCGCCGAGACGACTCCGTCGACGGCCAATGGCTGGGCGAGATCGAACACTACGAAAAACACCCCGACCAGCCGGGTGTGTTCGGGGTGTCGATTTATCGACGGAAGATGTGATCGTCGAACAAACCGGGTGAAGGTACGGCAGTCGGTAGCGCCGGATGGAATCCTGCCGGGTCCTGCGTGCGGCGGCGATTTCATTCCGCCCGCCGGACCACGGAACTACGGTCGGGTTTGAAATAGCGGTCAGACTCCATGCACCTTGAACGGTCGCTAGCTTTCCTTCTCCCGCATTTTCTGCCGCGCCCGGCGTTTGGCTTCCAACAAGCTTCCCATCTGCCCGGTCGGTTCGTCCATGGGTTTTTCGACCTTGGGTGACGACGACACCGGCTGGTTCGTTGCCCCGCCGACGACTTGGGTGATGTCGCCTTCTACGCCTTTGGCCTCGAACTTGCGCGAGCGATCGGGCGATGGAACGACGCTGCCGGCTTGCTCCCTTTTGGCCCGGTCTTCGGCGACGCCTTCTCTTACGCGTTTGAGGGCGTCTAGGGTTTGCTTCGGCTCGGCCTGTCGGGTGGTGACGGTGAAGACGCGGACCTGATCGCCGAGCCATTTCGCGCCAGTGCGGACCATCTGCATGTCCCACGCGATTCTTCGCACGGCGACGTCGACGATAATCAGCGCGATCAGCACCGGTAGCAACCAGTCCCAGATCGGCTGAGGGGACGCGGTGGTGACGACGTTCTGTCGACTGAATAAATTCGCGGTCTTGGGTTCGAAGGGTTTGAGCACGCGCCCGCCGGTCTGCTCGGCGATGCGTTGGAGGACGGCGTCGTTACTTTTAAGCTCGCGCGTTTCGGGGGATTGATTCACGGCAAGCCCCGAAAGCAGCATGCCGCCCTCTCCCTTGGCGCCGCGGTAGTTCAGGACGACGACGTAATTGCCGGCCGCGCCGGTCACGAATTCCGCTTCGTACGTGCCGGGGCCGGTCTGGACGAGGCGTACGTCCTGCGGCTTCATATCGGGTCCGACGACCGTCCCGCGGATGCTGAGGAAGTTCAGGAAAGCGCTGTCGTTTTTCAAGGCCTCGACGGTGACGCGCGCCTTGTCGCCGACCTGCGAAGTTTGCACGTCCAGGTCGGCGCTCATCGGTGCCCGGCTCACGCCGCGCACGACTTGCGACCAGAATTTGCTGTACGCAGAACTACTGACGAGGTTCGCCGTCCACACCGGCATGGCGTCGGACGTGAAGACGGCGGCGCGTCCGAGGCCCGTCTGCCAGTGCGCGAGTAACGGGTCGTTTTCCTTACCCGCTAAAAGTGGAATTTGAATCAACGGGCTGTTGGATTTGCGACTGGTCAGCACCATTCCCGTAATCAAGTTCGGCAGGCTCACGCCCGCGGTCATCTCACCGGCGGCGGCGGGGTCTTGTTTGAGGGGGATGCCGTTTCTGTCCTCGTAAATCAGACTGCGCCGGACGACGCTGGCTTCCTTGATGAAGATTTGCGGCAACTGGTTCGGGTTGTTGTTGATCGGTCCGTACGCGCGTCCCTTGAGCCGCGTCGCGATCTGTTTCATGACAGGGGGCAGGCCGTCGGGGTCGCCGCTGTGCGGGTAGACGGTGATCGTGCTGACGGTGACTTTCGCTTGATCGTATTGTTGCACCAGTTGCGGGTTGGGCGCGCCGGGGTCACCGTCGGAAATGATGATGACGTGTTTTTGCCGCGCGTCGGAATCTTTCAATCCCTTGCTCCCATTTCGGCCGTTGAGCGCGAGGTCCATCGAATCGTCGAAACTCGGCATATCACCGAGCGCCATGTTTTTGATGGCGGCTTTCACCTGACTGCCGTCGCCTTTTACTTGGAGCGGGTAGTCCCAGATACTCCCGCCGCCTTGCCAGCCGTAGCTGATGACGCCGATTTCATCGCCGCTGCTGAGGGCTTCGGTGGCTTTCAGGCCGCACTGCTCGCCCCAGTAGTTACCGTCGGGCATTTCGCAACTGTGCATGACCAGCACGAGCGCGCCTTTGGCGATTTCCCGCTTGGCGGGGATGTCCATGTTGACGGGCAGAATTTCTTCTAGCTTGCTCCCCTGCCAGCCTCCCGCGCCGAACGTTTCGGGCCCGCCGACCATGACCAGGCCGCCTCCCATGTCGTGGACGTAGCTGCTGAGCATTTGTTGTTGCTCTTCGCTCAGGCCTCCCGCGCCGCGCGGGATGTTGACGAGGATGATCGCGTCGTAGTTTTGCAGCTCGACGATCGAATTGGGGAATGCGCCCGCATCACGTCGCTCGCGGTTGACCTGGATGCCTTCGGCCTCGAGCGCCCGGCGGAGGTGTTCGTCACGGTCGCCGCTCTGGTCGACGAGCAGCACCTGTCCCTTGCCGCGCACGAACGTGAACGCGTCGGCGGAGTTGTTGTTCAGTAGCGTGTCGCCTTGCGCCGCGGCCGTCGTCGAATCTTGTTTGGAAATGTCGGCGCTGACGTTGGGCGCTTCGAACGTCGCGTGGAACTGGTGCACGCCGGCGCTCTGTGCCGGGACGCGTACGCGTTCGACGTTCAGCCCCGGCTGGAGCGTGACGGAGCGCGTCGGCTGGTCCCCGTCGGTAAACGGGTCGAGGTCCATGAGCTGGCCGTTGTGGGTGACATTCAGCTTGCCGTTTACCGCGCGCGGGTTGGTCGAGCGCAGGACGACTTCGATGGTGTACGGGTCGTTCTCGCGCTTCCAGGTGGGCGCGACGAAGCGTTCGACCAGGACTTCGTTTTTGACGTCGTAAGAAAGTGGGACGACGTCGATCGGGACGCGCTGCGCGACGGCGGCGCCGACGGCGGTGTCGAGGTCACCGATGGTGGCGTTGCCGTCCCAGATCAGCACGAGCCGGTGCAGGGCGTCACGGTTCATGGTCGCGAGCGCCAGGTTGATCGCGGTCGCGACGTCGGTGCCGTTGCCTCCGTCACGGACGGCTTTGGCGTCGAGGCGCAGCGTGGTGTTGGGCAGCGCGTCGATCAGCGCGCGGTTGTGGAAGCTGATCACGCCAATACGGTCTGCGGGTTTTTTGTCGGGGTCTTGCTTCGTCGCGTCGACCAGAAAATCGTCGAGCGAAGTCTGGAGCGATTTGCCGGGGAAGTTGCGCGCCTGCTGGGTCGACTGGCTGATGTCGCGCAACACCATGACTTCGAGCACGGTGTTGGTGCGTTGCCAGCGCACCCCGCCGAGGATCAGCACGAGCAGGAGCAGGACGAGCAACCGCACGCCCACCGCGACCCAGCGCCGGACCGGCCCGAGGCCCACGAGCGAGCGCCAGCCGAGCAGGACGATCGGTAGCGCCACCAGCGCGAACAACCCCGTCGCCTGGAGCGGCGTGAGGTATTCCAGCCGAAGCGGGAACGACACGGCCGAGATGGAAAGGTATATGACGTTCATCCGCAGACGACTTTAGCAGCCCCCGACCGGGCGCGTCTGAGTGTAGCGTCGGCGCGGAAAAGTGTCGTTCAGCGAGTTCAAAAAACTCATGCGCCGGGGTTCGGTGTCGACGGGCCGGACCGCGCCACGGGCCCACCCACCGGGCGACGCGCGAGCCGGGGTCGGTCCGGGCGAGCGAATTAAAACGGTGCACCTGAAATGGTCGTAAAAAGGGGCAGATAACACCGGCACGTCTCATGTCATCGCGAAACTCGACCTGTCTGCGGGTTTGGAAATTATTGCATTTTTAACTGAATAAACAGGTGTAGGGGTCCGATAACCGTCCACAAACATAAAAAATAATGCACCACAATTTTTTTCTAAACCTCTGAAAATGGAGTGCCGAATAAAGGGGCGTAGATGTGACGATTCACGTCTGACGCACCTGCTCTTACTGGAAGACAACATGACCTACGAATTTGTCGAGGAAGCCGTTCTATCCGCGAAGCTGAGTGAGACGATCGGCGTGATGATCGCCGAGTCCGGGATGGGCGACGCTGCAACGGGCAAGGAAATCGCGGGGTGGGTGTGTCAGCTCGCCGAGGACTTTTTGATGTTGCTGAAGGACATCGACGACCCGGAGCAGATCGACGCGACGACCGCGATTCATTACATCGAGATCAAGAGCCATTGGATCGCGCTGAACACGCGGATGAATTATCAACTGGCGCGTCAGGGTCAGGCCGACCCGACGATCGTGCTGAAAGGCGCCGCCGTCAGTCAATTCCTCGCGACGCTCGAGCCGCTTATCAAGTCCGCGGACATCGACGCGATCACGCAGTTCCTCTCCGAACCCATCGACAAGAATGCGTGGCCCGCGAACGAAGCGACGGTCGCCGAGGCGGCTTGAGTCGCGCACCGGGGCATCGAGTTCGGAACCAACCGGACCGTTGAAAAAAACAAACCCCGCGCCGCCTCGAGTGCGTCCGCACCTGCGGCGCGGGAGCAGGAATTTTAGTTCGTGTTAATTCGTGTTCCGTTCACGTTCGGGCGTTCCGATCGGACGGAGATCAGGCCCGGAAACGCCAGCCGGCGGGTTCCGTTTGAAAGGACATGTCATGCTCATGGATACGAAAGACAGTATCACTCAGCAGTTGGAGGACCTCTATAACCAGAGGGATTTCCTCCATCAGGAGCTGGGTGTCACCGACGCCGACGACATCGTCGTCATGGTTCGGAATCTCGAAGCGCAGCTTCACGACTTCTACGACACCTACGGCGGGATGACCGACCTGGGTTCGGGGTCGGCGTCACTACTGCTTCAACAGGTCGAGAAAATGTCCGAACAGCTCGACACTTTCTACAACCAGAAAGAACTCGTTCTCACGATTGAGAACGACAAGCCCGTCATGAAGGCGGTCTGGAAGAACATCAACAACACGCAAGGAGCCCACTAATGAGCGCTACTGCAACACTTCGGGACCGCCTGGCTTCGACCGCGGTCAATCGTGCACCCGTCAACACCAGCTTCGTGCCCAATGAGGTTCTGTCGAACCTCGGCACGCTGAGCCGTCAGGAAGCAGACGCCTGCAACTTCGGCGTCGTGCGCGTCGACGACGCCGGCAAAGTCACCCTCTACAACAAGTACGAAGGTGAAATGGGCGGGAACAACGCCGCGATTTGCGAGGGGAAGAACTTCTTCACGCAGATCGCGCCGTGCAATAACAACTCGTTGAGCTACGGCACGTTCAAGAAAGGCATCGCCGCCGGTTCGATGAACGTCCAGTTCAACTACACCTTCACGTACAAAATGAAGCCGACCAACGTGAAGATTCACATGTACCGCGACGACGCCAGCCAGACCAACTGGATCTTCGTCCTCAAGCTCTAGTGAACGCCTCGGGCCCGACCCGTAGGTGTCGCACGGAACGCCAGACGATGTCGCCTTGACGGGCCGCATCGTCTTTTCGCCCGGCCAGTTCTTCTTGCTGCAAGGATTTCACAACATGAGCACCGTCGCGTTACCCGTCGCCCCGCCCGCAGGGCTGCCCGTGCTCAAAGAAACCGGCGTCGGTAACTACTTCGTCGCGAACTACCCGCCCTTCGGATTCTGGAAACCGCAGAACGTCCCCGCGTTCGTCGACGCGCTGAACACCGCGCCCAAGCCCGGCGTCGGGCTGGGGCTTTACACGCACATCCCGTTCTGCCGTAAGCGGTGTCACTTCTGTTATTTCCGCGTGTACACGGACAAAAACTCGACCGACATCCGCGCGTACATCGACGCCGTGCTCGCGGAGATGTCGATGTACGCGCAGAGGCCCGCCATCACAGGGCGCAAGCCCGACTTCATCTACTTCGGCGGGGGCACGCCGAGTTATCTGTCGGTCGAGCAATGGAAGGTGTTGACCGACGGCATGAAAAAGCTGTTGCCGTGGGACGACGCGCGCGAAATCACGATGGAGGCCGAACCCGGCACGCTGACCGAAACCAAGCTGCGCGGCATGCGCGACCTGGGCGTGACGCGCCTGAGCCTGGGCATCGAACACTTCGACGACCACGTGCTCGAAATCAATGGCAGGGCGCACCGGTCGAAGGAAATTCACCGCGCGTACGACTTTGCCCGCAAGATTCATTTCCCCGACATCAACATCGACCTGATCGCCGGCATGGTCGAAGAGACCGACGAAAAGTGGGCGGACACGGTCGCCCGCGCGATCGAACTGGGGCCGGATTCGGTGACGATGTACCAGATGGAAGTGCCTTACAACACGACGATTTATCAGCAGATGAAGGCCGAGGGAAAGCTCGTCGCGCCGGTCGCCGACTGGGAGACGAAACGGCGGTGGGTCGACTACGCGTTCGGCGAATTCGAAAAAGCCGGCTACCACGTCGCGACCACGACGACCGTCGTGAAAGACCCGCGCAAGCCGTTCGCGTATCGCTCGGGCCTGTTCAACGGCACGGACATTCTTTCCGCCGGTGTGTCGAGCTTCGGGTACGTCAACGGCGTGAACTACCAGAATCAGCACGATTTTCAGCCGTACATCGACGTCCTAAAGTCCGGCCGGCTTCCGACGCACCGCGCCTACTCGCTGTCGCGCGACGAACAGTACATCCGCGAGTTCGCGCTCCAGCTCAAGGCCGGCCATGTGAACGCCCGCGCCTTCGAACACAAGTTCGGCGAGCATCCCTGCGACCGCTTCGAAGAAGCGCTCGAAATCATCGACGCCCGCGGGTTCCTCGAACTGGACGGCGACCGCATCGGGTTGAACCGCGCGGGACTGCTTCAGGTCGACCGGCTGCTGTTCGAATTCTTCCTCCCCGAGCACCAGACCGGCCGGTTCGCGTGATTCCCGCGCGCGGTCTGGAATGCACTTCGGAAGCGACCCCACCATGACCAACACCCCGTACACCGGCAGGCAGTTCATCGATAGCCTGCGCGACGACCGCGCCGTTTACATCAACGGCGAGCGTGTCAAAGACGTCACCACACACCCGGCGATGCGAAACAGCGTCCGCTCGGTCGCACGCCTGTACGACGCGCTCCACGACCCCAAGCAGCAGGCCACCCTCACCTGCCCCACCGACACCGGTAACGGCGGATTCACGCACCGGTACTTCCGCGTGCCACGCTCGCGCGAGGATTTGATCGGCGCGAAAAACGCCATCACCGCGTGGGCGCGCCTCAGCTACGGCTGGATGGGCCGCACGCCGGACTACAAGGCGTCGTTCAGTAATACACTCGGCGCCAACGCCGACTTCTACGGACCCTACGCCGACAACGCGCGGCGGTGGTACGCGCGCGCGCAAGAGACGGTGCCGTTCATGAACCACGCGATCGTGAACCCCCCGATCGACCGGCACAAGCCGACCGGGGAAGTGAAAGACGTCTTCATCCACGTCGTGAAAGAAACCGACGCCGGCGTGATCGTAAAAGGGGCGAAAGTCGTCGCGACGTCGGCGGCGATGACGCATTTTAACTTCATCGGACAGACGCCCAAGAGCGTGACCGACGATCTGGACATGGCGCTGGCGTTCATCGTCCCGACGAACGCGCCGGGTGTGAAAATGTTCTGCCGCACGAGCTACGAACAGTCCGCGCACGACACCGGCTCGCCGTTCGATTATCCGCTTTCGTCGCGCTTCGACGAGAACGATGCCATCCTCGTTCTGGACCACGTCCTGATCCCGTGGGAGGACGTGCTGATCTACCGCGACCCCGCACGCGTCGCCAAATTCATGGGCGGATCGGGTTTTTTGAACGGGTATTTGTTTCAAGGCTGCACGCGCCTGACGGTCAAGCGCGAAGTTCGCGCAGGCCGGCTCGCCAAGGCGCTGCACTGCACCGGCGGGGACGAGATGCGGCACAATCAGGCCCTGCTCGGGGAAGTCGTCGCGTGGAAACACCTGTTCGAATCGTTGTCGAACGCGATGGCGCACAACCCCGACCCGTGGAAAGGCGACGCCGTCCTGCCCGAGCGGAAGGCGGCGTTGTCGTACTGCGTCTTCGCGCCCGAGTGCTACCCGCGCGTGAAGGAAATCATCCAGCGAACGGTCGCGTCGGGGCTGATCTATCTTCCGTCGTCGGTGAAAGACCTGCACAGTCCCGACGTCGCGCCGTACCTGAAGCAATACGTGCGCGGGTCGAACGGGATCGACCACGTCGAACGGATCAAGATCATGAAACTCCTCTGGGACGCGACCGGTTCGGAGTTCGGCGGGCGTCATGAATTGTACGAACGCAACTACGCCGGCGCGTGGGAAGACATCCGCCTACAGGTCGCCTTCGACGCGGAGAAGAACGGGCGCATGACGAGCATGAAAGACCTGGTCGACCGGTGCCTCGCCGACTACGACACGCACGGATGGACCGGCGACACGTGGCTCAATCCGCACGAATCTGATACGAACGACGAACTCGAAGCACGCGCGCGGTCGGTCGCGCGACGGAACCCGTCGCGTTAAAAATGACTCACAAATATTGACCCGCACCATTTTTATTGTGTCGACACGAATCGACAAGCCGAAATAGAAAGCATCGACTCCCGCAATCGCCACACGCGGGACGTGATGCGGAAGTCGGGAGAGCGGGTATGGACTGGAAGTCATTGCTTTATAGCCATTTTCGCACGCGCCCCCAGCCGTTGACGGTCTACGACCGGACCATGGTCCCGGCGGCGACGGTGTGGACGGCGAAGCGGCTTTGGGTCGACCAGTTCCGCGCGATCGGGCTTAAGCCCGGCGACCGGATCGGTATTTCCGGCCCGCCACGCCCCGCTTTTTTAGCGGCGTTGCTTGCCGGGCTTTGGGAAGGGTTGACCGTCGCACTGATCCCCCCCGCGCCCGAGCACGACCGCGCCGACCTGGACTGCCGACTCCTGCTCGGACCCGACGACGGGGACGCCGCCGGCGCACCCGCGCACGACCTGAGCGCGACGCTCGTCGACGCCGTTCACCCTCCCACACCCGCCGCGCGGTTGCTCTTGCGCACGTTCGGTAGCACCGGTCGGCCGAAGTGGGTCGCGCTGTCGGACGAGAACATTCTGTCGGTCGTCGCGTCGCATTTGCCCGCGCTCTACCCGCACGCGACGCTCGGCCGGCCCGACGACGAGGCGGCGCGTAACGGGCCGGTCGTACTGTCGGTCCTCCCGTGGTTCCACAGCTTCGGGCTGATCGTCGACCTGTTCACCGCGCTCTTCGCCGGTACGACGCTGATCCGTGACCCGCAGCACGGGCGCGACGCCGCCGGCGTTTTGAAACTCGCACGACAGTACGACGTCACGCACTTGTCGATGGTCCCGCTGCTCGCGACTCGATTGGCCGCGCTCGAGGGCGGGCTTGAATTTTTGCACGGCCTGCACGGAGGCGTGATCGGTGGCGCGCCGATTTCGTCCGACCTCGCCGACTTGCTACGCGGGTCGCGCCTGCGCGTCGGTTACGGTCAGACCGAAGCCTCCCCGGGCATTTGCCTCGGCACGCCCGGTGACTTTACCGCCGGTGGGATCGGCTCGCCGGTCGGGTGCGACGTGCGCGTCGACGACGAAGGCCATTTCCTTTTTCGCGGGCTTAATGCGTGCCTCGGCACGTTTCAAAATGGAGAGCTGAACACGTTCCCGCCCGGCCGGTGGAGCGACACGCGCGACTTAGTCGACGTCGACCCGCGGCACACTTCGACGGGCGTCCCGCGCTACGTTTTTGTTGGCCGGGCCGACCATGATTTCAAACTTTCCAACGGACGACTCGTGCGTGCCGCGCGTATCGAGGCTGATTTACGCGAAGCCATGCCCGACGTGCAGTCCGCCGTCGTCGTGCGGACCGGTGACGACGCGCTGGGCGTCGTGCTCGGCTCCGGGGAACCGTCGTTAGTCGTCGACCGCGCGGCGCTGGCGCGGTGCCTCGGTCCGATGATGTCGCGCGTCGAACACTTGATCGTCGCGCCCTTGGCCGACTTGCCCCGCACCGCCAAAGGTGAGGTCGACCGCGCCACGATCGCATCTCACCTGACGCACGCAGGCGTCCGCATGTCCCTCGATTCTTCTGACGAGACCCACGACCATGACGATTCTTTTTCAACACCTGACCTGTCCCGGCATCGAATCGCTTGGCGCGTCCGACACGCGGCTTTCGCTCTCGGCCGAGTCGCGTAGCGCGATGGCAGAATCCCAGGCGTCGTTGCACCGGCTCGCCGAATGCGGGGAGCCGATCTACGGGCTGACGACCGGGTTCGGCCCGTTCGTCAAATTCAAGTCGGGCAACGACGGCGACTGCTCGCACGGCGCGGGCTTGCTCGCGCACCTCGGCGCCGGCTTCGGGCCCGTCGCGCCGCGCGAGATCACCCGATCGGCGATGATCCTGCGCCTTCAAACCCTCTCGCGCGGGTTCAGTGGCGCGTCCCCGGACGTCGCGGACGCGTTGCTCGATCTGATCAACTCCGGCCTGTGCCCCGCCGTACCGGAACTCGGGTCCGTCGGGGCGTCCGGCGACCTGATCCCGCTCGCGCACGTCGCGGCCGTGCTGACGGGACAGGGGACCGTCGTCGACGAACGCGGCCACGTCGAACCGGCACTCCCGGCGCTCCAGCGCGCCGGCCTCACGCCACGGCCGCTCGTCGCGCGCGACGCGCTGTCATTGGTCAACGGCACCAGCTTCATGACCGCTTTCGCGTCCCACGCCGTCGCGCGGGCGATGCGTTTGCTCGACGTCGCCGAGAAATTGACGGGCTGGGCGTACCGTCTGCTCGGGTGCCGCGCGCAAGCTTTGGATTCGCGCCTTCACGTGGCGCGCGGGCACGCGGGGCAAGTCACCAGCGCCCACAACATCCGCGCCGAGGCCGAGATGTTCGGCCCGTGGGAGGACACGTCACGCCCGCTTCAGGAAATTTATTCGCTGCGATGTGCCCCACAGATTCTGGGCGCGTGTCGCGACCTGCTCGAGTTCGCGCGGGCGACGGTGGAGCATGAAATCAACGGCGTGAACGATAACCCGCTGGTCATCTCAGACCCCGACCGACCGACGGTGCTGCACGGCGGAAACTTTCAGGGGCAGCAGATCGCGTTCGCGTCCGACGCGATCAACTCGGCCCTCACGCAGATCGGCGTGCTGGTCGAACGCCAGATCGACGCGATCACCAACCCCGCGCTGAACTCGAACGCCCCGCTCCTGCTCGCGTGGCGCCCGGGCGCCGACAGCGGCCTCGCCGGCGCGCAGCTCACCGCGACCGCGCTGCTCGCGGAGATGCGCCACCACTCCCTCCCCGCCGCCACCACCAGCATCCCGACCAACGGCGGGAATCAGGACGTCGTCAGCATGGGCACCACCGCCGCGCGAGCCGCATTCGGGCAGACCGAACGCCTCAGCGCCATCGAAGCCGTCTTCGGCATCGCGATCGCGCAGCTCTCGTTCCTACGCCTCAACGGCCGCGCCCCCGGCGCGCTCACCCCCACCCCCGCGTGGTTCCCCCCGTACGCGCCGTTCACCCACGACCGCGCCCTCCACGCCGACATCGGCAGCGTCGCAAAACAGCTCCTCAAGCAAGGCGCGACCCGCGCCGCATTCCCTCAATCGCACGACCTCCACGCCGCGGCGTGACTTGTGTCTCCTGCCTCCCGTCCCTGACTCCTGACCCCTGTCCCTGACTCCAACTCTCTCCCTTCTTTCCCCGACCGAAAACCGCTAGATTGCGCCTGACGGCAGGTAACTCCGTCGACCATGCAGGAATTCGTCCAACAGCTCGTCAACGGCCTGACATGGGGCGCGATCTACGCGCTGATCGCGGTCGGGTACACCATGGTTTACGGGGTGCTCAGGCTGATCAATTTCGCGCACGGGGACATTTACATGGTCGGCGCGATGACCGGCGTGTACGCGGCGTCGTGGCTCAGACTGTCCGGTCACGCGTCGTGGCCGGCTTTTTTTGTGCTCCTGCTTTCCGCGATGGTCGTGTGCGCGCTGCTCGGGCTGGTGATCGAGCGCGTGGCGTACCGTCCGTTGCGCGACCAGCCGCGCATCAACTCACTCATCACCGCGATCGGCGTGTCGATGTTCCTCCAGTTCGGCGGACAGCAACTCTTCGGCGCGACGCCCAAGGCCTTCCCGGCAGAAATTTTACCGGCGATTTTTCCGGGCACCGCGCAGGCCCCGGTCGCGATGGGTAAACATGTTCTCTTCACCGGCGAACAAGTCGTGATCGGCCACGTGTCCATCACCGGTATCGACACGATCATCTTGCTGGTCACGCTGGTGCTCATGACGTCGTTGTGGCTGGTCGTGATGAAGACGCGCACCGGCATGGCGTTGCGGGCGGTATCGTTCCGGTTCGACACCGCGTCGCTGATGGGGATCAGCACGGGGAAGATCATCAGCATCACGTTCATGCTCGGCTCGGCGCTCGCCGCCGTCGCGGGGATTCTGGTCGCGTTTCGCGCGCCCAAGGTCGAGCCGCTCATGGGGATGCTCGTCGGCATGAAGGCGTTCGTCGCGGCGGTGCTCGGAGGCATCGGCAACATCCCCGGCGCGGTGCTCGGCGGACTCGTTTTAGGCATGACCGAAGTCATGGTCGCGGGTTATTTCCCGCAAGGCTCGCAGTGGCGCGACGGCGTGGCGTTCGTCATTCTCATCGGCGTGCTGCTGGTCAAGCCGTCAGGGTTGCTCGGGAAAAACGTGGTCGAGAAGGTGTAAGACGAATGACCGCACGAAGCGGTGGCGTGACACCGTACCAAGGGCGTCTCGACCGTCGTCGTGGTACTTCGCGATGATCGGTCGTACCCGACTGACTCTAAAGAGCGAAACGTTCCTCGGGTTCGGGAAGATGTAGGTTGCTCGAAAATTGATGCGCCGCTTCGCTCGGTATTCTCGGCCGGGTACGACCGAGCGTCATGATTAGATGCCGACGGGCGAGACGCCCTCGGTACGGGAAGCGCGGCCGATCTGTTTCATGAGTCGACGTGTCTTGGTTTCTTGAATTGAAGTTCGCATCATGTCCCTCGCCCCTTCTCCCATGCTCTCTGAACGACGTGACACGCCCGGCGTGTGGCGGATGGTCCTTCGCTCGAACTGGTTCGTCCTGCCGCTCCTGCTGCTGCTTTGGCCGACGGGGTATTACGTGGAACGGGACGGCGGGCTGGACCCGTACGTCGCGAACGTGGTGATGCGCATCGGCATCGCGATCACGCTGGCGGTGAGCTTGCAGCTTATCAACGGCATCAGCGGGCAATTTTCGCTCGGCCACGCGGGGTTCATGGCCGTCGGCGCGTACTTCTCTGCGTACCCGACCACGGCGCTCGCGCCCGAGTACGACAAGCCCGGAGTGGTGTTGCTCTTTTTCGTGTCGTGCGCCGTCGTCGCGCTCTTGGCGGGCGCAGTATTGTTTGCGCTGGTGTCGGTGGTGCGCGGGTCGAAGCGATTTCACGCGACGTTGCCGGGATTGTTGTTCATCGCACTTATCGCTTGGGTGGTGACGGACGTGGCGCGAGTGCGCGACGTGGAAGTGGTCGGCTGGTCGACGGTGTGGCCGAAGGCGTTTTCGGTGTTGTCGGGCGTGTTCGGCTGGCTCACTGAAAACGGCCAACGCCCGGCGACGTGGGTGAACCAGGTTTTGCCGGGGACGTGGCTCAAGCCGGTGTCGATGCTGGTGACGCTGACCGGCGCGGGCCTGTGCGCCGCCGGCGCGGGCGTGGTGGTGGGCTTGCCGACGCTGCGCCTGCGCGGCGACTACCTCGCGATCGCGACGCTGGGGTTCGCGGAGATCATTCGCGTGATGTTCAACAATCTCGAACCGTTCGGGCAGGCGCGGGGGTTGTCGATCCCGTTCTACGCGAACCTGGCCGACCCGGACTCGGGCACGCCGGCGCACTACATATTGCCGTGGGTGTACGGCGTGGCGATCGTGACGACGCTTTGTGTGTGGCGTTTGAAAAATTCACCGAAGGGACGCGCGATTCGTGCCGTGCGCGACGACGAAATCGCCGCGAGCGCGATCGGGATCGACCCGACGCACCACAAGGTGATTTCGTTCGTGATCGGCGCGTTTTTTGCCGGAGTCGCCGGCGGGCTTTACGCGCACTTCGTCGCGTTCATCAACCCCGACACGTTCAACTTCATGCGCAGCGTTGAAATCGTCGTCATGGTCACGCTCGGGGGCCTGGGCAGCATCCCCGGCGCGGTGACGGCGGCGATCGTGCTGACGTTCCTGCCCGAATTCCTACGCGGACCCGCGGACTGGATCGCGCTCGCGGCGAAGCCGTTCGGCGTCGAGTCGGCGGCGCAGCTCCACCTGCCCGCGTGGGTCACGACGTCGTTCGCGTGGGTCGGGGAACGCAGGCTCGTGCTTTACGCGCTAATGCTGATCGTTGTCATGCTGGTGCGCGCGAAGGTGTCGCGCTCCGCTTCGCGTCGCGGCTAAACTTTCCATCAATCGTTTAGCCGCGACGCGAAGCGGAGCGCGGGTTTTACGATGCGACGCGGGTCGCGGGTTTTGCGACGAGGCATTAATCGCAGCGCAGGGTCTACAACGAAACGTGTAACGCGATATTCAACCTCCCAACTCCCACGCACGTTTTCCCCCGACCGATTACAATCCGCAAAAGTTCATGCCGCTTCTGTCGATCGACAACGTCTCCATACACTTCGGCGGGATCCGGGCGCTGACGGATTTTTCGTTCACGGTCGATCCCGGCCAGCTCGTCGCGCTCATCGGGCCCAACGGCGCGGGAAAGACGACCGCATTCAACGTCACCACCGGCGTCTACGCGCCGACCCGCGGCACGATCACGTTCGAGGGGCGCAGCATCGCTTCGCGCTCGCCGGTGGAGATCAACCACGCGGGCGTGGCGCGGACGTTTCAAAACATTCGGCTGTTCGGGCAACTGACGGTGCTCGATAACGTGGTCGTCGGTTTCAACCGCTCTGCCGAGCACGGACTACTGTCTACGATATTGCGCGGCCCGAAATTCATGCGCGAGCGCGCCCTGTTTCATGCACGTGGGATGGAATTGTTGAAGACTTTCAAACTCGACGACAAGGCCGACCGCATGGCCTCCGGCTTACCGTACGGCGACCAGCGACGCCTGGAGATCGCGCGAGCCTTGGCGACCGGCCCGCGCGTCCTGCTCTTGGACGAACCCGCCGCGGGCATGAACCCTCTGGAGAAATTGCAATTGATGGACCTCATCCGCTTCACGCGCGACCGGTTCGGCGTCGGTATCTGGCTGATCGAGCATGACATGAATCTGGTCATGTCCGTCAGCGAGCGCGTGACCGTTCTGGACCACGGCGAGATCATCGCCGTCGGTACGCCGGCGGAAGTTCAGGCGCATCCGAAGGTCATTGAGGCGTACCTCGGGGAGCCGGTGAAGTGAGAAATCCGACCGTCGAACCTGTGCCCGTCGAACGCGCCGCCGGTCCGGCGCGGCCGGTGCTGACCAACGTCGAAAAACGGCGCAAGCTCAAGTTCGCGCTCATGGGCGACGCGTCGAACGCGATCTACCTGAACCTCGCGACGGCGGGGTCGGTGTTGCTGTTGTTCATGGAAAAAATCGGGCTGGACAAGACTCAGATGGGCGTGGTGCTGGCGGCGCTGGGGTTCGGGCCGATGATCGCGCCGATCACGTCGCAGGTGGGCGCGCGGCTGGGGTTTAAGCGAGTGGCGCTCGCGTTCACGACGCTGCGCGTGCTGGTGTTGTCGGGCATGATTTTCGCGCCGTGGATTTCGTCGGCGTACGGCCCGGGCACGGCGTTCGGGTACGTCGCTTTGGTGCTGGTTCTGTTTAGCTTGTGCCGCGCGACGTCCGACAGCCAAGGCGGGCCGTGGTCGATGGAATTCGTGCCCGCGGCGATCCGCGGGAAGTTCACGGCGTTCCAGCAGATCGTCACGATGCTCTTTGGCGCGGGGACTATTTTTGCGGTCGGGTCGTTGCTGGGGACGACGGCTCCGGTCGGGCGATTTCAGATCTTTTTCGCGGTCGCGCTATTGTTCGGGCTGTTGCCGGCGTTGCTGTACCTGCGCGTACCGGGTGGCTCCGCGCAGCCGGATTCACCGATCCGGCTGGGGAATATTTTGTCGCCGTTGAAGGACAAAACGTACGTGCGACATTTGCTCGGTCACATGACCGTGAACTTCGGGTGGTTCGCGACGATTCCGTTCGTGCCGTTGTATTTGAAGAACTACGTCGGACTCCCGCCGGACCAGGTCGTGACGTTGGACGCGGTGCAGATGATCGGGGCGCTCTTCTCGAGTTTCCTGTGGGGCTGGGCCGCCGACCGGTACGGCGGGAAGCCGGTGATGGTTTCGCTCCTGTCGCTCCACGTGATCTACCCTGCGGGCATGCTTCTGCTCCCGCACCACAGCCCGTGGAGCCATTCGCTCGCGATGGCGCTGGTGTTTTTCCACGGGTTCATCAGCATCGGCTGGGTCATCGGCTTCTACCGATATTTTTTCATCAACGTCGTTCCCACCGGCCCGTCGCGCACCGCGTACATCGCGCTTAATACCGCTATGGCCGGGCTGATGGTCGGCACGGGGCCGCTCTGGGCGGGGTGGGCGCTGGAGAAAATGTCTGGGCTGAGCGGCGCGTTCGGGCCGATGTCGATCACGCCGCACGCGCCGTTTTTTCTTGGGTTGATCGTGTGCGTGATCGTGTCGACGTGGCTGATGGCCGGGCTTCCGTCCGGCGGGGCGCTGCCCACGATGCGGTTCGCGTCGATGTTCCTTCAGGGGAATCTGCTGACCACGATGCCGGGACTGGTCGCGTTTCGTTATGCGGGGCGCGAGGACAAGCGCATCGCGATCGTCGGGAAGCTGGGGACGAGCCGCAGCCGCTGGGGCGTGGAGGAATTGGTCGAGGCGCTGAACGACCCGAGCTTCGGCGTGCGCTACGAAGCGGTCGTGTCGGTCACGCGCACGCTGCACGACGCACGGTTGACCGAGGCGCTGCTGAGAACGGTCCGGTCTGCCGACCCGGGCTTGCAGATGGCCGCGGTCTGGGCGCTGGGGCGCGTGGGGGACGGCGCTGCGGCACCGGCGCTACGGGCGCTACTCGACTCGCCTTATCGCACGCTTCGTGCGCAGGTGGCGCGGGCGCTGGGGATGCTCAACGACGCGGAGTCGAGCGACCGGCTGATGTCGATGTTCCGGGCCGAGTCCGACCCGGCGTTGCGCGTGGCGTTCGGGTCGGCGCTGGCGACACTGACGCGCACCGACGCGGTGCCGGGGCTGCTCCAACTGCTACGCGAGATTGGTGACACGGAAACGAAAAACGCCGCAGACACGCTGGCCGCCAAAGCGGGCGCGTCCGACGACAACGCCGATCGACCCGACGGCCTATCCGATGGGTCCGACGGCCTAGCCGATGGGTCCGACGGCGTCGCAATCGAGTCGCGCCGGCGTGAGGTGTCACTGGCGATCGCGACGCTGATCGGGCGCGACGACCAGGCCTTGCGTCTGTGGCGTCGGATGCACGACCACCCGGGTGACACGCTCGGCGGGACGATGCTGGCGCTGCACCGTCACGCGGTCGACCTTCTGCCCGTCGCGTCCGATCGCCCCGAAATCGAACACTGCGCCTACGCGTTCGCCGCGAATGATTTTGAGGGCGGGCTGACGCACTTGCGCCGCGTGCTCGCGGGCGTGAGCGCGGCGACGTTCGAGGCGCACGCCTGGGCGGTCGTCGTCGAATGCCGTAGCGCCCTCGACCAGTTCGGCGTGAGTCGGCGGGAATATTTGCTCCTGGTCGTTCATGCGCTGCACGTGGGATTTGTCAGGCCGAGCGACGCCGACTAAAAGGAACGTCCGATGTCGACGGCGACCGAAATCACCCCCGACGCGTCACCGCCCGCGCCCGCGGACGCGCTGCTTCGGGTCGGGCGGTTGATCGTCGCGTACGGGTCCATCCGTGCGCTGCAGGACGTGTCGCTTCATATTTCCCCCGGCGAAATCGTCACGCTGATCGGCTCGAACGGCGCCGGGAAAACGACGCTGCTTCGCACGATCTCCGGCCTGCTCAAGCCCGTGTCCGGGTCGATCGTCTGGAGAAATCAGACCGACCTCACGCGCCTCCCCGCGCACAAAATCGTGCGGCTGGGCGTCAGTCATTCCCCCGAAGGCCGGCAGGTGTTTGCAAACCTCACCGTGATCGAAAATTTGCGCCTCGGCGCGTACCAACGCAAAGATCACCCCGCCATCGAACAAGACCTGCAAAAAAACTTCGAGCTATTTCCCGTCCTCAAAGAACGCAGTTCCCAGCGTAGCGGCACCCTCAGCGGCGGGGAGCAACAGATGCTCGCGATCGCGCGGGCGCTGATGAGTCGGCCGACGCTGCTTTTGCTCGACGAGCCGTCGCTCGGACTGGCGCCGCTGGTCGTGCGGAAAATCTTCGAGATCATCCGACAGATCAACTCCGCCGGCACGACGATTTTTCTGGTCGAACAAAACGCCCACATGGCCCTGGCGGTCGCGCACCGCGCGTACGTTCTGCAGTGCGGCTGCGTCACCAAGACGGGTAACGCGAAGCAACTGCTGGAAGACCCGGACGTAAAAAAAGCGTACCTGGGCGGGTGAAAAAGTTATCCACGAAGGGCACGAAGGTCACGAAGTAAAAAAAGACGAGCCGGCGTCGATTGGCCCGTCTTTGAATTTCTTCGTGTCCTTGGTGCCCTTCGTGGATAAAAAGTCCTCGCCGCTACTCCGATTTGACGAAGACGAAGCGGCTGCCTTGTTGGCTGGCGATGTAGAGTCGGACACCTTTTTTCAAGTCCGCGGCACCCAGGGCGTCGCCGGCTTCTTTGGCGGTTTTGACCTTGGTTTCACCGACCTGGGTGATGACGTCGCCGGGGCGCAGGCCGACTTTGGCGGCGACGGAGTTGCGGTCGACGCCGACGACGACCGCGCCCTCGCCGATGTCCGCCTTGACGTCCTTGAGGTTGAAGCGCTCGGCCACCTCGTCGGTGAGCGTCGAGAGGCGCACGCCGAGTTTTGCCGCCGTGCTGGTCGCGTTTTCGGTCGAGCCGCTCGCGCCCGGCCCGCGCGCGCCGACCATCGCGAGGTTTTCGGGTTGTTCACCGACCGACAATTTCACCGGCACGATCTTCCCGCCGCGGAAGACGTCGAATGTGAGTTCGGTCTTGGGGTCGGTGCTTGCGACTTTGTTACGAAGCTGTTGGACGTTGAGGACGTCCTTGCCGTCGATTTTGGTGACGATGTCGCCGGGCATGAGCTTGCCGGTCGCGGGGGTGTCGGGGAAGGTCTGCTCGACGAGCACGCCGGTTTTACCGGTGAATCCGAAGCTTTGCGCCTTGTCCAAGTCCTTGGCGACGTCGGAAATGCTCACGCCCAGCCAGCCGCGCGTGACGCGACCCTTGGATTTGAGTTTGTCGTAGATCTCTCGCGCCTGATCGGACGGAATGGCAAATCCGATGCCTTGAAACCCGCCGGAACGCGACGCGATGGCGGTGTTCACGCCGATCACTTCGCCGCGCAGGTTTACGAGCGGTCCGCCGCTATTACCGGGGTTGATGGGGCAGTCGGTCTGGATGAAATTCTCGTACCCTTCACGGCGGTCCAGAATGCCCGCTTGACGGTTGAGCGCGCTGACGATGCCATGCGTCATCGAGCCGACGTAACCGAACGGACTGCCGAACGCGAGCACGAAGTCGCCTTTTTGCAGTTCGTCGCTGTCGCCCCACTTGGCGGGGATGAGGTTGTTCGATTGAATTTTCACGACGGCCAAGTCGGTCTTCGGGTCGGTGCCGACGACTTTGGCGTCTTTGATTTCGCGCCCGTCGGACAGCGTGACGACCATTTCCGTGGCCGCACCGGCGACGTGGTTGTTGGTCAGGACGTAGCCGTACGTCCCGTCGAATTCCATGATCACGCCGCTACCTTGGCCGATCGCTTCCTGCGGGCCTTGGTCGCCTTGGCCGAAGCCTTCGGGGACGTCGGGCTCGCCGTCCCCGTCACGGTCGGGGAAAAACTTTTTCAAGAATTCGTCGTCGAAGGGAAGTTTGCGTTGATTACCGGCCACGGACTTTTGGACTTGGATGTTGACCACGCTAGGCTCGACGACCTTGCCGACCTCGCGGAAGACCGACGCCAAGTCCTGCACGGTGGACAGTTGCTGGCGCGTGGCTTCGACCTTCTGCTCGGCCCGAGCGAACTGCACTTGGTCGAGCAGCACGCTCCCGCCGGCCGCGCCCAGTGCGATCACGCCCGTGAGCAAAATACCGCGGGTGAATTTCGATTTGAACAAACTCATTTTTGGTGGCTCCTGATAGAATTACATGAGATAGAAATACTTTAGAAC
>Ga0163144_10007546_pt1 | contig 23819 bp, 21 predicted proteins | sample OliLak19BULKMAT1_FD_123175 | JGI IMG/M metagenome (GOLD analysis project Ga0163144, IMG submission 123175) | Freshwater microbial mat bacterial communities from Lake Vanda, McMurdo Dry Valleys, Antarctica - Oligotrophic Lake LV.19.BULKMAT1 | ecosystem: Environmental > Aquatic > Freshwater >...
ACCGTCAAGACCAACGCCACCTTCAACGGCGAGACCTCGATCTCGCTGGCGATCCTGCGCCAGCCCGACGCCAACACCGTGCAGGTGGTCGACGCGGTGCGCGCCAAGCTGCCGGAGTTCAGGAAGCAGCTGCCGCAGTCGGTGCGCATCACCATCGCCAACGACCGGTCGGTCTCGATCCGCGACGCGCTGCACGACGTGACGCTGACGATGTTCGGCACGATCGTGATGGTCGTGCTGGTGATCTTCCTGTTCCTGCGCCGCTTCGTCGCCACCGTGATCCCGACGCTGTCGCTGCCGGTCTCGCTGATCGGCGCGGTCTCGCTGCTCTGGGCGTTCGGCTACACCCTGGACAACATCTCGCTGCTCGGCCTGACGCTGGCGGTCGGACTGGTCGTCGACGACGCGATCGTCATGCTCGAGAACATCATGCGCCACGTCGAGAACGGCGTGCCGCCGTTCCAGGCGGCGCTGCGCGGCTCGCGCGAGGTCGGTTTCACCATCATCTCGATCTCGACCTCGCTGATCGCGGTCTTCATCCCGATCTTCTTCATGCCGGGCGTGATCGGCCTGTTGTTCCACGAGTTCGCGGTGATCGTCTCGCTGGCGATCGTCGCCTCGGCGTTCGTGTCGCTGACCCTGGTGCCGATGCTCGCCAGCCGCTTCCTCTCCGACGAGGCGCACAAGAAGCGGCCGGGCGCGATCGTCCGCGCCTTCGAGCGCGGCTTCAACGCCATGCTCTCGGGCTACTCGCAGACGCTCGACGCGGCGCTGCGCCACCGCCGGATCGTCATGGGCGTGGCGCTGGCGACCGTGGCCGCGACCTGGTGGCTGTTCGTGAGCATGCCCAAGGGCTTTTTCCCGCAGGAAGACATCGGTCAGATCCGGATCACGACCGAGGCGTCGGAGGACACCTCGTTCCCGGCCATGGTGCAACTGCATGGGCGGCTGGCGGAGATCGTCCGCAGCGATCCGAACGTCGCCACGGTCAATTCGTTCAACGGCGGCCAGGGCTCGCAGAACACCGGACGCATGTTCGTCAACCTCAAGCCGCGGGCCGAGCGCGAGCCGATGAAGCAGGTGGTGGAGAGCCTGCGCCGCAAGCTCCGCGAGGTGCCCGGGATCACGGCGTTCATGCAGCCGATCCAGAACCTGCAGCTCGGCGGCCGCCCCAGCAAGGCGCAGTTCCAGTACATCCTGCAGAGCGTCAAGGCGGACGAGCTGAACGAATGGGCGCTGAAGCTCCAGGAGCAGATGCGGGCCGATCCGCTGTTCCGCGACGTGACCTCCGATTCCCAGCTGCGCGCCCTGCAGGCCTCGCTCAAGATCGACCGCGATCGCGCCAACACCCTCGGCGTCTCGATCGACGGCATCCGCTCGGCCCTGTTCTCGGCCTTCGGAGAACGCCAGGTGTCGACCATCTATACCGCGGTCGACAGCTACCAGGTGATCATGGAGGTGGCGCCGGCGGCGAAGCAGGACGAGAGCGCGTTCAGCAACATCTACGTGCGCTCCTCGACCGGCGCCCTGGTGCCGCTGTCGAGCTTCACCACCGTCGAGCGCTCGGTCGGGCCGACGTCGATCAACCACGTCGGTCAGCTGCAGGCGGTGACGGTGTCGTTCAACCTCGCGCCCGGCGTCGCGCTTGACGACGCCACCGGCAAGATAGAGAAGTACCGCGACCAGATCCGCCTGCCGCCCTCGGTCATCACCAGCTATGGTGGCGACGCGGCGGTGTTCAAGAGCTCGCAGGGCAGCCAGGCGATCCTGATCATCTCGGCGCTGCTCGTGATCTACGTGCTGCTCGGCGTGCTCTACGAGAGCTACATCCACCCGCTGACGATCCTGGCCGGCTTGCCTTCGGCGGCGGTGGGCGCGCTGCTGACGCTGAAGTTGTTCGATCAGGACCTGACGCTGATCGCGACCATCGGCATCCTGTTGCTGATCGGCATCGTCAAGAAGAACGCGATCATGATGATCGATTTCGCCCTCGACGCCCAGCGAACCCGCGGCATCGCCCCGGAGGCGGCGATCCGCGAGGCCTGCCTGCTGCGCTTCAGGCCGATCATGATGACGACGCTGGCGGCGCTGATGGGCGCCTTGCCGATCGCCCTCGGCCTGGGCGCCGGCGCCGAGTTGCGCCAGCCGCTCGGCCTCGCCGTGGTCGGCGGCCTGGTGTTCTCGCAGGCGATCACGCTCTACATCACGCCGGTGATCTACCTCGCGCTCGACCGCTTCAGCGGCAAGGGTTCGGTGACGACGCCCGAAGGCGGCGCGCCCGCACCCGCCGGGCTCGCCGAGACCTGACGTCGGCGGCCGGCGCGTGCCGGCGCGACCCTAGTGCAGGCGCGTGCCGGGCGGCGGCGCCGCGAGCACGCTGACCGCCGAGCTGCCGACGCTGCCGGCCTCGACTTCCTCGACGCTCGCCTCGCGCACGTCGCGCACCACCAGCGCCAGGCGCAGCGCGATGCCGGCCAGCGGATGGTTGCCGTCGAGCACGACGTGCTGCGGGTAGACCTCGGTCACGGTGTAGATCGCCTCGGGCGAGAGGCCCGGCGTCTTCGCCCCCGGCGGCGGCCCGTCGAACTGCATGCCCGGCTCGATCTCGGCCGGAAAGAGGCTGCGCTCCTCGAAGAACACCAGCTCCGGGTCGTAGTCGCCGAAGGCGTGCTCGGGCTCGAGGTGCAGGGTGGTCGAGTAGCCCGTTTCCTGGCCGGCCAGGGCTTCCTCCACCTTGGCGAGCAGGTCGTCGCCGCCATAGAAGAACTCGAGCGGTTCGGCGAGCTCGTCGATCTCCGCGCCGTGCGCATCTTCGAGGCGCCAGGTGAGGGTGACGACGCAAGGTGCGCTGATCTGCATCGAACGATCATCGCACAATGAATCATGGACATCGATCGGCCGACGCCTCTGCTCGGCGGGCTCTCGCCTGCCGCCTTCATGCGCCTTCACTGGCAGAAGAAGCCGCTGCTCGTGCGGTCCGCGCTCGCCGACGCCTTGCCCGGCTTCGACCGGCGCCGCCTGTTCGCGCTGGCGGCGCGGGACGACGTCGAATCGCGGCTCGTGGTGCGGGACGGCGAGCGCTGGTCGCTGCGTCCGGGGCCGGTCCCGCGGCGCGCCCTGCCGCCGCTGGCGACGCCGGGCTGGAGCCTGCTGGTCCAGGGCGTCGACCTGCACGACGCCGCCGCGCATCGCCTGCTGCAGCGCTTCCGCTTCGTGCCCGACGCGCGTCTCGACGACCTGATGATCTCTTACGCGAGCGACGGCGGCGGCGTCGGTCCGCACATCGACTCCTACGACGTGTTCCTGCTGCAGATCGCCGGGCGGCGGCGCTGGCGCGTCGGCCGGGTCGCGCGGCCTCGCCTGCGCGACGACGTGCCGCTGAAGATGCTGGCCGGCTTTCGCGCCACCGCGGAGTGGCTGCTCGAGCCGGGCGACATGCTCTACCTGCCGCCGGGCTGGGGCCACGACGGCGTCGCCGTCGGCGCCTGCCTCACCGCCTCGATCGGCTTTCGCGCGCCCGCCGCCGCCGGCCTCGCCGCCGATGCCTTGCAGCGCCTCGCCGACGCCGCGCTCGATGCGCTCGAGGACGACGGTCCGCCGGCAAGGACGCGCGATCTGCTCTATGCGGATCTGGACCAGGCGGCGACCGGCACGCCGGCCCGGATTCCCGAGGCGCTGCAGCGCTTCGCCGACGCGGCGATCGAACGCGCTCTGTGCGATACGGGGGCCCGGCGGCGCGCCCTCGGCGAGGCCCTGAGCGAGCCCAAGCCCGGCACCTGGTTCGAGCGTTCGGCGCCGGCGCCGGCGTCGCCGGCTTCCGGCCTCGTCCTCGATCGTCGTACCCGCATGCTCTATGACGAGGATCACGTCTACATCAACGGCGAGGCGTTTCGCGCCGGCGGCCGCGATGCGACACTCATGCGCGCCCTCGCCGACACCCGCCGGCTCGCGCCAGCGGCGCGCGGCCGCCTGAGCGCTGAGGCCCGCGGGTTGCTCGATCGATGGGTGGAGGCGGGCTGGTGCAGCAGCGAAGAACGGGCAGAAGGAGACGGCGATGAATGAAGACACCCTGAGCCAGATCGCGTCGCGCAAGGACTTCCACGACGCGATCCGCGCCGGGCTGGCGCAGGCCGCCGACGCGGGCGCGAGCGAGATCTACCTCGTCGCCCCCGACTTCGACGACTGGCCGCTCAACGAGCGCGCGGTCGTCGAGACGCTCGCCCGCTGGGCCGCTTCGCGCCGCAGGCTGGTGGTGTTCGGGCACAGCTTCGACGAGCTGGCGCGCGCCGCGCCTCGCTTCGCCGAATGGCGCCGCCAGTGGTCGCACATCGTCCAGTGCCGCTCCGATCCCGAACTCGAGGCGCAGCAGGTGCCGACCCTGCTGCTGGTGCCGGGCCAGGTGGCGGTGCGGATGCTCGATCCGGTGCGCTACCGCGGCGTCCTGTCGGGCCGCGCCGCCGATCAGGTCGAGTGCCGGGAAGCGATTGACGCGCTTTTGCAACGATCGGTCGAAGCCTTTCCCCCGACAACCCTAGGGCTCTAGGGAACACCCTTAAGACGCCTATAATCGAGGGTTAGGCACGGGAATGCCTCCGCTTTCCTTGTCTTTGAATGCTGGGGCTCCTCGTGAGAGGGTTCCCACTACCGCCCCGGTCATGATTACGAACCCTATATCGAGGAGAAATATGAAAACAGCACTGTTGATGGTCACGCTCGCCGCCGCCGTTTCCTTCGCCGCCTGCACCAAGAAGGAAGAGACGACCACCACGACCACGACCCCCCCGGTCATGACCACCCCGGCCACGACCACCATCGTGACGCCGGCGCCGGTCGACACCTCGGCGGCCTCGGCCGCCGCGACGTCGTCGATGATGGCTGCCTCGTCGGCGATGTCTGCCGCTTCGTCGGCCGCCACCTCGGCGATGTCTGCCGCGAGCGCTGCGTCGAAGTAATTCGTCGTTCCTCGAAAGGGAAAGGCCGCCCTCGGGCGGCCTTTTGCATGGGAAGACGGATCGCGCAGCCGACTCGCTTCAGCCGAGCCGCAGCCACTCGAAGCCCGTCCCCGGGTCGGCGATGACGATCGCTTCGCCGTCTCCTCCCAGGCACGCCGCCAGCGCGGCGCGCGCCAGCGCCGGCCGGTTGTTCTCCAGGCTCAGGTGCGCCGCCACGACGTGCTGCAGCCGGGCGCTGGCGCAGCGCGCCAGGATCTCGGCCGCGGTGGCGTTGCTCAGGTGGCCGAAGCGGCCGCCGATCCTGGACTTGAGCGAAGGCGGGTAGCGCGACATCGCCAGCATCCCGGCGTCGTGATTGCACTCCAGGAGGATGGCGTCGCAGCCGGCGACGTTGTCGATCATGTGCGTCGTGATCGAGCCGAGGTCGGTGAGCACCACCAGTCGCGAACCGCCATCGCTGCAGCGCAGCTGCAGCGGCTCGGCGGCGTCGTGCGCCACGGTGAAGGGATGGACCTCGATGTCGCCGACCGCGATCGACTCGTCGTCGCGGGCGAAGCGCAGGCTCGCCGGCGCGGCGAAGCCGCCGACCGCCCGCCAGGTGCCCCGACTCATCCACAGCGGCAGGGCCTCGCGCTCGGCCAGCGCCAGGGCGCAGCCGATGTGGTCGCCGTGCTCGTGGGTCACGAACACCGCGTCCAGATCGGCGGCGACGAGGCCGGCGCGGGCCAGCCGGGCGTCGAGCTCCTTCAGCGAGAAGCCGGCGTCGACCAGGAGGCGGGTGGTCGTGATTCCGCTGCTCGCCTCGACGACCGTCGCGTTGCCGCCGCTGCCGCTGCCGAGGCTGCGAAAGCGGATCACGCGGCGCAGCGCCTGCGCGCGGCGATCACTTCAGGTCGTCGAGAAGCAGGGCGACGATCCGCTTGCCGGCCTCGCCGCCTTCCGGCTTGCCTTGCGAATCGAGGACGGCGACGGTGCTGCGCGCGCCTTCGGCCGTGACCTTGACGCGGTACTTGGCCAGGCCGCCGCCCTCGTCCTTCTTGCCGAAGCTGAACAACTTGGTGAAGAAGCCCGATTCCTCGCGGCCGGCGAAGGCCGGGTCGACGTAACGCACGAAGTACACCCCCTGGGCGCGGTCGCGGTCCTCGACCGTGAAGCCGCTGCGATCGAGCGCCAGGCCGACGCGGCGCCAGGCGCGGTCGAAGCCGTCGTCGACCTGCAGGGTCGGACCCGGGCGGTCGCCGAGCAGGCGGGCGCGCGTCGGCAGAGCCGTGCCGGCCGGCGTTGCGGTCGCGCTGGCGACGACCGCCTTGGCTTCCTCTTCCTTGGCGCCCAGCTTGACCATCAGGCGGGCGAGGAATTCGGCTTCGAGCGAGGGATCGACCGGACGCGGCTGCCAGATCGTGGACTCCTTGCGCTCGCCGATGTACTTTTCCTCCATGCCGCGATGGCTGAGGTAGATGTCGCTGCCGGTCGCGGTGCGCTCGACGCGGGTGCGGAACTTGTCGAGCTCGCTGGTCGAGTACGCGCCCTCGAACACCTTGCCGATCGAGCGGCGGATGAAGTCGTTCGGCAGCTTGGCGCGGTTCTCCGCCCACTCGGTCTCGATCACGCCCGCCTCGGGACGGTCCTGCGCGAGGCCGAAGCCGTTGTCCTTCCAGAAGGCGCGCACCTGCGGATAGACCTGCTCCGGCGTCAGGGTCGTGCTCAGCCATCGATCGTTGCCGAGGCGCTCCATCCTGAAGTTGCCGAACGCGGCGGGCGCGACCGTGGCCGTAGCCGCCGCCGGCGCGAGCGCCACCGTGGTGGCCGGCGTCCCCGGCGCGCCCGGGGTCGGGCCGGCCTGGAAGGTCGAGGCGCTGACGACGCCGCTCGACTGCTGGTAGCGAGAGTCACGCGACAGCTGGGTGAGGTCGGGCGGAACGTCGAGGCCGCTGTTGCGGGTCGTGCTCGAGCGGTAGTCGACCTTGTCGCCGGACAGCAGGCTTTCGACGCTCGAGCAACCCGCGAGAGCCGACAGGCCGACGAGGCCGGCCACGGCGGCAGCGCGAAATTTCAGGGGAAGAGTCACTCTGCAGGTCTCCATCGGTGGCGCGTCGGTGCGCGCCGGTAAGTTTCGTTCGCCACGGCTCGGCAGCGCGCTGCCTTCTCGTAGCGTTAACAGGCCCTAGGCCGGCGCAAGGGCGCCGATGCTCACCGCGCGAGGGCCCTCACGAGAGGCCGGCATCCTGCATCGCCGTCAACACGGCGGCCTGGCCGGCGGCGGTGAGCGGCAGGATCGGCAGCCGGATGCCCGGGCCGCAGCGGCCCAGGCGCGCCAGGGCCCATTTCGTCGCCGCCGGGCTCGGCTCGATGAACAGGGCGCGATGCAGGGGCATCAGCTGCAGCTGCAGGCGCGCGGCCTCGCGGGCGTCGCCGGAGAGAGCGGCGACGCAGAGCGCCTGCATCGCCCGCGGCGCGACGTTGGCGGTGACGCTGACGTTGCCGTGGCCGCCGAGGAGCATCAGCGCCACGGCGGTGCCGTCGTCGCCGGAGTAGATCGAGAAGCCCTTCGGCGCCTGCTTGATCAGCCAGCAGGCGCGCTCGATGCTGCCGCTCGCCTCCTTGATGCCGACGACGCCGGGAACCTGGGCCAGGCGCAGCGCGGTCTCGGGCAGCATGTCGGCGACGGTGCGGCCGGGCACGTTGTAGAGCACCATCGGGATGTCGACCGCTTCGGCGATGGCGCGAAAGTGCTGGTAGATCCCCTCCTGCGACGGCCGGTTGTAGTAAGGCACGACCGACAGGGTGCAGTCGGCGCCGACCTTGAGAGCGAAGCGCGAGAGCTCGATCGCCTCGGCCGTGGAATTGCCGCCCGCGCCGGCCATCACCGGGATGCGGCCGGCGGCGTGCTCGACCGCGATCCGGATCACCTCGCAGTGCTCCTCGACGCTCACCGTCGGCGATTCGCCGGTGGTGCCGACCGCGCCGATGCATTGCGTGCCCTCCGCGACATGCCAGTCGACGAGGCGGCGCAGCGCGTCGAAATCGATGCGCCCGTCTTCGTGCATCGGCGTGACGAGCGCGACGATGCTGCCGGTGATGAGTTTCATGGGGGTGGCTGTGGCTTAACCCGTCGATTCTAGCGACCCGGCATCGCCGGTCGCGCCCCGCGGCGCCCCGGCCAGCCGATGCCGGGAGAGGCCCCCGGCGTCGAGCTCGCGCACCGCGGCGATCCGTTGCACGAACCGGTCGGGATCGCTCAGGAAGCCGTCTTCGAATGCCACGACGTGCAGACCCGCGGCGGCGGCGAGAAGTTCACCGCGCCGGAGCAGAAAGTCGGCGCGGGTGGGCCGGCCGACGCTCTCGTTGCCGGCGGCGAAGGTTTCGTAGAGCAGGACCCCGCCGTCGTCGACCGCCGCGACGATCGCGGGCAGCAGCGGCCGCCAGAGGTAGTTGGTGACCAGCACGGCGTCGAAGCGGCGCCCGGGCAGCGGCCAGGGCTCGCCCTCGAGGTCGGCGACCAGCGTCTCGGCGACGCCGCTCAATGCCGCCAGGGCTGCGGCGTCGCGGTCGACCGCCGTGACCGCGTGGCCGCGCGCCGCCAGCCAGCGGCCGTGTCGGCCGGTGCCGGCCGCGAGATCGAGCACGCGGCCGCCGGGCGGGATGAGGTGCTGCCAGCGCAGCAGCCAGGGCGAGGGGGCGCCGCCTGCCGGCGCGGGATGAACCGGCGGGCTCAAGGCGGCGGTGTCCCTAGAAGCAGTTCCACAGCTGGTTGGCGAGGTCGACCGCGACCTCGGGCCGCTGGTAAGCGGCGAAGCCGAGCGCGAGCGCGATCGCAGCGGCGGCCCACGCGAGCGCGGCGACGAGCCGGCGCCTGGGACTCATGCCATCGCCGGACGCAACAGCGCCCGCTCGCGGATCGGCAGGTTGACGACGGCGGCGAACAGCCCGAGGGCGATCGAGATCCACCAGACGACGTCGTAGCTGCCGGTCATGTCGTACAGGCGCCCGCCGAGCCAGACGCCGAGGAAGCTGCCGACCTGGTGGCTGAGGAAGACGAAGCCGCCGAGCATCGACAGATAGCGCACGCCGAAGATCGCCGCCACCAGGCCGCTGGTGAGCGGCACGGTCGAGAGCCAGAGGAAGCCGATCGCGCACGAGAAGACGTAGACGCTCATTGGCGTCAGCGGCGCCAGGATGAAGGCGAGGATCGCCGCCGAGCGCAGGAGGTAGATGCCGGACAGCAGGTGCTTCTTGGGGAGCCGACCGCCGAGCACGCCCGCGGAATACGTGCCGAACACGTTGAACAGGCCGATCAGCGCCAGCGCCGTGGTCGCCACGCCGGGCGTCAGGCCGTTGTCCTTCAGGTAGCTCGGCATGTGCACGCCGATGAACACGACCTGGAAGCCGCAGACGAAGTAGCCGGCGGTGAGGAGCTGGAAGCTGCGGTCGCCGAGCGCCTCGCGCAGCGCCGCGCCCATGCTCTGGCTGCCCGCTGCCGGGCCCATGGCCTGCTTCGGCTCGCGCAGCCCGAAGGCCAGCGGCAGGATCACCAGCGTCGCGCAGGCGAGGATGAAGAGCGCCTCCTGCCAGCCGAAGGCGGCGATCAGCCCGCCTTCGATCGGCACCATGAGGAACTGGCCGAACGAGCCGGCTGCCGCCGTCACGCCCATCGCCCAGCTGCGCTTCTCGGGAGCGACGGTCCGGCCGATCACGCCGAAGACGACGGCATAGGTCGTTCCCGACTGCGCCGCGCCGAGCATGAGGCCGGTGCCGCCGAGAAAGGCCAGGCTGCTCGTTGCCATGCCCATGACCACCAGGCCGAGGGCGTAGAGCACGCCGCCGACGATCAGGACGCGAAACGCGCCCCAGCGATCGGCCAGGGCGCCGGTCAGCGGCCCGGCGATGCCCCAGGCCAGGTTCTGCACTGCCAGGGCGAAGGCGAAGGTCTCGCGACTCCAGCCGTGCGTCGTCGTCACGGGCTGCAGCCACAGGCCGAAGCCGTGGCGGATGCCCATCGACAGGGTGACGATCGCGGCGCCGCAGATCAGCACCTGCGTCATCGACAGGGTCTTGCCCGGCGCCGGCGTCGTCATGCGGCGGCGACCCGGGTGGCGCGCTCGATCAGGGCGATCGACGGCGCGTCGAGGCGCAGCCGGGCCGCCCCGACCAGCTCGTCGAGCTGTGCCGGCGAGCTGGCGCTGGCGATCGGCGCGGTGATGCTCGGCCGGGCGATCTGCCAGGCCAGCGCCACCTGGCCTGGCGTGGCGCCGAGCGTGCCGGCGACGGCGTCGAGCGCGACCAGCACGTCCCGGCCGCGATCGTCGAGGTACTTCTTCGCCCCGCCGCTGCGCACGCTCTTGCCGAGGTCGGCGCTGCTGCGGTACCTGCCGGTGAGAAAGCCACTGGCCAGGGCGTAGTAGTTGATGACCCCCAGGCCGTGGTCGACGCACACCGTCTCGAGCTCGGCCTCGTAGCCAGCTCGCTCCATCAGGTTGTAGTGCGGCTGCAGCGTCTCGTAGCGCGGCAGGCCCTGGGCGGCGCCGAGCGCGAGCGCTTCGCCGAGCCGGGCGGCGCTGTAGTTCGAGGCGCCGATCGCCCGGACCTTGCCCTCCCTGATCAGGTCGGCGAAGGCGCCGAGCGTGTCCTCGAGCGGCGTCTTGGCGTCGTCGGTGTGCGCCTGGTAGAGGTCGATCACGTCGGTCTTCAGGCGCCGCAACGACGCCTCGACGGCGCGCCGGATGTAGGCGTTCGACAGGCCCTTGTCCTGGTCGGTCTCGCCCATCGCCATGCCGACCTTGGTGGCCAGGACGACCCGGTTGCGCTTGCCGCTCTGGCGAAACCACTTGCCGAGGATCGCTTCCGATTCGCCGCCGGCGTGGCCCGTCACCCAGCGCGAGTAGACGTCGGCGGTGTCGACGAAATTCATGCCGGCGTCGACCCAGGCATCGAGCAGGCGCAACGACAGCGCCTCGTCGACGGTCCAGCCGAACACGTTGCCGCCGAGGCAGAGCGGCGCGACCTGCAGGCCCGAGCGGCCGAGCGAGCGGTACGACGACTTCTCCATCGACGGATTGTTGCAGGCCTCTTCGCGGCGTGCAGGAGCGCGGCAGGGCCCTGCCTAGAATGATCCGCATGGCAACCAGGACAGGCAGCTACGGCGAGGCATCGATCAAGGTGCTGAAGGGGCTCGAGCCGGTGAAGCAGCGGCCGGGCATGTACACCCGCACCGGAAGTCCGCTGCACATCGTCCAGGAAGTGATCGACAACGCCGCCGACGAGGCGCTCGCCGCGTACGCCACCGCGATCGACGTGACGCTGCATGCCGACGGCTCGGTCAGCGTCGACGACGACGGCCGCGGCATCCCGTTCGGCCTGCATCCGGAAGAGGGCGTGAGCGTGGTCGAGATCGTCTTCACCCGGCTGCACGCCGGCGGCAAGTTCGACAAGGGCGCGGGCGGCGCCTACAGCTTCTCCGGCGGCCTGCACGGCGTCGGCGTCAGCGTCACCAACGCGCTCGCCAGCCGCCTCGACGTCACCGTCTGGCGCGGCGGCCAGGCGGCGAGCGTCGGCTTTGCCGGCGGCGACGTGGTCTCTCCGCTGGCGCTGCGCAAGGCCGCGGCGAGCGAGAGGAAGAGCGGCACCTCGGTGCGCGTCTGGCCCGACCCGCGCTATTTCGACAGCGTCGACCTGCCCCGGGCCGAGCTCGTGCACCTGCTGCGCAGCAAGGCGGTGCTGATGCCCGGGGTGAAGGTGTCGCTCACGGTCGAGAAGGCGGCCAAGGCCGAGCCCGAGCGCCAGGACTGGCTGTACAGGTCGGGCCTCTCCGACTACCTGATGCAGGCCTTGACGGCCGATCCCCTGATCCCGCTGTTCGAGGGCTCGCACTTCGCCGACGGCAAGGAGAGCGAGGACGTGGCCGAAGGCGAGGGCGCGGCCTGGTGCGTCGCCTTCACCGAGGACGGCCAGGCGATCCGGGAGAGCTACGTCAACCTGATCCCCACGGTCGCCGGCGGCACCCACGAGTCCGGCCTGAAGGACGGCCTGTTCGGCGCGATCAAGGGCTTCATCGACATGCACGGCCTGCTGCCCAAGGGCGTCAAGCCGATGCCCGACGACGTGTTCTCCCGCGCCAGCTTCGTGCTCTCGGCCAAGGTGCTCGACCCGCAGTTCCAGGGCCAGATCAAGGAGCGGCTGAACAGCCGCGATGCGCTCCGCCTGGTCTCGGGCTGCGTCAAGCCGGCGCTCGAGCTCTGGCTCAATCAGCACGTCGAGTACGGCAGGAAGCTCGCCGAGCTGGTGATCCGCCAGGCGCAGACACGCCAGCGTGCGTCGCAGAAGGTGGAGAAGAAGAAGGGCTCGGGCGTCGCCGTCCTGCCCGGCAAGCTCACCGACTGCGAGAGCCGCGACCTGGCGCTCAACGAGATCTTCCTGGTCGAGGGCGATTCCGCCGGCGGCAGCGCCAAGATGGGCCGCGACAAGGAGACGCAGGCGATCCTGCCGCTGCGCGGCAAGGTGCTCAACGCCTGGGAGGTCGAGCGCGACCGCCTGTTCGCCAACAACGAGATCCACGACATCGCGGTCGCGATCGGCGTCGACCCGCACGGCGCCGGCGACGATCCCGATCTCTCGGGGCTGCGCTACGGCAAGGTCTGCATCCTGTCGGATGCCGACGTCGACGGCTCGCACATCCAGGTGCTGCTTCTCACCCTGTTCTTCCGCCACTTCCCGAAGCTGATCGAGCGCGGCCACATCTTCGTCGCCAAGCCGCCGCTGTTCCGCATCGATGCGCCGGCCCGCGGCCGCAAGCCCGCGGCCAAGATCTACGCCCTCGACGACGGCGAGCTGCACGCGGTGACCGATCGCCTGCGCAAGGAGGGCGCGCGCGCCGGCTCGTGGAGCATCAGCCGCTTCAAGGGCCTGGGCGAGATGAACGCCGAGCAGCTCTGGGACACGACCCTCAACCCGGAGACGCGGCGCCTGCTGCAGATCGAGTTCGGCGTCGCCGGCGCCGAGGCGACCACCGCGGCGCTGACCCGGCTCATGGGCAAGGGCGAGGCGCAGGCGCGCCGCGACCTGATGGAACTGCACGGCGATGCGGTCGAGGTCGACGTGTGAGCCCGCCGGGCCGCCCCAGGGGCGATACCGGAGTGCGAAGCACGAAGGTTCCTGAATGAGCCGCATCGACGTCGCGGTGGGCGGTGCCAGCCTCGTCGGCCCAGCGCTGCGCGTGCGCCTCAGGCCGACGATGCTCTCGGACCTCGACTTCGTGCAGTCGGTCGAGGACGACCCGGCCAATCGCCCGTTCATCACGCCCTGGGAGCGAACCCAGCACGAGGGCGCGGTCCGCTTTCCCGACTTCCGCCACTTCATCGCCGAGGCCGGCGAGGGCTGGCCGTCGGCCGGCTTCGTCATCCTGCAGGGTTGCCGCAACCCGCACGGCGCGGTCGAACTGAAGCGGATCGTGCTCCAGCCCAAGGGCCTGGGCTATGGCCGGGCGCTGGTCCGGCTCCTCAAGGCGATGGCGTTTCGCGATCTCGGCGCACACCGGTTCTGGCTCGACGTCAAGGAGGAGAACGGGCGCGCCCTGGCCCTCTACCGCGACGAAGGCTTCGTCGAGGAGGGCCGGCTGCGCGACAGCGTCAGGAGCGGCGACGGCTACGAGTCGCTGATCGTGATGTCGATGCTGCGCGGCGAACACGAGGCACGCCTCAAGGAGATTCCATGATCCGTTCGACGATGATGGACGTGCCGCTGTCTCTCAACCACCTGCTCGATCGCGCCGGCACGCTCTTTGCGACCAAGACGATCGTCTCGCGCCTGCCCGACAAGACGCTGCGCACCCACACCTACGGCGAATACCACCGGCGCACGCGCGCCCTCGGTGCGGCCCTGCAGGTGCTCGGCCTGAAGAAGGGCGACCGCGTCGCTACCCTCTGCTGGAACCACCACGCCCACCTCGAGTGCTACTTCGGCATTCCGGCGGCCGGCGGCGTGATGCACACCCTCAACCTGCGCCTGTCGCCCGACGAGATCGGCTGGATCGCCGGCGACGCAGCGGACCGCTTCCTCGTCATCGACGACATCCTGCTGCCGCTCTATCGCCAGTTCGCCGGCAAGCACGCGTTCGAGAAGGTGATCGTCTACCCGTTCTCCGGCGCCCCGGTCGACACCACGGATGGCCTGCTCGACTACGAGGCCCTGCTCGCCGCCGCCGATCCCGAGCGCTTCGAGTACGCGGCGCACGACGAGACCGACCCGGTGTCGATGTGCTACACGTCCGGCACGACCGGCCGGCCGAAGGGCGTCGTCTACTCGCATCGCTCGACCGTGCTGCATACGCTGGTCGGCTGCCTGGGCGAGAACTGGCGGCTCCGCTCGGCCGACGTGCTGCTGCCGGTGACGCCGATGTTCCACGCCAACTGCTGGGGCTTGCCGTACGGGGCGGTGATGATGGGCTCGAAGATGGTCTTCCCCGGCCCGCATCTCCATCCCGACGACCTGCTCGACCTGATCAAGGCCGAGCCGCCGACGCTCTCGCTCGGCGTGCCGACGATCTGGCTCGGCCTGATCCAGCGCTACGAGCGCGCGTTCGCCGAGGAGCCCGGCCGCTGGCAACTGCCCGAGGGCATGCGCTCGATGGTCGGCGGCGCGGCGGTGCCCGAGGCGCTGATCCGCAGCTTCCACCGGCACGGCGTCTGGCTGGTGCAGGGCTGGGGCATGACCGAGACCTCGCCGCTGGCCACGGTCTCGGTGCCGCGCGGCGAGCCGGGCAGTGCGGAGAGCTTCAAGCGCGCGGCGATGGCGGGCGTGCCGGTGCCGCTGGTCGACGTGCGGATCCGCGGCGACGACGGCGGCGATGCCCCCCGGGACGGCCGGAGCGTCGGCGAGATCCAGGTGCGCGGCCCGTTCATCACCGGCTCGTACCACGGCGTGCCGGTCAGCGAGGAGAAGTTCACCGACGACGGCTGGCTGCGGACCGGCGACGTCGCGGCGATGGACGACCATGCCTACGTGCGCATCACCGACCGCACCAAGGACCTGATCAAGTCGGGCGGCGAGTGGATCTCGTCGGTCGACCTGGAGAACGCGCTGATGGCGCATCCGGCGATCGCCGAGGCCGCGGTGATCGCCATCCCCGACCCGAAGTGGAGCGAGCGGCCGCTGGCCTGCATCGTCGTCAAGCCGGGGCAGGGCGGCGACAACGCCCTGCTCGCCGAGGCGCTGGGCGTGCACCTGCTCGCGCACGGCTTCGCCAAGTGGCAGCTGCCCGATCGCTACGAGGTGATCGAGGCCATCCCGCGCACGTCGACCGGCAAGTTCTGGAAGCTCCGGCTGCGCGAGCGATTCCCGCATTGAACCGGGGCGGCAGGGACCCGCCGGCCCCGAGCCGGTAGCCGATACTGCCGCCCCGACCGCCCCCACTCTCCATGGACGACCTGTTCGACCCGCCGCCCGCCGACCCCGCGGACGCCATCGCCCTCGCCGGCTACGCCGAGCGCGCCTATCTCGAGTACGCGCTCTCGGTGGTGAAGGGCCGGGCCCTGCCCGACGTCAGCGACGGCCAGAAGCCGGTGCAGCGCCGGATCCTCTACGCCATGGCCCGGATGGGCCTGGCCTTCACCACCGCGGCCGGGCCGAAAGCGGTGAAGAGCGCGCGCGTCGTCGGCGACGTGCTCGGCCGCTTCCACCCGCACTCCGACCAGGCCGCCTACGACGCCCTGGTGCGGATGGCGCAGGACTTCTCGCAGCGCTATCCGCTGGTCGACGGCCAAGGCAACTTCGGCTCGCGCGACGGCGACGGCGCGGCAGCGATGCGCTACACCGAGGCCCGGCTGGCGCCGATCGCCCGCCTGCTGCTCGACGAGATCGACGAGGGCACGGTCGACTTCATCGCCAACTACGACGGCTCGACCGAGGAGCCGCGGCTGTTGCCGGCGCGGCTGCCGTTCGTGCTGCTCAACGGCGCCAGCGGCATCGCCGTCGGTCTGGCGACCGAGATCCCGAGCCACAACCTGCGCGAGGTCGCGGCGGCGGCGATCGCCCTGATCAAGGACGACAGGCTCGGCGACGACGAGCTGGCCCGGCTCCTGCCCGGCCCCGACTATCCGGGCGGCGGCCAGATCATCAGCGCGCCCGAGGAGATCCGCGCCGCCTATGCCGGCGGCCGCGGCTCGCTCAAGGTGCGGGCCCGCTGGAAGATCGAGGATCTCGCGCGCGGCCAGTGGCAGGTCGTGGTGACCGAGCTGCCGCCGGGGACGAGCGCGCAGAAGGTGCTGGAGGAGATCGAGGAGCTCACCAACCCGAAGATCCGCGCCGGCAGGAAGGCGCTCGGCAGCGAGCAGCTTCAGCTCAAGGCGACCGTGCTCGCGGTGCTCGACGCGGTGCGCGACGAGTCGAGCAAGGACGCGGCGGTGCGCCTGGTGTTCGAGCCCAAGACCAGCCGGATCCCGCAGGACGAGCTGCTCAACATCCTGCTCGCCCACACCAGCCTCGAGACCTCGACCCCGATCAACCTGACGATGGTCGGCGCCGACGGCCGGCCGACGCAGAAGAACCTGCGTCAGCTGCTCGTCGAGTGGATCGGCTTTCGCCTGGGCGTGGTCGAGCGGCGCTCGCGCCATCGGCTGGGCAAGGTCGCCGAGCGGATCCACATCTTCGAAGGCCGGCAGCTGGTGCTGCTCCACATCGACGAGGTGATCGCGCTGATCCGCGCCGCCGAGGAGCCGAAGGCGGCGCTGATCGAGCGCTTCGCGCTCAGCGAGCGCCAGGCCGAGGACATCCTCGACATCCGCCTCCGCCAGCTCGCCCGGCTGGAGGCGATCAGGATCGAGCAGGAGCTGAAGGACCTGCGCGCCGATGAGGCGAAGCTGCGCGACCTGCTCGCCAGCCCGGCGGCCCTGAAGCGCACCGTCGTCCGCGAGATCGAGGCCGACACCAAGACGTTCGGCGACGAGCGCCGGACGCTGATCGAAGCCGGCAAGCGCTCGGTCGCCGAGATCCGCATCGTCGACGAGCCGGTCACTGTCGCGGTCAGCCTCAAGGGCTGGTTGCGGGCGCTCAAGGGGCACGAGGTCGATTCGGCGCAGCTCGCGTTCAAGGCCGGCGACGCGCTCTACGGCACCTTCGGCTGCCGCAGCGTCGACACGCTGCTCGTCTTCGGCAGCGACGGCCGGGTCTACTCGATCCCGGTCGCCGCGTTGCCGAGCGGCCGAGGCGACGGCCAGGCGATCACTTCGCTGATCGACCTCGAGCCCGGCACGCAGCCGGCGCACTACTTCGCCGGCGCGGCGACGCAGATGCTGCTGCTCGCCGGCACCGGCGGCTTCGGCCTGCTGGCGCGCGCCGGCGACCTGGTATCGCGGCAGCGCGGCGGCAAGGCCTTCCTCGCGCTCGAGGGCGACGAGAAGCCGCTGCCGCCTTCGACGCTGTCCGAGAGCACGAACCGGGTCGCCTGCCTCACGCTCGACGGCCGGCTGCTGGTGTTCGGCATCGACGAGCTGAAGGTGCAGGCCAAGGGCGGCCGCGGCCTGACCCTGGTCGACCTCGATCCGAAGGACGCGCTGGTCAGCGTCGCCGCCTTTGCCGATGTCTTGCGCGTGCTCGGCACCGGCCGTGGCGGCAAGGCGCGCGAGGAGCTGCTGCGCGGCCCGGCGCTGGAAGCGCACGTCGGCCGCCGCGCCCGCAAGGGACGGCGCCAGGACGCGATGCCGAAGGCGATGCGGGTCGTGGCGGCGAGCAGCGCCTGAGCGGCATCGCGCCTCCAGGGTCTGATAACAGGCCCTAGGATCGGGCTTTGGCCGTCGCTCCGCGCGCAGAAGGATCACCATGAAGAAGATCGTCCACGAGACCACCGACCCGTTCGACCAGCGGCTCGACATCCTGCAGGCGGCGCACGTGCCGCAGGTCGAGATCGATGCGGCGATCGCGGTCTACGAGCGGCTGCGCACCGCCCAGTCGATCTGCCAGGCCCTGGTGCCGGGCAAGTATTCGGAATCGGCCGTGATCTCGGTGCTCGAGGCGATCTGCGACGAGGTCGCGCTCGGCACGCCGGCCGAGTAGGGCCTGTTAAATGACAGGCCCCAGTCCTCCCGGCTGAGATCAGGCTCGCTTCAGGGCAACGATCATGAGGACGACGATCGCCGCGAACAGCGCGCCCGACCAGAAGTCGTAGGGCACGCCGAGCAGCGACACGGCGGCGTCGGCGCAATTCGCGCGCGCCTCGAACACGGCGGGCAGCATCGTGTTCAGCCCGGTTGCGTTGACGATCCGGTCGGCCAGGGTCAGGTTGCACGACGCGGACCCGGCGGCGGCGAAGTGCTGCCAGATTGCCGCCGCGAGACCGGAGGCGGCCAGCATCAGGGCGAAGGTGCCGGCGACGCGGCTGCCGGCCGGGCCGCGCCAGACCAGGCCGAGCAAGGCGACCAGGCCGATGGCGACGAACACCAGCCGTTGCAGCACGCACCAGGGGCAGGGCTCCATGCCGTAGCCGTGCTGCGACACCAGCGCGGCGGCGACGGCGGCGAACGAGGCGAGGGCGGTGAGGGCGAACAGCCAGCCGTTGCCGGGGCCCTGCGCCAGCGGGCCGAAGGTCGGCCGCCCTCGTCGGGCGGCGTTCATTCGCCGGAAGCGGATCCGGCGATCTCGGCGATCAGCTCGATCTCGACGCAGGCGCCGAGAGGTAGCTGGGCGACGCCGTAGGCGCTGCGGGCATGCGCCCCCTTTTCGGCGAAGACTTCGCCGAACAGCTCCGAGCAGCCGTTGGTGACCAGGTGGTGCTCGGTGAAATCGGCCGAGCTGTTGACCAGGCTGGTGATGCGGACGATGCGTTCGATCTTGTCGAGGTCGCCGACCGCCGCGTGCAGCGTGCCGAGCAGGTCGATGCCGACGGCGCGCGCCGCCTTCTTGCCGGTCGACACGTTCATGTCGCGGCCGAGCTGGCCGACCCAGGCCTTGCCGTCGCGCTTGGCGATGTGGCCGGAAAGGAAAATCAGGTTGCCGCTGCGCACGAAGGGCACGTAGGCGCCCGCCGGACTGGCGAGCGGCGGGAGGGAAATGTCGAGGTCGGTGAGGCGGTCGTAGATCGAGGACATGGAGAAGGGGGTGTCGCGCCAGTCGGGCGCAAATCGTACACCCCTGGCCCCTACACTTTCGGCGATGCGAGCACCGGCGACCGGGAGCCGTCTGGCCGCGCTCATGCTGGCGTGGCTGGCCGGCGTCGCGGCCCAGCTGCAGGAGGCGACGCTGCGGCCGTTCGCGCTGTACGCCGCCCTGGCCGCGGCCGGGGTCGCCGCGCTGCTGGCCGGCTTCGCCTGGCGCCGCGGCGGCTGGGGCGGGGCGTTGCTGGCGACCGCGGGTGCGCTGCTTGCCGGCTTCGCCGTCACCGGCGGCCAGGCGTCGCTCCGGCTCGCCGACGCGCTCGCACCGGCGCTCGAAGGGCGCGACCTCGTCGTCACCGGCATCGTCGCCAGCCTGCCGCAACCCGGTCCGAACGGGCTGCGCTTCCGCTTCGCGATCGATCCCGAGGCGCGCCGCGGCGAGGCCGCGGGCCTGCCGCAGCGCGTCGCCCTCGGCTGGTACAGCGGCTCGCACGACGACGCGGCGCTGGCGCAGCCGCAGCGCGAGCTGCGGGCCGGCCAGCGCTGGCGCTTCACGGTCCGGCTGCGCCGGCCGCACGGCAACCTCAATCCGCACGGTTTCGACTACGAGCTGCAGCTGTTCGAGCAGGGCCTGCGGGCCACCGGCTACGTGCGCGACGCACCGCCGCCGCAACTGCTCGTCGAGGCGGCGGGCTTTCCGGTCGAGCGGCTGCGCCAGCGGGTGCGCGACGCGATCTATGCCGGCGTCGCCGACCGGCGCGCCGCCGGCGTGCTGGCTGCGCTCGCGGTCGGCGACCAGGGCGCGATCGAGCGCGAGGACTGGGAGCGGTTCCGCAACACCGGCGTCGCCCACCTGATGTCGATCAGCGGCCTGCACATCACGATGTTCGCCTGGCTCGCGGGCGTGGCGATCGGTGCCGCCTGGCGGCTCAGCCGCGGGGCGATGCTGCGGCTGCCCGCGCCGAGCGCGGCGCGCTGGGGCGGCCTCGCCGCCGCGACCGCCTACGCCGTCTTCTCCGGCTGGGGCGTGCCGGCGCAGCGCACGATCTGGATGCTGGCCACGGTGTGCCTGCTGCAGGGCGCGGGCGTGCGCTGGCCCTGGCTGCTGGTGCTGCTCGCGGCGGCGACGGTCGTGACCCTGCTCGATCCCTGGGCGCTGACCCAGCCCGGCTTCTGGCTGTCGTTCGCCGCGGTCGGCCTGCTGATGGCGTCGGCGATGGCCCGAGGGGAAGGTGCCGTCCTGGCGCCGGGCGTTGCGCCGGACGGGCGCGGCAGGCTGGAACGCGCCCTCGGGCCGGTGGCCGCGGGCCTGCGCACCCAGGTCGTGGCGACGCTCGGCCTGACGCCGCTCACGCTCGTCTTCTTCCAGCAGGTCTCGCTCGTCGGCCTGCTCGCCAACCTGGTCGCGATTCCGCTGGTGACGCTGCTGGTGACGCCGCTGGCCCTGCTCGGCACGCTCGCCTCGCCGCTATGGTGGCTGGGCGGTGCCGCGGTGCAGGCGCTCGACGCCTTCCTCGGGCTGCTCGCCGCGATCCCCGGCGCGGTCCGGATCGTGCCGGTCGCGCCGCTCTGGGCGCAGGTGGCGGGTCTGCTGGCGGCGGGGCTGGCGATCCTCCCGGTGCCCTGGCGCGCCCGGCTGCTGGCGCTGCCGCTCGTGCTCGCCCTGCTCCTGCCGCCGCGCACGCTGCCGGCCGAGGGCCGCTTCGACGTGCTCGCCGCCGATGTCGGGCAGGGCACCTCGGTCCTGATCCGCACCCGCAGCCACGTCCTGCTGTTCGACGCCGGTCCGCAGTATTCGCGCGAGAGCGATGCCGGCCAGCGCGTGCTCCTGCCGCTGCTCCGGGCGCGCGGCGACGCGGCGATCGACCTGCTGGTCCTCAGCCATCGCGACCTCGACCACGTCGGCGGCGCCAGGGCCCTGCTCGGCGCTGCCACCGTGGCGGCGCTCTCGAGCTCGCTCGAGCCGGGGCATCCGCTGGCGGCCGCCGCGAGGCGGGCGACGCGCTGCGAGGCCGGCCAGCGCTGGACCTGGGACGGGGTCGAGTTCGCCGTCCTGCGCCCCGCCGTCGAGGACTACGCGCGAGGCCTCAAGCCGAATGCCCTCTCGTGCGTGATCCGGGTCGCCGGCAACGGCCGGAGCGTGCTGCTCACCGGCGACATCGAGCGCGAGCAGGAGGCGCTGCTGGTCGCCGAGCACGGCAGCAGCCTGCGCAGCGACGTCCTGATCGTGCCTCATCACGGCAGCAAGACCTCGTCGTCGTCGGCCTTTCTCGACGCCGTCCGGCCGACGGTCGCGGTGGTGCAGGCCGGCTATCGCAACCGCTTCGGGCATCCCGCGGCCGAGGTGATGGCGCGCTACCGGGAGCGCGGCATTCGCCTGGTCGCGAGCCCGGACTGCGGCGCCTGGCACTGGCCGTCCGAGGCCGGCGCCGACGGCGCGACCTGCCACCGGGACACCGCCCGCCGCTACTGGCATGCCGTCGCGCCCGCTCCGGAGCCGTGATTTCCGGGCCGCCGCAGGGCGGCGGAGGCGATATTCGTCGCCGGCAGGGCGATTGCCGGATTCGCGTCCCGTAAGCGACTAAGCTCCTCCCATGCCCAAAGACACCGTGACCGCCCCGATGGATCCCTTCACCAGTGAAGAGGAGACCGCGCTCTACGACAAGCTCGACCGCCTTTCCGTGGCCGAGCTCGAGGCCTACATCGGCTCGGCCCGGAACTCGCTTGGCAACCGCGCGCTCAACGCCACCTGGCGGCCGCGGATCGAGCTGGCGCTGAAGCACGCCGAGATCGCCCACGTCCGCGAGGAGGCGGCGGCCGCGCTCGTCGCCGCCGAGCCGCCGGTGGTCGTCGCGGCGCCGGCGCCGAAGGCGAAGAAGACCACCAAGTCGGCCAAGGCCAAGGCCGAGGCGGCCGCTGCAGCGGCGGCCGGCACGACCGAGACGGCAGACGCCGACGAGGCCGCCGAAACCGCCGAGGGCGCGTCCGTCGACGAGGCGGAAGAAGACTAGCCCGGCGTCGCTCCGGCCCGCGTGGCGCGGACTTTGCTACCCTCCGGTCACGGAGGGTTTCGAATGTCACGGGGCTTCGACGAGATGCGTGGACACGGCGGCACGGTTCGCGAGCACTACCGCGGCTACGACCGCTGGCTCGCCGAGCAGCCGCCGCAGGTGATGCTGTCGCGCCGGGAAGAAGCCGAGGTCATTTTCCGCCGCGTCGGCATCACCTTCGCGGTCTACGGCGCCAAGGACGAGGACGGCGACGGCACCGAGCGCCTGATCCCGTTCGACCTCATCCCGAGGGTGATCCCCGCGCACGAATGGCGCGAGATGGAGCGCGGGCTGCGCCAGCGGGTCACGGCTCTCAACCGCTTCGTCCACGACGTCTACCATGGCCAGGAGATCCTCAAGGCCGGGATCGTGCCGAGCGCGCAGGTGATCGGCAACGCCCAGTTCCGCAACGAGATGCTGAACGTCGATGTGCCCGGCGGCATCTACTCGCACATCGCCGGCATCGACATCGTCCGCGCCGCCAATGCCGACGGCACCGGCAGCTATTACGTTCTCGAGGACAACCTGCGCGTGCCGAGCGGTGTGAGCTACATGCTCGAGAACCGCAAGATGATGATGCGGCTCTTTCCCGAGCTGTTCAGCCGCCATCGGGTGGCGCCGGTCGCCCACTATCCCGACCTGCTGCTCGAGACCCTGCGCTCGGTCGCGCCGCCGGCGGTGAACGATCCGACGGTCGTCGTCCTCACTCCCGGCATGTACAACAGCGCCTATTTCGAGCATGCCTTCCTGGCGCAGCAGATGGGCATCGAGCTGGTCGAAGGCCAGGACCTGTTCGTCGACGACAACTTCGTCTACATGCGCACGACCCAGGGCCCGAAGCGGGTGGACGTGATCTACCGCCGGGTCGACGACGACTTCCTCGACCCGCTCGCCTTCCGCGCCGATTCGACTCTCGGCTGCGCCGGGCTGCTCTCGGCCTATCGGGCCGGCAACGTGACCCTCTCGAACGCCATCGGCACCGGCGTCGCCGATGACAAGTCGATCTATCCGTACGTGCCGAAGATGATCGAGTTCTATCTCGGCGAGAAGCCGATCCTCGCGAACGTGCCGACGCACGTCTGCCGCGAGCCGGACGACCTGGCCTACGTGCTCGATCACCTGGCGGAGCTGGTGGTGAAGGAGGTGCACGGCGCCGGCGGCTACGGCATGCTGGTGGGCCCGGCGTCGACCCAGGCGGAGATCGAAAACTTCCGCGCCGCGCTCAAGGCCGATCCCTCGCGCTACATCGCCCAGCCGACGCTCGCGCTCTCCACCTGCCCGACCTATGTCGAGAGCGGGATCGCGCCGCGCCACATCGACCTGCGACCGTTCGTGCTCTCGGGCAAGAAGGTGCAGATGGTGCCCGGCGGGCTGACGCGGGTGGCGCTGAAGGAGGGTTCGCTGGTGGTCAACTCGTCGCAAGGCGGCGGCACCAAGGACACCTGGATCCTCGAGGCCTAGTCATGAAGCCTTCGATTCGCTGATGTTGTCTCGCACCGCCGACCACCTTTTCTGGATGGCCCGCTACATGGAGCGCGCCGAGAACACGGCGCGCATGCTCGACGTCAACTACCAGACCTCGCTCCTGCCGCAGTCCGAAGGCGCGGTCGAGCGCGGCTGGCGCGGCCTGCTCAGCATCAGCGAGCTCACCGGCGACTTCGCCAAGCGCCACGGCGCGTTCACGCCGAGGAGCGTGATGGACTACATGGTGAGCGACGCCGCCAACGGCTCGTCGATCC
>Ga0163144_10007548_pt1 | contig 23815 bp, 22 predicted proteins | sample OliLak19BULKMAT1_FD_123175 | JGI IMG/M metagenome (GOLD analysis project Ga0163144, IMG submission 123175) | Freshwater microbial mat bacterial communities from Lake Vanda, McMurdo Dry Valleys, Antarctica - Oligotrophic Lake LV.19.BULKMAT1 | ecosystem: Environmental > Aquatic > Freshwater >...
CCTCCAGCATTGAAAGATTTTAATAAGACATTTCACCCTTTGTTTTCAAAGATTTAAATGAAATACTTGTCACTCCTCCCCCGAGTGTGCTAATAATTGTGTCGGAAGTACTGTAGGAGACAAACATGAACATCCGTCCGCTCCACGACCGCATCGTCGTGAAACGCATTGAAGAGAAAGAAACGGTCCTGAACGGAATCATCATCCCGGACAGCGCCAAAGAGAAGCCGCAAGAAGGCGAAGTGGTCGCTGTCGGCAACGGCAAGCGCCTTGATGATGGCAAGATTGCTCCGATGGAGCTCAAGGCTGGCGACCGCATCCTGTTCGGAAAGTACTCCGGCAGCGAGATCAAGGTTGACGGCATCGAATACATGATCATGCGCGAGGATGAAGTCCTCGGCGTGCTCGCAAAGTAAGCACCGGTAGAGGTTATAAATAACATGGCTGCAAAACAGATTGTTTATTCCGAAAATGGCCGCCAGGCGATCCTGCGCGGCGTGAATCAGCTCGCTGATGCTGTGAAAGTGACCCTCGGCCCAAAGGGCCGGAACGTGGTCCTCGAGAAAAAGTTTGGTGGCCCGACCATCACCAAAGACGGCGTTACGGTTGCCAAAGAAATCGAGTTGGCCAACCCGCTCGAGAACATGGGCGCCCAGATGGTCCGTGAGGTCGCTTCGAAGACCTCCGACGTCGCTGGCGACGGCACCACCACCGCCACCATTCTCGCCCAAGCCATCTACCGCGAAGGCGTGAAGGCAGTTGCTGCCGGCGCCAACCCGATGGCCCTGAAGCGCGGCATCGAGAAGGCTGTTGAAGTCTGCGTCGCCGAAGTCAAGACGATGTCGACCAAAGTTGCCAACGACGAGAAGATCGCTCAGGTCGGCACTATCTCCGCCAACGGCGACTCCACCATCGGCACGATCATTGCGGAAGCGATGAAGAAAGTCGGCAAGGACGGCGTCATCACGGTTGAAGAATCGAAGACCATGGTCACCGAACTCCAAACCGTCGAAGGCATGCAGTTCGACCGCGGCTACCTCAGCCCCTACTTCGTTACCGACGCCGACCGCATGGAAGTCGTGATGGAAGATCCCTACATTCTCATCTATGAGAAGAAGATCTCCAACATGAAGGACCTGCTGCCCGTACTCGAGCAGGTTGCTCGTGGCGGTCGTCCGCTGCTCATCATTGCTGAGGAAGTGGAAGGCGAAGCCCTCGCGACCCTCGTCGTCAACAAGCTCCGTGGCACCCTGAACTGCGCGGCCGTCAAGGCCCCCGGCTTCGGCGACCGTCGGAAGGCGATGCTCGAAGACATCTCGATCCTGACTGGCGGCAAAGCCATCATGGAAGACATCGGGATCAAGCTCGAAGGCGTCCGTCTGGAAGATCTGGGCCGCGCCAAACGCGTCACGATCGACAAAGATAACACCACCATCATCGACGGTAACGGCGATGTGACCAGCATTCAAGGCCGCATCAAGCAGCTCCGCACCCAGATCGAAGACACCACCTCCGACTACGACCGTGAGAAGCTCCAGGAACGCCTGGCGAAGCTCGCTGGCGGCGTCGCGGTGATCAAGGTCGGCGCGGCTACCGAAACCGAAATGAAGGAAAAGAAGGCCCGCGTCGAAGACGCCCTGCACGCCACCCGTGCAGCCGTTGAAGAGGGCATCGTTCCTGGCGGCGGGATCGCTCTGCTTCGCTCGGCCTCTGCGCTGAATGATCTCAAAGTCCCCGGCGACGAGCAGATCGGCGTCAACATCATCCGTCGCGCTTGCGAAGAGCCGATCCGTCAGATCTCCGGCAACGCCGGTTTTGAAGGCGCGATCATCATCGAGAAGGTTCGTGACAACACCAACCCCAACTTCGGCTTCAACGCTGCCAGCGGCGAATACGAAGACCTCATCGCCGCGGGCGTCATTGACCCGGCGAAGGTCACCCGTTCGGCCCTCCAGAACGCCGCTTCGATCAGTGCCCTCATGCTGACCACCGAAGCGATGATCTGCGAGATCCCCGAGAAGAAGTCTGCCGCGGCTCCCGGTGGTCATGACCACGGCGGCGGCGGGATGGACTACTAACCAAACCCCTGCCATCACGGCAACGCGAAAGGCCCCGGACGAAAGTTCGGGGCCTTTCGCGTTCGAGTGCCGACTTGTGCAAGCTCCGGTCGCTTACGGACGCGGTTGGGCGTAAGGCTTTGCCCCAGCACCGCACCGCGCTGGCCAGCAAGCGAACTCTCGAAGCCAGCACCGAACCGCGAGCGCCGAAACCAGACGAAAATCTCGGGACCCTTCGCGTTTTAGCGGGTCGTCGCCATGCCCGTCCAGCCCTGCGGCACCTTGGCCCAGGAATTGCCCGCCGCTGTGGCCATAAACGTAGCCTTCAGCTTTGACCACGCCCCGGACGGCAGACAGATCAGGTGCTCGCGCTCAATGGATACACTCTCCATCGCACCCGCCGCGATCCGCAGAACGATTGGCTCCAAATAACCCGCAACATGCCCCACGGTGGTATCGACCACCTTGCAGGCCGTTCCATTTGCCGCCACGCCCGTAAAAGCGATGTTGTACATAGAGCCCAGGCCCGTCCGCCCTCCCACCGCGAAAGCCATCGGCGCGACGCTAGAATTTCGAAAGTCCACGACGACACTCGTAAGCCGGTGCTCCAGCGACAGCTCAAGACCGGCCGCCGCAGCCCCTCCGTAAAAGGTCAGGAAAACAAGCAGCACCTTCACGAACTCCTCCTCCCTACCATCGACACCGCCGGCGGAAGCGCAAGCCAGAAGCCCGAGACCGGCATCAACACGACCCCCACCAAAACCACGAAAAGCAGCGCCCACCCCAATGAACGAGGAAGCGGTCGACTCGATTCCCTCTCCAGCTCGGCAATCGCCAAACCAGCCAAAAACAAAGCAAAGCCGAAGAGCAGAAACCAAGCCACGGCCCCCGTCAACGGGTCGGTACCCACCGAATTGAAAATCCCCCGCCGGACGATACCGGCGAGGGGTTCAGAGAATACGACCAAGCCAAAAATGGTGTGCACGACCGAGACAGCGATCAGCCAACGGCCTTTCCAAGCACGAGCGGGAAGCGGCATGCCCCCAGTCTCGCACTAACCGCCCGCTAAAGTCCGCAAGCTCTCCGTAAACGGCGGGTAAGCCACGCCCTTTTCTGTAATGATCCCCATCACATACCGGTTCGGCGTCACGTCGAATGCCGGGTTCAATACCGCGATCCCCTCCGGTGCCACCGGCACCCCGTATACCTCTGTAACCTCCTTCGAAGACCGCTCTTCAATCGGAATCAAACTCCCATCCGCCAAGGTCAAGTCGAGCGTCGAAATCGGAGCGGCCACATAAAACGGCACCCCGTTCTCTTTCGCCAACACGGCCACGCTATACGTCCCGATCTTGTTTGCCACGTCGCCGTTGGCCGCAATTCGGTCCGCCCCCACCACCACGCAACCAATCCGCCCCGACTTCAAAAAATGCCCCGCCATGTTGTCGGTAATCAGCGTCGTTGGAATCCCGTCCTGCTGTAGTTCCCACGCCGTCAGCCGAGCGCCCTGCAAGAACGGCCGAGTCTCGTCCGCAAACACATCAATCGTCTTACCCGCCGCCACCGCCGCCCGAATCACGCCTAACGCCGTGCCGTACCCCGCCGTCGCCAGCGCCCCCGCATTGCAATGCGTCAGCACCGTCTTGTGATCCGGTACCAGCGCTGCCCCATGAGCCCCAATCGCCATGCAAATCGCAACGTCTTCCTCCTTCACGAGTTTCGCCTCGGTCACCATCGCAGCGACCATCTCGGCCTGGCTTTGCCCGGCCAAACTCGCGTACATCCGGCGCATCCGGTCAATGCCCCAGAACAGGTTCACCGCCGTCGGTCGCGTCGCCGCGAGGGTGGAGCAGATCAGGTCAAAGTCGTCATCGCTGCGTTCGACGCCAATCGCCACACCCATCGCCGCCGCCACGCCAATCGCCGGCGCGCCGCGAATGATCATCGTCTTGATCGCGTCCGCCACCTCCAGATACGTGCGGCAGGTGACAAACACCGTCTCCCGCGGCAATCGCGTCTGGTCGATCATCACAACTCCATCGACGGTCCATTCAATAGTTTCGACCATTCAGGAAAAAGCCTCCAAACATTGCAAGATTATAAGTGCAGTGCGTCAGCGTCGCCGCCGCCGTGCCGGACTGCAGCCGGATCACACCAAAAACCAAACCCGCCACCGTCAGCAGCAACAGATGCTGCCAACTCCACGAATACTGCGGCCCATGGATCAACGCGAAGGGTACGTTCGTCAATATCAGTGCGGCTAACCAGCCAAAGCTGCGCGCGGCCACCGGAAGCACCAGCCCTCGAAAGAAAAGCTCTTCACAAACCGGCCCAAACGTCACCGCAAACACGAAAAACAAAACCCGCTGCACCGGGTCGGCCAAAAGCTCGTCGATCAGCGGCATCTTCACTTCTTTAGCCTGCAAGACGAACCCCGCCACCCCGACGAAAAGCGTCAGCGCCGGCCCATAGGCGATAAACCGCCCATAGTTCGCCGGCAGCCCAAATCCCAGGCTTTGCCAAAACGGCTTGTGGTGCCGCCATCGAAACGCTAACCAAAGCAGTAATACCCACAGCCCGTAAAACAGCAACTGCGACGGCATGGCGATGTCCTTCGACGCAGGCTTCACGCCCGCCAGCCAAAACGTCAAAAACACCGCCCCGCCGGACACTAACAACGCCGGCAGCATTGCCCCCAAGGCGATTACGATGTCGGTCCAGCCCCAGAAGGGCGACGGCTCAGAGCTCTCCATCACGGCTTCAAAATCCTCTCCAGCGCCCGCGCCGTAAAGCTCTTCTTATTGCGGACCACCTGCTCCGGCGTCCCGGCCACCACTACCGTTCCGCCCCGCTCCCCGCCCTCCGGACCCAAATCCACAATCCAATCCGCCGACTTCATGATGTCCAAGTGGTGCTCAATAATCACCACCGTATTGCCTAGATCCACCAGCTTGTTCAGCACATCCAAAAGCCGCTGGACGTCCTCAAAATGCAGCCCCGTCGTCGGTTCATCCAAGATATACAGCGTCCGCCCCGTCTGCCGCTTACTCAGCTCCTTCGCCAGTTTGATCCGCTGCGCCTCGCCCCCCGATAGCGTCGTCGACGACTGGCCCAAATGGATATAGCCCAAACCGACGTCGTTCAACGTCTGCAACTTCACGTTAATCGTCGGGATGTTCTCCAGAATCGGCAGCGCCTGCTCCACCGTCGCGGCCAGCACGTCCGCAATCGAATAGTTCTTATATTTCACCGCCAACGTTTCGGAGTTGTATCGCTTTCCCCGGCAAACGTCGCACGTGACGTACACATCCGGCAGAAAGTTCATCTCAATCCGCTTCAATCCGTCGCCCTGACAAGCCTCGCACCGGCCACCTTTCACGTTGAAGCTGAACCGGCCCGGCTTGTAGCCGCGCTCTTTCGAATCCGGTAACATCGCGAACAGGTCGCGGATCGGCGCGAAGAGCCCCGTGTAAGTGGCCGGGTTCGAACGCGGCGTCCGTCCAATCGGCGATTGATCAATCTCAATGACTTTGTCGATATGCTCGAAACCGAGGATTCGCGTATGCGCCCCCGGCTCCGCTCGCGAACCATAAACTTCCTTCGCCAACGCCCGGTATAAGATATCATTGATCAGTGTCGACTTACCCGAACCACTAACTCCGGTAATCACTGTCAACGTGCCCAGCGGGATCTCCAGGGTCACGTCCTTCAGGTTATGCTCCCGCGCCCCTTCCACCACGATCCGCTTCCCATTTCCCGTCCGCCGAACCGCCGGCACCGGAATCGACCGCCTCCCGCTCAAATACTGCCCCGTCAGAGAAGCCTTGTTCCGCTCCACCTGCTTGGCCGTCCCCGCCGCCACCACAAAACCGCCCAAACGCCCAGCCCCGGGGCCGAGGTCGATCACATAATCCGCCCGCTTGATCGTATCCTCGTCATGCTCCACGACGAGCACTGTGTTGCCTAAGTCCCTTAATTTGAACAACGTATCCAGCAAGCGATCGTTGTCCCGCGGGTGCAGCCCAATCGACGGCTCATCCAAAACGTACAAAACACCCCGGAGCTTCGACCCAATCTGCGTCGCCAGCCGAATCCGTTGCGCCTCTCCGCCCGATAGCGTCGCCGCCGAACGATGCAAGCTCAAATAGTCCAGCCCCACCGCCAAAAGAAACTCCAGCCGATTCTGGATCTCCTCCCGCAGCCTTCCCGCGATCAGCGTCTCCCGCTCGCCGAAAACCCACGCCCGCGCCGTCTCCAGTGCCCGCCCCACCGGCATCGCACTCAACTCGGCGATCGAAATACTCTTCACCCGTACCGCCAGCGACGCCGGCTTCAGCCGTAACCCTTTGCACTCGACGCACAACGTCGGTGACATATACTGCATCAGTAAGTCAACGTACCCCTGCCCCGCGCTCGCATAGATACCGTCCAGGATCTTCAAGATACCCGGAAACTTCTCCCCCCCATGCATCAGTAACTTCTGCGTCGCCGCCGGTAACTGGTCGAACGGTTTGGCCAGGTTAATCTTCAGCCGCTTGGCCACCTCCTCCAGCCGGTGGTTCATTACGCTCGTGCCCGACGCCGCGCCCAACCCACCCTCCAGCAGCGGCCGCCCAGGATCCAGCATCACCTTATCCGGATCAAAACTCCACTTCGACCCCAACCCATTGCACGCCGCACAAGCCCCGAACGGACTGTTAAACGAAAAACTACGCGGCTCCGGCAGCGGCACGCTCAGCCCACACTCCGGGCACGCCAGCTTTTTCGAATACATCCGCTCTTCGCCGTTCACAATCGCCACGATCACCAGACCATCAGCCAGCTTCATTGCCGTCTCAATCGAAGCCTCCAGGCGCTTCTCAATCCCAGGCTTTACGAGCAGGCGGTCCACCACCACTTCAATCGAGTGGTTCTTCCGCTTATCCAGCGGGATGTCTTCGTCCAGCGAACGCAACTCCCCGTCCACCCGCGCCCGCACAAACCCCTGGCGTAAATATTTTTCCAGATCTTTCTTATACTCGCCCTTCCGGCCCCGCACCACCGGAGCCAGAATCATCACCCGCTCCTCCGTCTTGAACTGCATAATCTGCTCAAGAATCTGGTTCGTCGACTGCGCTGAAATCGGCACCCCGCAGTTCGGGCAATGCGGCACTCCAATCGAGCTGTACAACAATCGAAGGTAGTCGTAAATCTCCGTGACCGTCCCCACCGTCGACCGCGGACTCCGATTCGTCGTCTTCTGCTCAATCGAGATCGCCGGCGATAACCCATCAATCGAGTCCACCTCCGGCCGCTCCATCTGGTCTAGAAACTGCCGCGCATAAGGCGAGAGCGTCTCTACATACCGCCGCTGACCTTCGGCGTAGATCGTGTCGAACGCCAGCGAACTCTTCCCGCTGCCCGAAAGCCCCGTAATCACCGTCAACGTGTTGCGCGGAATCTCCACGCTCACGTTTTGCAGATTATGCTGGCGTGCGCCGTGTACCGTAATCCGGTCGATCATGTGCCTCTCACCTTCTCCATCTTTGCCTTGGCCCAATCCACCAGACGCTTGATCGGGGGAAAGTAGTCCGCCAAAATCACTAGCCCCGGAATCAAAAAAATCCACCCCGGCATCACAGGCAAAATAAGCCCAATGACACCCAGGGTCACCAGCCCGATACCGGAAGCAATGCGAAGAATTGCGCGCAAAAAGAAGCCTCTTCCCATTGTAGCAATCGAGCCACCAACCACAGATCCGGTCTATTCCTAGGGGAAACCCTAGGCGCGTACTGAACCTAAAGTAGTAAGGTGATGGGCCTCGGTCTATTGACCGTTCTAGGCAAAAAGCCTTAGTCTGGAACAGTCGTGAGCGAACAACGCAAAACTAAAAGATTCGAAATCCAGTTGCCCGTCGAACTGGTACGCACCGGGAGCGAGCCTGTCTCGCGATCGGGCGAGACGCGCAACATGAGCTCCGGCGGCGTACTCTTCACGTCGGAAGCTGAAATGCCGATCGGCGATCCCATTGAATACCTGGTTACGCTACCTAGCGCTGCCTCAGGGGCATCCGTCCGACTCCGCTGTATGGGAACTGTTATCCGTAGCCAAGGTGTCCGAGCCTCAGAACCAGCTTCCGGTCGTCGACCGTTCGCTATCGCGGCCACGCTGGAACGCTACGAATTCATTCGTACCAAATAACTTAACTTGTGTTGGGGCACCGTTTCGGCGAAACTTAAGCGAAACCACGCCCCATGAACTTAACCTTAGGCTTTCCTGATCCCACCGCCTCCCTCAATCGGCCCACTGGCCTTGACGGGGCGGTGGTTCGTTTTCAGGAGTGGATGGAGGCCGAAAACTCCCCCATTCGCTCCATCCAGCACCAGCTCGCCAAAGATCCAGTCATCGCTCCGATTCCGGAATCCGTCGCCCCCGAACTCTCCCAAGCTCTTGTCAAACGCGGCATCCGCGAGCTCTATTCCCATCAAGCCGAAGCCTACTCCCACGTCGAAGCCGGGCGCAACGTCGTCGTCGTCACCCCCACCGCTTCCGGCAAAACCCTCTGCTACAACCTCCCCGTGCTCAACCGCCTCGTCCTCGAACCTGGCGCTCGAGCCATGTACCTCTTCCCCACCAAAGCCCTCGCCGAAGACCAACTCCAGGAGTTCCAGAAAACAGTCGACGCCATGGGCGTCCCCATCAAAGCCTTCACCTACGACGGAGACACCCCCTCAGACGCCCGCCGCGCCATTCGCGAACGCGCTAACGTCGTCTTCACGAACCCGGACATGCTCCACAGCGGCATCCTTCCCCACCACACCAAGTGGGCCAAGGCCTTTGAAAACCTCCGCTACTTCGTCATCGACGAACTCCATTATTACCGCGGCGTCTACGGCTCCCACCTCGGCAACATCCTCCGCCGGCTCCGCCGCATCTGCGAATTCTATGGCTCCACCCCCCAATTCGTCTGCTGCTCGGCCACCATTGCCAATCCCCGCGAGCTAGCCGAAGCCCTCTGCGAGCAGCCTTTTTCCCTCGTCGATCAAAACGGCGCCCCCCAAGCCGAAAAATATTTTGTCTTCTACAATCCCCCCGTCGTCAACCGCGAACTGGGCATCCGCCGCAGCTACCTCCACGAGACCCGCCGCATCGCCCTCGAATTCCTCGATCGCGGTCAGCAAACCCTCGTCTTCACGAACAACCGCCTCGCCACCGAAGTTCTCACCACATACCTAAAGGACGCGGCCGAAAAACTCCCCGCCCTCCGCGGCAAAATCAGCGGCTACCGCGGCGGCTACCTCCCTCGCGAACGCCGCGAAATCGAACGGCAAATCCGCAGCGGCGAAGTCAAAGGCGTCGTCGCCACCAACGCCCTCGAACTCGGCGTCGATATCGGTTCCCTCGATGCCGTTGTCATGGCCGGCTACCCCGGCACAGTCGCCTCCACCTGGCAACGCGCCGGTCGCGCCGGTCGCCGAGGCCGCCTTTCCATGGCCGTTCTCGTCGCTTCCAGCGCCCCCCTCGATCAATATATAGTGGAGCATCCGGAATACTTCTTCGGCCGCCCCCCGGAATCGGCTCACATCAATCCGAACAACCTCGAAATCCTCCTCAGCCACATGAAGTGCGCCGCCTTCGAACTCCCCATTCGCGACGGCGAAAAATTCGGCTCGCTCGAGACCGCCGAACTCTGCCGCTTCCTCGAAGAACTCGGGCTCCTCCATCACTCCGGCGACACCTGGCACTGGACCTCTGACACCTACCCCGCCGACGCCGTCTCCCTCCGAGCCGTAACCAGCGATAACTTCATCGTCATCGACGTTACCCGCCAGAACCAGGTCATCGCCGAAGTCGACTTCCCCTCCGCCCTCACGACGCTCCACGAAAAGGCCATCTATCTCCACGACGCCCGCCAGTTCCAAGTCGAAAAATTCGATTACGTCGGCCGCAAAGCCTACGTTCGCGCCGTCGAATGCGACTACTTCACCGACGCCATCGACTACACCCAAGTCAAAATCCTCACCGAATTCGACGCCCTGAACCACGCCCGTTGGGGCGACGTCCGCGTCAACCGCCAAATCGTCGGCTTTAAGAAGATTAAATTTTATACTCTTGAAAACATTGGAGCCGGCAACCTCTCCATGCCCGAACAGGAGATGCATACCACCTCCTTCTGGCTCCATTTCCCCGCCGTCTTCCTTGCCCGGTTCCCGGAATTCACCCCTACCGAAAAGCAAAACGGCCTCGTCGGCCTCGGCAACGCCCTCCGTGCCGTCGCCGCCCTGCTCCTCATGTGCGACCCTCGCGACCTCTCCGTCACCCTGACCGAAGACGCGACCGGCGGCCTCCGCGAGTGGGAACCCAATCTCTACCTTTACGACAACTACCCCGGCGGCATGGGTGGCAGCGAACCCCTCTTCCGCCAGCAAGCCCGTCTCGTCCAGACCGCCGCCGATCTCATCGCCGCCTGTCCCTGCGAATCCGGCTGCCCTAGTTGCGTGGGCCCCGTCGGCGAAGTGGGCGAAAAAGGGAAGGCCGTCGCCCTCCGCATCACCGCTGAACTCCTGGAAACTGTCAAAGCCTTGTCACCCTCCTGACATCTTTTTGTAACGAATAGGCCCATAGACTGGGTGTAAATGCTCCAGATCTCTCGCTTCACAGCTATCCTTGTGTTCACTCCTCTGGCCATGTTTGCCCAAGTCGATCGCGCCACTCTCTCGGGCGCAGTCACGGACCCAACCGGCGCCAGCCTTGCCAACGCCGCAGTTACTCTCGAATCATCCACCAACGGCTTTAAACGCGAAGTCCGTTCCGCCGCTAACGGCACCTATCAGCTGCCCGGTCTCCCCATCGGTACCTATACCGTCTCCGTTTCCCTCTCCGGCTTTTCTACCGCCCGTTTTGACGCCGTCGTCCTCGCCGTCGGCCAGTCCCGGGTGCTCGATGCCCAACTCCAGGTCGGTGCCGTCACCTCGGCCATCGAAGTCAACGCCGCCACCACCCCGCTCGAACAAACGAGCGCCGAGATCGGCACCGTAATCGGCGAACAGCAGATCAAAAACATCCCCCTCAACGGCCGCCATTGGGCCTCCCTGATGGCCCTCGCCCCCGGAGCCGTCAACGTCGGCGAGGGCAACCAAAACTCCATCCGCTTCTTCGGCCGCCCCCGCGACGATAACAATTGGACCTTCGACGGCGTCGACGCCACCGGCATCAAGGACCCCCGTCAGGAAGGCAACCTCCGCCTCGTCATCTCCACCGACTCCATCGCCGAATTCCGCGTTAACTCCCTCCCCTTCACCGCCGAAGGCGGCGTCGGTGGCGGTGCCCAAATCAATCTGGTCTCGAAAACCGGCACGAACCAGTTCCACGGCTCGGCCTACGAGTTCTTCCGCAATAGCGCTCTCGACGCTCGGCGCCCCTTTGACGGAGCCAACCCCCCGCCCTTCCGCCTGAATCAGTTCGGCGCCAACCTCGGTGGACCCATCGTCAAGAACAAGACCTTCTTCTTCGCCAACTACGAAGGCCTGCTCCAACGCCTTAGCATCTCCCGAGTCGACGGCCTCGTCCCCAGCGCCACCTTTCGCGCCGCAACACCCCAAGCCCTCCGTGGCATCATCAACGCCTACCCCGTCGGCAACGCCCCCGGGCCCAACGCCAACGTCGACCGCCTCTTCGCCACCACCCCGGAACGCCAAAATGAACACAGCGGTATGGCCCGCATTGACCAACGCCTCACCGACAAACACAGCCTCTTCTTCCGCTTCGCCATGACCGATGGCCTCATTAGCGTCATCCGCAACGGCCTCCTCGAAACTCGCGATTCCTTCGTTCGCCCCTCCAACGTCACCACCCAGTGGCAGCAAATCTGGAGCACGAGGCTGGTCAACGAAACGAAACTGGGCTTCAATCGCTCCGCCCTCACCCGCAACGACGTTGGCCGCCTTCCGGAAGGCATCGCCATTCCCGGTTTTAGCTCGACGCAAGCCACCTCCTACATCATCGAAAAGCCCAGCACCTATTCCATCGTCGACAACCTATCCTGGATCCGCGGTCGCCACACCATCAAACTCGGTGGCGAAATCCGCCGCATCCATCTCAATGTCGGCAACGGCACCGCCACCTCCCTCGCCTTCGCCAGCCTCGACGCCTTCCAGCGCAACGCTCTCGACCGCGTCACCCTCAGCGCGCGCCTCGATACCGTAGGCGTCCGCCGGACGTTCTACTCCGTCTACGCTCAGGATGAAATCCGCTTCAGCCCCCAACTCACCCTGAACCTCGGCCTCCGCTACGAGTACTACACCGTTTCGAAGGATGTCGTCGGTCGCGGTCGCGTCTTCGATTTCGTCCGCTGCCAAGGTTTCTGCCCCGCCGGAACCCCGTGGTTCTTCCCGGACCGCGACAACATCCAGCCCCGCATCTCGCTCGCCTGGTCGCCCAAGGCCCTGAACGGCCGCACCGTCATCCGTACCGGCTTCGGCCGATACATCGGCCCCGGCCAGAATGACGACGTCACCGCCGCCATCGACAGCCTCCCCGAGAACCTTTCGCTCTCCGCTGCCGACGCCCCCGGCCTCAGCTTCCCGCCGACGCCGTTCCTGGGTCAACTCCGCTCCCAGGGGCAAACCCCCCGTAGCGTCCAGCGCGACCGCAAGGAGCCGGAGTCCATGCAGTGGACCATCTCTGTCCAGCAGCAACTCCCGATGGCCTTGGTCGGCCAGGTCGCCTACGTCGGCAACGTCGGCCGCAATCAGCTCACCCGCACCTACGTCAATACCTTCGACCCCATTACCCGCCGCCGTCCCCTCTCGACATTCAATCAAATTGACGAAAAGCGCTTCGACGGCAATACCAGCTTTCACGGTCTCCAATCTTCGTTGATCCGCTCCTTCTCGAAGGGACTACTCTTCCAAGCCCAGTACATGTGGGGCCACGCCATCTCCGATAACGCCGGCTCCGGCGAAGGTGGCCAGATTCAGGACGTCACCTGCCGCGCTTGCGACCGGGGCGACGCCGACTACGACATTCGCCAAACGTTCACCGCCAACTCCGTTTACCGGCTTCCCTTCGCCCGCAAACGCTGGTACGGCGGTTGGGACCTCAGCGGCATCTTCACGACGCGTACCGGCCGCCCGTTCACCGTCCTCGTCAACCGCGCCGCCGCGGTCGTCCCTTCTGGCCAGACCCAAACCCAGCGCGCCAACTACCTCGGCGGCAACCCTTACGTCGCCAACCCCAGCGCCGACCAGTGGCTCAACCCGGCCGCCTTCGGCATCCCAGCCCCGGGCACCTACGGGAACGCCGGCCGCAACCGCTTCCGGGGCCCCGGCCTCTGGCAAGCCGACCTCGGCATCGCCAAGCAGTTCCGCGTTACCGAACGCATCGCTCTCGATTTCCGCACAGAGATGTTCAATCTGTTTAACCGCGCCCAGTTCGGCAACCCGGTCAACAACATCTCGACGCCCACTATCGGCCGGATCCTCACGACCGCCAATGACGGTGCCACCGGCACCGGAACATCCCGCCAACTGCAGTTCATGCTCCGCCTGAACTTCTAGGGCAATTCGAAGGTCACTGGTTGGGAGCTCACCGTTCCCAACCAGATATTCTTCGGCTCGTCTACCTTCTTGGTCCCCGCCTGTACCCGGCGCCGGATCACCGATTCAAACTTCACCGTGGCCGAATACCGACCCGGTTCCAAATCCCGAAAGTCGAAAGTCCCCCACATCATTCGATACCGCCCGTCCTGCCTTTCGAAAGTCCCCTCCGCCACGACCACTTCGCCCCCCGCCTGAACCTTCTTAAAAAACCTCGCATAGGTTGTCCCATCCATCGTCATCACCGCTCGCCGATCGATCGGATTCACCGCCCCCTTCCCTTCCGCCACCAATACCAACTCGCAAGGCTGCAACCCCGAGTCGACCAGAAACACCTGCTCCCTGCGACCCCCGTTCGCCATTACCGCCCGCCATCCCAACTCCCCCGCCCGCTCCAAACGTAGCGTTAAATCCACGTCCTGCCCCCCACCCGCGCCCGTCGCAATCCCCAGCAGCGCCGCCCACACTTTAAGAAACATAACAGCATCCTACCGCTAGTGCGGTTTGCTGTGGCCGAAAATCGGGGCGACCTCAGTATCATGGCCGCCTTTCACCCCGTAATCACGGGCAAATCCGGTCACGGATGATAGCTAACCTCCACCATCGCCTTCGTTACCATCCGCCCAAAAATCTGTCCGGTTCTCCCCAACTCGGCCGCCCCGCAAACCGCGTCCGTATCGCCGGAAACCGCACAATCGCTCACCCGCATTTCCCCAACCCCACCCATCCACCAACGCCTAAGTCGCGGAGCTACTTCTACTCGAAGTGGCACCCAACCATCAAAAAAGTCGCCCTGCGACCCGCGCGCCTAAGAAAGTTCGGCATTCGGCACCTCATCGCTGTTCGGTTTACCCACGATCAGCGATTGACCCCAAACCCTTGACACATCCCTCAAAAAGAGGAAGATACTTTTCAAGCCGCCTGGTTTCGCTTACAAACCAGCAACTGATGATCTTCCACTTCCAGCGTCTGCTGCAATTCCACCGTAAACCAGCGGCTCAGTACCGTCTCGGCCTCGGCTATCGTGAAAGGGCGACGGTTCGCAGCGGCGCCCTTACTACCTTCAGGGACAGAGAGAAGGAGAAGCCCCCCCGGACGCAACACCCGCGCAATCTCCCCCAATAAAACATGGGGTTGATCACACCGATCCATCTGGCGAAAACACGCAACCGAATCTACGGTCCCGAAGCCCTCTCTCAACGGGAGTGAATTCGGCTGCGTGATGGCCAATCTGGTTTGCATCCTTAGGGCGCTTCTCCTAACAGCCTCTCTAATGCAAATCCCATGCCAAACCGTAAGTCCCTGATTCTACGCCACACTTATCTCTCAGCTGCCTGCTTCCAGGCACATCCCCATCGCGGACTGGCCCATATGGGGCAATAGAAAGGGCCGACCCTAAGGTCGGCCCTCTCATCCAACTACAAAACAACCTACTTCGATTGCCGACTCGAATACTTGTTCAAAGCCGCCAAGAACTTCTCCGCGGCTGCGGGAGCCGTCGTTTTGCCGTAAATGATCTGCTCGTTCTTCATCTTCTTGTTGCCATAAAGGTCCCCGATCGCTTCGTCGTCTCCGCGAATCGTCCCGCCCTTCAGCGAAACGCCCGCAAAAACACCCCGCGAACGCGAATACGTCAACATCTCCGCCCGCATCGTCGCGTCCGTCTCCGCCGAACTCGTCCGGCCTACCGGACCCGCTGCCGCCGAAGCCTCGCCGCCCATCGAGAACTTGCTGCTCTTCACGAGCCGCTCCGCTCCCTTCGCGTTCATGATTAACATGACGAAATCAGTCTCCTTACCCCCAATCTGAAAGCCAATCGAGCCGCCCTCAACCCGCATCGGAGCCGGGGCGGTCCAGCCGACACCGTCCGCCTGCCGGCAACTCAAAAACCCACGTCCAAACCGTCCGCCCACAATAAAGGCGCCGCTCTTCAACCCCGGTACCACCAGCGCACAATGCGCCTTATCGAGAAGTTCCTGAGGAATCGCCTTGTCCTTTACCCCCATAATCTCATCCAGCACGGTCGCTGCGTCGGCTAGCCGCTCGGCGTGGGGAGAAGGGGTCTGCGCCGTACACACAGTGGCCAGAACCAAACTTGAGAAAAGAATTTGTAATTTAGTCATCGTAAACAAAGATGGCACGAATCGACCTACCGTTACACCCAAAAAAGCCGGCGAGCCCAAAGGCACCACCGGCTCTCTCGCTCTAACTGCTCAAAACGAAACTAAAACGTGAACCGCAAAGCCAACTGGATCCGGCGACGGCCGCCGTCCGTTCCCCATTGGTTCAGGAAGTTCCCCGAGTTAATCCGCGACTCCGGAATCCCAAAGTTCTTCGTGTTCGTCACGTTAAACATATCGGCCCGCAACTGCGCCCGAAACCGATCAGGAATAATGTCAAAGTTCCGTTGGATACCAAGATCCAGGTTCCCAATGCCATCTGCCCGGAGCGAATTCCGCCCCGCGTTGCCAAATCCCGTCGTGCTGTTCTGGAGCGTCACCGGACTGAACAACTGCGTCCTCACCCCGTACAACTCGTCAATCGACCGGCCCGCCAACGATACCCCCGGCAACACATTCGGACGAATCGAGTTACCCACCAGCGAGTCAATCCCCGACAACCGCAAATACGGATCCGTCCCGTTCAACGGAGTAAACGGCGCCCCCGATTGGAACGTCAAAAACCCATTGAACTGCACCCCGGGCAACATCCGGGAGAGCAATCCCGTCTTCGGGGTGTCGTAAAGGAACGTGGTCGTCAACCGGTGCGGCCGATCGTAAGTAGAACGTCCCCGATCGTTCCGCAGGTTAAAGCTATCCTGCGCCACGGCCACGTCGCCGCTCACCGCCGGATTGAAAATCTCCGACGCCGAATCAATGAAGCTCGACCAAGTGTAATGCGCGCCGATTAAATAGCCCTTGCTGTAACGCTTCTCCGCGCTCATCTGCAACGAGTGATAAATGGAGCTCGCCGCATTCGCCCGCGTCCGAATCACGCCCCGCGTCGGATCTACCCGCCGCACCGTCGGACTCGTCGCCTGCAACGTGTTCGGGTTCCCGTCCAGCGTCTGGAACAAAGCCGTTCCCTTCGTCCCGACCCAGCCCACCGTCAACGCCCAGTCGTTCGCCACCTGCCGCTGCACGTTCATCGAAAACTGCTCCGCGTACGGCGAACGGAAATCGCTCGTCGTAATCGTGCGCGTCAACAAGTTCGGGTTCGTAATCGGCAACAAAGGCGCCTGCTGCAACACCGTATAGCTGTTCGGCGTGTTTCCCGGCAACGATACCGAATTCAAAAACGGAAACGCCGAGAAGATGTTAAGCGCGATATTGATAAACGCAAAGTCGAACGTCCGCGCATAACCGCCGCGGACCACCGTCTTGTCCTGCCCCAACAGAGTCCCCAACATCCCCGCCGAACTGTTCAGCCGGTAGTTGAAACCTACCCTCGGCATCCAGTTATTGCCGTCCCGACCTGGCGCCTTATCCATCGCATAGCGAGGATCGTTATTGTTCGCCGCCACAATCCGCGTGCTCAGGCTTGCCAAATCCGCAAACGGATTGCCCGGGTTCTCATACCGAATCCCGTAGTTCAGCGACAAATTCCGCGTCATCCTCCATTCGTCCTGCAGGAAGAACATGTAGTCGTTGAACCGGTAATACTGGTTCACTTGGCCACCACGCAAAGGCGCATTGATCGCCGCACTCTGCGCCTGGTCGTCCACCAACCGCTGCAAGGTCTCGTAAGCCAACCTGCCCCGTAACGTCGGCACAAAGAAACTCTTAATGTGCTGCTGCCGCATGTCAATGCCAGCCTTCAACGTGTGGCTACCCATCGTATAGCCCACCGTGTAAATCAACTGGTACGTGTTGTTCACCCGGCTCTGGGGCAGATTCACCGCCAAACCAATCGCCGTTCGGGAAGCCGCCGCGTTAAAACCCGTCAGCCCCAACGAGTTCACTTCCAGCGAAGGAATCGCCTCCGATCGCGGATCCACCGCGTTCGATGCCGTATCCTGCCGCGCAAATCCCGCTCGGAACTCCGAATAAAGCCGCGGCGAAATCGTCCAATTCCACGACGCCGTAGCCGACCGCGGCTTCGACGGCGCAATCGTCGTCAATCCCGGCGGCGTCGCCTGCCCGGAAGTGCTCAAACTGTCCACATCGCTATAACGAAACGATAGCCGGTTCGCCTCGTTCAGGTTATGGTCCACCTTCACGAGCCATTGGGTCTCATCCCGCGCCAGCGGTGCCGCTCCCGCCAACTGCCCGCGCGGAATCGTCAGCGTCTGTCCGCCAATCACCACCTGCTCAGAAGCCACCCCCGCCGGAACACCCGCCGGAAGGAAGTCGAGCAACGCCTTCAGCGCCGGTCGCGAACCCGCAAAAGGAGCCAACAGCGCCTTGCCTTCCGCCGTCGGTGCGCCATTGATCACGCTGCCGGACCCTAACTGCCGGTCCCACCATCTTTGATAAGCACCAAAGAAAAAGGTCTTATTCTTAATCACCGGGCCGCCCACGGTACCCCCCGTCTGGTTCTCGTTCCGGAACGGCGTCCGTTGAAACGTCCGCTTGTCCTGGTTCGACCGCGCGTTGAAGGCGTTCGAGTTGTGAAACCAAAACCCGCTGCCATGAAGATCGTTCGATCCGCTCTTCGTAATAATCGATATCACCGACCCCGAAGACCGGCCATACTCCGCCGAAAACTGGCTCGTAATCACCCGGAACTCCGCCACCGTGTCCGGATTGTTGATCGGCTGAGAGGATCCCGTCACCGACGGATCATTCACGTCCTGCCCGTCCAACATGAAATTGTTGGACCGCGTCCGCGCCCCGTTCACGCTAAAGCTCAAGCCGGACGCAAACTCCGACTGGCCCGAAGACAACTGGCTAACCCCCGCCACGTTCAAGGCCAGGTTAAGAATGTTCCGATTCGGCGCCAACGGCAACTCCGCAATCCGCTTGGCTTCAAAATTCTGCCCCACCTCGGAATTCGTCGTGTTAATCAACGGCGCATCGCCGCTCACATTCACCGTCTCCGCCACCCCGGAAACCTGTAACTTCAAATTGAACTCGGCCGCCTGACCCAGCCGCAGCACCACGGGCCCTTGGGTCAACGTCCCAAATCCGGTCTTGCTCACCTGGATCTGATAATTCCCCGGTTGCAATTGCGCCAAACGGAACTTGCCGTCAGCGTTCGATACAATCTCGCGGCTAATGCCGGTATCGAGACTCTTAATCGTGATCTTCGCATCAGTCACCACCGCGTTAGACGCATCGGTGATCGTTCCGAGAACTTCGGAGTTGGTCGACTGACCTAACATCCCTGTCCCAAAACTAAATAAAAACAATAACTTAGCAATCGTGTTTCGCACGGCGCAGACTCCCTAACCCGTTTTCCACAGTCGAGAGAGAGACCGAAAACAGTGTGAATAACCTGTGACAGAGATGCGGCAAACCGCCAAAGGATTCAAAAAAGTCAGGGCGAAACGCAAAAAAGGCCGAGCCCCCTGCGGAGCTCGGCCTTTTCCATTCTGCTTCCAAGCGCACAGGCCGGAGCGAGTCCGTTATGCGCCGTTCCTCTAACCCCTAATCTTTAATGTCTACAATCTTGGCGATCACAATCTTGTCGCCCTTTACTTCGCCGGAGATCATCACCTTGCTCGCGAGGTGCTTCTTGGCCAACTCTGCGTCCGAAACCTGATAAACCTTCTGGTCCGCTTCGGACACAAAAACCGGAGCCGCGCCATTCTTGATGCAACGCTCCGTACACTCCCGCGACGCCGCCGCCGAAGACGCATTCCCCGTCCCGCACGTCGCGTCGCTGATCCAACCCTTCAGGTCGGCCGCGTTCGCCCCAGCCGTCGCCAAAGCAACCAAAGCCAATATCTGCAAATTTCGCTTGATCATAACTAGGTTCAACTCCTGACCCTATTGTGCCACCAACTCACTACGGATTCATCCTCCCAAATTTCCACTCAAGAGAACGCTCATTTCGTCGATAGATTCTGTAGGAGGCCCTCCCGCCGGGATTTATTATGAGTATCGAACCACTCCGCTTTAGCGGCGTAAGCAGCTATTCTGCGGATTTCCAGAAAATCCTTGATCGTACGGTCGCTATCGCCGCCCAGCCCATTAACGCGCTGCAGAACGATCAAACCCGTATCGTGGCCCAGCGATCCGCCGCTCAGGCGATCCAGCGATCGGTCGATGGGCTCAACACCGCCGTCACGGCGTTAGGGGATATAGGCCAAACCCGCGCCGTCAGCGGCACCACCTCCAACTCCGCAAAGGTCAGTATCGGGGCCGTCACCGCTCGCAGCCCGGCTACTTACAACATTACCGATATCACCTCTCTAGCCCGCTCCTCCTCGGCCACCTCGGCCGGCTTCGCTCAGTCCGATTCCGGCGTCGTCTCCGCCACCGGTTCGGTGCAACTCACCTTCAACGGCACCACTACGGACATCGCCCTTACGCCCGGAGAAAATACGCTTACCGGACTCCGTGACAAAATCAACAACCTCGGGGTAGGGGTCACCGCCACCATTCTCACCACCGGATCCGGTCCAACGCCCTACTATCTCTCCATCACCTCCAATACCGCCGGCGAGAAACCCATCGCCCTCGTCGACGATCCGACAGGCGCGAACACTAACCTCTTGGCGGCCACCGACAACGGCTCCAACGCCAACTTCAAAATCAACGGCGTCGCCGTCTCGAAAGCCAGCAACCTCATCAACGACGTCGTCAGTGGCGTCACCTTCACGATCACTGGCACCACCGCCCCCAGCGAAAACGTCAGCCTGACCCTTTCCAGCAGCCGCTCCGGCCTCGCCTCCAAGCTCGACAGCTTTATTGCTGCTTACAACGACACCCGCGCCGCCGCCGACTCCCAAATTGGCGAAGCCGCTGGGCTCCTCACCGGCAGCTTCATCGTGCGAGAGACCACCGGCCTGCTCCGCCAAATCTCCGGCTTTGAAGGCACCGGTGCCACCAAGAGCCTCGCCGCCCTCGGCGTCTCCTTCGGCAGAGACGGCAAGGCCTCCCTTGATCGCGTCGCCTTCGATGCGCTGGGAGAAACCCAATTACAGGATGCTTTCGTTTTTCTGGGCACCCCCACCACCGGTTTCGGAGCCCTGAAGGCCAAGGTGCAGCAAATCAGTGACCCCATCACTGGCCTAATCGCCGCCGAAACCACCCGATATGACGCGACCGACAAGCGCCTCTCGGCGCGCGTCCAAGAGCTCTCCACGCGCCTCGCCTTCCTTCAGAAAAGCACTTCGGAACGCCTCCAAGCGGTAGATGCCATTCTCGGCTCCCTCGATGGCCAGAAAAATATCATTGATGCCAGCTTCAAGAGCGTCTTGCTCGGCATTTACGGCAAAAGCACAGGGTAATTCTTGACGCACCCGCTATTTCTCCAAATTGCCGCTCTCGACGAGCAACTCCTGGCCATCCCATACGGCGACGAACTCGCCGTCCTCCCGCTCCTGGTCCAGCGAAACGCTCTCATTGAAACCCTCCTGGCCGAACCAACCTCGCCCGGCTGGGCCGAACCCTTGCAGGCCCTCGCCCAAGCCACCCAAAAACTCCACGACCGCTTTGCCCACGTCCGCCGCCGCCTCGCCTCCGACGCCGGCGAAACCGACTCCCACCGCCGCTTTCTCGACACCCTCCACGACTCCCTCCCTCCCGCCCCCACCGGCACCCCTTTCCTAGCTTGAGCGCAATCACCGTCCGCATCACGAGTGCTCAAAGTTCCCGCGGCGCCCCGTACCGAACCGCGCGCCACCAAGCGGACTCTTCCAACGAGCGAACCTGTGCAAACAAGTAAGCTCTAAAATAATCAGTATGAATCCCTTGGTCCACCTCACCTTCTCCCTACTCGTGTTGGCAAACCCCATCGGCGCTCTCGCTCAAACAGCCATACCAGCCGGGCTCGGTACCGGCTGGGCTGGCGAATTCGAAGTTGCCGCATCGCAACTCCTGGCCCTCGCCGAAGCGACACCCGCAGAGAAGTTCGCCTTCCGCCCGGCACCGGGAATCCGCGCCACCAGCGAAGTCTACATGCACGTCGCCGTTGGCAACTACTGGCTACTAGCCCAGGCCGGCGTCAAGCCCGGCGGCCAACACTGGCCGGACACGATTCCCCCCGATGCCGAAAAGAAAATCACGGCCAAGCCTGACGTCGTTCGTTGGCTTAAGGATTCCCTTGCCGCCGTCCGTGCCTCCCACGGCTCTGTTGACGGCAGTAAGAGCGTCAAGTTTCTCGGTACCGACGTGCCCGCGAGCAATGTCCTCCTCCGCATTCTGGTCCACAACCACGAACATATGGGTCAAGCCATCGCCTACGCCCGCATGAGCGGCGTGACGCCCCCCTGGTCCAACCCTCCCCCCAAGACAAAATGAAGGGGGGCACCCTCGCCCCCCCGGTATCGATCCGCTAGAACTCCAACCGAAAGCTGACCCGGATCAGCCGCCCTGCCGCATCGAGGTTCGCGCAATTCCGTTTTCCGGCGAGATGCGGGGTACGCCGTCGTCTTGTGCCCTGCGGCTTCCGCCATGAACCCAAGCGCAAACGGCAAAGACTGTCATGCCTTCCTCCGCTCCCGTTAAGTTCAAGCGGACACGCGCTCACGAATACCCTCCATCCGCCGATACGTTGCTTATGGAACAAGTGACCACCCTCACGTACTGGAGTCGGGCCACCAACCCGATGGGAGATGACGAACTGTTAGCTTTGTTGCGGGTGTCCCGTCGAAACAATGCCAGCCGAGGCCTCACCGGTCTTCTTCTCTATCGCGATCAGTGTTTCCTCCAAGTTCTTGAAGGCCCCGAACGCGAAATCGTATCCGTGATCGAAAAAATCGAAGCAGATCCGCGGCACCACTCCTTCCGAACCCTTAACCGAGAAGTAGGACAAAGGCAGTTCGGAGCTTGGCAAATGGGCTTTGAGAACCTGGATTCAGAAACGGACCAAATGGAAAACTCGAACGTGATGAAACTCCAATTCGATCCGGACTACTTTGGCGCAAACCCAAGTGCCGTGCAAACGCTGATCCTCTGCTTTCGAGGCATCGCAAATCCCTCGGTCGTGGCCTCACTCGGCAACTAGCCGACTCTCCGACCGTTACGCTGCGCGCGGAAGCCCGGGCAATCGCTCGTCTTTCGTGGTATCGATATCTCCGAGCCTCATGCGACAACTGCGCCTCGAATCCCCACCCCTCCGGGGCACCGACATCAAAGACTGGCAGACTTTCCTCCGCACCCGGCAGCTCCTCTCCGACGCCCCCGACGGCATCTTCGGGGCCAACACCAAAAGAGCGAGCGTCGACTACCAGACCCAAGTCGGCATTCTCCCCGCCGATGGCATTGTCGGCCCCTTCACTCTCGCCCATGCCCTCCAAGGCGGCCTCGTCCCCACTACGGAACCGCTGCGCCCCGGCCTTGATGCCAGCGCCAACTGCGCGCCCTTCGCTCCTCAAATCGTCGCCGCCGGGTTCCAGTTCGTCTTCCGCTACTACTCCCGGTTCCCTAGTAAACTCCTCAGCCTCGCCGAAGCCCGCACCCTCTCCGCCGCCGGCTTGCAGCTCACAGGATTCAAACGACCGCATTGAGCTCTTCACCGCCGCCCTCGGTGTCAGCCAAGCCGCCAAAGCGATCCAACTCGCGACCGCTCTCGGCCAGCCTTCCGGCAGCGCCATCTACTTCGCCGCCGATTTTGACCCTTCCCCCGTCCACGTCCGGGGCCCGGTTGTGCAGTACTTCCATGCTGTCCACGACGCTCTCGCTGCTTCTCCCTTTCGCGTCGGCGTTTACGGTTCCGGCCTCACCTGCCGGTTAGTTCGAGACGCCGGTTTTGCGGAGTTCACTTGGCTATCCCAATCCACTGGCTTTCGTGACTATCTCTCTTTCCTACCGCAGGCAAACGTCGTCCAAGCCGCCCCTTCCCGCGACCTCATCAAAAAGAAACTCAACATCGACGACGACATCGCCCGTTCCACCGGCTTCGGCGCCTTCCAACTGCCCCCCGGCCCCTGACCAGTAGGATAGGCTTCCCCCTGCCTCTTGCCAACCCCCGTGGCCCCCTCGTCACCCCGCCCTATTTAAGCGCATACGTCCTCCACAATTGGGATTATCAGGGTTTGCTACACCCTTTCTGATTGCGGATTCTGATAGCGGA
>Ga0163144_10007549_pt1 | contig 23815 bp, 20 predicted proteins | sample OliLak19BULKMAT1_FD_123175 | JGI IMG/M metagenome (GOLD analysis project Ga0163144, IMG submission 123175) | Freshwater microbial mat bacterial communities from Lake Vanda, McMurdo Dry Valleys, Antarctica - Oligotrophic Lake LV.19.BULKMAT1 | ecosystem: Environmental > Aquatic > Freshwater >...
GCATGGCTCACCAACATGGACGATCACAAGGAAGAGCTTTTCCCCCTCATCACCGAAACCTACGGCGCGGATCAGGCCGTCCGCTGGTGGACTTACTGGCGCGTCTTCTACATGGCCTGCGCCGAGCTCTGGGGCTACCGCAAAGGCCACGAATGGATCGTCTCCCACTACCTTTTCAGAAACCCTAAATCCTAAATTCTAAACCCCAATTTCCGATGAAAGCCCTATTCTTCCTCCTCCTGACCGCATCCCTCGCCTTTTCCCAATCCACCGCAGAGTGGATGAAGAAAGGCGATGCCCTGGAAGCCGCCGGGAAAACGAAAGATGCCCTCGCCGCCTACCAGGAGGCCGAGAAAAAATCCCCGAACGACGCAGAAATCCTGGTCAAGATCGCCAAACAATACGGCGACCTGATGCCAACCCTCGGAAAGGCCGCCGCCAAGGATGCGGCGGAGTCATCGCTCGCTTACTCCCGCCGCGCGGTCAAGGCGGCCCCGAAATCCTCCGACCCGCACCTCGCCGTCGCGCTCTCCCTCGGCAAGCTCACCGCATACCTTGGCAACCGCGAGAAAATCGAGGCCTCCCGCGAGATCAAGTCCGAGGCGGACACGGCGCTGAAACTGAACCCGAAGTCCGATTACGCCCACCACATGCTCGGCCGCTGGCACCAGGAAATGGCCGGCATCGGCGGTGCCACCCGGCTGCTCGCCAAGGTCGTTTATGGCGAGGTTCCGGAAGGCTCCTACAAGGAAGCCCTCAACCACTTCGCGAAAGCCCGCGCAATCAACCCCAACCGCCTCATCCACCAGCTCGAATACGGTCGCACCCTCGCCATGATGGGCCGCGAAGCCGAAGCGAAAACCGAGATCAACAAAGGCCTGGCCATGCAAAACCGCGATGCCGACGACGCCGAATCCAAGACCCGTGCGCGGGCAACGCTGGGCAAGCTCTAGTGCTCCAAATTCCTTTGACTGATGAATGTCTTGCCCGCCGGTTTCGCGATGGCTTCGTCGTCATCCAATTGTGAATCAGTCAGAAGCTGACGCACAGTCGGCCTTTCCCCGATGCCCGGGCTTCAGGCCTGTAGGAGTTTTGGCTTTCACGGCGGCCAAGGGATACCCGTGGGGAGGAAGAAATCTTGCAGACGGACGGAAGATGCCCCCCCTGCTCACTCCTTTGGCGGGCGGGTGATGACGGTGGCTTTGCCATCCCCGGAAGGATCGGGGGAAGAGCGGAGTTGCGCCTCGTCCGGCAGCGCGAGCATGTCAGGGAGGCGCAGGCCGTCGTTGGTATCCGCCGGAACGATGGGTTCGGGGGCGGCAGCCACGGCATTCTCAGCGGGTTTCACCGGAGCCTCCGCGATAATGATCGCCTTCGGAGCTCCGCAGGAGGCGAGGCCGATGACAAAGAGGAGCGTGAATGGGTTTTTCACAAAAAAGTCTTCAGCGCGATTCGATTGGGGGAACCGGGATGAGGGTTTTCGGGCCGGTGTAGAGTGTGAGCGGGCGGTAAAGGCGATTGTCGCGGAGTTGCTCCAGGACATGGGCGGTCCAACCGGAGGTGCGGGAGATCGCGAAGATGGGGGTGAAAAGGTCGGTCGGGATGCCGAGCGAATAATATACGGTGGCGGAGTAGAAATCGACGTTCGCCTCCAGGTGCTTGCGCTCGCGCATGATCTCGGCGATGCGCTCGGACATCTTGATCCATTTCGGCTCGCCGAGTTCCTCGGTGAGCTGGATGGCAAGGCTGCGCAGGTGCGGGGCGCGGGGATCCAGCACCTTGTAAACCCTGTGGCCGATGCCCATGATCTTCTCCTTGCGCTTGAGCTTGCCTTCGACCCATTCATCAACCTTTTCGAGATCGCCTATTTCCTGGAGCATGTGGATGACCCCTTCGTTGGCGCCGCCGTGGAGAGGGCCCTTGAGGGTGCCGATCGCCGAGGTGATGGCGGAATACATGTCGGAGAGGGTGGCGACGGTGACGCGGGCGGAGAATGTCGAGGCGTTCATGCCGTGATCCGCGTGGAGGATGAGCGCGACATCGAGGATGCGCGCGGCGGTGTCGCTGGGGACTTCGCCGTTGATGAGGTAGAGGAAATGCTGGGCCTCGGTGAGATCCTCGCGGATTGGCGGAAGCTCGAGGCCGTTGCGGAAGCGGTGATAGGCGGCGACGATGGTGGAGGACTGGGCGCAGAGCGAGAGGGCGATGGCTTCGTTGGCGACGAGATCCGGCTCGCCGATCTTGGCGCGGTGGTCGTATAGGCCGAGCATGGAGACTGCGGTGCGCAGGACATCCATCGGCGAGGCATCCTTGGGGGCGCTTTTCAGGAAAGCGATGACCTGAGCCGGGAGATTGCGGTCGGCGCGGAGGCCTTTTTCGAAGGCGGATAGCTCGGCGCTGTTAGGCAGGCGGTTGTTGTGAAGGAGGTAGATGATTTCCTCATAGCAGCAGTTCTCGACGAGATCGTCGATATGGTAGCCGACGTAGCTGAGCTCGCCGATCTTTCCGATGACGTTGGAGAGGGAGGATTCGTTGGCGATGACCCCTTCGAGGCCGCGTGCGTATTCTGACATGATGGGAAGGTGGATCGGGGTTAGGTCTCGGGCTGGGACAAGGAAGCGTTTTGCGCCCTGCGGTGCAAGGGAGAAACGGGCGGGGGCAAGATCCGGCTTGGACTCCCAGGATTCCGCAGGCATTTTGTCGGCTAGCAAACATGGACGTGAACACGGCAACTGGCAAGCGGGTGATGGTCACGGGCGGGTGCGGCTTCATCGGCGGACACCTGGTAAGGGCGTTGCTGGCGGCAGGCCATGAGATCCTGAACGTGGACAAGCTGACCTACGCGGCGGACGCAGGGCTGATCGACGAGTTCGGGGCAAGCGCTCGCCATCAGTTTTTCCGTGCGGACATCGCCGATGCGGACGCGATGCGGCTGGCGATGACCGATTTCCGGCCCGAATGGCTGTTCCACACTGCGGCGGAATCCCATGTGGATCGATCCATCGAGGATCCGCTGGATTTCCTGAGGACGAATGTGCTCGGGACAGGTGCCTTGCTGGAGGCGGCGCGGCAGACATGCGGCGAAAATTTCCGCTTCATCCATGTCTCCACGGATGAGGTTTACGGCAGCCTCGGGGAGGAGGGTTCGTTCGATGAAACGAGCGCCTATGCGCCGCGATCCCCCTATTCGGCGAGCAAGGCGGGATCGGATCACCTCGTGCGCGCATGGCACGAAACGTATGGCCTGCCGGTGGTCGTGACGCATTGCGGCAACAACTACGGAACCGGGCAGTTTCCGGAAAAACTGATCCCGCTGGCGATCTCGCGCGGGCTGGCTGGCGAGGAGATCCCTGTTTACGGAAGCGGAGCGCAGGTCAGGGATTGGATCCATGTGGAGGATCACATTGCGGCCCTGCTGGCAGTGGCGGAGAGAGGGAAAGTCGGGGAAACCTACGACATCGGGGGGAGTGACGAGTGGCGGAACATCGATCTCGTCCGCGCGATCTGCGGCGAGCTCGATGAAATCCGGCGGGAAGCGTTTCCCGAAGGTCACGGCAGCCTGATCCGCCATGTCGGCGATAGGCCGGGACATGATTTCCGCTACGCGATCAATCCCGGGAAAGCCGAACGGGAGCTCGGCTGGAAGGCACGCACCAGGCTTGCGGAATGCTTGCCGGGCCTGATTCGCAAGGCGGCCCAGGCCTGAAGCTCAGCGCTCCCTGATTTTCGCCACCGCCCGCTCCGAGAGCACGCGAACCTCGGGATCCTGATCCCCGGTAAGCTTCTCCAATACAGGCAGGGCTTCGTCGGTTCCCACGAGGCCGAGAAGCTTGATCGCGGAGCGGCGCAGGATGACATTTTCGGAATCGAGCTGAGCCAGGAGGCCGGGGATGATGGACGGACCGAACCTTGCATAGTATTTCTCCCACAGGATCGGATTTCCCAGCCATAGCAGGTTCAGGGTGGGGATCGCCTCATCCGGTTGGCTCCTAGTCACCAGATCGACAATGTGCTCCGAAGCGGGATTACCGGAGGCAACCGACCTGCGCAGAACCTCCAGACCCACCCCGGCGGCCGCGCCGGGCTCCTCCTCCCAGACAAGGAGAGCCTTTGCTATCTCATCGTGGAAGCTCAAGGCGGACTTGCCCAGCAGCTCGATCATTATGCGGCTGATATCGATGCGGTAGATCGTCGGCTCCGCATCCGCGAGTCGCTCGACGGCGCGTTTCACCCGATCCACGTCGATGCTTCCGAGTTCCTGCTTGTTGAGCTCGTAGAATGCAGGGTCGTCCCTGTTGTTGAGTTTTTCGGCGGATCCCTCGAGGAACTGGGTGTTGTCCACACTAACCACAACCACGCCGATCTCCGGATGAATCGCTTCCGTCTTTCCAAGGCGCCCGGCGATTTCCGCGACCTTCTCGATTTCCATCTGCACATCGGTGAGAACCATCAGATAATTCCCATCATCCCGCGGATAGGGATGTGAAGTCGGCGCCGCAGCGGTGTCACGGATCAGGAAATCCCTCGCGACATATTTGTTCCGTGGCACGAGGTTGGTCAGATAAATCCCATAGGCATGCTTGTCGCTCCCGGCCTTCAGAAGCCTCTCCTGTTCCGCCTCAAGCGGCTTTGTCACGAAACGGACCCTGATCTCGGTGAGGGGGGCGATTTCCTCCGGCGGATACATATCTTCCGAACTGCCGGGCTGGATGCCGGCAAGGTCGCCCTTGGAGATCGGCTGGCCTTTGAAAAAAAACGGAAGGGCAAATACCCCGGCTCCGAGCAGAACACCAATGAGCCCCGCCTTCGCCCTTGCCTTTGGGTTTGCGTAAACAAGCAGCAAAACCCCGAGCAGTGAGGCGAAGCCCGCGATGATCAGCTTGTTTTCAAGGGGCATGACGCTGAACGCACCGCCGGGATTCACCGCGAAAATCAGTAACAGCGCGATCAGTATCATCAGCGCCACTCCCGAAAAACCCGCAATGATGCGCTGCGGGGAAGCGGGTTCCAGCTGTTCGGGATGCTTGAACTCGGCGTAACGCATCGGCTGCAGCCCCCCGGGCGCCGCTGCGGAAAGCGGAACCCGCTGGAAATGGCTTAGCTCCGCTCCTCCTCGTTCCCCGGGATAGAATTTCTTGGAACGCAGGATCACATCATCAGTGATGCGGAAACGGGAGTCGCAGGCGCCACACTCAACCATCCTGCCCATGAGATTGCCGCCCACCGAAAACCGCTGCCGGCAGTTCGGGCAGCGGATGGTGAGGTTTTCACTGGGGTCTTTCGGGTCAGCCATGTGCCGCGACAAGTTGCCCGAGACGGCATTGGATTGCAATACTCTTGCGCCATAGGAATTTTAGTTAGGATAAATTAATGATTGATGTCTGCTTAAAATCAAGCTAGACCAACATCAATCAGATATTCATTCCCATGAACACCCTCCCGCTAGCCCCATTGCCCAGTGAAACCAGCGAAGAAAGCCACGAATTCCGGCGTATCGGCTGCGAAGGCTTCATCGACGAGCAGGCGGTCTCCCGGGTCATAGCACGCGGGGCCTATGACCGGACCAGTGCGCAGCCCACAGGGATGATCCTTTCCGCAAGTGGAGATGACTACGCGGGCTGGATGCTGCCCGTCAAATCCCCTTTCCGCGAAATGACAGACCAACAGCCGGCACCCATGACCGCACAACGGCTGCCGCAACCTCCGACCCTGCGCAGGGAAGCGGAGCCGGGCATCGACACACCTTACCAAGGCGGCCACCGATGGTGGGTCTTCGGCATGTCCGGCGCAATGACATGCGTCATTATGGCCCTCACCATACTCAGCCTCGCGCAACGCCATGACATGGCTGGATTGACGATCGCCCCGATCCCGGCCGTGAACGGGCAGGAAGTCCCGGCGGCGGCTGTAAAAAAACCGGCATTCCAGCCGACTCTCACCACGGTCCTGCCCGGGGAGCGCTGATCCCGGCGATTTCGGATCGCCGCAACGGCATCCGCCACGACCTTGCGTGTGACAATTTTGGCTCGTCACCCCGCACCCTCCATCCGAGACTAGGCAAGTGATCCATCCCACCGCCATCATTTCCCCCAAGGCCGAGCTAGGCAGGAACGTCCGCGTCGGCCCTTACTGCACCATCGGCGCAAATGTGACGCTCGGCGATGACTGCGTGCTGCACTCCCACGTCGTCCTCGAAGGCACCTCCACCTTCGGGAAAGGGAACGAGTTCTTCCCCTTCGCCGTCGTCGGCGGGAAAACCCAGGATCTCAAATACATCGGCGAGCCCACTGCCCTCGAAGTCGGCGACCGCAACACCTTCCGCGAGAACTGCACCATCCACCGCGGCACCCATGAGGAGCTGCCCACCCGCATCGGCTCGGACAACCTTTTCCTCTGCTACTCCCACGTCGCCCACGACTGCCAGCTCGGCGATCACATCATCCTGTCAAACAACGGCAGCCTCGCCGGCCACGTCATCGTCGGGGATCATGCCATCGTCTCCGGACTCGCCGCCGTCCACCAGTTCTGCCGCATCGGGAAACACTCCATCATCGGCGGCCTCTCGAAAATCGTCCAGGACATCCCGCCTTTCATGATCATCGACGGGAACCCCGCCTCCACCCGCGGCCTCAACCTCATCGGCCTCCAGCGCCGCGGCTTCACCGAGGCAGACATCCGCGACCTCAAATCCGCCTACAAGCGCCTGTTCCTGAAAAAGGACATTTCCCTCGCCAACGGCATCAGCTCCCTGAAAGCGACCGCCGCCGCATCCAACGCCCACGTCGAGCACCTGATCCATTTCGTGGAAAACACCCAGCGCGGCGTCACCAGATGAGGCGACTGCCTTACATCCTGATGCTCGCAGCCCTCCTCACATCCTGCGGGGAAAAGGCCAAAGGCCAGGCAAGGGAAAAGGAAGTGAAGTCACGCGTCACGCCCGACATGAAAACAGCCCTCGCGGAAAAAGCCCTCGAGCTTGGCTCCCCCGTTTTCATCCGCGCCTTCAAGGAGGAGCGGGAGCTTGAACTCTTTGTAGAGAACAAGGCCACCGGGAAATACGATCTCTTCCGCACCTATCCCATCGTCGCCGCCAGCGGCGACCTCGGCCCGAAGCTCGCCGAGGGCGACGGGCAGGTGCCGGAGGGATTTTATTATGTGCCGCCCTCCGCGATGCATCCCAACAGCCGCTATCACCTCGCCTTCAACATCGGCTTCCCCAACGAATTCGACAGAACCAATGGCCGCACCGGCTCCTTCATCATGATCCACGGCTCATATGCCTCCATCGGCTGCCTCGCCATGACCGACGGGAAAATCGAAGAGATCTACACCGTCTGCCAGGCTGCCCACAAAGGCGGACAACCTTTTTTCCGTGTCCACATCTTCCCCTTTCGCATGACAGCCGAGCGCATGGAAAAAGCCACCACAAATCCAAACCTCCCATTCTGGCAAAACCTCAAGACCGGCTACGACCTCTTTGAGAAAGACAGGATCCCGCCAAACGCCACCGTGAAGGACAAAGAATACGCCTTCCCGCTACCCACCTCTCCCACTGATCACTGATCACTCGGCACTTTTCACTTCTCCCACCACCGCCACCACCGATCCAAACCGGTTGCTCGCTTTCCCCAGCGATTCCCCGGATCTCATCTGGCTGATATCGCCATCCAAAAACAGCGCATCCTTGCACCCGAGGCTGAGGAACAGATCCGCGAAGCCATACAAATTCGGCCACCTCTCTCCCTTGGAATCCGAGATCGCGAACACCACCGTCCCATCCCCGGCGACGCCCACCCCGTTGCGAAGCAGCCGCGACTTCGAGTCCTTGTTGAACGCCGGATGCACCTTGCCGTTCTCCAACAGCAGCGGCCCCGACTGCACCGCATAAAACACCTTCTCGCCTTGCGGCGGATATTTCGATGTCTCCATCACCCGCGCGCCCTTCCCGCCGATCAGGAAAATCCCGTTCGGCTTCAGGAAAAAATTCCCGGCTCCGTCCCTGCCGTTGACCGGATGCAACTCCTTCCCATCCTGTACCAACAACCCGCTCGGAATCCCGCCCGGCTCGAAAATCCCGCCGTTCATCAGCATTAGCGGCTTCTCGTTCCTCCCCTCCAGATACGCCTTCGCCGCCGGGAAATCACGCATCTGTTTCCCATCCGCATCCTTCCAAATCACCCGCACCTTCCCCGGCTCCGCCTTCCAGATGAAATAGCGCACGCCGTCCCTCGTCACGGTCTCCGGAGCAGAGAACGCCACCGCAACAAGCACCGACCAAACAATAGCAATCCGCAAAAGCATCCCAAAGGTTACCCGATTCCGAAAGGCACCGCGATTTCCAAATTTCGTCGTAGCTGCTGCGTCTCGCAGCAGGCCGTGAAAAGAGCGTCCCGCACTCCGCCAAAGGCTGACCGAGAACAATTCCCCACCCAGGCACGATTTTCGAAATCGCGGTTCTTCTCCCCATCGTCTAGAAGCCACCTGTGCTCCCGCCAACAAACCCACTCATCGAAGCCGTCACCGAGCCCCTCGCGGACAACGCCGAGCGGCGCATGGCCGCGCAACATCTCCTCAGCGGAACCTTCGATCCCGCCCATCCCGCCATCGCCGGGACCACGGCGCGCATCGAAGCTGACGGGCGGCGGAAATTTCCGGTCTGGCGGAAAGCGCTGCCGTGGGTTCTTGCGGCGATCGCCCTCGCGGTGACGGTTTTCTCCCATGTTCCGATGATACGGATTGGGGCGACGCTATTCGATTACAACCTCTTCGAGCCATGGGAGAAACCCGCGCTTCCACCCGGCCTGACGGAGGAGCAACGCCTTCTCCTCGGCGATCCGGATGAGGACGGATTCGATCAGAAGCGGCGGCTCCATGCCCACAATCCGGAAAACCCCGCCTACTACGCCGAATACGCGCAGGGCTACCTTTCCGAAAACGAAAACCTCCCTCCGGATTTCCTGGAGAGCGCCGCCCGCATCGCCCCGGACAACGCCTATTTCCCCTACATCGCCGCCGGGCAGATCGGGAAGAAGTGCATCACGAAAAAAAACAGAAGCGGGCCAACCCCGCCGCAGCGCATCGTGGATGGCGTCCGTCTCTCACCGCCATTCCGCGAGACGGAGTTTGACATCACCGACCCCGCCGCCTTCGGGGAGGCGTTGGAGTTGTTCTCGAACGCGGCCGCCATGCCCGGATACGAAACCTACACGAGTCCGATGATTGTAGCTAGGGTTAGCCTGCTTCCCGTGGGAAACATCGCGGAATTCACCCGGGCGCTGATGTATGCCTATGGCACCACGGCTTCGGGAATCATCAGTCTCCGGCTCATCGCGGATCTTCTGGACGCCCGCGCCGAGCAGCTTTCAAAAAGCGGGGACAAGGAAGGCTTCCTCGCGCTCGCCGGACAACGCGAGGCTTTTCTAGCCCACCTCGGCCGCAATCCCGATACCTACCTCGTCGGCGAACTCGTTTATGCGGTCATCGCATCCGCCACGGCCACCAATTTCCATGCCGCCGCCGACCGGCTCGGCCTCACGGAAATGGCGGCGACCTACCGCAAGCAGGTCGATGCCTTACAGGCGGACAAGGATACGCGGGACATCCGCAGCAAAAAAAATTCCGAGGAATTTCCCGAGAACAAGGCCTCGTCCCTCACCCGCTTGACCATGCCCATGCTCGGCCGGCAAGTGAACCAGCCCGCGCCGCTCAACGAAGCCGATTTCGAGCCGCTGCGTATGGCGGAGCATGAGCTTGCGGCCGGGCTAGGTGTCCTCGCCACCGCGCTCCTCATCCCGCTCGCCGCTCTGATCGTGTTCCTGTTCCGTTTCGTCTTCCCTCCCATCATCCGCCTCCCGGCGAAACGCATGGCAGGTGTCCTCGGCCCAGTGGATTGGCTATGGGTGATGGCGCTCGGCATCGTGTTGCCCATCCTGGTATTTCTCGTGATCACACGTCTCACGCCGTTCAGCGGCCGGGGATATGGCGCGTCGTTTTTCCTCTTCGCCTTTCCCGGTGTGCATTTCGTCGCGCTGATTCTGGCGCTCCTCATCGCGCCCGCCGCCGCCGTCCGCTGGCGGCTTTCCAAACTGCTCGCGCCCTTCGGTGTCATCGACCGCTTCACAATCCCATTGGCCGCTGCCGCCCTCGCGATGCTCCTCGCCTGGTCGCTCGCCGCCTTTCCCGGCCTCGTCCGTTTCGAGATGGGAAATTTAACCCTCATCGCCCTCGCCGCGCCGCCCGCGCTCTGCCTCGGACTCCTTTTCGCGCACTCCCTCCGCGCCATCCTCGGCAGGCCCGCCGCACGCTTCGCCCAATGCGCCATCGCCGTGGCCGTGCTTCCCGCATACCCCCTCGCCATCATCGCCCTCTGCTCGCTCATCCCGCTCCATTCCGCCGCGGAAAGACGCTGGCTGGCCAAGGAAACCCTCCTTCGCATCAACCCCGCCGCCCCCGACCTCGGGGCCTACGAGTTCAAGATCGCCGCGCAGAAGCGCAAGGAGATCAACGCCATCCTGGAGCGCTGACTTCAGTCCAATACCTTTAAGGATTGAACTGAAGTAGGCAAGACCTTTCAGGCGTGCATTTCCCGGTGCTTCCGCAGCCCTTCCGATACCGCGATGGATACGAAGGAGCGAACCAACGGCGAGCATCCCTTGAACCGGACTTTCCCGGAGAATTCCTCGCCATGCTCCTCAGCCATGTTGCCGAAGAGGGCATGGACGAACGAATCCGTGAGGTTGGTAACGCCGGAAAAATCAAAAACGACCGATTCCAAGCGATCCCAGATACATTCGATCCGGAGTCCACGGAATTGGTTGGCAAGGTGCCCATCAGCGAGAAAGTCGCCAAATTCGGAGAGCATGTTGAATTCCAGTTTCATAAGTCTGATACGTTACGGGGAACGCGTTGGTGTCCTTTCCTGCGCCTTCCCGTGGGGTATTGTGCTCCTGTTCCGGCGCGTCCACAATCTAAATTTAGGCGGCTGTCGGCGACGCGCGGCTCAAATCGCCCGCATAGGGAGTCCGATGCCCTCGAGCTGCTACCTCCCTCCTCAGCTTAGAAATTCACCGCGACCGGCGAACAATCACCACGATTGGACTTGAACAATGCGCACGCAGCGTGTCGCTTCTGAGAGAGAGATTTCTCATGGCCGACCATCAACACCTAAATCACGCTCCGGTTATCGAGGCTATTTTGGGCTTCCAGGCTGATGTTTCGAAGGGGTGGGATCCCGATATTGTGCGAGCGGGGTTAAGCACGCATTACCCTGATTTCCCCAAAATTCAGGAGCAGCGTGACTTTGAGAGCAAATTTACGATGTCACCCGGAAAAGATCCGGAGTCCAGTGCGACAGTCCATGGGGTAAGAGGATTCATCCTTCACAGGAATGATGGAAGTTCAGCAATTCAGATTCGCAGGGACGGATTTGCATTTAGCCAACTCCAGCCATACCCGGACTGGCACAGATTCGTGTCCAACGCTATAGATCAGTGGAAAATTTCGGCCGATTGGTTTGGGATCGATTCACCTTATAGCATTTTCTTGCGATTCATAAACCGGCTTTCGTATCCAATCGATGATTTTAAGTTTTCTGACTATTTTGAAAACTCTCCCAAACCACCAATCGGAACATCGTGGAGATTCAGTTCATTTAGGGAACATCACGTTTACGCCCCAGAAGGTGATCGATTCTTGGTCGAATCTGTCTTTTCTCGTATGGGTGACCCATCACCCCCAAAGAAAGTTGACTTTTTGTTGGATTTGACTATTAAACCCATTAAATCATTGGCGGAATCCGGTGATTCGATCGAATCTCTCCTTCCTGAAATGAGGAAGCTTAAGAATAATGCTTTTTTTGCCAAATTTACCGAACCAGGTTTGGAGCCTTACAAGTAGATTATGATAACGCTAGAACTTCCCGCCTCCCCTACCGAGGCCAACGAATGGTCTCTCAGTTTGAGAGGTTGCGCCTACACAGGGACAACGCTTTCTGCTTCAATTCTACCAATGACCGGCAGGGCAGAACTGGTCGCTGATTTCTACGAAGTGGTCGCTGATTGTTCGAAGTCTGGCTGGAGCGGGAGAGCTTCAGAGCCAGTTCAACCAGAATCTTTTGAGGCTGGCCAAAAACTGATTTCACACCTGCCTGACGATATCCCTAGTCCAACGATAGGAGCCATTCCAGTGGGCCTGCTGACCTTTGAATGGTATCAGAGCCCAAAACGATTGGTCTGGGTTGTTCCAAACACGAACAACGGATTAGATTACGCCATCCGAAGAGGTGATGAAGTTTTTCATGGAAGCGCACCATTTTTTGGAACTCTCCCAGAAACGGTTCTTTCTCAAATTCGTTCTTTAGGATGAGATGAACTGGGAGGAGCCTGGTCCATTGGCAGATATTCCTGTCGAGCCGTCTGAAATGCTGGCTCACTACCTTTTCCGGAGTGAGATTCGTTCCGACAACAGCCTGAAACCGGACGCGGTGATGCCACATCCGCACGAAGATCTGTCAGTTACGAGACACAAAGACCTGGCAGAAGACCAGATTTGGGAATGCGCCAAGATCGTGGCAGGTAAGCAAGGTCGGAGTTTATTTGGTAGGGCTGATTTTACTGCAGAAAGCTTGCCAAAGCCACTGGTCGTAAGGCCGGATGAACCTCCCCGCAATCATGCCGGAATTTTCGGCTGGCCGTCAGAACGGTCAGACCAAATGGCCAAGGCGATGTTGTTTGCTGCAAAATGCGTGTGCAAAAGGGTTCATTGCTGAAAGCTTTGAGCCAGCCAATAAAAACCAGAAGGCCTAGGGCAGTCAGCCCCAAACATCACACCCAAAAATGGTCCCGGGTGGAATCGAACCACCACCTACGGCTTCGGAGGCCATCGTCCTATCCATTGGACCACGGGACCTTGTCTGGCGTGAGGCGGGAGTATGTAGCGGCATTCGCGTGCCGATGCAATCAAAACCCCAATTTCAGCGTTTCAGATTCTCAGCATTTCAGAATTCACCCCACGTAAACAGCCTTGCACCCCGGCACGCAATCAGCTACCCAGCCGCCGTCATGCCTATCGCCACACCAGAACAATACGCCGCCATGCTCGATGCCGCCCAGAAAGGCGGTTACGCCTATCCGGCGATCAACGTCACGTCCCTCACCACGATCAACGGGGCGCTCAAGGCCTTTTCCGAATCGAAATCCGACGGCATCATCCAGGTCTCCACCGGTGGCGGCGAGTTCGCATCCGGCACCGCGGTGAAAGACGCGGCCTTCGGCTCCATCGTTCTTGCCGAGGCCTGCCATCTGCTCGCCGAGAAACACGATGTCCTCATCGCCCTCCATACCGACCACTGTCACCCGGCCAAGGTCGATGGTTTCCTCAAGCCCCTCCTGCAAGCTTCCCGCGAGCGCATCGCCGCCGGCAAGGGCCCGCTTTTCCAATCCCACATGTTTGACGGCTCGGTCGTTGATCTGAAGGAGAACCTCGAAATTTCCAAAGCCCTCCTGAAAGAGTGCGTCGAGCTCGGCATCATCCTCGAAGTGGAGGCAGGATGCGTCGGCGGCGAAGAGGACGGCCACGACACCTCCGGCCTTCCCATCGAAAAGCTCTACACCACCCCGGAGGACATGGTGGAAGTTTATGAAGCGCTCCAGCCGATCGGCCGCTTCCTTTTCGCAGCCACCTTCGGAAACGTCCACGGTGCCTACAAGCCCGGCTCCGTGAAGCTCAAGCCATCCATCCTCAAGGACGGCCAGAAGGCGGTGATGGACAAGCACGGCGCGACGGCGGAAATGGATCTCGTCTTCCACGGCGGCTCCGGAACCTCCTCCGATGATCTCCAGGAAACGCTCGACTACGGCGTGGTGAAAATGAACATCGACACCGATACCCAGTATGCCTTCACCCGCCCCATCGTCACCCACATCTGCCAGAACATCGAGGGCGTGCTCAAGATCGACGGCGAAGTCGGCAACAAGAAGCACTACGACCCGCGCTCCTACCTCAAGGCCGGCGAGCAAGGCCTCTGCGACCGCATGAAGCAGGCTTGCGACGAGCTCCGCTCCACCGGCAACACGATTTTCGGCAAGGCCTGAAGCCCTGTAAACCATCCGACACTCCGCCCGCCTCCGGTTTCCGCAGGCGGGCGGTTTTTTTTCGGAAATGCGGCGGTTCCCCCAAAGGGAAAGCCTTCGCCGTGCGTTGCAACACGGATGAAGCCCCACTCAAAGCACCGGCAAGTTCTTTCGGATTTGCCAAAAATCTTTCTTGCCCGCAGCCCTGTAATTCCCAAACTCATCGGCAGCACGTTGTGAAAAATGTGCGAAACTCCAGCAACCCCATGATCCAAAAAAACGTCTCCCGCCCACGCTTCACCGCGTCCGCCATCGTCACGGCCACCCTGCTGGCCGCTCCCCAGCTCTTCGCACAAGGCTCCACGCCCGTGAAGCAGGACAGCCTGCTAACCCGCTGGGTTCTCGACGGTGGCCCGACCATGATTTTCATCGGGCTGGCGGTCGTCGCCTTCATCGCGCTCTCGGTTTATAACTTCATGAACCTGACCAAGGCGAAGTTCTGCCCGGCTGATCTCCAGGCGGCGCTCATGGAGCACATGGCCAACTGCCGCGTCCGCTCCGCCATCGAGCTCGCCGCATCCCATCCCTCCTACCTCGGACGCATGGTCGCATATGCCTTCCCGAACATCGACGCAACCCAGCCCGAGACCCTCGGTCGCGACCAGGTAGAGGACGCGATCGCCGATTTCACCAACAACGAGGCGCGCAAGAGCATGCAGTGGATCAACTACATTTCCCTCGTCGCCCAGGCTTCCCCGATGCTCGGGCTGCTCGGCACCGTCATCGGTATGGTGAGCGCCTTCGCAACGCTGAAGACCGCTGGTGCAGCGGATCCCGGCCAGCTCGCCGGCGACATCTCTGTCGCCCTTCTCACCACCCTTTGGGGACTTCTCAACGCAATCCCCTGCATCATGTGCTTCTTCATCCTGAAGAACAAATACAACGGGCTCGTCGCGGACTCGTCACACATCGCTGAGGAACTTCTCAACGCAGCGGTCGCCACCGTCAACGCGGATACCCTCTACGCGAAAATCCCCGAGGGTATCGCGTGATCCACCGGGGCGGGACGACACACCGCCCCTGAAACGAGGAACCCACCACCATGTCTTCAAACAAACTCAGGGCCGCCAGGAGCATCCCGGACGACGAGGCGAAGATTGACATGTCGCCGATGATCGACATGGTCTTCCTGCTGCTCATCTTCTTCATCGTCAACGCCACCGCGATCATCGTCCAGACAGACCCGGATGTCCTCCCGCCGGTCGCTAAGAACTCGATACGCCAAGAGGACGGGCGCGGGCGCATCGTCATCAACGTCCGTCAGGATGGCACCTACACCTCCGAGGATTTCAATGTCACCCTCGCCGATGACAAGGACATCTTTGATCTCGTGAAGACAGAGAAGGAGAAGATCCAGGCCTTGGGACTCGTCCCCAAGCTCCACCTCCGCGGGGATCAGGATGCCGTGTTCAAGTATTCCCGGACCGCCATCAGGGCTGCCGCGCAGGCCGGGGTGGATCAGGTCATCTTCGCCGTTTACCAGACCCACAAGGGGCTGCGCAATAAGAAAGCACAATAAGCACCCCCCCCCAAAAAAACTCCCATGGCCCGCCATAAGAAATCCGCAGCAGAGCCGGAACCGGATCCCGAGCTGGACATTTCGTCCCTCATCGATGTCTGCTTCCTGCTCCTCATCTACTTCATCGTCACCTCCACCATCACGCCCCGCGAGACGGATCTGGGCATGGCACTGCCCGCCGCCGCGCCAAGCTCGGAGCAGCCGAAGATCGAGCCGATGTTCATCCGTGTGGATGCCCCCGGCATCATCTACACCGGCGTAGGCGCCGGGCAGCAGCAGCTCGATGCGGATACCAGCGTCCGTGATGTGCCGCTTCTCGACAGCCAGCTCGATCTCTACTCGGCGGCTGCACGGAGCGCTGGCAGCAATCCCCTCGTCCAGGTATATGTCGATCCCGGCGCGACCCAACAGCGCGTGATCGACGTCCTCAACGCGCTGGCAGGAGCCGGAATCAGCTCGGTGACGTTCACCGACCTCGTCGAGTGATCCGGCGTTCTTCCGGAATTTCCCCCAAGAATCTCGCGACCCCGGACGTTCCAACTTGCAGGAGCCACCCGTCGGCGTATTTTCCAAGAACCATCCCCTTCGGAAACCCCTTTCAGAATAAGAAACCCGCCTGTTTTTCCCAATGAAAAAATTCCTCATCTCACTTGCATTCGCCGCCACATCGCTCTCCGTCTCCGCCCAGGAGACCGGCCTTGCCGAACTCGTTGACAACGGCCTCAAGGCAATGAACGCAGGCGAATGGGAAAAGGCCCTGGAGTTCAATACCCAGGCTGCAGCCAAATCCAACGGCAACCCGAAGATGGCCATCCAGCTCTTTGGGGCGAAGTTCGGGGTGATCGTTTACCGCAAGGGCATCTGCGAGATGAAGCTCAAAAAATTCGCCGAGGCGATGGTGACCTTCGAATCCTGCTACAAGGATTATCCCGACGAAGGCAACATGTTCAACAAGATGGCCCTGCTGAAATGGGGGGAGGCGGCGATGGGCGCGGAGCAGTTCGAACTTGCCATCACCCAGTGGAAGAAATTCCTCGAAGAGCGCGACAAGGCCCGCGACAAGTATCCGCAGGGAGCCTTCCACATCAACATGGCGATCTGCCACTACCGTCTTGGCAAGCTTCCCGAGGGCAACGAGCACCTTGAAATCGCGATCAAGAACAAGGAGACCTTCCCGACGCCCGGCGACGCGATCATCTCCGGTTTCCAGGCCATGGTCACCGCCTCCATCGCTGCGAAGAACGAGCAGGTGATCCTCGATTTCATCGCCAAGAACCGCGGCGCGCTGATGATCGCTCCCTATGCCATGCAGCGTTTCTCCAAGATCTTCATGAAACTCGCCGGTGACGCGATCGGTGCGGGCATGACCGCGACCGCGCTCCAGCTCTACCAGTTCGTGCCGTCCACCCAGACGGCCATCGACGACCTGCGCAGCCGCATCAACGGCATGGGCAACCTCGCCCGCATCTCGGACCGGGGCGCCCGCCTCGACAAGGCGAAGCTGGAGGCGGAACTGGCCGCGCTCGAAGCCGAGCAGCGCGGCAACAAGGCGGTGGAGATGATCCGGCTCGCCGCCATCGCCTACATCCATGAATCCAACAGGAGCGTTTACGGCGCATACGGGGCTTATCTGCAGCTTGAGAATTACTTCCCCAAGGCCGAGAAGCGCGAGGACAACCTGTTCCACCTCGTCCGCATCTCTTCCATCATCGGCCTGCCCTCCGCCACGCAGAAATACGGCGAGATTTTCCTGAAGGACTTTGCAGAATCAAAGCACAAACCGGATATCCAGAAGCTGATGCTCTCCTCCCTTTTCTTCGACCGGAAATATGAGGCCGTCATTGAGATCGCCACTGACATCATCGACGGCAAGAAGGCTGCGGAAGGCACGCCCGAGCATGACCTCACGCTGTTCGTCCTCGCCGGCTCCCATTTCTACACCGGCGAATACGACAAGGCCTCGCCATTGCTCGACGAGCATGTGGCAAAGTATCCGGAGAGCCTTTTCGCCATGTCCGCATCCTATTTCCAGGCCTCGAACGCTTCGCGCCTCCAGTTCTGGACCAAGGCTGCAAGCCTGCTCGACGCGTTCCTGGACAAATACAAGGACAACAGCAACCAGTCCTACATCCCGCTGGCCCTCTATGACCGCGCCAACGCCCACTATGCGGAGGAGCAGAACGAGGGGGCGATGGAAAAGCTGGACCGCATCATCAAGGAATTCCCCGACTCCCCCGTCGCGGACCAGGCATACAACCTGAAGGGCAACGTCCTCCAGGCGCTTGATAAGAAGGACGATGCGGAAACCTCCTACATCAAGACGCTCGAGATTGCGGAAGCCCGCGGGAACGACGGCGTCGCCGGCGAAGCGCTTTATTACCTCGTAGCCATGCTCAGCGAGCAGCAGGGCGATAACCCGAACCCGCGGCTCAAGGACGCGGTTCCCTTTGCCGACAAGTATTGGGAAAAATATGCCACCGGCTCCCCGTACCGCGCACAGGTCGCCGTGGCACAGGTCAAGGCGCTGCAATCCGTCGGCCGCGGGGAGGAAGCCCTGAAGCAGCTCCAGGATGTCATCGCCACCATGGCCAAGCTCACCGAAGCCCCAGGACTTGAGGCCGCCATCGGCTCCTACACAGAGGTCTATCTTGAGGCCCACACTCCGGAGGAACTCAAGGAGCACTTCTACAACTTCCCCGGCATCGGCACCGCCGACAAGGCCGCCCGCGCACTCCTGCGCATCGCCATCATCGGCGTCTTCGAGCAAGTCGCAAAGGACAAGGAGAACGAGGCCAAGCAACGCGAGGCCAACGCCATGATCCAGGTGCTGTTCCAGAACCTGAAAGCCGATTTCGACCTCAAGGATCTTTCCACCTACATCCTCGTCAAGCTCGGCGACTATCTCCGCAGCAACACCTCCGCGCCCCGTGAGGCGATCCCCTATTATGACGAGGCGCTTTCCCGCCAGGACCAGACCTACCGCTTCGCAGCACTCACCGGGCGCGCGGATGTTTACGGACAATCCAGCGCGGACGCCGATCTCGACAAGGCGATCGGGGATTTCGAGCGCATCTTCGCGGACTCCCAGGAGAAAGGGGTGCGTGAGTTCGCGCTATACCGCATTATCGAGATCCTGATGGCCAAGGGCGATTACGTCAAGGCTGCCGAGCGCGCCAACGAATACCTCAACCGCGAAGAGGGCAAATCACTCGGATTCTCCAAATTCTCCCCGGAGGTCGGCCTCATGCTCGCCCAGACCTTCGAGAAACGGAACATGACCGACGATGCGATCTCCATGTATGTCAAGGTCTGGTCAGCCCACATGGGGAACATCAGGGTTTCCGCGCCCGCCATTGAGGCCTGGATGAAACTTTCCTACCAGCGCAACAGGAAATCCGATGATCCCAAGGTCCAGGCAGACCGTCAGGGAGCCTATGCAGGAGGCTACCGCTTCCTTGAACTCACCGGCCGCTTCAAGGACAAGATGACCCCGGAAGAGCTGGTCATGTGGGAACAGGTTCAGAAGCTCACCGACCAATACGCGGCCGATCCGAACGTCAAGACCATGGAGCAGCTCAAGAAAGAAGAGGAAGCCAACAATTGATACGGAAACCCCGAAAAACAAACAAACCTCCCTACAAACCCATGAAGCAATTCCTCTCAATCCTCATCGTTCCCGTGCTCTCCCTATCCGCAAGCGCACAGGATTATCAGGCGCAGGCATACCTCTCGAAGACCGACGGTGAAAACCTGCAGGCTTGGATCACCGCCGCCACCAAAACCGCGATCCGCTACAAGACCTCCCAGGTTGCTACGGATTTCACCGATGCGAGTATCACCGATTTCACTACGATCTACCTGTTGGATCCACCCGAATACTCCGCCGCCGTCGATCTTTTCGAGGCGCGCAAATACAAGGAAGCCCAAGAGAGCTTCGCCGCGTTCAAGGCCGCCTCAAAGCCGATCGCCACGCTCAAGGACAACCAGCACACACTCTCCGCATTCCATGAAATGGAATGCATGCGCAAGCTCGGCGACTACGAAGGCCTGGCCACCGCGCTGCAGAGCTTCGTCAAGGAACCCCTCTCCCGCGATTTCCAGATCCGCCAGCTCGATCTCTATGTCATGTGGGACGTTGTCCGCACCAAAAGCTGGGACAAGCTCCTCCTCATCGCCAGCGAGCGGGACGGGGAAACGCTTCCCGGCGACCAGCGTACGCAAGTCGCCTACTGCAAGGGCCTCGCCCTCGAAAACCTGGCCCGCGGACCCGAAGCCCTCGTTGAATACGGTGTGGCGATCACCGCTGACTCGGGGGCATCCGAGGAGGTTGCCCAGGATGCCGCGCTGAATTCACTCGGTATCTATTCCAAGGACGTGGAAGTCCAGGCCGCAATCAGCAATTGGGGCACCGAGGAGGAGGAAAAGAATTCCCCGGGCTACAACCGCCTCCTCGAAGCGGCCGCCCTCGCGAAATTCTACGAGAAGTTCCTATCCGTCGGCAAACCGCTGACCGAGGATTACCAGAAGCTCCTTACATTCGAAGCGAAGTGAATTTGTCCGGGATCGCCCGGATGGAGCATGCTAGGAAATACCCGCACGCCGCAATTTCTGGCGCAGGGTCGCGCGGTTGATCCGCAACGCTGCGGCGAGGCGTGTGGGGCGCTCGCCGAAGCGCTGCAACAGATGCCGCAGCATCGAGGTTTCCACCTGCTCCAGCAGCGTGTCATATTGCCACTTGTCTTCCGGGACGAGTTCCATCTGTGAGTCGAGCCAGCGGGCGATCACCGCATCCAGCTCCCCGGCAACGGCGGCTCCGCCGGAATCGTGCAGGGCGGCGGCGACATGCGGCGGCAGATGCCCGGGCAACAGCGGCCCTCCCCGGCTCATGGAGAGGCCGTGCTCGATGACGTGCCTCAGCTCGCGCACATTTCCCGGCCACGCGTAAGCCTGCAGCGCGCAAAGGGCGGCGGCGGTGATCTCGAACGGGGAGGGTGCCTCGCCTTGCATCCCTTGGAAAAAGCGGCTCAGCGCGGGGATGTCACCGCTGCGATCCCGGAGCGGCGGCATCGCGATCGTCAGCGCGCCGAAAGTGTAGAAAACATCCGCCCTCAGCGGATTGGCAGACCCGGCCTCGCGCGGATCCCCCTGCATCGTTGCGATCAGCCTCGGCAGCGGTGCCCCCGCCCTCTCCATCGCCCCGGCGAGGACTCCCTGCAAACCGGGATCTAGCGCGGCGATCCCCTCAAGCACCAGCGTGCCGCGCGGATCCGCCAGATAGGCTTGCAACGAATCCGGATGGGCGATCGTGCCGCATTCCACCAGCCGCAGGGGATCGGAGCTGCGACCGCCGTTCGCGTGGATCACCCGGGCCGCAAGCGTTTTCCCCGTCCCGCACGGGCCATGGATCAGCACCGGCCCGTCGCCGCTGCACGCACGGGCGATGCCCAGGAAAACCCGGTGCATGGCGGGCGCTGCGCCGATCAGCGAACCGGCCGCGTGATCGCCCGGCGCGGCGATGGGGATGCTGCGGGTGACCATCGCCGAGATAACTTCCTCGAAGCGCTGGAGGTCGATGGGCTTGAAAAGGTATTCCGCGATCCCGAGCTTCCGGGAGGTGATCGTATGATCCAGCGTGGCATGGGCGGTGATGATCAGCACCGGCACATTCGATCCGGCCTCGCGGATTTTCCCCAATACCTGCAGCCCGCTGATGTCGGGCAGGCCGATGTCGAGCACGATGGCCTCGAACGCCTGCTCCCCGATCCGCGCGAGCGCCGCCGCCCCGCTGGCTGCGAGCGTTGGCATGTGCCCGAGGCGGCGCACGGCGAGCGACAGCGCATTGCCCAGGGCATGCTCGTCCTCGACGATCAGGATGGCTGCCATGCCTCGCCTCCTTTCGGGTTGGAAATTCCGGCCCAGGTGATACGCACGCAGGCGCCTTTTCCGGGAAGGTTTGCTGCGGAAAGTATGCCTCCGTGTGCCCCGATGATTTCCTTGGAAACGGCCAGCCCCAGCCCCATCCCGCCCTCGCGCTCCGAGTGGAACGGCTCCCCGAAGCGGGCAAGCGCCTCCTCGCTGAATCCGCCGCCCCCGTCCCCGATTTCCACCGCACCGGGCAGGACGCGGAGGTGCGCCGTGCCGCCGGTGGGCATGCTCTGGATCGCATTGAGCAGCAGGTTGCAAAGGACTTGCCGCAGCCGCTCGCGGTCGCCCTTCACCGGATGGCTTTCCCATGCCGGAAATATCTCCTTGGAAATTTTCACCCCCGCATGATCCGCCTGCGGGCCAAGGCTCTGGCACGCCTCCTCCGCTAGCGCGCCCAGATCGACGGGGATCATTTTCACCGGCTCCGGCTTTGCGTAGCGCAGCCATTGGTTGACGAGGGATTCGATGCGGCCGGCCTCGCCGACGATGAGATTTGCCGATGCCCTTTCCTCGGGCGCGCAGACCCGCTCCAGCAATTGTGCGTGCAGGCGTATCGCCGAAACCGGATTGCGCACCTCATGGGCAAGGCTGGTCGCCATGCGGCCGAGCAATGCCAGCCGCTCCGCGTGCCTCCGCTTCTCCCTTTCGCCGATCAGCGAGGCGTGCGTTTCCCGCAATGCCATGGCGAGGCTGACGATCTCACGCGGCCCGGAATCGGGAAGGGGCTGGAGGGGTTTCTCTCCGCCGATGCCGGGGACGGCGGCGGCAAGATTCGCAAGCGGGCGGGTGACCTTGCGACCGAGCCAGAGGGAGAAAACGAGGGATAGCGCCCAGAATCCGCCCAGCGCCAGCCGCGCGTCGAGCCGCTTCCATACCGGCAGCGCTCCGGGCTGGCCGACGCTCCGGAAAAACCACACCTCCCGCCCGCTTTTCAATGCGAAGCCCACGCCCATTCGCTCGCCCTCCCGTTTCGCCACACCATCCGCAATCCGGCGGGCACCGGGATCGGCGAATTCCACTTCCGCTCCCATCACACGCCCGAGCTGCTCCGCCATGTGCCCGCTCTGCGGCAGGCTGCTCTGATCAAGGAAAAGCGCATTCGTCCGGCCTATCGACTCCAGCGCCACCAGCTCCTCGACCTTACCCAAGCGTTGGAAAAACCCCATCATCGCAACCGATCCCACCAGCACAAAAGTCCCAACACCCGCCGCCAGCCAAAATGCAAGCGAACGGGGACGAAGAAGAAATGGTTGTTTTCTGTCCATTGACGAAGCCGCGCGATTGAGCCTGAAAACAGAGCGATCGTCAAGAAATTGCATTCCGTCGTGGTCAATCCGCGACCTGGATTTCACTAACCGAACAATTTTCGACCATAAGGATTCCTTGTCGTTTTTTCCCCGGACTCCTATCAAGGCAGCGCCCCATGAAAATCCACCTGCCGCTCGCCCTCCTCACCATCCCGCTGACCGCCCACGCCCAGGATTTCCTCGATGCGCTGGTGGTCACCGCCTCACGGACTGCAACCCCCCTCAAGGAAACCCCCTACTCCGCAACATCGTTCTCCTCGGAGGATTTCCGCCAAAACACGGTGCGCACCCTTCCCGAAGCCCTTCGCTACACCCCGGGCGTGCTCGTTCAGAAGACCGCCAACGGCCACGGCTCGCCCTTCATCCGCGGTTTCACAGGGCGCCAGAACCTCCTGCTCGTCGATGGCGTCCGCTTCAACAATTCCACCTTCCGCGGCGGGCCGGTGCAGTATTGGAATACCCTGGATTCGCTTTCGCTGGATCATTTCGAGCTGATCCGCTCCCAGGGCTCCGTGCTCTACGGCTCCGATGCGGCGGGCGGCACGCTAAACGCCTTCACGAAATCCTCCGGCTTCGCGGACGAGGCGAAGGGACAGCTTTTCAACCACGGCTCTGCCTACTACGAATACCGTAGCAACGGCAGCGGCAGCCACATCGGGCGCATCGAGACGCAGACCGGGATCGGCGGACTCTTCGGCCTGCACCTCGGGATCTCCGCCAAGGAATTCGGTGATATCGAGGACTCCTCCGTCGGCCTCATGCGCGGCACCGGCTACCCGGAACAATCGATCGACGCCCGCCTCGACTACGCCATCACCCCGCAGACAACCCTTACCCTGACCCATCAGTCCCTGGACCAGGACAAGGTCTCCCGTTGGCATTCCACACGCGCCAACCCCGGCTGGGTGCACGGCAGCCATGTCGCCGCGCCGGGA
>Ga0163144_10007550_pt1 | contig 23811 bp, 11 predicted proteins | sample OliLak19BULKMAT1_FD_123175 | JGI IMG/M metagenome (GOLD analysis project Ga0163144, IMG submission 123175) | Freshwater microbial mat bacterial communities from Lake Vanda, McMurdo Dry Valleys, Antarctica - Oligotrophic Lake LV.19.BULKMAT1 | ecosystem: Environmental > Aquatic > Freshwater >...
AACGTGCCGACGACCTGGCAACTCACCAAGAGCGGCGGCGGCACGACCACCATCGACGGCGTCTCCAACCGCGCCATCGTCACGAAGCTGGTGAACACGGCCGGAACGACCTACCTGAGCGGGCCGGTGGGAAGCGGGCCGTGGCAGGAATACGATCCGGACACGCAAGCCACCACGCAATTCGACGGCGAGCGAAATTGGACCGTGTTGGTCGAGGGATTGGGAGGAACTTACAACGAGACCACCGCGCCGCGGGTCATCTTCGCCTCGTCGCAGGCCTTGCACCGGCTGGAAGTTAAGGCGGGGGCCAAGGCCATAGTCGAACTCGGCGCGAATCCCTACGGCACAGTCCCCGCGGATGACGCGACCTACAAAGCCGGGTTTCTCTACCTCAACGAGTTGGCCTTGATCAATACGACGGCTGTTGCCTACCCCGCGATTCAAACGCCGGGCGGATTTTTGGATTTGAACAACAACGATTTGATCGTGGCCTATGGCTCATCGACCGCCGCTGCCAATGGAACGGCCGGCGATGCGTTGGCGACCGCCGTCGTCAGTTGGATCAACAACTGGTATCAAGAAGTGATTAACTTAGGGAGAATCGGCAGTTCCGGCGTCATCCTCTCGGGCGGGATGACGGCGCTGGTCGGATTCAACAACGGCTGGGTCGGATTCGGCGACAGCGGCGCGGGGAACACGCTCTATGGAATGCCGCTGGGGAACTCCAACACCGGCACCGGCTTCAATCAAGTCATCGTCCGCTATCTTTACGGCGGCGATTACAACATGGACGGCGTGGTCGATGCGTTGGATTACGACATCGTGAACGCCAACCTGGGTCAAACCGTCGGCACGGGCGGCGTCGCGGGCTGGCTCTTCGGCGACGGTGACGGCGATGGCGTGATCACCGCCGCGGATTACGCCCTGATCGACGCCAACCTCGGCCGCGGCGCCGGCGGCGACAAATACTGGAGACTGTAGAATCGGGCGCTGGGAAATGCGGGGATTGGGCGTTGGGAAAGGCGGGGCGAGAGACGCGAGGCGAGAGGCGGGGGAAATACCCGAGCGGGGGACGTGAGTCCCCCGGTGCTAATTGTCGCTAGTCGTTAGCCAACCTCAGTGAAGGCGACTTCTCCCCCCTTTTCGCACTACGCGCTCCGCTATCGCGTCGCGGCTAACCGATTCCGCGCTCCGCATTTTGAATTCTCGCCGCAAAAGAAGCCCGACGATGCCATCGTCGGCTTTGGAAAGCGCGCTCCGCTGCGCGTCGCGGCTAACCAATTCCCCACTCCGCACTCCCCTCACGCCGTCTTCTCCCACTGCGTGTCCGCGTTGAGTTTGTTGTACAGCGTCTTGAGGCTGATCCCCAACTCCTCGGCGGTCTTCGGTTTGTTTCCCCCGTTCCGCTCCAGCGCGTGGTGGATCGCCTGCAATTCAATCTCCCGCAGGCATAACGGGCCGGTCCCTTTCGCGAACCATGGCAGCGGCTGAACCGCGTGGAACCGCTCGGGCAGGTGTTCGACGTCGATCGGCGGGCCGTCGCAGAGGATCGACGCGTGCTCCAATACATTGGCCAGCTCGCGCACGTTCCCCGGCCAGGCATAGCCTTGCAGCCGGTCGATCGCGGCCGGCGTGAGGGCCGGTTCGCCACTTTGCAGTGTCGGCAGAAATTTTTTCACCAGCGCCGCGGCCAATTGCGGCACGTCGCTCGACCGCTGCCGCAGGCTGGGCAATTGAATTTCAAACGTGTTGACTCGAAAGAGCAAATCCTCGCGAAATTCGCCCGCCTCGACCATTTGATCGAGCCGGCGGTGCGTGGCACTGAGAACGCGAACATCGACCTTGATGCTGGCGTTGTCTCCCACTCGGCGGATCTCGCGCGATTCGAGCACGCGGAGCAGTTTGGCCTGCATCGACTTGGGGAGTTCGCCGATCTCGTCAAGAAACAGCGTCCCGCCGTCGGCCACCTCGAACAAGCCCGCGCGGTGTTCCTCGGCGCCGGTGAAGCTCCCCTTCTTGTGGCCAAACAGCTCGCTCTCGATCAGATTCTCGGGCAAGGCGCCGCAGTTGATCGCCACGAACGGCTGCGGGCCGCGCGGGCTTTGGTCGTGCAGCGCGCGGGCGACCAGTTCCTTGCCGGTTCCCGTTTCGCCCAGGATCAGCACGCTGCTTTGCGAGGGGGCGACCTTGACGATGAGCTGCCGCACGCGTTCCATCGCGGGCGAATCGCCCAGCAGCCGCGACGGGCCTTCGACCCGTTCAAGCTGCCGTTTGGTCGCGCGGTACTTATTGGTCAATTCACGCTGCGCGGCGACGCGCAGCAACAGCGCCTCGAGATCGGCCAGCTTGCACGGCTTGGTCAAATAATCAAACGCGCCGTGCCGCAACGCGGCGATCGCGCTTTCGACGGTCGATTTGCCGGTCAGAATGACCGCTTCGACGTCGTCGCTGAGTTGCTTGGCGCGGGCGATCACCTCGATTCCGGAAAGTCCCGGCATGTCGAGATCGACGATAATGCAGTCAAACGCCTGGCGTTCGAGGGCGGCGACGGCGGCGAGGCCGTCGGCGCAAACGGTCACCTCGTGACCTATCCGGGCCAATTCGATACGCATCAATTCCTGAAGCGAGCGTTCGTCGTCGGCGAACAGCAGCTTCATGGCTTTACGCGGCTTGGTAGCGATGATCATTCTCCTTAAGCGGCAAACTGCCCCGAGTATGCTGTGAATCGTGTTGGCCCGCGGCGGCCGCGGTCAGCGGCAACGTCACGGTGAACCGCGCCCCGCGCCCCTGCCCCGCGCTCGCGGCATCGAGCGTTCCCCCGTGATCGGCCACGATGCGATAACTGATCGATAGCCCCAGCCCGGTTCCTTGACCTTGCCGCTTGCGGGTAAAGAACGGCTCGAAGAGGTGGGCCAAAACCTCGGGCGTCATGCCGCAGCCGTTGTCGGTAAAAATTAGTTCGGCCGCAGGACCGCGGCGGCGGACCTCGATGGCAAGCGTTCCGCCCGGCTCCAGGCAATCCAGCGCGTTGGTGATGAGGTTAAGGACGACCTGCTTGATTTCTGGGGGCGTGACATCGGCCCAGATGGTTTCGTCGGCCGTCGCGGCGGGCGAAAGGAGGATGCGGCGGTCGTGGTACTTGCCCAAGTGGCCGACCATTTCGACCACGCCGGCGACAAGCGCGCGGAGTTCGGTCGCTTGCCGCTGCGCATTCCCCAGCCGCGAAAAATCGAGCAGTTTCTCGGTGATTTCCTTACAACGAAACGCCTCGGTTTGGATCATGCGGAGGTATTGCAGGATGATGGGGGATTGGGGATTGGGCGTTGGGCGTCGGGAGCTGGGGATTGGGGATTGGGCGTTGGGCGTTGGGAGGGAGGCTGGAGGCTGGAGGGGTGGTGTTTGGTGATTGGTGTTTGGTGTTTGGTGAGGCTGTTGCAATGTTTCCACATTCTGCATTCTGCATTCAGCATTCCGCATTTCCCCTCGTCCCTCATTCCTGATCCCTCGTCCATCATCTTTCATTCCGCACTCCGCATTCCGCATTTCCCCCCGTCCCTCGTCCCTCGCCCCTCGTCCCTCTGCATCCACTCCGCATTCTCCTTCCATCATCTCATTCAAACGTGATTCCAACGACTCCGCGCACATCGCGATGCTCGCCAGCGGGTTATTGATTTCGTGGGCCACGCCGGCGGCCAAAAAGCCGACGCTGGCGAGTTGTTCGCCGCGCACGACCTGCCTGGTCCGTTCCTGCACCTGATGATCGAGATCATCGCGGATATCTTGGAACCGCGCGGTCATCTGATTCAAGGCGTCGGCCAGCTCGGCCATTTCGTCGCGCGTTCCCAGGATGATGCGATGCGAAAAATCTCCCCCCGCCACGCGCCGCGACCCGGCGACCAACGCCGACAGGGGCCGAAAGATCCAGCGATAAAACAGATACAAAAACGCCAGCAACAGTCCGGCCGCCGCCAAGGTGGCGATCCAGTTCATGCCGATGAGGAGGTGATAATCGCCGCGAACCGTTTCGGCGAGCGAACCGATTTGCCGGTGCAAGTGGCTCGGGAGCGCTTCGGCTTGGGTTTGAACCAGGTCCAGCCGGTTGTGAATGCCGTTGAGCACGGCCGGGTCATCGAGCCACGCCGTGCCTAGCGTCGCCTGGCCGATCGTGCGGAGCTGTACATCGATGGCGGCCGACGTTTCGCGCTCGAAATCGTTAATCAAAAAATCTTCGGCCGATTCGCGGAGCGCGACCTGCGCGCGGTAATCGTTCACCGTCCGCTGGGCGGCTTGCAGCCGAGCTTGAAACTCCTCGACCACCAGCCACCCTTGGATCCGCGGCAACGCTGGTTCGTCACGCGCTTCGGCCGAGGGCGGCGGGAAGATCCCCGCCAGCGTTACCCGCAGGTCGGCGACCTGCCGCGTGAGCTTGCCGGCGAGGGGCAATTCGTCGGCGCGGTTGCGGAGGTTTTTGACCAATTCGCGATAGGCATAGACCCCGGTCAAGCCGCTGGCCGCCAGCGCGCCCAGCATGACCAGGAGCACTCCCAAACCGACCCAGAGTTTATTGCGAATCGGACCCATACCGCGCGGCTATCCACGAATCCTTCGTGTCTGAGCGCGGAGGGAGACCGCCGAAGCGAGACCCCCGCCGCGCACTTAAAAACGGGGCGGGAGTGTAACAGAACCCCCCGACCGGGGGGAGAGCGGTTTAGAAGAAAGCAGAATGCGGATAAGTGGGAAATAACGGAAAATGGGGAAAGGAAAAAGGTAGGGGAGGCTAAATTCCCAGCCACCAACCACTCTCTTTCCAATTCCCCCAATGCCCGCCGCCTAAACCCCAATCCCCCTTACACCCGCACCGTCACGTTCGTCTTCCGCATCTGGTCAAACCAGCCGATGCCGTCGCGGACCATCCGATGGCGAAGCACATAACCGTTGGCCACCGGAGGGGCCGTTAAAGTCACGCTCAAGGTCTGCGATTGACCGGGGAGCAGATCGCTGGTGAGCGGCACGCGGATCGGTTCGGCCGACCAATCGCCGACCGCGTCGCTGACGCCGCCGAAATAGACCCCCAAGCTAATCGGATTCGCGCCGCCGGCATTCCAAACGCTCCGCCCCGTGTTGGTCACCGTGAACGAGTAAGTCTGCGGTTGGCCGATCACCCAATTCGCGGGGGGCGATGTCCCGGCATAAGACGCGACGAAATGTTCCACTGTGACGTTCGACTTTTGCAGATAATCGAACCACGCCACGTTCTCCTTCACCAGCCGCGCGCGGAGGATATACGGTCCGACGGCGTTCGGCATAACGGGTTTCACAGCCAGCGTCACGCTTTGGCCGGGGGCGACGTCATTGGGCAGCGTAAATCGTTGCGGCTGCGTGGTCCAAGCATTCGCCGCATCGCTCTCGCCGCCGAAGTAGATCCCCAACCGCACCTGGTTCGTTCCAGTTGCGTTCCAGGTTTGCGTCCCCGTATTCAGCAATGTGACGGTGTAGGTGGGTTTGAGCAGGTTGTTCCAGATCGTCGGCGGCGTGCCGGTATAGGTCGCGCTCAATGTCGGCGCCGCCACCGTGGCGTTGAGCCGCTGCATCTGGGCGAACCATTGGTCGCCCGCCCGCACCATCCGATGCCGCAACACATAGCCGTTGGCCACGGCTGGCCCGACGACATTGATCGTCAGCGTGATCGTTTGGCCGGGGGCGACATCGGTGGGCAACGAAAATTGCTGCGGCGTTCCGGTGGCGGTACTCACGTCGTCGCTGACCCCGCCGAAATAGACCCCCAGCTTGACGGCGTTCGGGCCGGTCGCCGACCAGGTCGCGGTCCCCAGATTGCTGACCGTCACGTTATAAGCACGCGTCGAGCCGATTCCCCACGTTCCCGTGGAGGTGTTGGCATAGCTGGCCACGTAGGTGCCTACCGTGTCGAAGACTAGGTTGGTCTTCTGCATTTGGTTGAACCAACCGACGCCTTCTTTGACCATCCGCAAGCGCAGTACCGAATTGGTCGTGTCGAACGCGACGGGAGCGGTCGCGGTCACGCTCAGCGTGATCGATTCGCCGGGGTTCACGTCGCGTGTCAGAGGGACGCGCGTCGGCTCGACGGGCCAAGCACCGACTGCGTCGCTGGATCCGCCAAAGTACGCTCCCAGGTTATAGTTGTTCACCCCGCTGAAATTCCAAGGCGTGTTTCCGGTATTGGTGAGCGTGACGGGAAAGGTCTTGGTTTCCCCTGGTAGCCACATGGCGGGCGTCGCGCCGGTATAGCTGGCGGAAATGGTCTGCACCAACGCATCGCTCTTTTGCAGGTAATCAAACCAACCGACGTTCTCCTTGACTAACCGCGTCCGGAGGACGTAATTCAACCCGCCGGTTGTTGGGTCAAGGGGGAGCGTACCGCCGCTGGTGGGCAGGATCGGCCGGACGGTCACGGTGACCGTTTCTCCAGGGGCCACGTCATTGGGCAAATCAACTCGTTGCGGCTGCACGGTCCAGATATTCGGCGCGTCGGAATAGCCGCCAAAATAAACCCCCACCCGAACCCGATTGGTCCCCGTCGCGTTCCAGGTTTGCGTTCCGGTGTTTTGCAATGTGAGCGTGTAAGCCTGACTGGTGAGCGTGTTCCATTGGGTAGGCGGCGTACTCGTATAGGCCGCCGCTAACGTCGGCACGACCACATAGGCGTTGAGTTTCTGCATCGACGATTGCCAATCGGTATCGTCGCGCACAATCCGATGACGCAGGACATAGCCGTTCGCCACAACGGGCGCCGTCACGTTGACATTCAGCGTAATGCTTTGGCTCGGCTCAAGACCGTTGATCGTGAAGTATTGCGGTTCTTCGCTCCAAGTCCCCGGCTCGTCGCTCACGCCGCCAAAGTAGATCGCCAGCTTGACGCTGCCCGGTCCGGACGACGACCAACTGGCCGTGCCGGTGTTGGTAAGGGTGACGTTATAATTCCGGGTTGACTTGGTTCCCCAGGTAGAAGGTGCGGTACTCGTGAAGCTGGCGGTGTAGCTTCCCAAGGCGCGATAGACCGCCGTGTAAGTGGTATCGGCCGCGCCTAGCGTGACCGTGCGGTCGGTGGACAAAACATCGTCCGACCAGTTTGTGAATTCGTACGTCACGCCGTTGACGGTCCGTGTCGCCGCCGCGGAGAAGATTCGTTCCATCCCCACCACGCCCGTGGTGGTAAATGGGGCGATTCCCGGCTGGTCGTCGAGCTTGAGGGATAATCCCGGCGGGCTGGTCGCGAGCGTGAAGTTCGCGGTTTGCGGTCGAATATCGACGAACTGTTGGCGGGTCAGGCCCTCGGAATCGGTCACGGTTAGAATAACGCGGTAGTATTGATCCGGAGCGAGCTCGCCTGTGGTCGGAATGAAAAACGAACCGCTCGTCACGCCGACAAGGGGCGGGATGAAATCGTGCGTATGCGTGTTATGCCCGAAGAGGAATGACCACGTTAACGCGCTGGCGGGAAGATCACCGTCTTCGAAATCCGTCCCGCTCCCCGAAAAGCTGATTGTCGTTCCGGCTTGATAAGTGTCAGTCACGAGCGGAGTCAGAATCGTGGCGACGGGGAGCAAATTGCCCACCGAAATTGTCACCGTCGAGGTACCGGAAAGGCCCGTGCCATCGGTCCGATCGTTGACCGTCAACACCGCTTGATACGTTCCTTCATTCAGATAAGTATGACTAACGTTCAGTCCCGTGCCGGATTCGCCGTCGCCAAAATCCCAACTATAGGTGAGCGGGTCTCCGTCGGGATCGGAACTCCCCGTTGCGCTAAAATTGGCCGTGAACGGCGCGGCCCCATTGACGCTATCGGCCGCGGCAACCGCGGTCGGCGCGCGGTTCCCCGTGACATAACGGATCTTCACGACTCCCTGGCCCGGCGCGGTCGATTGTTTGGTGAGATAATAAAGCGAGCCGTCCGGACCGATGTCGAGATCGACTGGGAAACCGACACCGGTGGCGAAGAACGTGACTAAATCCGTCGCGGGATCGTAATTGCGAATAACGCCTTGAACGATGTCCGCGGAGAAATAGGTATTCCAATAGCGCGGAGGAAAGTTGGTCGCGGTATAAAAATCGCCACCGGTGACAGCCGCGCCGCCATTGACATGCGGATAGGCGTACAGCGGATTGGTAAACAGCGGATTGATCGAGTTCCCCTCGGCGAGAGGCCAGCCGTAATTGGCCCCTTTGATGAGCTGATTCACTTCTTCGAAGAGGGAGTTCCCCACGTCGTTGATGTAAGCGGTGTTCGTGCCGTCCTGGAAGGAGCCGGAGTAAGGATTGCGGAACCCGCTCGCCCAGATTTCGCCCCGCTTGCCCGCTTGTCCCACGTACGGATTGTCGGCCGGAATTTGATAGGGGAGTTGCGAAACGTCCAACCGCAACACTTTGCCCTGCAGACTGTTGAGATTCTGGGCGGCGTTTCCGCTCGAACCGTCGCCAACGCCAAGATAGAGATAACCATCGGCGCCAAATCCCAAAAAGCTGCCGGTATGGATCCCGGCGGGCGAAGGGAAACCGTCGATCACGACGACTTCGCTGCCCGGCTCGGCGACGTTTGGATTCGCCGCGCTGGCCGTGAGGCGGACTAGCCGCGTGGGCGCTCCGTTATCGGGTGCGTTCGGATTCACGGCGACGGCGGCGGTGTAATAAATATAGACGAATCGGTTCTGCGCATAGTTGGGATCGACCACAATTCCCGTTAACCCTCGGTCGCGATAAATATCGACCGGCACGGTATAAAACGGCGTACTGACCAGTTGATCGTTTTGCACGATCCGGACTCGGCCGGTTTTCTCGGCGACAAACAACCGCCCGTCGGGGGCAAAATCGGCGGCGGTCGGATTGAGTCCGCTAATGATTTGCGTTTCTTGAAAACCGTTGGGGACCACGCTGAGCAACGCCCGCGATTCCAGCGACTCAAACGCGCCAAACGGGCGGCGGTGAATGGCTTTTCGCGGGCGTGCTAACGGTGGTGCCTGCAACGGAGCGTGAACGACGGCGTGCAATCGCTTCCAAATTTGGCGCAACATGGTGTGAATCTCCTGGATGAAGATACACGTCGTGCCCTGGGTTCCGTATTAGCGCGGAACGCTCCAAAGCCGCAACATGATCTTTTTGGCCCAATGATCGTGGCAAGCGGAATAATCAAGCTACGCCGCGAATATAAAACTCGGACACAAGCGGCAAAACGGGCGATGAGTTCGGCCACGAAACGCGTTGAACGCGTCCGCTTGGGCAACCGACTCACTGTGGGCAACGCCGTTCAGTGTGAATATCCTGTATTCCAATACGAGAGATATTAAAGAGGGTGCGGAGGGGAAAAGCAAGCGGGAATATCAATTTTTTTAGGGAATATTCAGCAAAACGAGCCGCAGCCAGTTAGCCATGCAGCACCGCAATTGAATGCCCGGCGAGGGAAACTCAAGTAATTCAAACGGCGAATTCCGGAATCGTCATAGCAGGGCAGCGACTGGCGTTACTTCGTAAATGCAACATATCTCATTCATCATAAGGATCAATAATTAATTTGAAATTGAATTCGCAGCAGCGAGGCCTCGAATTGCTGATATGAATCGCCGGTCGCCAGAGCGGTCGTGTTGGTCCGGTCGGTGAGAGCGAGCTGCGCGGTAAGTTCCATTTGGGGGTTAAACTGCCATTCGACTCCCGCCTCCCAATCGTCAATGAGGCTATCGGGAGCATTCCGTTCGGACTTGTATCCGCCATTGTAATAATTCCAGCGGAGAAACGGCAATAGGGTGCCATGGCAATCTGTTTTCCACCGATACATCGCCATTGCGTAGCCGCCATAGAGTGCCCGTTCGATCACCGCGGTTTGCGCATCGTTGAGCGCAGGGCCGCGTCCCACGTTCCATTCAGATTGAAATCCCCATGACTGCGGATACCAGATGAACGTCCCCGCGATCCGCTGATCGAGATACCCTTCGGGATCAACCGTCGGCGCGACCGCGGGACCGACGCCGTTAGGGCGGATCGGCGAAGTCAGCACCACATAATCGCCCGTGTAACCTTGGACTCCCAACTCGACGACCTGTTTGTTCTCAAACTGATATGGCAATGTCAACCGCGAGACCAAATGAAGTTGATCATTCTGCTCGCGAAACGACCCGCCTTGGCCGTTATAAAAGCCAACCCCAAATAAACCGTAGTTCCCCGACCCTTTGAGTCCTTCGTCGAGGACGTACTTAAATAATTCCTGGGCACGTTCGGGTGTGTAATAATAAAACACCCCCAGATCGCGTTCGTTGCGCACGGAGCTATTCAAGCCGTCGCCGCGATCCAATGGAATCCGGTTTGAACTGGATTGCATGTTCTCCCAGCCGTAAGGAACCTTCGATTGGCCAATCCGCAAACGATTGATTTTATCGCCATCGAGATAGACATCACCGTACCAATCGCGGATTTGCGCGAATTGATTGGCGTCCGGACTGCCGGGGACCGAGGCGGCAAAGTCGGGCTGGATATAAACGTACATGTGATCCGAAACGTCGCCCGATAAGATCAGTCGAGCGCGGCGGATGAAAAAGCTTTGGTTATCGCCGATGGAGCCGTCGCCGACATGGTGCGGCGGAACGCCGTCGGACTCCTCCGAAAGCACTTCGTTGATCCGAAATTGGGCATATCCGCGAATGCTCAAGCGGTCATACCAATGCTTTTTTTCACTACTGCCGGTCTTGCCCGTCTGCTGATTGACCGTCGTGATCGAGGGATCCTTGACCTGGTTCATATGTTCGCGGATCGCCGTCAGCGCGCCGGATTCTGCTTGCGGCGCCGCGGACTGCGCGGAACGGAGCTTAACGAGTTCCGCTTCCGTCTGTTCGAGCCGGCGGGACAAATCCGCTAGCGTGGGGGGGACTTCGACTTGATCGTCGGCGACCGCTTGCGCGGGGAGTTGGCCAAGGTTTCGCGCAAGCAACGGGCCGACGGCGGGAGCATTGACACCGAATTCCCGCGCGTCATCGCTGGCGATAGCATAACCATCCGCCGACATTTCTCTCGGGGCATACTGGCCCCAGACTGGCGAATTGCACCCCGACAACAGTGCTGCGGATAAGAATAAGAGGGCGTGGCTGCGGCGATTGAAGATTGGCGGCATGAGAGCGACGAAAGCGAGATCTGATCTAACTTAACCAGTCCGTACAATCGTCAAACTTTGCGCCATCGCTATATAAATTTCTCATTAATTTAGACAAATAAGTGCTGGCTAAGGCAGTCGCAGCTCACAAGACGAATGCTCTTAATGCAGATAACGCAACCTGGAAAAGCAAGATTGCCGCGCCGCGGAAGCGAATTGCAATATGGATACCCCCGAGCTCCGTGTCACGTTGTCATTACTGAAGATGAGCCGCGCAGCGGCGGCGAATAACTAATACCGCCGCACCCGCTTATACAGCCACCATCCCACGGCCAGCATGATGCAATTCCCCAGCCAAACCGCGAAGCGGGGAATGCTGCCCGATTTCGCCAAATCCACGCTGAGGATCATGAGGGGGTAATAGACGATCAGAATCGGACCGAAGCAGATCGCAAAGTTGGTGACAAATTCCGCGCGGCGAAAGACGACTGACAACGGCGCGCCGACCGCCGCAAAGCAGAGGCAACTGAATCCGTTCGCCCAGCGGCGTTGCGGCTCCATTTCCAACCGGTTGATTCGTCCTTGCGCCTCGGCCTGTTGCGCGCGCCGCTTCTGCCAAACCACTTCGGTCAGCGCCGGAAAATCGCCCGTCACCAGCGCCAAGCCGGCCACCGCCGCCGATTGCTCGCGTTTTTTCGCGATCAGTTCCTCTTGCGCGCGAATCTCGCCGGGAATCGCGTGCATCGCTAAATCACTGGGGCTGTCTCCCCCGCCCCCTTTCCGCGTCGATTCGCTCAGCGGCACCACTCGCTCGATCACGCCGGGGATCTTTCCTTTGGTGGTGCCGAATTCATATTCCGAATCACGGCAGATGATCGAAAGCGTGTCGGCCGTCGTGTCCGCGCGCAACTCCGCCTCGGCGGCGGTCAAGGTATATTGCGGACTATCCAGATTCGCTTGGAAGGTGAAGGTGGGATTGATTAACCGCTTCCCCTCCACGCGCTGCACGTTGACTGAAAAATTTTTCGTGGCGAACGAGCGCTGTTGAGTCAGCCTGGCGTAGGCGATTTCCTCGACCGATTCGATCACGACGCGACGAATCCCCTCGCGCCCCCACGAGACCGCCACATCGTTGAGCCAGACCGTGCAAAAACTCAACAACGCCGCCAAGGCCAGCGTCGGCCAGAACAGGACCCAAGGAGTGATCCCCGCCGCTTTGATCGCGATGATTTCATTATTCGCCGCGAGCCGGCCATAAACGCTGCACGCCGCGAACAGAATCGTCATTGGCACGGCGAAGCGGAGTGCCTCGGGAATGACATAGGGGACCAGTGACACGATCTGTTTTAACCCTAGGCCTTGCAGCGAAGCCTCTCTGAATACAAAAGCCACAATTAAAAAAAGCGTGATGCCCGTGATGCTGACGGTAAACGTCCACAACATCTCGGACAAAATATAGCGGGTGACGATTTTCATGGCGGGCCGAGTGTAGCAAGTTCCGGCCGCGGCGAGAAGAGAACCGCCGCACAACGCGACGCCACGCTAGCAACTCCGCGCGGCTGCGCGAAACCGCTCTTGGCCCGCGAGAGTGATTTCGCTATCACTGGTCGATTTCGCAAATCTGTAGGGTGGAGCAAGCCGAGTCCAACGCCACCATCACGTTTGACGTTACCGGCGCCGGTCCACCATTTGCGACTCAACGACGACAATCTGGTGGACCGGCGCCGTTGAACCTAACTCGCCAAATTGCTTTTGCGGCGGCTTGCTCCACCCTACGAAACTCACTCGCCGCGGCGAGTGGCACACTACTCTATTTCACCATGTCTCAATCGCAATCCCCAACATTGCCCTTGCACCCCCTCGCGCGCGTCCGCGTTTGGCGGCTCGCCCGCCCTCGTTGGCAGCTTGTTGCGCTGGCGATCACGGTGATGATCTTGTGGGGGTGGTTCGATGTCCGTCGTCGCGCGCGCGTCAGCGACACCGATTCGCTGGCGCACAAGACCGATGTCACTGTTTATACCGAGGCGGGCGCGGCGATGTTCGACGGCCGCGACCCCTACGAAGTGAGCAATCCGCGGGGCTGGCACTATCTCTATCCGCCGTTGTTTGCGATCGCGATCGCGCCGCTGTCAACGCTCCCTCCCACCGAGCAGGCGTTGATCTGGTACGCGCTCAGTTGCCTCTGCGTGTGGGGGAGTATGATCGAAACGGGCCGCCTTTGGCGGGGCTTGTGGCGACGTGCTGAAGGAGATCCTCGATTACTTCAGCGGATGCCAAGCTGGCTCAGCGCGGCGGCGCTGCTGGCGATGGCGTTTCCGGTGTTGAATTGCCTGCAACGCGGACAAGTCGGAGTGTTGTTGGTGTATTTGATTTTATTGGGAACGCGGTTGGTTCTGCTCGGCACAACGAAAAACAGCCTGATGCTGGGCGGGATTATTTTGGCTTTGCCGGTGGCGATTAAACTCACGCCGATTCTCCCCGCGGCCGTGCTGTGCGGCGGCTTGTGGGTAGGCGAAATCGGACGTTGGCTGCAACGCAAACGGCACGCGGCAAAACTGTCCACTGCCAACATCGTCCGTTTGCCAGCATTTGGACAAGCCGTTCCCCGCGGCGCGTTCGCGTGCCTCGGCGGATTACTCGGCTTGGCGTTGTGGTTGTTCCTTGTGCCTGCGGCAACGATTGGACCCGCCGCGAACGCGCGGCACTTGCGCACCTGGATCGCGCGGGTTGTCGCCAATGACGATGTCGGCCAAGACAACGACTTCAACGCCCGTAGTCCGCGGAATCAGAGCTTTGCCAACGGCGTGCGGAGATTAGGAAATTTCGCGGCGTTTCAACTCGGCCGCGGTCCCGACGATCGCTTGGTCAACGACCTGGCGAATCAAGACCTGACGATGCCGATGGAAACGCCTTGGGCGAACCGCGGGATTTTGATCTGCGTCGGCGGGTTGTTGATATTGCTTGCCGGTGCGACGCTGCAACAGAGCCGCGATCCGAGCGACGCGCTGGGGTGGTTCGCGCTGCTGGGCCTGGCATGCGCGGCGACGATGGTCGTTTCGCCGCTGTCGTGGGGGCATCACTTCGTGATGTGCTGGCCCGCGCTGGTCGCGTTGCCGCTCCGTTTGCTAAGCCGTCATCAAGTGCGAGAGGCTAAAGCGATGGCCTTTTCCGCAGCCGCGCTATTGCTCGCACATTACATCACCTTGGATTACGCCGGGCGGATCGGCGTTTTGGGGATCGGCATGATGTGTTGGTGTACGGTGGGACTGATCGTGAATTGGCGTTTGACGAAGGCGCGCGGAATGGGAGAAGCGGATATCTTGCGGGAGCAAGATCAAGCGATTCCAACGAGCCGCGCGGCTTAGGCGGAGGATGCTGGAGGCTGGAGCATAACAACGAGAAGCGAAATATTCCGTCCATTGCTGCGTTTCTCGCTTATCACTTCTCGTTTCTCGTTTGCTCCCCTTTTCCCTTCCCAATTCCGCATTCCGCACTCCGCATTTCCCCCTGCTCCCCTGCTCCCCTGCTCCCCTTCCCCCCTGCTCCCCCGCCCCGCCGCCTTCCCTCTCCTTGCCTCGCCCCTTACAATTTCCCTAGCCGAATGATTCGGCTCGACCAGATGTCCCAGAGGATGCCATGCCCCGCAAAGTGCTTATCGACGTAGACCCCGGAATCGATGGGGCGTTGGCCTTGGCCATCGCGCTGTTTGATCCGCGGCTCGAAGTCGTTGCGGTCACAGCGACCGGCGGGCGGGTCAGTCCGGCCCAGGCGACGCGAAACGTGCAGTTATTGATCGAGCAACTCGATCCGCCGCGCTGGCCACGGATCGGCACCGCCTGGAACGAGCAGCTCTGCGGCGCGAACGGCACGCGGCTACACGGCGCAAACGGCCTGGGCAACGCCGACATACCCTCCGTCGGCCTGGCGAAACTTTTGCCGGCCGAAAAAATCCTCGTTGAAGAAATTCGCGACCGGCCCGAGGATGTCACGATCCTCGCGCTCGGTCCGCTCACCAACTTGATGCAGGTGATGCAGCGCGAGCATACCTGGATCTCGCGCGTCGGCCGCGTCCTGATTAGCGGCGGAACGTATGTCGGCCCGGGCGACGTGACACCCGCCGCCGAACTCAATTTCTTTAACGACCCGCTCGCCGCGCGGCAGGTGATCCGCTCGGCGATGACCAAAACTCTGCTCCCGGCCGATGTGGCGCGGCAGTTGAGCTTTAGCTTTGACCTGCTCGACCGCTTGCCCCCCGAGTCCACGCGAATGGGGCGGTTGTTCCGTAAGATTCTGCCATTTGCGATCCGCGCGCAACGCCAAATCCTGGGACGCGAAGAACTGGAACTCAACGCGACGGCCGCCCTGGTCGCGCTTACCAATCCCGAGCTGTTTGAATCGCAGGATTTGGCTTGCGATGTCGAGACCGAAGGTCAGCTCACGCTTGGCGCGACGGTCTTCGACCTTCGCAACGTCCGCGAGTGGCGGCCGAATGTCGAAGTGCTTACCGCGCTCGACGCCGCCGCCGTGCGCGACTGTGTCCTCCGCGGCATCGCCCAAGCAGGGGCGGCGGGTTAAGCACGTATAAGATTGCTGCGCATTTTTACTCACTCGCCCGAAACATGGCCGAGTGTTCTTCAAAACGCGGTAGGAATTGCTCGGCGTGAACAGTCGTCTCGCCTTGATTGGGAGCGTGAAAAAGCCCCCCATAATAGCCGATCACCAAAAAGAACGGCAGTTGCACCAGCAGCAGCCCGCCGAAGATCAAGACCGGCAGGAGCAACAGCCAACCGAATCCTTGCCCGAAGCCCAATGCGCTGCCAACGCCAAACAGAACGCTGATCGCCGTGTTGATGCCGAGTATATCGCCCAGCGAAACGCTGGGAAATTGCGGAAATTCGACGGTGGTTTCTTCGTCATCCGCTTCCGCGGGCAGTGGCGCGGCAAACGGCGTTTCAGATGGAACGGCAACCATTGCGTTCACCAGTGTAGGAAAGAGATGCTTTTATTCTAAGCCCGCAGTGCGAATGACGCCACATTTTTAGGGTTGGGATCGAGGGAGTGCGGAGTGGAATGCAGAAGTACGGAGTACCGAGTGCGATTTCCTTACCCGCCAACCTCCAGCCACTAGCTTCCAGTCTCCCGCCGTTTACCCCTCCTCCCAACGCCCAATTACTCCAACGTCACCGCATACAACTTCTTCCCGGCCAAATTATAAAGCTCTACCGTTAATGCTTTGTCCGGCCGAGTAATTGTCACCACTCCGTAAAACTGGTCCCCTGCCGCTGGGCCACGGCCCGCTTGTTGGCCGGGGCGAACGCTGCAAAATTTCACCTCCGGACCAAAGGTGGCGTCGAGTCGGTTGGGACCATAAGTACCGGCGTTGAGCGGTCCGGCGACAAATTCCCAAAACGGATCGAACTCGGTGAACTGGGCCTTGGCCGGATCGTAGTAGTGCGCGGCCGCATAATGCACGTCGGCGGTGAGCCAAACCGTGTTGCGGATCTTTTCCCGCTGCAAATAACCGAGCAAATCGGCGATCTCTAACTCGCGCCCCAGCGGCTTGCCCGGATCGCCGTTGGCAAACCCTTCAAAATCCTTGGCCCCATCCCCCAGAATCAACGCTAATGGCATATCGCAAGCAATCACTTTCCAGGCGGCGGTCGAAGCTTTCAGTTCGCGCTTCAGCCACGCAAGTTGCGTGTCGCCCATAAACGCCGTTTCGGGACCGCGCGTTTTCTGACGATTCGGGTTATTCGCACCTCGTTCGCTGCGTAAGTCAATTAAGAACAGATCGAGCAAGTCGCTCCAACTCCGCTTGCGATAAATCTGTTGCGCGGCTCCCGTTTCGTGAATCGGCAGATAATCCAAAAACGCCCGGCGGCCGCGCGCGGCCAACACATCGACGCGCCGCTCGGTATAACGCGGATCGTCAAGAAGCTCGCCCGGATACCAATTGTTGAGCACCTCGTGATCGTCCCACTGCGCAAAGAGCGGGACCGCCGCTTGAAACGCGCGCTGGTGTTCGTCTTGCAGGTTGTAAGCGTAGTTGCCGTGGAACTCAGCCAACGTTTCGGCCACTTTACTTTTCGCTTCGGTTGTGAGATTACGCCAAACTGTGCCGTCGGGCAATTCAAATGCCGGCGGGATCGGGTTATCGGCGTAGATATTGTCGCCGCTGTGAATGAAGAAGTCGGGCCGATGGCTCTGGATCTGCTTGTAAATTTTGTAACCCCCAAACGCCGGGTTGATGCCGTACCCCTGCCCCGCCGTATCGCCAGACCAGGCGAAGACGACCTTTTCGGCTTTAGGATCAGGAGTGCGAAATGTTCCCTCGTGTAATTCGCTGTCAATCCGCCGATCGTCCGGATCGATGAATTGAATCGAGTAATTGTATTGCTTGCCTGGCGAAAGTTGTTTGAGCGGAATTTTAATCGTGTAGTCACTGTCAGCGCGGGTCATGCCACCTTGAATGACTTGGGCTTCTGATCTGAATTCCTGCTCGCTGAGATATACAATCACTTTGGCGGGCCGATCCGTCTTGCTCCAGACCACAGCCGAGTCACTGGTGACATCGCCGCTTGCCACGCCGCAGGGCACCAGCGAGCGTTGGCCTTCGCGGCGGATCGCGGCGGGCGCCTGCCGGGCGAGCAAAATGCCATTTAACCGCGAGACCGCCATCCCGCTGAATACGCCCGCGGTTGCAAGCGATTGAGTAAAGGCGCGCCGCGAGAGGGGGCGGGAAGGGAACGAGTTGGGCATGAAAAATCCTCGACGCAACGAACGCAAATGGGCACAAGAAATGGGTGAAGCTTTAACCGCGAATGGACGCTAATAGTCGCTAATGGGGGATCCTAGGCGAGCAACTACTCGAAAGGCGAAATTGCTCATTGTAGATACCTGATCCCAATGGGGAAAGTATAAGGAATTCTGGAAAAACTTGGCTGCGATAGAGGTAATCTCCAGAATTGCCGATCGCCGCATCTTGCCGATCGCGCGGCAGTTTGCCATGATGCCGGTCGGTTATCCATGCTGGTATGCGGCATCAAATTGTAGCGCGGATCGCGATCCGCCCTATTGACACACATCGAAATCACGGCGGAACTTGTTCCGCTCTACAAACCTCGCTTTTTACAATATCCATGACCACACTCCCTCGCTGGAATTTATCGAAAATCTATCCTGGTCTCGACACCGCACCTTACCGCGCGGCGCGGGCGGACTATGAGCAAAGGCTGACCGCGCTGGAAGCGCGCTTCGATCAGTACGACATTTGCCGCGTCGAGAATTCGCCATCGACCAACGACGCGGATCTGGCCGCTCGACTCGATTCTGTGTTGAGGCAACTGAACGCGATGCTGTTGGTCGGCGAAACGCTGGGGGCGTTCCTCTACGGCCTGATCACCACCGATAGCTACGACACGGCCGCCGCGAAAGAGAACTCGCAACTCGAAATGCTCGGCACGCGCCGGCAACAACTCGAAGTCCGGCTGAAAGGTTGGCTCGGTTCGCTCGCCCCGCGGTTGCCGGCACTGCTGAAATTGCGGCCCGAGTTGCAATCGCATCGCTTCTTTTTGGAATTCACCGCCGCGCAAAGCCGCTACCTGATGAGCGAACCGCTCGAGGCTTTAGCGGCCGAGTTGTGTCTCGATGCCGGGACCGCATTCGGCCGGTTGCAGGGGAACATCACCAGCCAACTTAAAGTCCCTTTCGAGCGCGACGGCGTCACAACCGAACTGCCCATCGCCATGGTCCGCAACCTCAGCTTTGATCCCGATCCCGTGATCCGCGAGCGCGCCTATCATGTCGAGCAAAAGGGCTGGGAGAGCATTCGCACCACCGTGGCCGCCTGCATGAACGGCGTCAAAGGAACCTCGCTCACCTTGGCCAAACGCCGCGGCCGACCGGGCGTGCTGGAAGTGGCCCTCGATCAAAACCGGATCGACCGCGAAACGCTCGACGCGCTGCTCGGCGCGATCCGCGAGTTTTTTCCGGTCTTTCGCGGTTATTTGCGGGCCAAAGCGAACAAGCTGGGGCGGGGGAATCAATTGCCCTGGTGGGATCTGTTCGCGCCGGTGGGGAGCGCCGAGCGGCGGTTCACCTGGACGGAAGCCCGCGCGTTTATCGTCGCAAAGTTTTCCAGCTTTTCGTCCGCGCTAGGCCAATTCGCCGCCCGCGCGTTTGACGAGGAGTGGATCGACGCCGAGCCGCGCGTCGGCAAGCGCGGGGGGGCATATTGCATGCCGGTTCCCGGCGTGGAAGAGAGCCGCGTGCTGGCTAATTTCGACGGCAGCTTTGAGCAGCTCATGACCCTGGCGCACGAGTTGGGTCACGCGTTTCACAACGACTGCCAGCGGGGTTTGGAAATGCTGCGCCGCGGGTCGCCTTCGACTTTGGCCGAAACGGCGAGCATCTTCTGCGAAACGCTTGCGACCGAAGCGGCGTTGCCGACCGCCGCGCCCGCCGAGCAGTTGATGATTTTGGAGGCTCAGATCGCCGGCGCCACCCAGGTCTGCCTGGACATTAGCTCGCGGTACATCTTTGAGACGGCCGTCTTCGCGCGCCGCGGCGAAGGAGAATTGAGTGCCGACGAATTCTGCGAACTGATGCGCGGCGCGCAAAGCGAAACCTATGGCGACGCGGTCGATCCGGCCACTTATCATCCCTACATGTGGCTTTGGAAACCGCACTATTACAGCCACGAGGAATATTTTTACAATTTTCCTTATGCGTTCGGGCATCTGTTCGGGTTGGGGCTGTACGCCGTATATCAGCAAGAGGGCGCCGCGTTTGTGCCGCGTTACATGGAACTGCTTCGCGATACGGGGCAAAACTTTGCGGCCCCCTTGGCCGAGAGGTTTGGGCTGCGGATCCGCGAGCGCGAATTTTGGCGCGGATCGCTGCGAGTTATTGAGGGGCAAATCGCCAAATATGCGGCGTTAAAGTAACGATTTTTACGGCGTCTTCAACAAAACTAGTATAATCGAAATTATCAATTCCGACTGCGTTCGTCATATTTTACTCAATTTGCCTAACCTCATTGCCTTACCCATTTCACCCGGCTATCATACTGACTTATTCCAGGATTTTTTGGCGCAGGATGCAACATGAATTTCTCCTCAACTCCGTATTAAATGAGGCTGCATCATGCGAAGAATGAAATCAAAAACCGCGCGCAAGCAGAATCGCCGTTGGGCCCCCGAAGTCCTCGAAGCGCGCTGGGCGTTAGCCGGTAACGTCACTGCCGAAGTGAGCGGTGGCACGCTTTTCATCACCGGCGACGACCTTGACAATTACGTCGCGTTGTTTGGAACGGGCGTGCCGGGCGAAGTGACGGTGGCCGGCCTGATTGATTTCAACGTCAATTTGCCGACGGCCGTCAATGGCGGCGCAAATCCGATCATTTTCACCGGCGTGACCAACAGCATCATCGTCAACATGCTTCGCGGCGAGGACGTCGTCGATGTCACCAACCTGGTCATTCAGGACGACCTGATCATCAACACCCATCAGGGGTCCGATGAAGTCTATCTCAACGATTTGATTGTTTATGACGATGTCGTGATCAACACGCACGAGCAAGACGATTTTGTCTTTGTCGGCCAATATGTGCCGCTGGGAGTAGTGGTTGACGGCGATGTGGAAATCGCGCCTACGGCCGTTGCCGGGGGGATGATCCTCATCGACGGCAGCCTGATCATCGACACCGGCTCGGAAAATGACGAAGTGTTCGCCGGACTCGCCTTTGTCGATGACGATTTCATTATTCAACTCGGCTCCGGCAACGATACCAGCTTCATCTACAACGCCACCGCGGGAACGTTGTTCGATTTAGGAACCGGATCCGGCGACGACCTCAATAACATTTTCTACCTCTCGTCGTTCGGCGATTTTAAGGTCGATACCGGCAGCGGCAACGACCTGGTCAGTTACGCCGCCAGCGCCAACTATAAGAATACGACGATCTTCACCGGATCGGGGACCGACTATGTCGCCTTGGCGGTGATGAATCTGTATGGCGACGTTTACATTGATACCGGCGCGGATAGCGATACCCTGACCGGCGATAACGTCTTGGCTCAAAAGAACGTCACGATCTTGACCGGCCACGGCAACGACGTGGTCGAAATTCTCGGCTCGACCGCAAAGAAATTCTCGCTCGATACGGGGAGCGATAATGACTATGTGTGCCTGGTTTACAACGCCATTCAGGAGATCTTCGGCGTCTTCGGCAGCGGTGACGACGATGTCAATCTGTTCGGCAATTGGGCGACCGGCAACGTCTTCCTCGACGGCGGGAGCGCCAAAAAGGACAGCCTCGACACCCTCGGCGACACGGTCGGCGGCACGACCACGATCGTGAACTTCGAAACGATCACCCACAACGGCGACTGCGCCCCGGTAACGTAAATCCCGCCGGATCTTGACGACTGAGCGGGACAACTCGCTTAACCGGTTTTCATGCGCAATCAATCAGCCCAGGGATTTGTTGATCCCTGAGCTGATGTTTTTTAATCTCTGTGGATTTGATTGCCAGGGGTCGGGAGTCTTTGGCGATCAACGACTCCGCATTTGTCGTGGGATTGCCCGCCAAAGACTCCCGACCCCTTCGACTTCCCTATTCGTCCTCTTCCTCCCCTTCGCTTTCCGCGCGGACAAACGACGCCCGCACCGGCGGGGGCATCTTGCTGTGCGCTCCGCGCACGCTCCGCCAGACCACTTCGTTGAGCAACAGATCGTCGGCGGCGTCTTCTTTGCTGAAATCCATCCGCTCGCTTTCCAACGCTCCAAAGGCTCCCTGCTGATTGACGGCGTGGATATCGACCTGGGCGGGGCGGTGCTTGTAGGGCGTGAAATCCGGCTTGGCGGTGAACGAGTTGTACATCGGGGTGGCGGCGGCGTCGAATTGCGACAGCGGCTTCAGGCCCAAGATCAACTCCATCGTCCGCAACATGCTGGCCGTGCTGTAGAGCGTGGAATCGACGGACTTTCGCTTGTTATAGGGGCTAATCACAAACGCGATCGTCCGATGCGCGTCAACGTGGTCCGAGCCGTTCTGGGCGTCATCCTCGACCACAAAGATCGCCGTCTCTTTCCAGAATTTGCTCGCGCTGACCGCTTCGACCAAGCGGCCGAACGCCAAATCGTTTTCCGCGACCATCGCCGTGGGGGTCGGCTTGCCCAACCGCGTGCCATAGGTATGGTTGTTGGGGAGGCGGAGTACGATGAACTGCGGCAGGTTGTCGTTTTTCTCAAACTCCCTGAGTTCCTCAATGAACCGGTCCGTCCGTTTGGCATCGGGATAATCGAGATCGTAACTCCGGAACTTCGGATCAAAGTGTCCCTCCAACCCCGGCACGCTCGCCTTGCCGGGATCATCCGGCGTAGCGCCGTTGGAGACGAACTCACCGTAGCTGCGGTAACTCACGTTCGCCTCCTTGCAACGGTCCCAAATATAACCCCCCGACGAACCGGCCGTTCGATATTGACCTTCGCCGGGATAACCAACCTTGTCGCCCGGTCCGCCGCGATAATTCAGCGGCCAAACCCGCTCCGTAAAATCCGTGGCATACGCGGCGGTGGACCATTCGTGGCCGTCGGCGCTCACTTCGCTCTCGACATAAAAGTTGTCCAATACCACAAACTCGCGCGCGATCGCGTGATGGTTCGGCGTTACCTTTTCGGGAAAGAGGCACAACTGCGGATCGCCGTTCCCTTGGGGCAGATCGCCCAGCACCTGATCGTAGGTCCGATTTTCTTTGATGATGTAAATGCAATGTTTGATCGGGCTTTTGCCCCCCACTTCGGCCGGAATCGGGTTATCGGCCTCGCGCGGTTTCACCGCCGGCTTGGCATCGGCGGTCAGCGGGCTGCATTCATGTGCGGTCTTGGAATAACGCAGCATTTGCGCCGGCGAAGGAACCGCGATCACGCTTAGAGTTCCCTTCATCAACCCGCCGATATATTGCCGCGTGGGAATGTTCCCCGGCACGAGCGGGTTAGGGCCTTGGGGATTGGCGAACGATTGGCTCCCTTTGCCGTTGGTGACGTAGATTTGATCGTCCGGGCCAAAGCGGACCGCCGTGGGATACCACCCGACCGGAATATGCCCCAGCGAATTCGACTTGCCCGATGTTGCGACGTCGATCATCGCCACGTTGTTGTTATCGGAATTGGCGATCAACAGCACTTTGCCGTTCTTCGAGAGCGAAATGCTGGTCGGCGTGCTGCCGACCGGTGCTCCGGCATAGAGCGCGCTGTTGAGAATTTCCAGCGGCGTGCCGTTATCGGCGTCCAACACGACCACCGTGTTGCTATTCGCACACGCCACAAACAGCCGCTTGCTGTCGGGCGAGAGGAGCATTTCGGTCGGGTGCGCGCCGCCGATTTTTTCGCCGGCCGGCTTGGTGGACCACACGGCGGTCACCTCGCCTTTGCTCACATCGACTACCGCCACGCCCGCCGCTCCCCACAGACTCACAAACACCCGCTTGCCGTCAGGGGCGGGCAGGCACGCATAGGGAAACGAGTTATCGTTGAGCTTAACGGCTTTTCTCGCGGTCGGCTCGGCGGTCGGTATGACCGCCAGACTATGCGCCCAGGTTTGGCAAACAAACAGCGATTCCCCGTTCGCCGAAACCGCCAACCCGCACGGCACCACGGTGTCGCGCTGCGGCGCGTCGGTCAATGCGATCACGCGC
>Ga0163144_10007553_pt1 | contig 23807 bp, 13 predicted proteins | sample OliLak19BULKMAT1_FD_123175 | JGI IMG/M metagenome (GOLD analysis project Ga0163144, IMG submission 123175) | Freshwater microbial mat bacterial communities from Lake Vanda, McMurdo Dry Valleys, Antarctica - Oligotrophic Lake LV.19.BULKMAT1 | ecosystem: Environmental > Aquatic > Freshwater >...
CAGCTATGCCGGGACGTGGGGTCTTACTGGGAACGTCAGCATGCTCACCAATTGGATCGGGACGACGGGCAAGGACGCGAACACTCTGGCTGCCAATCCGCGCTGGGTGGATCCTTCCGGCGGTGACTTTCATCCGCTGTCCCGCGAAGGGCGCTGGAACGGGACCGCCTTCGTGCAGGACGCGATCGACGGACCCGGGCTCGACCGCGCCGACCCCGCCGACGGCGTATTCGACGAGGTCGCCCCTAACGGCGCCCGGGCCAACCAGGGCTCTTACGGACAGACGGCCGAAGCATCCCAGACCGTGCTTCCCTGCCCGACCACGTTGTTCGTCCGGCAGGCCGGCGACGGCGACGCCTTGACGATCCAGGACGCAGTGGCTGGACTGCCTAATCCTCTCACCAGCCATTCGTGCATCGTCGTCGGCGACAGCAACGCCTACGACGAGTTGGTCACGGTGCAGAACTTCACGAACAACAACTCGAGCATCACTATCATGGCGGACCCGCTGCTGACCACGCGACCGACGGTGCGCCAAGGCTTCGTCATCCGCAACGCGAGCGTGAGCATCGTGGGCCTGGACGTGGTTCCAGTCGCCGGCCCGCTCACCTACGGCATCTTTGCCTCGTCTTCGAACGTCTCGATCACGAGCGTCAACGTGAGCGATACGGGCTTCTTCTCCGTGGCCGGCGTTGCGTTGTCGAGCTATAGCTCGCTGTCGTATTCGAATATCTCGATGCAAAGCGCGCACGGGCTGCGCCTGGACGGCAAGAACGCCGCCGTGAGCAACAGCACGATAACGAGCAACGGCGCCTTTAACGCACTATTCTTCAACGGAGCCGACACGAATACGGTGACCGCCAGCTTCATCTCAAACCCTGCGGGCGTCGGCACCTACCTGTTGGCGGGGGCTGATTACAACACCATCAGCCTCAGCACCATGCTGGCCGCGGGCGCAGGGAGCCCGGCCCTGTATCTGTCGGGCTCGGGCTTCAACACGGTGACGAACAGCTACATATCAAACCCGGCGGGACCAGGCGCGGCCTTGGACGGGGGCTCGATGCGCAACACGATCTCCCAGAGCACGATGGCCGTGGACAACGCGACCTTCAACGCCCTGTATCTCTCCGGCTCCTCGAGCAACACGGTGACGGGCAGCGTGATGACCAATACGAGCGGCGGCGCCGTTTATCTCGACGTCGGGGCAAATTACAATCAGGTCGCGCAGAGCACGATCGCGAGCGTCTTCAACGCCGGGGGAACGTTCTTCCTGGCCGGCGCCGAATTCAACACCGTCTCCGGCTGCTACATCACCAACACGGGCGGACATGCCGTGCGCATGACCGGTTCCGCAAACCGCAACACGTTCTCCCAGTGCTCAGTATCAAACAACTCGCTCGGGTCCTTCCCGCTGTACATGACTTCTTCCGCCTCCAACACGATCACCGCAAGCCAGTTCTTTAACCCGATCGGCCTCAGCGTCGCGATTGAGACGTCGAGCCATAACGTGATCAGCCAGAGCACGATCACGACCGGGGCCGCCGGTTCGCGCGCGCTTTCATTCACGGGTTCCGATTACAACACGGTGACTCGCAGCTTTATCTCAAACCCTTTCGGAGAGGGCCTTCGAGTGCAGAGCGGCTCCGACAACAACATGGTCAGCTTCAGCACGGTCACGGGCGAAGGAACCGCGACCGCTCTAATTATTACGGGCTCCGCCGGGAACACGGTTCAGAACGCCTACATCCAGGGCTCCACCGCCGTAACCATAAGCGGAGCGAACGGCACGGCCGTCAACGCGAGCGGGATCGTCGCGACCAACGCGTCGGGCAGCGCCGTGGTGCTGGATGGGGCGAGCTTTGGCCTGGCGCTGTCGTCGAACACGATCGTCGCGGGCACGCAGGGCGGCGGCGTCTACCTCGACGAGAACAACTCGGGCGCTATCGTCCTGTCGACCAACACGATCCGGGGCGGACATTACGCCGTGTTCGTCGGGACCCAGCAGGCGGGCACGACCCTCTGGATCACGTCGAACACCATCCTGCCCGCGGTCTCGAGCAGCTTCATCGCCTACGGCGTCTACCTCAACGGCCTCGTGACCGGTGCGACGATCCAGAATAACGGGATCTACTATCGAACTTTGGGAACGACGGGCAGCTTCTACACCTCGGCCATCGACGCGACCAGCAGCGCCGGGCTCGTGATCAGCCGCAACCGCATCTCCAATCCGGGCATGGTGACCGGCAATGCGCTGGGCATTGGCTTGACCGGCACCCCCAATACCGTCTTCAAGTACAACGACGTGCACTCGACCGGCACGAGCATCGGCGGCGCCTATCATCTCCGGATCCAGGGTTCTGCCGGCACCGTGGTGCGCGCCAACGTGTTCTCGAGCTCCTGGTCGGTGACCAACTCCACGGCCGCGCTGTACGTCGACGCGGCGAGCCAGTCGGGCTTCGACGCGGACTATAACGACTACTTCAGCTCCAACAGCTTCAACTCGATCGAGTGGGGATCGGCGGGTCTGCAGTTCCCTTGGAGCGCCGTGATCTTCCGGGACGGAAACTCGATCGCGCGCCATCCGCGCTGGAAAGACGTCTCCCCCGGCGTCGAGGACTTCCACCATCTGTCGCAGGCCGGACGCTGGAACGGGACGGCATTCGTGCTCGACGGCTTCACCTCGGACCTGATCGACAAGGGCGATTTCTCCGATCCCGCCACGAACGAGGCGGTTCCGAACGGCAGCCGCACGAACCTCGGCTCTTACGGGGGCACCTCGGAGGCTTCGAAGACCCCGGCCGGGCCGACTTCGGTCTCCGTCGCCGGTATTTTCACGTCGAGCGTCAATGTCTCCGTCGGCCTTATCGGTGCGGACAGCTACATCGTCTACGCCTCGACGGCCTCGGATTTCTCGGGGACGACGGTTTCTTCCGCCGGCGCCGGGGCGCCGATTTCGCTGGCGCCGCAAGGATTGACGGCGAACACCACGTATTTCCTGAACGCGATCGCCGTCTGGGGGGATTTCAGGGCTTACGCCACCGCGGTCGCGACCGCGACCTTGGCCAATCCTCCGGCCGCGACGTCGCCCGCCTTCACGTCCGTCTCGACGGCGGCGCTTACGGCGAGCTGGGCCGCGAACGGGAACTTCATTGGAGTCACGACGTATACGGTCGTATTCTCGACCGGTTCCGCGTACCCCAACGCCTTCGCCGGCAACCAAGCGCTCTCGACGGCGCCGTCCGGCGCCGCGCTGACCGCGGCGGCCGCGGGGCTGGCGCCGAATACGACCTACTTCGCGTTCGCGGCCGCGGTGAACTGGAACGGCAGAACCTCCGATTTCGCCGCGCTGGGCTCGACCTCCACTTTGGCCGCCGATCCGGCGACGGCCGTCTCGACGTTCAGCAACGTCGGCTTCTCGAGCTTCTCGGTCATCTGGAGCGCCGCGGGGAACCCGCTCGCGATCACGACCTACACGGTGCAGGTCTCGACGGCGTCCGACTTCAACGCCTTCGCGTCGTCCGTGTCTTTCTCGACGGTCCCGGCCGCCGGTCCCTCGGCGACGTTCACGGGTTTGAACGCCAACGCGGTTTATTACTTCCGCGTGAGCGCGTTCAATCATAACGGCGTCCCCACGGTCTACACCTTGCTCGGCTCGACCGAGACCCGCCCCGTGTCCTTGCAGGCGCCCGCGATCGCGGGGATCACCGCGGTCTCCTCGGCCTCGATCACGGCGACGTGGGGCCTCAGCGCGCTCGCGACCGGCTACACGCTCGTCGCGTCGGTGACGAACGATTCCTCGGCCGTCTTCGCGTCGAGCTCCCCAGTCGGCATTAATGCGACGACCGCGACTGTGTTTACACCGGCCCTCAGCGCGAACACGACGTACTTCCTGTTCGTGCGTGCGACGGGACCCGGCGCGGCGACGAGCTTCTCGGCCTATCCCGCGACCTCGACGCTCGCGGACAGCCCCCTGACGGCCCTGTCGACCTTCAGCGCGGTCTTCCCGACGTCGATGACGGTCTCGTGGCTGCCCGGCGGCAACCCCGTCGGCGTGACGACCTATACGGTAGTCTTGTCGACGGGCGCCTCGTACCCGAACGCGTTCACGGGCAACCGGAGCGTGTCCACGGCGCCCGCGGGCGCGGGTCCCGCGGCGAGCATTACGGGCCTCGCGGACAACACGGCGTATTTCCTGCACGTCGCCGCCGTGAACCATAACGGCGTCTCCGGCGGCTTCGTCACGCTCGGCTCGACCGTGACGCAGATTTCGCCGCCGTCGACGGTCGTGTTCGATGAGGTCTCGAGCAACACGATCGTCGCGTCGGCCTACGCGCCGACGCCCTCGTTCTCGAACCTCGGCGCGGCGCTCTCCGGCACGCGCGTCGCTAAGAACAACGTTTACTCGGCTTTTCACGGCGAGGCCTGGGCTTCGGCGACCGCGCTCCCGGCGGCGCTGCACGACGCGGCGGTCGCCTCCTACGCCGGGAAGCTCTACGTGACGGGCGGCTTCAGCGGGGGGGCCGTCCAGAGCGCCGTCAAGGTCTACGATCCGGCGACGGGGATCTGGACGAGCTTGGCGCCGCTGCCGTCGACGCGCGGCGGCCACGCGTCCGCCGTGATCGACGGCAAGATCTACGCGGTCGGCGGCACGCAGAACGGCGCGACGTCGCTGGCTCTGAACCAGGCGTATGACCCGGCGGCCAACTCATGGACCACGAAGACGCCGCTGCCGACGGCGAGCGACCATCTCTCGGCCGTCGCGATCGGCGGCGCGCTGTACGCGTTCGCCGGCGTGAAGGACGGCGCCGACGACTCGAAGGCCGCGCAATACGACGCCGCCGCGAACGCCTGGACGAGCCGGCCCGATTTCCCCGCGACGCGCTACCAGACCGCCGCGGCGGCGGCGGCGGGGACCGCGGCCAAGCTCGTCGTGGCGATGGGCGGGAGCGGCCCGAGCGACGAGACGGTCGCCTACGACTCGGCGCTCAACACTTGGTTCGCCAAGGCCTCGATGCCCGCGCCCGTCGAAGAGGGCTCGGCGGCGTCGATCGGCGGCAAGCTCTTCGTCTTCGGCGGCGCGGGCTCGCCCGCGGCCATGAAGGCCGTCTACGAGTTCGATCCGGCGTCCAACGTCTGGACGACGCGGGCCGACATGACGACGGGACGCGCCCGCCTCTTCGCCGCGGCGGCGGGCGGCCGCGTCTACGCGCTGGGCGGCAGCGTCGACAGCGGCGGCACTTCGCTGACGACGGTCGAGGAGTACGATCCCGGCACGGCGACCAAGTTCACGGGCCTGGCGCCCAATACTTTCGTCAACTTCAAAGCGCAGGCGCGCAATCAGGCGGGGACCCTCACCGCCCAGACGACGACCGTCTCCACGTGGACCTTGGCGGCCCTGCCCGCGGCCGTCGCCTCGCCGTTCACCCTCGTCGAGACGGACTCGATCACGTTCTCGTGGGCGCTCAACGGCAATCCTCCCGGGACGGAGTTCAAGGGGCGCGCGTCGACGTCCGCGACCTTCGGAAGCGGCGCCGCGATCCTGTCCTCCGACTGGGAGGCCGTTGAGTCCACCTCGGCCCTGACGCTGACGCCGAACACCACCTACTTCTTCCAGTCGGCCGCGCGGAACGGCTCCGGCGGCATCCCCGGCATCCCGACCGATTGGATCGCCCTCGGGTCGACGGCGACCTTGGCGGTCGTGCCCCTGCCGGCCGCCGCCCCCTTCGTCGCTGGGGCGAACGCCCTGACGGTCTCATGGCTGCCGAACGGGAACCCGCTCTCCGTGACGACCTACACCGTCGTGCTTTCGACCGAGGGCGCCTACCCCAACGCGAACACGGGCAACGTGCTGATCGCCTCGACCTTCCCGGCCGGGGCGCTGCCGACGGCGTCGCTCGCGGGGCTCGTCGCCAACACGACGTATTTCGCGTTCGCCTCGGCCGTCAACCACAACGGCGTGCGCACCGCGTACGCCGCGCTCGGTTCGACGGCGACCCTGACCTTGCCTCCGGCGGCGGCCTCGCCCGCGTTCGTCGGCGTCGGCCAGTCGTCCGCGACGTTCTCATGGCTGCCCAACGGCAACCCGCTCAACGTGACGACCTACAGCGTCGTCCTGTCGACGGGGGCCGCCTTCAACGCCTTCGCGGGTAACGTCGCGTTCACGACGAGCCCGGCCGGGGCCGCGCCGACCGCGACGGCGCTCGCGGGCCTCGCGTCGAACACGACCTATTACGGCTACGCGGCCGCGATCAACTGGAACGGAGCGGTGAGCGCCTACGCGTCGCTCGGGAGCACCGCGACCTTGGCGGCCGCGCCCGCGACGGTGATCACGACGTTCACCGCGGTCCATATCACCTCGCTGACGGTCAGCTGGAGCGCCTCGGGCAACCCGCTCGGGATCACGACCTACACCGTCCAGCTGTCTACGGCCGCCGACTTCAACTCGTTCGCGACGTCAGTTGTCTTCGCGACCGCCCCCACCTCGGGGCCGAGCGCGACCTTCACCGGCTTGTCGGATTTCACCGAGTATTACTTCCGCGTGCGCGCGCTCAACCACGCGGGCACCCCCACGGGTTACGTCGCGCTCGGCTCGACTAGGACCGTGATCGCGCCGCTGGACCCGCCGGCGCTCGCGGGGTTCGCGTCGGTGGACATCACGTCGCTTACGGCGACGTGGGGCCTGGTGTCGGGTGCCACGGGCTACACCCTCACGGCCTCGCTGCTGCCCGCCAACCCGCCTGTCGCCGTCGAGGCGACGAGCACGACGTTCTCGATCGCGGCGACAACGGCGGCGGCCTTCTCGCCGGCGCTGATCCCGAACACGACCTACTTCCTGTTCGTTCGCGCCAACGGGCCGCTGCGGTCGAGCCTCTACGCGTCCTACGGCTCGACCTCGACGTTGTCCAGCCCGCCCCTCACCGCGGTATCGACGTTCACGGGAGTCGGGATCACCTCGTTCACGGTGAGCTGGGAGGCGAACGGGAACGCGCTGGCGATCACGACCTACACGGTGCAACTCTCGACGGCGCCGGACTTCAACGCCTTCGCGACCTCCGTGACCTTCACGACGGCGCCCGTCGCCGGCCCGAGCGCGATGCTGACGGGCCTGACCGGCGACACCAGCTACTACCTGCGCATCCGGTCCATCAACCACAACGGCGTGCCCTCGGCTTACGTGAGCCTGGGCTCGACCTTGACGGTGGCGAGCCCGCTCTTCCCCACGGTGCTCAACTCGCAGCCGGGCGACGCGGCCTGGCGGCGCGCGAACACCGCGCTGTACTCCGTGGGCTTCCTGGACACGAGCGGGTCGCACCTCGACAAGTTCCAGGTCAAGGCCTCGACGACGGCCAGCGGCTTGGGGTCGGACCTCGTCCCTTTCACCGACGTGGTCGTCGGCTTGAGCCCCAGCGACACCTACAGCCTGCCATGGGCGTTGCCCGCGTCGGTGTTCAACGGCCTGCTCGAGGGCGTGACCAACTATATCACCGTCCGCGTCTTCAACGGGCCTCCGCTGAACAACTTCACGGTGCTCCAGGACGCCTTTTACGTCCAAAAGGACACGACGGCTCCCGTGTTCGTGAACACTCAGACAGGCGACGCGACGCCGCGCTCGGCCGCGGGCACGGCGTATACGGTCGCCGTGCATGATCCGAGCAGCGGCCTCGCGGCCTTCCAGTACAGCGCGAGCCTCGTTCCCGCGAGCGCGAACGCCGCGCTCATCGGCTGGACGACCATCCCCCTCGGGGCGAATACGACCGCCTTCACCACGCCTTGGACGGTCAACTTCGCCGCCCTGGCCTCCGGAGCGACGAACTATATCTCCGTTCGCTCCTGGGACGTCGCGGGGGCGACGACGACCCTGACCGACGCATTCTTCGTACACAAGGACACGGCCGGGCCGACCGTCGCGATCGCCGCTCCGCTGACGGGCTCCTTCCGCTCGGAGCTGACGACGCTCAGCGGCACGGCCGCCAGCATCTACGGCGTGCAGGGCACCGAGGTCACCATCCTCGACGTCCTGTCGGGCTTCTATTGGAACCCCGGCTCCCTCGCGTTCAACTCGGCGGCCCCGATCATGATGAACGCGACGGGGGGGACCACCTGGAACCTGTCGCCCGGGATCACCTGGACGGACGGCGCGTCCTACCGCGCCGTCGCGCGCTCCTCAACGACGGCGGGGCTGTACTCGACGACCTACGCGACCTCGACGTTCGTGATGGACCTGTCCAAGCCGGCGATCGCGGTGCAGGCGCCCGTGCCCGGCTCGACGGTCTCCTCGCTTCCCGTTCTAAGCGGGACCGCGGCCGATCCCGCGCCCAATCCCTCGGGCCTCTCCTCCGTCGAGGTCCGCCTGCGCCGCAATCCGGACGGCCTCTATTGGAACTGGTTCACGCAGGCCTGGGGACCCACGGCCGTCTCGTCGATCACGGCGGGCACCACGGCATGGTCCCTGTCGCCCACGGAGCAGCTGAAGGCGAGCCTCGCCGGAGGCACGAGCTACTTCATCGCGGCGCGCGCCTCCGACAACGCGCTGCCATCGAACCAGGGCGACTTCTTCGTGTCGGGGGCGACCTTCACCTGGCAGGACACGACGGCTCCGTCGCCCGTCGCGGACCTCGCGGCGTCGCACGGCTCCGTCCCCGGCACCGTGGACCTCTCCTGGACCGCTCAGGGCGACGACGGCGCGACGGGAACCATCTCCCTGGGCGAATACCGCATCTTCTATTCGACGGATATCGCGGTGGCGGCGAGCACCGCGGCGGCGCAGGTCGTCATCGCGACGGCCGCGGTCAACCCCGGAGCCGCTCAGGCCTACACGCTGACGGGTCTGACCCCCGGCGTGACCTTTTACGTGAGACTGGCGCTCGCGGACAGCGATTCGAATTGGTCGACATTCTCGAATCAGGCGTCGACCACGGCCGCGCCGTCGCCGCTGAATGCGATCACGGGCCACGTCGTCGACATCTCGACGCTCGGCATCACCGCGGTCCAGGTCGACTGCTGGAACACGTCGGACGCCCTGGTCGGCACGACGTTCACCTTGGCCGACGGCAGCGGGACTTTCTCCGTCGGCAATCTGCCCGCCGGCAGCTACAAGCTCCGCGTGACGTGGACCGTCAACGGCTTCTCGAGCTCGCTGTGGCAGGACGGAATCGCCATGGGCTCGACCAACGTTGACTTCGTCCTGGAGATCAATTACGCTCTGGCTACCTTGACGGGAACTTTGGGCACCTTGACGTCTTCCTCCTTCGGCGCGGGGGGGCTGGGAACGGCTTCCGCTTCCGACAGCTTCATCGAGCTGTTCCAGCAAGGACGCCAGGTCGCGAGGACGTCGGTGAAGCCGACCGGCCGCTGGGAGATCCCCGGCCTTCTTCCCGGCGCTTACTCCGTGCGCGCCTTCACGGGCCTCGGGTACACGCCCTTCCAGGACGTCACGCTGACGGAGGGCGAGGTCCGGGTGCTGGGCTTCGTCTTCAACCCGCTTCCTGAGGCGTCCGTCTTCGCCTTCCCCAACCCCGCGCGCACTTCGACGACGATCCGCTTCGAGACCGCGCTCGCGCCGCTTGAGGCGGGCATCTACATCTTCGATATCGCCGGAAACCTCGTGAAGGAGATATCCAATTCCCAGATCAGCCGCGCCGCGGCTCCGATATATCGCGTCGATTGGGACCTGAACAACACGAACGGACGGGCCGTGGCGCCGGGCGTTTACCACGTCATGGTCAAGGTCAAGGGCGGCAGCGAGGATCAAACGGCCAAGGTGATCAAGAAGTTGGCGGTGGTCCGATGAGGGCTCTTTTCCTCCTGGCGACCCTTTGCTTCCTTCCTCTCAGGGCGGCCGCAGGGCTTTTGACGGGGCAGGGGGCGACCGTGCTGGACTCGACGAACGCCCAGCGCTCGACCTTCTCGACCAACGAGACGATCGGGTTCATCCAGATCGTCAACAACGGCGTCGCGAGCGTCAATCGCATCTTCTTCCAATTCACGGTGCTCGCGCCCAACGGGAACATCGTGTTTCGCCATGTCGGAAACTCCGTGGGCGGAACGGTCGGCAACGCGGCGAGCCAGGTCGGCGGCCTCGCGGTCTCGGGCTTCGCGCAGGGGCCGGGGCTCTACACGCTGAAAGCCTCGGCGTCGCTCGACGGGGTCCTGCTTGAGCAGACCCAGACGTTCACCATCTCCTCCCCGAACCTGCTGCTGATCTATCCGCCCAACGGCTCGCAGAACCTAACCGACAATCCCCTGACCTTCCAGTGGTACTCGAGCGGCGCCGTGACTTACCGCGTCACGGTTGGAGACAGCGCGTCGCTGTACAACGCGCTGTTCATCCAGACCACCGCCCCGGGCACGAGCTCTCTGACCTATCCTCAGAACCCGACCGACCCTCGCCAGCGATTGTCCACGGGACAGACGTACTGGTGGAAGGTCGAGGGGCTCGACGCCAACGGGAACATCGTGGCGACGAGCCAGGTTCCTTTCAGCTTTTCGGTCTCCAACACCGCCCTGACCCGCGACCTGGCCGTGACCACGTTCGAGGTGATGGGGCCCGCGGACTCCTCCGGCAACATCCCTTTTAAGATCATCGTGACGAACCAGGGAAATACCACCGAGAGCAACACGCCTCTGCGCGTGACCCTCGGCGGCCTGACGGCCCCGGATACGCCCATCTCGGTCCCGCAGATGTCGCCTTCGGACACGCTGTCGTTCAACGTGTCGGCTCCCATCCCTACGGACATGAACGAGGGCCTGGCCATCGCCTGCCTGAACATCTTCGATGATACGGTGCCCAATAACTGCAAGACCGTCCTCGTGACGCGGCCCGCGGCGATCTCGAGTTCGACCTTCGCCCAGGATTGCGGCTCGGTGAGCGGAGATCAGATCTGGCAGGCGATCCGGCAGGTGCTCATGGATCAGGGGATCAACCTTGACGATTACAGCTTCACGGGCATGGACGGCAGCCTGACCTGCGCGGAATTGGCCTCGCTTCTTGATCAGCTGCGCCAAGGCCAGGCGCAGGCGAGCGTGACCGGGCCGCCGCTCGCGGGCACGGTCTTCTCGACGCCAGCGCCGCAGCCCGTGACGGACGAGGCGGCGTCGCCGCCGACCGAGCTTCAGGATGCCGAGGAGCAGCCGAAGACCGTCGTGAAGGAGCAGTCCTGGTCCGGCCTCTCGTCGCCGCTGGCCAAGGCGGCGGCCGCCGTGCTGATCAAGGACGAGTCTTACTGGAAACGGCTTTGGCAGAAGCTCAGCGACGAGCCCGTCCCGCTGATCGACTTCGCCGAGCACATGGTCATCGCCGTGGTGGCGGGCAAGGAGGACGGAGCGGCGCGCATCGAGATCGACGACATCCGCTCCCTCGACGCGAAGTTCACCGTGCGCTACCGCCTCATCTCCTACGCCCGGCCGTTCGGCGCGGGGGTCGCGGCTCCCGCCCCCGCGGCGAAGGCCGCGCCCTATCTGCTCATCGCTATTCCCCGCACGTCGTTGAAGGTTAATTTTGAAAGGATCAAGGAGAGCTCCGATGGAAGATAATAATGGCCGGCGGCGAACCGTAGTATCGTTCTTGGCGGCGGTGCTGGTCTGCGCGGCCGCGGCGGCGTGGGCCGCGTCGCCCGTGGCCGGCGTCGTCATCTCGATCGAAGGAAAGCCCGAGGTCCAGCGGGCGGGCGAAAAGGAGTACAAGCCGCTGAAATTCAACGACATGGTGCGCGAGGGAGACTCCATCAAGACCGGGCGCGGCGTTCGCGTGGCCGTCGCCTTCGTCGGCGGCGCCGAGCTGCGCATCAACGAAGACTCGATCTTCAAGATGGAGAGCGGCGGCGGCAGCAAGCCGACGAGCGTGTTCACGGAGGCCGGCAACGCGTGGACGCGCCTCCTGCACGGGAAATCGGGGATGCGCGTACGCACGCCGAATGCGGTCGCCGCCGTCCGCGGCACCGAGGCGGACGTGAACCTCGGAGGCGGCCCGCTGACGGTGAAGGTCTACGAGGGCTTCGTCGACGTGATGAACGACAAGGGGACGACGGCGCTGAAAGCCGGCCAGCAGACGTCGGTCGCCGGAGCCAGCCAGGCGCCGGGAGCGGCCCGGGACATGGCCGCGCAGGATTACGGCACGTGGCAGAACGGGCTCAAGGCCGCCAACCTGAATAAGAGCTTGAAGCTTCTCGACGATGCGGCCGTCAAGGATCGAGCCCTCGACCTCGACATGAAGGACAAGGACGGGAAGTCGAAGAAGGTGCGCATGCACTTCGAAAAGAAATAGACATAAAGAAAGCGCACCCTATTAACTCTTGAGACGGCCCCTCCTCCTAGGCGCGACTTTGGTCGCGGCGCTCCTTCTTGCGCCGGCGCGCGCCTTTGCCTCCGACGCGGCGAGCCTTCAGTTCACCGTGCCCGCGCCTGATCCGGCGCAGGCCGGCGATGTCGTTTCGCTGCAGGCCCTCGCGGTCAACGCGGGCACGAGCCAGTGGGATCCGGGGACGTACTACTGGGTCGGAGAGGTCTACGACCTCGACTACCGCCTGATCGCGCGCACGGAACAGGTCTCGCCGCGCGAGGCGGTGCCCGCCGGGGCCGTCGCAGCCATCTCGCTGCCGTTCCCCATTCCGGAGACGATGGCGGGACGCAGGCTCTACCGCGTCTTCCTTGTCAAGGATTCGAAGACCTTGCTCGCGTCCGACTACAAGGGGTTCCAGATCGTCGAGAAGCAGCTGCCGCCGCCGCCGGACGTCGTTACGTACCACATGGAGGGCAATCTGACGACGAGCCTGCGCAGCTCGAGCCGCGGCGGGTGGAAGCGCGTGTCGGGGAGCACGACCTTCAACACCGTCGGCAAGATCAAGAGCAATTCCTACCTGATCAACCTCTACCTGCTTCATGCTCCCGGCAAGGTGTTCGATCCGTTCATCATCGTCGGAAACTTCTACGCGCCGTGGGGGACCGTCTATGGCGGCGACATCTCGCCCAACCTCGGGCCTCTGGCCGTCTCCGGGCAGGGCATGCGCGGCGTGATGCTGGAGCAGCGAAAGAACAAATGGGATTGGAACGTGCTGGGAGGGCAGACCATCACCTCGCAGGCGGGCACGGCGAACACCAACGGCCGCTACGCCCGGTCGATGTACGCGGCCAAGCTCGGCTACACCCCGATCCGCAGCCTGAAGTTCAATTTGAACTATTTCGTGAGCAGCGACGAGGCCGGGTCCCTGAGCTCCGATCCGAACTCCCCTAATTTCCGCGGCCCGAGCCTCATCGCGCAGAAGAACTCGGGCTACGGCCTCGACCTGGGCTGGGAGCCGATCAATAAGCTCAAGATCGTGCTGGCGTATCAGAAGAACGCGTTCGCCAACGGCGTCGCCCGCACGACCGCCGACACCGCGACCCGGCTCGAGGTCGGCTGGGAGCGGAAGGTCATCAAGGTCCGCACCTACTACCAGCGCGCGGGGGTCAACTTCGTCGCCTTCGGCAATCCCGCCATCGTCGGCGACCGCATGACGTACGACCTCCAGGTCGGCTTCTTCCCGGCGGCCTGGTATTCGCTGAACCTCGGCGGGAACCAGTTCACGGACAACCTCTCGAACAGCCCCTTGAAGACGACGACGACGCAGCGGATCATCAACATGTCGCACGCGATTCAGCTGCCGACGGCGACGAGCGTGAGCGTGAGCGCCGCGGTCAACACGGCCAAGGGCAAGCCCAGCACGGTCCTCGACAACCAGACGACCACGATCGGCCTCGGCGTCGGCCAGCTCATCAAGAAGCACAGCGTCTCGCTCAACGTGCAGAACAGCCAGTTCAAGGACAAGAACCGCCTCGCCCACGATCTCGACACCCAGACGGTGGGCTTCTCCTCGAGCTGGAAGCTTCCGCGGAGAATGGGCGCGACCTTGGGCCTCAATCAGTCCACGTCGAAGGATAAGACCGACGGCTCCAAGCGCACGAGCCAGTCATTCGGGCCGGGGCTCTCGGTGCCGTTCAGCAAGATCTGGAGCGGCCAGTTCTGGGGGAACTATACCGCCACGAAGAATACCTCGAAATTCCTTCCGGCCGACAACACCTTGCTGTCGCTTAATTCCGAGTACACCTGGAACTACAGCAAGCAGGTCGGCGTCACGTTCGGAGTCGGGGCCAACTCCAGCAAGGACAAGGTCAACACGTCGAACACGTATAAGGAAGTCACCGCTTCGGTGCGCTACTCTTATACTTTTTGATCTTGCCTAGGAAGTGCTCGAGCGTTTTGTCCTTCGGGGCGAGCCTCAAGGCGGCGGTCCATGCAGCCTGAGCGTCATCCATGCGGTTCAGGGAGTAATACGCCGAGCCGAGCCGCTTGAGCGCCATCACGTCTCCCGGCTCGAACATGAGGATCTCGTTGAGCGTGAGGACCGCCTGATGATGCTTCGCGTCGTAGATCTGATGGAGTGCTATGTAGTGCTTGTACTCCAGGAGCTTCATGCCCGGGGTCACGGCGTCCGCGGTCGTCAGGGACGGATACTCCTCGTATAGCAGGGCGAGGAGGCTCTCGTAGAGCTTCTCGGAGGGCGCGGCTTCTCGGGCATAACGCAGCGCGTTATGCGCCAGCCGCAGGTCGGGGGGAAGCGCCAGGAAGCCCTTAAGCCCCAGGATCGACGCGCGGGCGGCGCGGGTCTCGGACGCGATCCGCGGGGCGAGTTTGATGATGTTCTCTAGTCGGCGCTGGGTCGCCTCCAGGTCGGGATCACCGGGATCCTGATCCAAAAGACCTTGAAGCTCAAGCAGCGCCTTGCGGTACTCCCCGGCCGCGATAAAGTCGAAAGCCTGCTTGCGGCGCTCCCGCGTCAGGACGGCGATCTTCTTGCGCCCGTCGAGGATCATCGTCTGGGCGGTCCTTTGGTCGGGGTCCTCTTTCAGGATGGCGGTCCACTTGATAATCGCCCCTCGATAATCCTGGCGCGTGTAGAGCTCGAACGCCTCGGCGTAGTATTTCTTGATCGCGGGGGAATTCTTGACCGTCTTCTCCATGGGGACGGCCGCCGGAGCTGCCGCAACGGCATAACCACAGAGACGCAGAGACACAGAGAACAGCATAAGGGTTAACGTGCGCATGAGAGCTACTGGACCTTCTCGGTCTCGCGCACGAGGCTGATCTCGATGCGGCGGTTCTGCGCGCGGCCCTCGGCGGTCAGGTTCGAAGCGACGGGCCGGTATTGTCCGTAGCCTCGGACGTCGAACCGCGAGGGCTCAAGGCCCTGCGCCAGCAAAAACTCCACGACGGCGAACGAGCGCGCGGCGGAAAGCTCCCAGTTGCTGCGCAGGCGGCCGCCCACGATGCGAACGTCGTCCGTGTAGCCTTCGATCAGGATCGGGTTCGCGCAGGTCGAGAAGAGGCGCGCCAGCGGCACGAGGATCGAGCCCGCCGCCGGCGACAGGGTCGCGGAGCCCTCCTCGAACAGCACCGGGTTGGGCAAGGTCAGGCGGACCTGACGGGACGTCACGCGGACGCCGAACTCGCTCAGGCGCAGGCGGGCCATCTCGTCCTTGATCTGGACCGCCAGCTGGGTCTCATCGAAGCGCTTGTCGGCCTTCACGCCTCCGTCCATCTCTTTTTCCATCTGAGCCAGCGCGCGGTCGTACTCGGGCGGGTGCTCGGAATAAGACATCGCGAACAGCGCCATGAACAGCAGGACCAAGGTCGACATGAGGTCGGCGTACGGGACCATCCATAGCGAGGACAGGTCCTCATTCACGGGAGGAACCGCCGTCGCGAAGGATGATGATCTCGACGCGGCGGTTGCGCGCGCGGCCCGCCGCCGTGTCATTGGGCGCGATCGCCCGGTGCTCGCCGTAGCCCGCGGCCACGAGGCGCTCGGGGGCGATGCCCTCGCGCACGAGGAGTTCGATGACCGAGTTCGAGCGGGAGACCGACAGCTCCCAGTTGCTCTTATAGGCCAGGTGGGTCAGCCGCACGTCGTCCGTATGGCCCTCGATGATGACGGAGTTGGGCAGTTCCTTGAGGACTCCGGCCAGCTTGCGAAGCGGTTCGTCGGCTTCCGAGGACAAAGTGGACAGCGCGCTGGGGAAGAGGATCTGGTTCTGCAGGCGCACGCGGATCATATTCTCGGTGGCCGTCGTGTCCGCGAACAGCGCCTTAAGACGCTCCGCCGCCTCGGTCTCCTTAAACGCGGCGGCCGCGCGTTCGTCCGCGAGGCTCGGCTTCGTGTCGACTACGCCATTCGCGTTGAACGCCCGGGCCATTTCCTCTCGGGCCTTGGGCGACTGGATCGAGACGGCGTACATGACCAAGAAGAAAAGCATGAGGTTGGTCATCATGTCCGCCAGCACGATTAGCCAGAGCGGATTGTCCTCCACCGTCGCGACGGGCAGGCGATGAAGGAAGGGGATCATGCGGCCGCGCTATATTTCTTGGCCCCGTCCCGGCGCAGGTAGTAGGACATGTAGCCTTCGAGCTTGCGCGAGATCAGCCAAGGCGCCTCTCCGTGAAAGAGGGAGATGACGCCCTTCGCGATGAGCTCGCGGTTGAGCATCTCCTCCTCCGAGTAGAAATTGAGCTTCGTCGCGATGGGCAGGAACAGGAAGTTCGCGGAGAAGATGCCGTAGAACGAGGCGGTCATCGCCACGGCCATCGAGGAGCCCATGGCGGTCGGGTTCGTGATGTTGCGCAGAACCTGCACGACGCCGATCAAGGTGCCCAGCAGGCCGAAGATCGGCGCGAAGGTCCCCGCGGACCGGAAGATCCCGCAGATCTGCATATGCCGCTGGCGCGTCGAGAGGATGTCGCGCTCGAAGCGGTCGCGCATGACTTCGGCGTCGAGCCCGTCGACGAGCATGTGCAGCCCGTCGGCCAAGAAGGGATGAGGCACCTTGGAGATCGAGCTCGACAGCGACTGGGTCCCGTCTTTGAGCGCGTTCTGCGCCAGCTGCACGAAGACGCTGATCAGATCCTGGGGCGTGGGACGCTTAGGGGGGCGGATCATCATCATGAGGCCGCTGGGGACGTGCTTCAGGGCCGACCACGGATAGCTGATGAGGACCGAGCCCAAAGTGCCGCCGAAGATCAGGATGATGGCCTCGGGGTTGAGCAGGAACTGGATCATCTGCCCCGTGTGCAGGACGAACAGGATCACGCCCGTGCCGAGGACGACGCCGAGGATCGTCATGAAGTCCATGTCGTACCTTTAAGCGCCGTCCGCCGGGACCTTCGAAGGGAAGGGGGCTTGTATCTCGTCGACCGGCAGCGCCGGGGCGGCGTCCTTGCGCAGGACTATGCGTCCTTCGCGCACGAGCCGGGTGAGCGCCTGCAGCACGAGGCGCATCTCGGTCTCCTTGACCTGCTCGGGCAACTCGCCGATGAGGGCCGTCTCCTGCGAGAGCCATTCGCCAAATCCGGTCTTGAGCTTCGAGAGGACCGGCTCGCGAAGATGGGGGAGGGACTTGAGGACCACGGCCATGCCGCGGACGGTCGCGTTGCGGCTCAAGGCGGTGAGTCCGGCCTCGTCGAGCAGGCCGATGTCCTCGATCAGCACGAGCCTTCGGACTAGACGCTGCCCAAGCTCCGGATCGCGGCGGCGCACGTTCTCGAGCATCTCGGTCTGCATCCCGATTGAGGCCTGATCCAGGATCGAGACAATCTTCTCCTCGCCGCCCATGATGTAGTCGATCCGGGCGAAGATGGAGTCCTCGAGCTTCTTGACCTCCACCTGGTTGATGACGGCGGGCTTGCTCATGTACGCGAGCACCATCTCGCGCCGGGAGGCGGTCATCCCGGCCAAGGCGCGGGCGGCCAGCGCAGGGGGGAGATATTGAACGATGATGGCCGCCGTCACGTCCGGCTGATCGAGCAGCAGGAGCTCGAGGGCCGGAAGGTCCCGCTCCTTAATAAAGGCGAACGGGAGCTTGCGCGCGTCCGGGTCGCCGCCGGCTGGCGTCGCCGCGATCTCAGACCGGATCTCGGCGGCGGTTTCCTTCTCCTTCTCCGCGGCCTCCCGTTCGGTGGCGGCCGTAGGAGCCTCGGATTTGGCGGCGGCGGGACGCTCGACGGCCTCGCGCAGCACGGTCAGCAGAGGATCGAGAAAACGCTTCAGGAGCAAAGTGAGGCCCCAGCACGCGGCCGCGAGCCAAGCCAGCAGGATGAGGTAGCCCGGGCTCATGGCCTGAGAGAAGAAGGACGCGCGGGTGGCGGCGGCGAGCTCCGGAGGCACGCGGGACTTTTCGATGGTGAGGACGTCTCCGCGTTCCGGCTTGAGGCCGACCATGCGTTCGGTCGTGGCCTTCGCCAGGGCGATGTTCGCGTCCGAGCTCGCGTGATCGAGGAAGATCGTGAGGGTGACCCGCTTCACTAAGGAAGCGGGCAGCTCCATCGGCGCCGTGGTCGCGGGAGTCTTCTTGACGATGACGCCGGGCAGGACCTCGACGTCGGGACGGTCCGCGTCGGCGAGCAGCTCGACGTTCGCGACGACGAAGACATCGTCGGACGCGAGGACCTTGCGCAGCACGGTCTCCAGGCGCTTCTCCATCACGCTCTCGAGGGTGACCTTCATCTCGACGTCGCGCGAGGAGGCGACGCGGCCCAACGGCTGGGCGCCCGCGGAGGCGGCCGTGAGAGCCGCGAGGATGAGCAAAGAGGGGATATTCAGCACAGAGCTTTGAGTATAGACCGGGGTTGTTTCAAATTCAAGTCTGGGGGGTGGCCGTATTGTAACCGATATCGTTTAACGAATGTCCGGAAGGTCTTGACAAAACCAGCTCCCGGGCCTATCCTTCGAGCGTCCCCTGGAGAGCCCCATGAAAACCCCCTCGTCCCTCGCGATCCTCTTCCTTGCCGCCGCCCTGCCCACCGGGGCGGCCGCCGAGCCCAAAAACGGCGCCCGCTGCGACGCCGAGTGGCTCGAAAAGACCTACGCCACCATGTCCCAGGCCGGGCGCACCGTCTCGGACGAGCGCGCCGAGGTTGTGTCGGACGTCATCAAGCTCAAGTTCGGCCACGCCAACACGTGCGACGCGGCGACGTGGCGGCATCTGGCGACGGTCGAGCTGGTAGGGGAGCCGATCCTGGATCCCCGCACCCGACAGCCGATCGACGGCACCGCGCTGCATTGGCGCAGCCAGGCCGCGGGAAATTACTGGAAGGAAGGGACGATCGCCCACCAAATCGGCCTCGTCCTGACGGTGAACGATTTTTACAGGGTGGTCGACGCGAAGGCCGCGGAGATCTCCGCGGCGGCCGACGAGGTGCTCGACGCCGCAAAGGCCCTCGGCTACGTGGATTATAAGGTCTCCGAGAAGTCGTTCGCGGAGCTCTCCCGGGGAACGTCCGGCGGGCCGATCGGCGCGATGAAGCCGCGCGTGGTGACGGTGATCGCGATCGACAAGCAGGTGGCCGCCCCTATGCCCCAGGAGAAATACGGGCCTACGCTTCGCAAAATCATCGGCGACGGGCCCGTGTTCGGCGAGGCGGTCGAGCGTTTCCGGCTGGCCGTCCTCGGCCTGGAGGCAGAGTTGGCCCGCATGGGCAAATCATCCGAGCTCGCGAAGAAGCGCGGCGTCCAGGCGGAGGGCCTCACCGACTACTCGCCGCCTCTCCCCGATACCTTCGTCGCGATCCCGGCGGATAAGGCGAACGTGGTCAAGGAGAAATACGATTCGGCGCTCGAAGCTCTCGTCGGCCCCGGAACCGTCCCGGAGTTCGGCGACCAGGGCCTTCGCGGCAAGGCTCTGCTCGATCCTGTCGATCTGGCGCTGCGCAACCTCATCAAAGTGCGTTCAGCCGAGGTGGATAAGATCTACGACATCGCCGTGAAGCGGCTCAACGGGAAGACGGTCGGCGCTCACGAGACGGCCAAGAGGGCCGAGGCCGACGGCAAGGACGCGACCCCTTTCGGCAGCGCCGCCCTGAAGGCGCTCGCCGGGACGCGCGAGTACATCAAGCTCGACGAGCTTTATGAAGCCGCTCGCGAGAAAAAAGGCCTGGACGATCCCGAAACAGTCGCGCTCGCCAAGGCGCGCGACGACTTGAAGGCGGCGGCCTTATCGACCACGATCGAGACGGGGGCCGACGGACGGCCGACGGTGGTCTTCACCGGCAACGGCGGGCGCAAGCACGCGCTTTCCGGCATCGTGCCTCCCCAGGAGGGCGCTCAGGGAGACGCGGACCGCGAGAGCGCGGCCGCCGTCGTCGCACGCTTTATCATCGATGAGGCTCATTCGCGCGGCGCGTTCGCCGCGATCAAGGCGGTTGTCACCGACGGAGGGGGGCTCGATAAAGGCGGGAACTACCCGAGCGGGGTGACGAACGCGGACCTTCCCGCCGTGATAGACGTTCCCCCGGCGATCGCAAAGATCAACGCCGAGGGTGCGGGCTGCAAGGATCCCCGGGACGTCTACCGCAATAACTACGAGAGCTACGCCGCGCGCAAGCAGAAAGCCGCGGCGGAGATCGCGAGCGGCAATTCGCGCACCCGCGACCAGATCCAGTCCACGCAGGCGAGGGAGGTCGAGGCCTCCAAGGCCGAATGCGAGAAGCGTAAAGCCGCCGCCTCGGCGCTGCAGGCCGACAGCTTCACTCCGAAGGCCGAGCTGGCGGCGCTGCGTGCCGCGGCGAAGGCCGAGGCGGACGCCTTCTGCGTGGACGACCTCAAGGAGATCGACGGCCGGGCGAAGAAGGCCTTTAAAGACCAGGAGCTTTTAGAGAAGGGAGATCGCGACCCGAATAAGAATCTTCCGCAAGCGAACAAGGAGCTCGACGAGGCCGCGCAGCTGGCGATCGTCGGCTCGGTCTCCCAGCTGCGCAAGGATTACACGAATCCGGCGGGCGGCCGGCGAGTCGCTTCTCTCATGTTCGACGCCGGACTGCAATCGCAGAACGCCGAGGTGAAGGCGAAGGACTTAAAAAAGACCTCTGCGCTCGCTCTGGTGTGGTTCATGAAGCATTGGCCGGAGGGCGAGGAGCTGACCGGCAGCGCTCAGGCGGAGCGAAAGTCCCAGCTCGCGGATTCCCTCAAGAACTGCAAGGCCGGCTTAGGCATTACGCCGATCACGGTCAAGACGGACGACGCGTCGAAGGATTCCGACATTTCCTACGGCAGCCCGGATAAGCCCGACACGGTCTCAAGGAAGTGCAAGATTCACGCCGATTTGACCGCGTTCATCAAGTCGCGTAAGGCCAACGATTAACTGGGAGAATGTCATGAGCCACCATCAACACGTACGACGGGCCGAGTTCGCGGAGCGTGCATTGGCTTTCGGGGCCGACTACGCCCTGTTCGCGGGGATCTGGTACCTCATCCTCAAAGCAGTCGATCCCGCGCTTCCGGTCTTTCTCAACGAAAAAGGCCTGATCGTCACGGTCTTCCTAGGCGCCTTGTTTCTCGTCTACCAAGCCTTCTTCTCGTGCGAGGGCCGGAGGACGCTCGGCAAGCGGCTCCTTGGAATCCGGGTGGCCGATGGCGCGGGCGAGCCTCTTGATCTCGGGAGAGCCGTCATGCGCGCGATCGCGTACGTGCCGAGCTCATTCTTCACCTTGGGCTTTTTTTGGGCGATTCTGGATCCTAATGGCCGGGCTTGGCATGACCTCGCCGCGGGCAGCGGGGTCGTCAGCGACCTGCCGGCGGGCCGCGTGCGCGGGCCGCTCGTGCGACTCGCGGCGGGCACGCTCGTGATCGCCTTCGCGCTCGCGGCGGGCTGGCACGGCATCTGGGAGACGCGGTACATGAAGCTGATGACGATCGCCCACGCGAAGGTCGGATTAGAGGAGGTCAAGACTCTGCAGGCTTCCTACCATCAGCGCAACGGCCGCTACGCGGGCAGCCTGTTCGCTCTCGCGGAGGTCTCGGTCGACCCGCAGGGGTTTCTGCGCGACATGTCGGCGCTCTACGACCTCAAGGCGTTCCGCTTCAAGTCCGACGGCTCCACGTGGGCCGTGGCCACGCGCGCGCGGGATATCGATTCGACTCTCGTCGCGGCGCACGGACCATAACCCGGCCGCTCGCCCGATAAATGAAGAAGGCCCTCGCGTGAGCGAGGGCCTTCTCATTTGCGGGTCCGGATGATTTAGACGGCGGCCTTGTCGCTGACCTCGAGCTTGATGCCGGGGCCCATCGTGGAGGCCATGGTCACGCTGATGAAGTAGACGCCCTTGGACGCGGCCGGCTTCGCCTTGAGGATGGCGTCGAGGACGGTCTTCGCGTTGCCGACGAGGTTCGGGGCCGGGAAAGAGGCCTTGCCGACGGGAACGTGGATGATGCCGTAGTCGTCGACCTTGTATTCGACGCGGCCGGCCTTGAGCTCCTTGACGGTCTTCGTGATGTCCATGGTGACCGTGCCGGATTTAGGGTTAGGCATAAGGCCTTTAGGGCCCAGGACCTTGCCCAATTTCGACAAGTCCTTCATCATGTCGGGGGTCGCGACGAGAATGTCGAAGTCGGTCATGCCCTTCGCGATCTGCTCGATGAGGTCCTCGGCTCCGACCAGTTCGGCGCCGGCGGCCTTCGCCTCCTTCTGCTTGGGCTCGCCGCGAACGACGACAGCGATCTTCTTGGATTTGCCGAGGCCGAACGGCAGGCCGACGGTGCCGCGGACCTGCTGGTCCGCCTGCTTGGGGTCCACGCCGAGGCGCACGTGCAGCTCGACGGTCTCGTCGAACTTGGCGTTCGCGAGCTTCTTCACGAGCTCCACCGCTCCGGGGAGCGGGTTCAGCTTCATAAGGTCCAGATCCTTCACCAGCGCGTCGTATCTCTTGCCCATCTTATTTCTCCTGACCTGTAGCGCCCCTGTTGGAGCTCGGTCCCTGCTTGCTTTTTTTTTACTTCGTGATCTCGATGCCCATCGAGCGCGCGGTGCCCATGACCATCTGGGTGGCGGCGGCGAGGTCCTTCGTGTTGAGGTCGGGGAGCTTCGCCTTGGCGACATCCTCGGCCTGCTTCATCGTGATCTTGCCCACCTTGTTGCGGTTCGGCTCGCCCGAGCCCTTGGCCAGGCCCGCCGCCTTCTTCAGAAGGGACGAGACCGGGGGCATCTTCGTGATGAACGAGAAGGAGCGATCCTCGAACACGGTGATGACCACGGGGATCAGCATGCCGGGCTCGGAGGTGCGGGTCTTCTCGTTGAACTGCTTGCAGAAATCCATGATGTTGACGCCGTGCTGACCGAGCGCGGGGCCGACGGGCGGCGCGGGGTTCGCGGCGCCGGCGGGAATCTGAAGCTTGATTTGCGTTTTGACTTTCTTCGCCATGACAGTTACTTCCTCTCTTCGTGAGTCTTAAACCGGCCTTAACGGCCCCAGGCCGCGGGCCGCAGCATCTTGGCGACCACGCTTCCAACGACCATCAGGAGAAACACCTTCCAAAACGGCACCGTCTGCGTCCCGAAAACGATCTGCGTGAACTCCGCCGAGAACAGCGCCGGCCAGAGGAACTTGATGAGCGCCGCGGCCAGCAGCGCCTTGCCAAACAGCATCAGGAAGCCGAACCCGATGGCCGCCAGCATCGTCATCATGGCCAGGAAAGCCCCGACGAGGCCGAGCGAGCGCACGTGCGCCACGCGGACCTTGACGCCCTCGAAATCGGGAGCGGGGGGCATGACCTCGGCCTCGAGGACGCTCAGATCTTCTCCACCTGCAGGAAGTCGAGCTCGACGGGGGTGGGGCGGCCGAAGATCGTGACCATGGCCTTGATCTTGGCCTTGGCGTCGGAGATCTCCTCGATGACGCCGGTGAAGTGGCGGAAGGGGCCGTCCACGATGCGGATGTTCTCGCCCTTCTCGAACTGCACGGCCGGCCGGGGTTTGCCCGCGGCGGCGGTGTTGGTGAGGTCGAGGATAGC
>Ga0163144_10007554_pt1 | contig 23805 bp, 18 predicted proteins | sample OliLak19BULKMAT1_FD_123175 | JGI IMG/M metagenome (GOLD analysis project Ga0163144, IMG submission 123175) | Freshwater microbial mat bacterial communities from Lake Vanda, McMurdo Dry Valleys, Antarctica - Oligotrophic Lake LV.19.BULKMAT1 | ecosystem: Environmental > Aquatic > Freshwater >...
ATCGCGCTTTCGTAATACTCCGCGGCCTGGGCCGGGGCCTCGAGCTTCGCGAACGCGTACGGGACGGCGAGGAAGGATTCCTGGACCGCGGCGTCCAGCAGGCTGCGATCCTTCAGCTCGAGCCAGGGCGTCAGCGCCGCGCGATAGTCACCGAGTTCGGCTTCGGCCCAGCCGGCGCCCAGCAACGCGCGGTTGGCGTAGGAACCGTCCAGCCGCACCCGCTGCAACACGGGCTTGGCGCTCGCAGCCTCGCTCGCCTGCAGGTACGCGAGTCCGAGCGTGAGATTGGCGCGATCGCGCAGCGCCAGCAGTTCGGGGTCTTCGGATTCGAGTGCGCCCACGGCGTTCAGGTAGCGGGCCGCGACGTCGAGCTGGTTGTCGCGGATCAGCGCGGCGCCGAGATTAAAGCGCGCGAAGGCCGCCCAGTCCTGCGGACCCTGCCAGCCGTCGAGCAGGTCGGCGGCTTCGGCAAAGCGCCCCTGTCGCATCAGCACGTTCGAGAGCAGGTGCATGCGCTCGGACTCGAGTTCGGCCGGCAGGACGCCGGCGAGCTTGCGCACCGCCTGCTCGGCGCGATCGTCGTAGCCGCGGACATACCAGACCTTCGCCAGATAGAACCAGGCCCGGTTGCGCACCGCGAGCGGCACTTCGGCCGTCAGCAGCTTCTCGAAACGCTCGCCCGCCTCGTTGTGGAGGCCGAGTTCCAGGTAGAGGCCGCCGAGCAGCAGTTGCGCCTCGGCCTCGTGATTGGGCACCCGCCCCCATTGCGAATAGGCGGCCAGGCGGGTCAGGGATTCGAAGCTCTCGCCCTGGTGGAAATAGAACAGTGCGTCGCCATAGCTGAGGTCGCGGATGCGCGTGACCGGCAGCTTGTCCGGCGACGCCGGCGCAGCCGCGAGCGGACCGGCCGCAACCGTGGCGGACAGCGCGAGGACCAACGGAACGAAGGCCGGTACGCGGCGCACGGGACTCAGGCTCACTCCCAGTCCTTGATCTCGAACTCCGGCTGCGCGCGTCGCTGCCGGTCGGTGATCTTGAGTTCGAGATACTTGGCCCCGACCGCCTTGACGAACTTCATGGTGGCGCCGCGACGATAGTCGCGCTGGTTGGGACCCTTGCCGGTGAAGATCGCGACCAGCTCGTGTTCGCCGACCTTGAGGTTGCCGAGATAGACGCGGTGCACGCCGCCCTTCAGCAGCGCCTCGGCCTCGCGCTCGGTGTAGAGGTAGTTGGCGACCTCGCGATCGTCCACCTTCATCTGCACGGAGTCGAGCGCGAAGAACTCGCCGACGTCCATCGAGACGAACACCGCCACCTGCGTGTTGGCCGGGAACAGCAGTTCCTCCTCGAGCATGAAGAGCTCGCGGTTAAGGTCGATGGCGTCCTTCTTGAGCTGCTGCGTCTCTTCGTCGATGCCGCGCGTATCCGTGGCCGCGGCTTCTGCGGGCGGTTCGGCAGTGGGAACCGCCGCGCCCTGCGCCCGCGCGCCGAGGCCGCCCAGGGCGAGCACGGCGGCGACGACCGCCATCGTCAGCGCCGTCAGCCAGCGCCCCTGGCGCGCCGGATCGGCGACGCGGATGCGCGGCACGGAGCGGCGGGCAGAAATGGAAGTCTTGCGGTTACGCATGGGACATTTGCTCACTCGTCGATCAGCGCGCGCAGCGCCGGAACGTATTCGGCGGCTGCGCCAGGTTTGTCGTTGCGGCTCAGGAAGCGGACCGCGCCGAAGCGATCGACCGCGACCAGCATCGGCAGTGCATCGACCCGATAGGCGCGGGCCACCGCCTTGGTCGGGTCGAACAACAGCGGGAACTGCAGCTTTTGTCCGGCCGCGAACTCGCGCGCTGCGGTCACGTCGTCGTCGACGTTGACACCGAGCACGACGAAGCCCGCGGGGCGGTAAGTGGCGTAGAGGCGATCGAGCTCGGCAAGCTGGGCGCGGCAGACGTTGCAGCGGCTGGACCAGAACGAAAGCACCACGACGTCGCCGCGCTGCTCCGAAAGGCGAAGGTTCGACCCCGCGGCGGAGCGCAGCACAAAATCGGGTGCCGGCGCACCGACCAGCGACGGCTCTGCCGCGCGAGCATCGCCCGGCGCGCTGACGATCGCGTACAGGGCCAGGCAGGCAAGGGCCATCGTCCAGCGTGAACGGCTGTTTGTATTGATTGCGCCCATCGTCTCGTGCCGCAAGGAATCGGACCCTCGAGGTCCCGGTTGGTTTCGCAATGGACGCAGCGGACCGCCGGGCCGTCTTGAAGACGGCAACCATCGGCGATGCGACCCGCGGTGCAAGCGACCAAACTCACCCGCCAGTCGGCAACCCCGCTGTCCACGCTAAATCGACCCGCGGGCCGTCGTGGACCGGAAGCTTTGCGTCCCCGCCTCTCGACGGGTTTGCCCGGACCTTACATTGGTAAAACTCGCACAGCGCGCTCGGAAGTGTCAACGAACGCGGCGGCCAATTGCGGACCGCTGTGTCGTCTGCGTCACAGATTCACGCCCGAGCCTTCAGCCTGTCTGCAGGTAGCGACGAACGGTGCGGTTTCACGTCGGCGCCGGGCCGATCAGAAGCGCTCGCGCCGCCGACTCTCCTCGTACAGCGCGACCAGGAAACTGCGCACCGCGCCCTCGGCCTCGCCGGGCAGCAGCAGCTTCTGCTCGACCAGGTAGCGGGCGATCTGGGTGATGCCGCGATGGCCGTCGATCAGGGCCATCACGAACGCGAAGATGCGATTGGCAAGCGCCTGCGTCTGGAAATAGGGCAGCAGCGGCACCGGCTGCCGTGGATCGGCGAGCCAGGGCGGCAGGTTGGTGAGTTCGGGCGGCGCCGGGGACTCCACGCGCTTGCGCGCAGCAAAGGCATGCACCGTTTCGAGCCGACCGTGACGACTTGCTGGACAGCGCAGGTAGGGCAGTTCGCGCTCGATCACACGCAGCACGTCGAAGCCGCTGGCCTCGAGGATCGCGCGGATCTCCGCCGGGCCATGGCAGGCCGCGGGGTCGCGATGCGCGAAGCTCAGGGATCCGAAGTTGAGCCAGGTTCCGCCGACACGCAGCAGCCCGGCAAACTGCCGACAGACGGCGCTGAAGTCGTGCGGCACGATGTCGACGAACCACGGTGTCAGCAGGCTGTCGAAGCTGCCCTGCCGCAGCGGCGCGCGCAATGCGTCACCGAGCACGAACGACAGGCCCGGGCGTGCCGGGCGCGGCGCGCGCAGAACCCGCGCCAGCGCCACCTCGCGCTCGCTTCGCGGCGCGACCGGGAATTCGTGCAGCGCGACCTCCTCGCCCGCGCACACTCGTGCAGCCACCAGCGACAGCAGCGGATTGATGTCCAGGCCGAGCGTCTGCACCGGATCGAGGCATTCGTGGACGTCCCAGGCCAGCCGCCCCGCCCCGGCACCAGGTATGAGCAGGCGCCCCAGCGGCTCGCCGGCGGCGAGCTCGCGTACCAGCTGCAACGCCGCGTCGTTTTCCGCATCGCCCCAGACCCAGTCGCGGTGCACGTTGACGTAGTAGGAATTCAGGTCCTGCGACAACGGCGTGCGGGTGCGCAACGCGAGCAGGGTCTCGTGGCGGGCGATCGAGGCCTCGAGCTGCAGCGGCGCGAGCAGCGCGCGGACCTCGGCCAGTTGTGCGGCATATCCGGCGTCGAGGCGCTCGAGGCGCGGCCGCGCCGCCGCGAGCGTGCGCGGATCACCGATCAGGGCCTGCAGCGAAAGTCGCGCGGACTCGAGTTCCCGAACGAGCAGGTTGAAGCGCTGCCGCCACTCCACCAGACGCGCCTCGGGTTCGGCAAACAGCCAGGGGACGCCGCCCAGCCGCGGGAATGCGGTGCCACAGGGGCCGCAGCGCCAGCCGTCGGAGGTCGCGCCTGGCGGGTCCTGCGCCAGGCACTGCGGGCAACGCAGCAGGGGTTCGAGCGCCATGTCGGCGCTCCGGTCGGGCAGAGGCATGCCCTATTCTACCGCAGGCGGCGGCCCATCCCGCGGCCCTGCGTGGGCGCGGGAGCCGGGGGACGCGGCGCGATGCGCCGCTAGCTGATGGTGCCGTTCACGATCGGGTTAAATGCCGTGACACTGTCGCGCAACGCGGCGCTGCCGAGGCCGTGGCCCGGAAAATAGTTGGCGGTCGGGAACAGGGCCTGTTGACCATGCAGCGCCATGTAGTTCAGCACGACCGTCTCGACCAGCAGGTTGACGTTGTTCGCCGCCGGCGTGCCGGCGGTCTCGACCGAACCGTCGGGCCGGAAATAGCCGATCTGCTGGTGGCGGGCCGCGGGGATGCTGTCGCCGCTGAACAACTGCGGCCGCCCGGCCGGATTGAACACCAGGAAGAACCCCGCGCCAGTCGACTGGTTGTCGCTGGTCCACATGAACTTGCCGCGACCATCGACCGTGTTGTCGACCTGAGCGCCGGCGGAGATCGAGCCGTCGCTGAACACATAAAGCATCAGCGGCCTGCCCTTGCGTGCTGCGTACTCGAGGCAGGCGCCCATGCAGCGCCCGGCACGGAAGTCACGCAGTTCGCCGGTCGCACGGCCCATGCCGTGGTAGTCATAGCCGCCCATCGTGACCGTGCCCGCACCGGCATAGCCTTCGAGCACCAGCTTCATCACGGCGGCGGTCTTGCGGAACTCACCGTCGGCGTCGAATTCCGCGCGCGTGAAGATCGGCGCGCTGGCGCCCGGAGCGCCCTCGACGATGAACGGGTCGAGCTCGGGGTTCAGCGAGCTCGGATTGCCGAAGCGGTCCGTCAGGTCCGCGGCCTTGACGTAGTTGCAGCGGACCAGTTCCTTGACCACCTCGTCGCGGGTGACGGTCTTGGGCTGGGTGTTGGCCAGCTTCTGGTCGGAGATGCGCTGGATGGCCTCCATGACGGCCACCGCATCGCCCTGATCGAGCAGGCCGACCAGCTTGCCGGTGTCTACGAGGCCCGTCACGTCGCTGGTACGGTCTACCTTGGTCGGCGTCGCCGACGGGTCGATCATCGCCATCGGGGACACCGAGTTGCCACCAGACTCCGAGGCACGCGAACCGATCAGCGACAGCAGCGAGCCGTCCGCCCCGGCCTTGAAGATGCCGTACATCGGGTTGTGCGGGTTGTTGCCGGTATCGTTCTCGGACCGTGCCGGGATCACCGCGCCATTGATGTTCGCGGCGGTCGCAGCCGACACCTTCGACAGGATGCCACGCAGGAACGCGCTGTCGGAGTGGAACGAGAGCCCGAGCGCCGAATTGATGAAGTTGTTGGTCGGGCTCTGCGCGTTTGGCGCATTCGGCACCATGTCGCCCGGCAGGCCCATCTTCGCCTGGGCCGCGGTCGGCAGCGAATCCAGCTGGCCGCCCTGGCCACCGATCAGCACGTTCGAGCCGACCATGTTGGCGCCGCCTGCAAGATCGAAGGCGATGAACGGGATCTTGCCCGCGCCCTGCACCGCGAAGCCGCAGGCGGCCTTCAGTGCCTGGATGTCGCTCGACAGTGCGGCCTGCGCCATGCGGGGGTTGCCGAACAGGCTGAACACCGAGGCGCCGGCGAGTGCGACGCCGCCGCCCTGGAAGCCCTGCGCGATGAAGTCGCGCCGGCTCACCGGCCGCTTGTGTGAGTCACGGTGGAGGATCGGCTCGTCGAGCCCTAGCTGGCGGGGAGTCGGCTTGCGGATGATCATGATTGCTTCCTCGGATTCTTCACTGCAGCAGGGTTGCGGCGCTGCCGAGCACGGCGGCGCAGCTGGCCTTGGTCACGATGGCGGTGCGTCGCGGCGCGCTGCCCGCGGCGCCCGCGACCAGGCGTGCGGTGAGCGCGTCGAGCTCGGCCCGGGCCGCGGCGCGGTTCGGCTGGCTGCCGACGTTCACGCCCAGCATCCGGTCGAGCAGCGGGTTGAACACGAGGTCGCGGCTCGCCGGCGAGCCGAAGGCGGTGCTCGCCGCAGCGCCGAAGTCCACGCCGGGGAAGTACGCGCCGCGCAGCGCCGGATCGTCCACCAGCGCCGAGCAGTACTCGATCGCCAGCTGGGCGACGCCCGTCTGCTGCGAGGCCACGAAGCCCTCGATCGTCTCCTTGGTGGGCATCGCCTGCTTGACGAGTTCGTAGGTGGCGCGCACGTCGGTCTGCGTCGCCGGCACGGTCGTGACCGCCGACATCGTCGCGTTGATCTCCTCGAACAGCCGCATGCCGATGTCGGACGCGACCTCGGTCGAGTCGACCGCCGGCGCCGGCGGCGGCGGGGCGGCTTCGACCGGCGTATGCGTGTTGCTGCCAATGCGCTCGAAGGTCACGAAGAACAGGTCGCTCTCCGGTCCCTTCTCGAGCGCGACCACGGTGCCGACGTCCGAGAGCCGCTGGCCCGCAGCGGCGGTGTAGTTCGCGGCCGTCACGGTGGCGTTGAGCGGGATGTAGGCCTGACCGACGCGCGCTTCCGTGCCGTTCACGCCGAGGCGGATGCCGCGGATTGCCAGGTTGTCGGGCCTCGCCGCCGGATCCAGGCTGACGAACGTCGGCTTCTCGAACAGATAGCTGTAGCTGTCGTACTGGCTGGCCTCGAACATCAGGTAGCTCTGCGGCACGTCGACCAGGTGGCTGACGTTGAACAGCATGAAGTAGCGCTCGCCGACGCCGGCGGCGAAGTTCTGCTGGATCTGCGGCGCCGTCAAGGCGCGGTTGTGGATCGCCACCAGCCGCATCACGCCGGACCAGGGCCGATTGCTCGAGGTCTCGTTGCCGAGCACCAACGCGAAGCTGTCGTCCCAGTCGGACAGGGAGCCGCCGCCGGAGCGGTCGGCGTCACCGGTGAAGTTGCCGTTCACGTAGACGCGCCGGCCGTTCACCGGATCGAATGTGACGACCACGTGCTGCAACGAAGCCTGGGCGTCGCGATCGGCGGCGGCGGTCAGCAGCGCGGGACTGCCGTTTGAATCGGTCTTGCTGCTGCGGCCCAACGCCTGGTACTGGTACTCGCGCTGCGCCAGCGTCATGTTGCGCGCCATCGTGCCGCCCGAGTAGCTGACGACGAACGCGTCTTCCTGCACCACGTTGGCCGGCGCGATCCAGCCCTCGATCGTGTATTCACCGGTCGACTTGATCAGGTCGGCGAGCTTCTTGCTCGAAGCGGTCGAGCCCTGGGCCTTGCCGCCGGCGCCGAGCTTGATGCCCCAGCCGCCCATCCAGGTGACGTCCCCGGCGAAGTTCAGGTTCACCGCCGGCTCGACGCCGCTGGTGTCGAACGCGACCGTGCCCATGCCGGTCTTGAACTCCCAGAGCGCGATCACGTTGGTGTCGAAGCGGTTGCCGCCGGCGGCCACGGTGCCGTCATACAGCGTCAGCGCCTTCGACAGCACCAGGGACGGGTCGACCTGGGTCAATGGGATGCCGTTCGCGAAGGCCTGGATGGCCGCCTGCATCTGGTTCGCGCTGCCGGCGCAATCGTTGTTCCAGCAGTTGTGGAACTCCTGGCGCAGGCGCACGACGAGCCGTGAAAGTTCGAGTGAATCGAGGTTGAGCTTGGAGCGCGCCCCTGCGTAGGCGGCATCGACGTTCGCATCGCCGAAGTACGGCGACTGCGGGGCGCCGGCGTTCGACGCATGGCAGCGGGCGCAGTACTGGCGCAGCACCGGGTGGACCGTGCTGCCAAACAGCGCCGAATCCGCCGGGAAGGTCTTGCTGGTGCCGACGTCCTTGACCGGCGGCGCCTTCAGCGCGATCTGCTTGCCGCCGGTCGACACCGACCCGGCCCAGTTGCGCACCCACACGCTCATCGTATCGGAGCAGGCGGACGTGGCGGAGAGCCAGCAGTTGTGGCCACCACCGACCTTGGTCACGAGACGTGACTGCTCCGGCTGGGACAGCGCCACCAGCTGCACCGCCTCCTGGTAGGCGAGGTTGACGTCGTCGGTGCGCGCGAAGCGCGGCGCCTGGCCGCCAGCCGTGTGGCAGGCGCCGCAGCGGCTGCCCGACTTCAGGTTCTCCCAGACGTTGATTTTGAACGCCTGGACGTCGGCGGTCGCCGGCGCGGGCCCGGTGTAGTCGGCGACCGGAGGCGCCTGGGTGACCGGCTGCTCCGTGGTCGGAGTACCGCTGGAACAGGCCGCGAGCGTCGCGAGGACGGCAAGCGCGGCGAAGTGACGCAATGAGCGCGCCGTGTCAGTGATGTGCAGCTTCATGTTCTGTTGCCTCTCCTGAGCCCGCTCAATCGCCCATGCAATAGACGGCGGTCTCGGCGAACACCCTCTTCAGGCTGTAGTTGCTGGTCTTGAACGTGGCCTTGATCGACTGGATCCGCGAACGGTCCGTGGCGTTGCCCGGCGCCCGGAAGCACACCGCCTTGAAGACCTTCTCGACCTGGCACTGCGCGAAGGCGTCGCTGTTGGCCAGTTCCTGGCCCATCGACTTGGCCCCGGTTCCGGAGCCGGCCAGGCCTGCGTCCCAGCCGAGCAGCTGGTTGTTGCCCTTGCGCCAGTAGTTGTCCCAGCGATCGTCCTTGGTGACGAACCCGGGCTTGAAGTTGTCCGCGTTGTTGAAGTACTTCGGCTGCACCTGGGCCGCCGTATAGAACAGGCGCCCCTGTGTCTCGTCGTAGTGATAGTGCGCGAAGGCCTGCGCCAGCGGATCCATACCACTGTGGCAGCCGACGCAGTTGTTGAGGAAGACCCGCGCGTCGCCACCCGGCGAGCGGCTGACGTCCTGGCGGATGCGATCCGGCGGGCGCGTCGTGTCCATCGTCTGCTCGAGGTCGCGGCACATGTGGTTCATCAGCGTGAAGCGGAACATCGCGCGATTGGTGCCGGCGATGAAGAACGCCTGCGAGGCCGCGCGCGTCGTGAGCACGCCGGCAGTCGCCGCAGCCGGCAGGCCGGTGAGCGCCGACTGCTGTTGCTTGACCAGAACCGTCCTGAGGTCGACACCGCGAGACTCGAGCTGCTCGTAGTGGTCGTTGCTCGCTGGCGAGAACGCTGCCACGCCCGAGGCGCCCTGACCGGTATAGATGATGTCGCCCGACAGCACCGTGTTGAACGGCTCGTCGTCGCGCACCATGCCGATCACGGTGGCCGTGTAGTCGTTCAGCGGCACGAACACGCTCTGCTCGCGGTTGGTCCACGGCGCGGCGAAGTTCTTCAGCGTCACGTTGTAGAACGCGCTGGACTGCAGCGCGCGGTTGGCTGCGCTCAGTGGCTGGCCGGCGACGATGTCGGCCTCCATCTGCGTCAGCACCGCGGCTGAAGGCGGCACGCCGGCGATGCGGTCATGGATCCGCTTGGCCTGCTCGCGCGGGCCAGCAAGCACGTTGCCGGTCGCGGCCGTGGCCAGCGCGACGAACGCGGCCGTTGCTAGCGTGAAGACGCGGCGCCGGCCCTGGGCCGCCACCGATACACGCAGGTCGTTGAGATGTGCGCTCATGTTTCTCCCATCCGAAGCAATCGCCAAGCCGCGAAGCGAATATAGGGGCCGCAAGAACTCGCACGTTTGTCTCGACCTGCAGACGTCGCCATGTGACGACAGCTTGCTTCGTTACGTCGCGAAGCTAACCTGCCGGCCGCAAATTGCGATCCCAGTCACATCGGTCGAAGGCGTGCGGTTCAACCTCTGGCACAAGCGACGGTGCGCGAGGTTCCGGTCCCACAAACAAGCGGCCCGAGCGAAACGCGTTCGCGGGTATCGGTGCTGTGACGTCGTCGGCAGATCACCGAACTGGGTTGCGGGACGATGGCATTACGTTAATTGCGCGCCACGCTTGCGCGCGCAGCAACGTTCGAGGAGTGCTCGATGATCGAAGTCAATGATGGTTCCAGGTCTTGCGGATTCGGCGGCGCGCGGCGCAGCGCCGGCGCAGTCCGACTGGCTTTTGCCGCCGTGGCGACCACGCTGCTGCTCGCCGCCTGCTCGGGCGGCGGCAACGTCGACATCGGCGGCGGCCAGAGCGCGGCTCCGGGGCAGATCGATTTCCCGATCGCCTACGTCAAGCGCAGCATTCCCGACCCGATGGAAGACGACGCGCGCGAGCTGCGCACCTTCTTCGTCGATGCCGATGTGTGGGTCAAGGACCGCGCCGACGCCAGCGTCGCCGAGCGCAACATCACCGATCGCATCACCAGGATCGGCATGTGGGACGCGCGCGATCTCGACGTCTCTGCGGACGGCCGCAAGCTGGTGTTCGCGCTGCGCGGCCCGATGATCCCCAACGGCGACGAGGAAGACCAGCCGACCTGGAACGTCTGGGAATACACGTTCGCGACCGACACGCTGAAGCGCGTGATCACCTCGAACATCATCGCCGAGGAGGGCCACGACGTCGCGCCGCACTACCTGCCTGACGGCCGCATCGTGTTCTCCTCGACGCGCCAGCGCGCCGCCAAGGCGGTCCTGCTCGACGAGGGGAAGCCACAGTTCGATGCACAGACCGAGGACCGGCGCGAGCCTGCCTTCGTGCTGCACGTGATGAACGCGGACGGCACCGGCCTGAAGCAGGTCTCATTCGGGCAGAGCCACGACATGGACCCGACCGTGCTGATGAACGGCCGTATCCTCTGGAGCCGCTGGGACACGGCCCCGGGCCGCAGCGCGATCCACCTCTACACCGCCAACCCGGATGGTTCGGACGTGCAGCTGCACTACGGCGCGCTGTCGCACCTGACCGGCACCGCCAATGGCGAAGTGCACTTCTTCAAGCCGCGCGAAATGCCCGACGGCAAGGTGCTGGCGCTGATCCGGCCCTACACGGAAGCGGACTACGGCGGCGATCTCGTCACGATCGACGCGAAGAACTTCGTCGAGAACGGCCAGCCGGTGCTCGCCAGCGCAGGACTCCAGGGCCCGGCGCAGGTCGCCTCCACCGGCAACGAGGTGCGCACCGTTCCGGGAGTCTCCCCGGGCGGGCGCTTCTCGGCGGCCTACCCGCTGTGGGACGGATCCGGGCGCATCGCGGTCAGCTGGACGCCCTGCCGCGCCCTGCTCGGCGGCCAGGTGCGCGCCTGCACCGACGACGTGCTGCGCAACCCGGCGGTCACCTCGGCGCCGCCGCTCTACAGCATCTGGATGTACGACACGGCCAGGCGCGCCTTCCTGCCGCTGACGCCGCCCGAGGCGGACAAGATGATCACCGACATCGTCGTGGCGCAGCCGCGCACGGCGCCGGTCGTGATCCTCGACCGTACGCCCGGCGTCGACGTCAACGCCGACCTCGTCAGCGAAGGCGTCGGCGTGCTCGACATCAAGAGCGTCTACGACTTCGACGGGGTCGACACGGCAGCGCCCAGCATCGCGACGGTTGCCAACCCGGGCCAGCGCGCGCCGAGCCAGCGCCTCGCCCGCTTCGTGCGTATCGACAAGGCAGTGTCGCTGCCCGATCAAGACACGCTGGACATCGACGGCTCGGCTTTCGGCGCCAGCAACTTCATGCGCGAAATCCTCGGCTACTCGATGGTGGAGCCGGACGGCTCGGTGCGCATGAAGGTGCCGGCCAACGTCGCGTTCCAGATCTCGGTGCTCGACGGCGAAGCCAAGCGCTTCACGCCGGTGCACCGCAACTGGTTGCAGGTGCGGCCCGGCGAGGTGCTCTCCTGCAACGGCTGCCACACGCGTACCGCGCAGAATCCGCGCTCCCATGGCCGTGCCGGCCTGTTCGCGCCCGTCTACGGCGGCGCGAGCGGCGCCAGCTTCCCCGGCGCGGACCCGACCCTGGCTCCGCAGAGCGGGGAGACGATGGCGCAGACCCGGGCGCGCCTGAGCTGCCAGCTGACCGGGCCGGACAAGTGCAGGTCGATCCAGCCCTCGGTCGACGTGTTGTTCGAGGACATCTGGACCACGCCGGTGGCCTCCGCGGGCCGCGCCAAGGAGCCCTCTTTCGGCTGGCGATACGCTGACCTCACGACGCCCTCGCCGACCAGCGCCGAATGCGCCGTGCGCTGGTCGCCGCTGTGCCGCATCACGATCAACTACATCCGGCAGATCCACCCGTTGTGGTCGGCGCCGCGCACCGCGAGCGTGGCGGGCGTGCCCAACACCAGCGTGGTCTGCACCACCTGCCATAGCCCGGTGGATGCGGCCAATGCGCCGCGCGTGCCCGCCGGCCAGCTCGACCTCTCGGATGGCCCGTCCGACGACGATGCCCAACAGTTCAAGGCCTATCGCGAACTGTTGTTCACCGATAACGCCCAGGAAGTTAACATGGGGGCTCTGCGGGATATTCTGGTGACGACCGGAGTGGACCCGGTCACGGGGCTGCCGCAGCAGCAGACCGTGCCCGTCGCCCCTTCGGCCGCCGCCGGCAACGCGCGTGGGTCGACTCGCTTCTTCGCTCGCTTCGGAGCGGGTGGCACCCACCCGGGTTACCTGAGTCCGGCGGAACTGCGCTTGCTTGCAGAATGGCTGGACATTGGAGCCCAGTATTTCAACAACCCCTTCGATGCCGCCGTCCCCCTCAACTGACCGCACCATGCGTGCCATCGTCGAGGGTCTCGGGCGGGCGGCCGGCGCGCTGGCGGCGATGTGCTGCATCGCAGGCCCGCTTGTGGCCGCCGCTTCCGAGTCCCCGGCCGAATCCCCGGCTGCGGTCTCGGAGGCGGAACTGACTCGGCTGCAGCTGTTCGTCGCGGCGCCCTACCTCGACCTGCACACCGGTCCGGGTCGCGGCTATCCAGTCACGCAGGTGGTGGCACGGGGCGAGAGCCTGGACGTCATCTTCCGACGTACCGACTATTTGAAGGTACGCACCGCGCGCGGCGTCGAAGGCTGGGCCGCGGCCCGCGACCTGCGGGATTCGCTGCTAGCCGACGGCTCGAAGTTCACGCTCGATCTCGGCGATCGCAGCGGCTACCAGACCCACGGCTGGGAGCTCGGCGCGTTTGCCGGCGACTTCGACGGCGCCAACCTGGTCTCGTTCTACGGCGCACGCTCCGTCAACGACAACCTGAAGATCGAGCTCTCCGCCTCGCAGTATCTCGGCGAGCAGCGCAGCGGCTACATGCTTGAGGCCGGCATCACCCATGTGCTGGCACCCGAATGGCGGCTGTCGCCGTTCGTCACTTTCGGCGGCGGGCTGTTCCGCGTCGACAGGGACGCACAGCGACCGAACCTGGTCGATCGCGCGGACCAGTCGGCCTATGCGGGCATCGGCGCCCGCTTCTATCTCACGCGCCGGTTTTTCCTGCGCGGCGAGTTTAAGGAGCGGATCGTGTTCACGAGCCGCAACGACAACGAGGAGTTGAAGGAATGGAAAGTCGGTCTCGCGTTCTTCTTCTGACGCGGCCGCTGGCGGTCGCTGCCGTCGCGCTCGTCGGCCTCAGCGGCTGTGCGACGCTGAAGTGGCCCTGGTGGGGCCGCGGCGAAGCCGCGACCTCGGAAACCGCGCCCACCGCGGTGCAGAGCGCCGAGCAGGCCGAAGCCAGCGCGGCGACGCAGGCGCCGCCGCGGGTGATCGAGCCCGAGGTCGAACGGCGCACGATCAAGCGCACCAGGATCGACACCGAGAACTTCGAGCTCGGCCCCTGGTACGGCGTGCTCAGCGTCGAGGACTTCGGCACCAACCCGGCCTATGGCATCAAGGCGGCCTATCACATCACCGAGGACTTCTTCTTCGAGGGAAACATCGGCCGCACCACGCTCGGCAAGACCAGCTTCGAACTGCTGAACCCGGGCTCCGACCCGCTGAACCTGGGCGATGAGAGGCGGCTCACATACTACTCGCTGTCCTTTGGGTACAACTTTCTGCCGGGCGAGGTCTTCATCGGTCGTAACCTCGCCATGAACAGTGCCTTCTACTTGCTTGGCGGCATCGGCAGCGTGAAGTTCGCCAACGACAACAAGTTCTCGGTGAACTTCGGCGCGGGCTATCGCGTGTTGCCCACCGACTGGTTGACCCTGCACATCGACGTGCAGGATCGGTTGTTCGAGTCGGACATCTTCGGCACGAACAAGCTGACCAACAACCTGGAGGCGCGGATCGGCGTGACCGCCTTTTTCTGACGCTCGAGCGTCGGATCCATCCGGAGCACAAGTTGTGAACATCACCTTCAATCGCCGCGTACTGCCGTCACTGGCCCTCAGTCTGCTGGCCGTCATCGCGCTCGCGTCGCCGCGCACCGCGCTCGCCGATGCGGCGTCCGCCTCGATCAGCGGCGCAGCCGGCGCGAACGGCCCCGCTCCGGACTTCACGCTGCCTGCGCGCGGCGGAACCAGCCTGTCCCTGTCGCAGTACAAAGGCCAGGTCGTGATGATCAATTTCTGGGCGACCTGGTGCGGCCCCTGCCGCCAGGAGATGCCGCTGCTCGATGCCATGTACAAGAAGTACAAGGGCATGGGTTTCACCCTGATCGGCGTCAACGTCGAGCCGGACTCCAAGGGCGCGGAGAAATTCCTGCAGGGCCTGCCGGTGTCCTTCCCGGTGGCGTTCGACGCCGAGAGCCGTGTCTCGAAGCTCTACAACGTGCAGGGCATGCCGAGCACCGTGATCGTCGACCGCAAGGGCAACGCACGGGTGCTGCACAAGGGCTATCGCCCCGGCGACGAAAACATCTATCTCGACCAGATCCGCAAGCTGATCCGCGAATGACGCAAGATTGCCCAGCCCGGATCTGCCACCAGGCCTGCCGCAGGAGTCCCGCCCCGATGCGCCGTACCATCGCACTCGCCTTCGCTGCCTCGACGCTGTTGCTCTCGGGCTGCAAGCCGCTGGAACCCTGGGTGAAGCCCTACGAACGCGAGCGGCTCGCCGATCCGATCATGGCCCTCGAGCGCGACCCGGTGTCGGGCTCCTATCTCGACCACGTGTTCGAGCTGCGCGAAGGCGCACGCGGCGCGATGGGCAGCGCCGGTGGCGGTTGCGGATGCAACTGACGGCGCAATCCCGGACCACGGGCCACCTGCGTCGGGGCGCAGTCGGTGCGCTGTTGGCGCTCGCCTGCGCGTTCGCCGGCCCGTGGGTCGCGGCGCCCGCCGCCGCGGGCGTGTTGCCCGAGGATCGCGCCGACCTGCTCTACCACCGCTACGAGGGCGACCGCGTGGTCGTCGACGGGCCCTCGTTGCTGGTGCGCAAGAAGTTCGCCGACAAGGTCTCCGTGGTCGCGAACTACTACCTCGACATGGTCTCGTCGGCCTCGATCGACGTGCTCTCGACGGCGAGTCCCTACACCGACGAACGCCGGCAGATGAGCCTCGGACTCGACTACCTGCGGGGCAAGACGACCTACAGCATCGGCCACATCGACGGCAACGAGTCCGACTACCTCGCCAAGACCACCTATCTCGGCATCAGCCAGGACATGTTCGGCGACCTGACGACGATCTCGCTGGGCTATCGTCGCGGCATGAACGACGTGTTCCGCAACATCAAGGACCCGCCCACCGGCGCCAAGCAGCGCGACCCGACGTTCGCGCAGGAGATGGACACGCGCGCCTGGAGCGCCAGCCTCACGCAGGTGCTGACGCGCGACCTGATCGGCGTCCTCTCCTATGAACTCGTCACCGACGAGGGCTACCTCAACAACCCCTATCGCCAGTTCCGTTATGCGGATCCGACGGCGCCGCGCGGCTTCTCCTACGCGCCGGAACTCTACCCCCGCACCAAAACCAGCAACTCGGCCGCGGCGCGCCTGAAGTATTCGCTGCCGTGGTGGCGGGCGTCGGTCGACGGCACCTACCGGTACTACACCGACACCTGGGGCGTCGCCGCGCAGACCGTCCAGCTCGGCTACACGCAGCCGGCTTTCGGCAACTGGATCTTCGACGCCCGCTACCGCTACTACACCCAGGATGCGGCGGACTTCTACCGCGATCTGTTCCCGCGGCGCAATACGCTGAATTTCCAGGGCCGCGACAAGGAACTCGCCACCTACGTCGGCCACACGATCGGGGTCGGCGCGACCTGGCAATTCCGGGTCGGACGCCTGCCGTGGCTAGAGAGGGGCACGGTGAACCTGCGCTACGACTACATGATGGTGAGCTACGACGACTTCCGCGACGTCCTTGCCGGTGGCCGCGCCGGCACCGAACCCATGTTCGAGCTCGACGCCAGCGTCATCCAGTTCTTCGTATCGGCCTGGTTCTAGACGCGCTCCTGATCCCCGCGGCGAACCTTCACGGCTCGCCGCCGTCCAACCCGTGACTCGCATGCGCTAAGCTTCGGGTCCAGTTTCGGGTCACTCTTGGGGATCTAATGATGCAGTTTCGCCTCGCACGCCTCGCCTTTTCGCCCTGGTCCTTGCTCGCGCTCGCCGTCGCCGTGCTCGCACTGCCCGCCCCGGCCGCGGCACAGGGACGCCCGGAGGCCCGGGTCATCATCGCGACGCAGGTCATGGAAGAGCTGCGCGGGCAGCGCGATCAGTACATCCCCGACCTGCTGCTCGATCGCGCGTTCGGGATCGCAATCCTGCCGGAAGTGAAGAAGGGTGCCTTCGGCCTCGGTTTCCGCGGCGGCAAGGGCGTGCTGCTGGTACGCGACAAGGCTGGTCGTTTCAGCAACCCGGTGTTCATCTCCCTCGCCGGAGGCAGCTTCGGCTGGCAGATCGGCGTGCAGTCGACCGACCTGGTGCTGGTGTTCACGACCCGCTCGGGCGTCGAAGGCATCACCGACGGCAAGCTGACGCTCGGCGCCGATGCCTCGGTCGCCGCCGGCCCGGTCGGCCGCACGGCCTCGGCCGCCACGGACGCCACGTTCACGGGCGCCGAGATCTATTCGTATTCGCGCAGCAGCGGCATCTTCGCGGGCGTCTCGCTCGATGGCACGGCGATCTTGATCGATAAGAAGGCGAACGCCGACTTCTACGGCGAGCGCCGCGTCGGCGCCAGCGACATCATCAGCGGCTCGGTCACCAAGGATTCGGAGTCGGTCCGGCGACTGATGGCCGCCGTCGGGTCCGGAAATGCGTCTCGTGCTGCTGCCGGGGCGGCGACTCCGGCCACCAGCGTGCCGGCGGCCTCGAAACCCCTTCCCGCTGCGGGCCCAGCAGGCGCCACGGAAGCCAAGCCCTTCCCGATGGAAGACGCCGCGCCCGGCCAGGAGCCCCCGAAGTAAGCGGCCGGCTGTTTCAGGCGGCCGCGGTGCCGGTGCCGGCGGGGCAGCTGACGCCGGTGCCCGCGAGGCTGCAGTAGCCGCCGGGATTCTTCGCCAGGTACTGCTGGTGATAGTCCTCCGCATAGAAGAGCGGCGGCGCCATCCGGATCTCGGTCGTGATCGTGCCCAGCCCCGCCGTGGTCAGCCGGGCCTGGTAGGCCCGCTTGCTGGCGTTGGCGGTCGCCAGCTGTTCGACGCTGCTCGCATAGATCGCCGATCGATACTGCGTACCGGTGTCGTTGCCCTGGCGCATGCCCTGGGTCGGGTCGTGCGCTTCCCAGAACGCGCGCAGCAGTGCCTCGTGGCCGATGTGTGCCGGGTCGTAGACCACCAGCACCACTTCGGTGTGCCCGGTGCGGCCCGTACAGGTTTCCTCGTAGGTCGGGTTCGGCGTGTAGCCGCCGGCGTAACCGACGGCCGTCGAGACCACACCCGGCAGTTTCCAGAACATTCTTTCCGCTCCCCAGAAGCAGCCGAGCCCGAACACGGCCTGTTCGAGCCCGGGCGCGAACGGAGGCTGGATTCGCTGGCCGTTGACGAAGTGGGTTTCGGGCACTCGCAGCGGCGTGCTGCGGCCCGGGAGTGCGTCGGTTTCACGCACCATCTCGATCTTGCGGCTGAACAGGCCCATCTGGAACCTCCTTGGCGGGGATGAAGCAAAGGATCCACATCCGGGATCCGGGAAAACGTGGCGCGCGCGGCAACTCGTGGCGCAGGCGGGAACGTACGAGTCTGGGGATCGCCACCGATGAGTTCAAGCCACGAAGCGACCGCGACGGCTACAATCCGCCGGCTTCCATGACGACCTCCGCCAGCACCCCCCGCCTCCGCCTGACGCTGTTCTGGTACCTCGGCCTGATCGGCGTGGCGGCGCTCACGCGCCCGTCCCCGTTGCCGCCGCCGGCCGTCGCCGCTGTCGACGCGGTGGCGCTGCTGCTGGTCGGCCTGGCCGTGCTGGGCCGGCTCTGGTGCTCGGTCTACATCGCCGGTCGCAAGGACGAGCAGCTCGTGGTCGAGGGCCCGTATTCGACCTGCCGGCACCCGCTCTACGCGCTCTCGATGGCCGGTGGCGCGGGCCTCGGGCTCGCGACGCATTCGGCCGTGCTGGCCGCAGCGACGCTGGTCCTGCTCGCATGGCTCTTCTCACGCGCCGCGGTCGCCGAGGAGGCGCTCCTGCGTGCCCGGCACGAGGGCTACGCGGCCTACGCGACCGCGACGCGGCGTTTCTGGCCGCGTTTCGACCGCTACCAGCTGCCTGCGCGGATGCAGATCCAGCCGCCGGTGCTGTGGAAGGCGTTCGTCGATGCCGGCGCGTTCCTGCTGCTGTACGTGCTGCTCACGCTCGGCCGCGAGTTGCAGGCACAGCAATGGCTGCCGACGCTGCTGCACCTGCCCTGAGCCGCCGATGTCGCGACTGCTCAAGCGCGACCTGTTCGGCACGGTGACCCACGACGTCGGGCCGCCGGGCGTCGCCACGGTGATCCGCGACACCACCACCGCACGTTGGTGGCTCGTCTGGCTGGCACGCCACCTGGCGCGCCGCGAAGCCGCCGCGCTGCGGCGCCTCGCGGGCCTGGCGCGCGTGCCGCAGGTGGTGTCGAGCCGCGGCGGCGTCGTGGTGCGCGAATGGATCGAGGGTGTGCCGATGCAGCAGGCGCGCCCGCGCGACCCGCGATACTTCCGCGAAGCGCTGCGGCTGGTACGCCAGCTGCACGCGCGGGACCTCGTCCACAACGACCTCGCCAAGGAGCCGAACTGGCTGGTCACGCCCGAGGGATTGCCGGCGCTGGTCGATTTCCAGCTGGCGATGCATGCGCCGCGGCGCGGCCGTCTGTTCCGCGCGCTCGCGCACGACGACGTGCGCCACCTTCTGAAGCACAAGCGCAGCTACCTGCCCGAGCGGCTGACCGCGCGGCAGCGGCGCGTGCTCGCGACGCCATCGTTGGTGACGCGCGTCTGGCGCGCCACCGGCAAGCGCCTCTACGTCTTCGTCACGCGGCGACTGCTGCGCTGGTCCGACCGCGAAGGCGCCGGCGATCGGCATCTGTGAGCTCGGCCGCGCCGCGACACTTGTCGCGATGCCGCGCGCTCCGTACCCTCTGCGGCATGACCCAATGCCACGAACACAACCTGCGCGAGCTCGACTCCGGACTGCCCCGCCCCTTCGGCGTGCGCGTCGCATTGCGCCCGGATGACCCGTTTCGCAAGCTGCTCGGCAACGACTGGAGCCGCACGCACTGGTTCGAGACGCTCGAGGAGCGCGACGCGGCGCTGTTCGAGATGAGTCGCAAGCACGAATACTCGCGGCCGGGCGACCGTCCGGCGATGGTGTTCGAGAAGGTCGAGAAGCTGGCCGAGCGCCGCAGGCGCTGATCTTCAGAAGGTCCGGCCCAGGAACAGGTAGAACGCGTTGTCGCCCTGTTCACCGATGCCTGCCCCGAGGTAGACCGGCCCGATCAGGGTGTCGAGACCGAGGAACACGCTGCCGTTCTGCCGGGCGCCCGAGAAGCCCGCGTCGCTGCGTGACTCCCAGACGTTGCCGACCTCGTACGACATCCCGAGGTACGCGGGCACGTTCAGGAAGCCTTCACCACCGCTGCCGATCTTGCGGTAGTAGAGGACACGGGCGATCGCAAACTCGTTGCCGGAAATCGAATCCGGCGCTATCCCCGACAGGTTCAGGAATCCGCCGAGCGAGAAGCGCGAACGCACGTCGGTCGCATTCGACTCGAGGTTGGCACCGGCGGAAGCCCAGAACACGGCGGTGTTGCGCCCGCTCGAGCGCGCCAGCAGCCAGTTGGAGGTGACCAGGTCGGCCGAACGACCGGAGCCGAGACCGGTACGTTCGCCGCGCCATTCCATGACGAACGACTGTCCGGCGCGCGGAAAATTGACGTTGTCGAGCCGGTCGTACGAGAAGCGCGCGAAATAGCTGCGCACGTCGAAATCTTCGGCCGGCAGCGCCGGGTCGCCGATCCGCACGCGCGACTGTCCGGTCTGGCGACGCACGCCGACCCGCACCTCACCCCAGTTGCTGAGCTCGCGGCCGAGATCGAGTCCCGACTCGAACGAACGCAGGCGGAACTCGGCGAGCCGCCGGTTCGCATCCAGCAGCGGCACGTTGCGTGCCTCGAAGCGCGCCAGCGGCATCACGAACCAGCGGCGGGTGTAGTCGAGCGGCAGGAACACCTCCGTCGCGAGGCGCGGGGACTCGCCGATCTGCAGGTCGAACACCCACTCGCCGCCGCGCGCGGTGATCTCGGACAGCACGAACCGCGCGGCGGCGTTGTAGTCGGAGTTGCCTTCGAAATCGTCCTGCAGGTTGAGGCCGAAGCGCACGTAGTTCGGGCCCCAGGAATTGCGCCTGGCGGCAAGCCGCAGGCCGTAGCGATCGCCGCGCTGCTCGAAGCCGTAGTCGAGCGTCTCGAGGTTGCCCTGGCCGTAGAGCGCCGTCACGCGCGACTCGATCGCCGCCGCGTCGGGGGCCTTGCCTGTCAGCGGCCCGAACAGTGCGTTCAGCGGGCGTCCATAGCGCTGCGCGCCCTCGGCGACGGTCACGTAGTCGATGCGCGGCACGCCGCGGCGCGCCGCATCGCGCGCCGCGAGATAGCCACGGTACTGCGCCGCGGGCACGGCCAGCGCGGCGAGGCGCTCGCGGCTGTCGCGCGCCGCCACCTCGCCGAGCTGGATCGCGCGCGCGATGCCGCCGAAATCGAACGACGAGGCATCGCCGAGCTGCGGATCGAGCAGCACGTCGTCGGGCGCGAGCGTGCGGCGCTGCGCGCTGCTGCCGCGCCGGATCAGGATCGCCAGCATCTGGTTGGAAATCGTGCCGACGGACTGCAGCCGCTCACGCGTCTGCAGCGGGAAACCGACGTCGACGACGATCAGCCGGTCGACGCCCATGGCCCGCGCGATGTCGATGGGCAGGTTCTCGGAGAGCCCGCCGTCGACCAGCATCCGGCCATCCTTCTCGACCGGGATGAAGACGCCGGGCGCCGAAATGCTCGCACGCATCGCGGTCACCAGGTCGCCGTCCGCGAGCACCACCGCCTCGCCGGTCTCGAGGTCGGTGGCCACGGCGCGAAACGGCGTCGGCAGGTCGTCGAACCGGTTGGAGGCGGCCACCGGCAGCGTCAGGCGACGCAGTGTCTGGTTGAGCTTCTGGCCCGAGATCAGGCCCTTGGGCAGGCGGAAGTCGCCGCTCTTCAGGCCGAGCGGGAAGCGGACCAGGAAGTTCTGGTCCTCTGTCTTGCGGCGGAAGGTCAGGTCGGAACGCGCGGGACGGTCGCGGAACGCGTCCTGCAGGTTGCCCGACTGCAGCGCCGCCTCGATCTCGCCCGCCGAGAGCCCGCTCGCATACAGCCCGCCGACGACCGCGCCCATGCTGGTGCCGGCGATCGCATCGACCGGCACGCCCAGCTCTTCCAGCACCTTGAGGACGCCGACGTGCGCGGCGCCCCGGGCGCCACCCCCGGACAACACCAGCCCGATGCGCGGTCGCGCGGTCGGCACAGCCTCGCCGGCAACTGGCGCGACCACGGATGCCGCGACCGCAGTCACGGCCGCCTGCGCCGCCTCGGCCGCCGTGGCGCTCGCTGCGGCGCTCGCTGCGGCGCCGGCCCCGAGCAGCGTAGCCACGATGCAGGGCAGCGAAGTCAGCAGCTGGAAAGCCGGTCGCACACTCCAAGAATACCAGCCCAGCTCCGCGCGGCCGCGCGATCCGGCTGCGGAGGCACCCGATCGGCCGCCAACCATGCCGGCCGATGCAGGATAATCTCAGCATGCGAATTTCCGGACGCGTAGTGCTCCTGCTCGCCGCCACCCTCGTCTCGCCCATCGACCTGCCGGCCGCCGAGCCGGAGGAAGTCGTCGTGACCAGCTCGAGGCGGGTGGAGGCGCGGCTGGCCGTGCCCGCGAGCATCTCGGCCCTCGACGCTGCGCAGCTGCGCCTGATTGGCGCCTCCCACGCCTCCGAGGCACTGAACCGGATTGCCGGCGTGATGATCCAGCGCGGCAGCGGCCAGGAGAGCCTGACGGCGATCCGGTCCCCGGTGCTGTCGGGGCCGGGCGCCTGCGGCAGCTTCCTGCTGCTGGAGGACGGCATGCCGCTGCGTCCGGTCGGCTTCTGCAACGTCAACGAGCTGTTCGAACTGAACACCGGCCAGGCGCAGGCAATGGAAGTGATCCGCGGGCCGGGCACCGCGCTGTACGGTGCGAACGCGGTGCACGCGATCATCAACGTGATCAGCCCGACCATCGCCTCGCTCGACCCGGCGAGCCTTTCGGTCGAAGGCGGTGCATACGGCTTCGGGCGTGTCCAGGCGAGCGTCGCGAGCGGTGATGCCGCGCGCGGCAGCGGCGCCTGGGGCAGCTTCACGCACGACGGCGGCTTCCGCGCCGATTCACCCGTCGACGACGCCAAGCTGAATCTGCTGCACCAGCGCGAGTGGCGCGGCGGCGATCTGCGCCTGCGCTTCGCCGGCACCGTGCTGAACCAGGAAACCGCGGGCTTCGTCCGCGGCCTCGATGCCTATCGGGATCCGGGCCTCGCGCGCAGCAATCCCAATCCGGAGGCGTTCCGTGACGCCTGGAGCACGCGCGCCTCGGCCAGCTGGAGCCGCAACGACGACTGCGAGCGCTGCACGACCGACCTGCGCATGGCGCTGCGCAGTTCACAGATGCAGTTCCTGCAGCACTTCCTGCTCGGCAAGCCGCTCGAGCGCAATGGCCAGGACAGCGTCGGTTTCAGTGCGCTGCTGGCGCGGCCATGGGGCGCGGCGGGCTCCGGCACCTGGCGCGCTGGCCTCGACCTCGAGGCCTCCGAAAGCTGGCTGCTCGAGATCCAGTCGGGACCGACGCTCGAGGGCAGCGCAGCGGCGCGCGCCATCCGCCCGGCCGGCCGCCACTACGACTACGAGGTCCGGGGGGCTACGATCGCGGCGTTCGCCGCGCTCGACTGGCCGCTGGCCCGGCTGCTGCAGGCGACCGCCTCGCTGCGCGCGGACCTGACGCATTACGACTATGACAACCGCATGCGCGACGGCAACACCGCGGAGAACGGCACGCCCTGCGCGTTCGGCGGTTGCCTGTTCAGCCGGCCCGCGGACCGGAGTGACCGCTTCGCCAACTTGACTCCGCGGCTCGCGCTCTCATACCGCGCGGGCGCCGACGATCGGCTCTACGTCGCGGCCGCGAGCGGCTTCCGGCCACCGGAAGCGACCGAGCTCTACCGGCTGCAGCGGCAGCAGCGCGCAGCGGGGCTCGACTCGGAGCGGCTCGCCAGCATCGAGGCCGGCTGGCGCCATGAGTCGGCCCGCCAGTCGTGGTCGCTCGCTGCGTACGCGATGACCAAGTCCAGCGTGATCCTGCGCGACGCGGATGCTTTCGCGGTCAGCGACGGCCGTACCACGCATCGCGGACTGGAGTATGAGGTACGCCGCCGTCTCTCGGCCGACTGGCAACTGTCGGCTTCGGGCAGCCTCGCGCGGCATCGCTATGCGTTCTCGCGCAGCATCGAAGGCGGCGAGACGATCGTCGCGGGACGCGACGTCGACACCGCGCCGCGCCAGCTGCACCAGGCCACGCTGTCGTGGCGCGCCGGCCGCGACTGGCAGAGTGAACTCGAACTGCAGCACGTTGGCGCCTATTTCGCCGACGCGTCCAACCTCAACCGCTACCCCGGACACACGCTCGCCAACCTGCGCATAGCCTGGCAGGCGCGGCGCTGGCTGCGCACGACGCTGCGCATCACCAACCTCGCC
>Ga0163144_10007555_pt1 | contig 23805 bp, 17 predicted proteins | sample OliLak19BULKMAT1_FD_123175 | JGI IMG/M metagenome (GOLD analysis project Ga0163144, IMG submission 123175) | Freshwater microbial mat bacterial communities from Lake Vanda, McMurdo Dry Valleys, Antarctica - Oligotrophic Lake LV.19.BULKMAT1 | ecosystem: Environmental > Aquatic > Freshwater >...
AGCGCATACAACCTGCCGCTGCCTCTCTGACCGGCGCACACGCGAGCTGGCGCTCCCCGGAGCCATCCCCGACCCGCCCGCCGGCTGCATCATCACTCACTCTCAGGAGCTTCAAGTTCGAGGTCGCGTCTGCGTGCCCGATGTCCTCGTTGTGATGCCTCGCCGGTGGGTGGGTCAGGGTGTGCTCCGGGGAGCCCCAGCTCGCGTGTGCCCAGGCCAGAGACGCAGCGGCGGGTTGTATGCGCTGGGTGGCGGAAACCCGGCGACCGTAGGAGCACACCCTGACCCACCCACCGGCGACACCGCCCAACCCCAACAGCCCCCCGCGTTGACTTCTCCTCGACGGCTCGGCCCTGGCCCTCGAGTCCCGTGGCGAGTACGAGCTGAAAGGCCTGAGCGGCTCACGCACGATTTTCGCGCTGCAGCGCTAGCCAATCGGCAGCGCACCCCGACCCCGATCGTCGCGGAACCCTGGTTGTCGCGGATAGTCGGGCGAGTTATCACCCGCTCATGCGCCGGATCTCGTTGTTAGTGGCTCTCGTCGTCCTCGGGTTCGTTGGAAACGCTCTGCCTGCCGCCGCCCAAGAGTGCGGCGACGCCGACGGCAGCGGCTCGGTCGGGGTCTCCGACGGCGTGCAGACGTTGCGCGCGGCGGCCGGCCTCGAGAGCCTCTGCACGGCCGCGGTCTGCGACATCGACGGCAGCGGCGCGATCACCGTGACGGACGGCGTGAGCGTGCTCCGCAAAGCCGCCGGGCTCGTCGTCGACGAGCGCTGCGACGGCCTCGCCGGCCAGCCGGCGACCGTCCTGAAAGAGCTCCAACCGCTCTTGAAGTTCGGGGTCGGGTTCGCCACAGGGACGCCCGTCACGTCGTGCGCCAACGGCGCCGACGGCGAGATCGAGGTCACGACCGACGCCGACGGCACCGACACGAGCTTCTTCGCGTGTCAGGTCGACCAGGTCGAGCTGTTCGGCAACATCATCGTCGGCCCCTCGCTGCTGACGTTCTCGGTATTCGAGGCGGACACCGTCGGCGACGAGGATTTCATCTCCGACTTCGACGGCGAGCTGACGCTCGGCAGCGCCGGCGGCGGGGCGCGCTCGCTCACGGGCCCAGTCGACGTCACCACCGAATCGGCCGGCGTGGTGACGCTCACGTTCAACAACGTCATCGTCTCGACCGGCGTCCTGACCGGCGGCAGCATCACCGTCGATCTCCTCGACAGCGACATCGCCGACAGCTTCACGAGCATGGTGCTGACCTTCGACGGCTCCGGCTCCGCCGCGGTGACGGCGACGCAAGCCGGCGGCGGCACGGCGAACTTCCGGCTCGACATCGCGACCGGCGCGACCTCGTAGAGCGCGCCAGCACGGTCAGCCTTCCGCGCGGCGCGTGGTCAGTCGAGCGGCGTCTGGGCGCCGAGCCGCACCCGCTCCGCGACGCCGCTGCCGACGAGCGCGACCTCGTCGTTCGCGATCATCGCGATCGCGCGGCCGCCGATCTCGTCGCCTTCGACGAGCGCGATCGAGCGATCGCCGACGCGGAACGTCGCGCGCCGGATGCCGTCGAGCGCCACGATGCTCTCGAGGCGCGCGAACGACGGCGGCACGAGCGCATGCGCCGACGACGGCGCGCCGCGCGCCGCCGCCTCTGCGGGCTGACCGGCCGCGAGCGGCGGACCCGGCACGCGCGGAGCCGCCAGCGCGGCGAGCGCGAGCTCGTCGACCTCGACCGGCGGTGCGGGCTCGGGAGCCGTCGCGACGGCCGGCGCTGCCGGTGCCGTCACCCGTTCGACCGCACGGCTGACGGTCGCGTCGTGCGGCGCGGGTGCGCTGGTGCCCGAGCGCAGCATGACCCCGGCGCCGGCACCGATCACGAGCGCCACGAGCGACGCCGCGACGTAGCCGATGCGCCGCACGCGCTCCGAGCCGGCGCCGATGCTGACGTGCAGTCGGGCTTCGACCTGCCACTCGGGACGCTCCCCGACGGTTGCCGGGCGCGGCTCGAAAGCCGGGCGCGGCCCGTGGGCTGCGATCTCCGTCCAGCGCCGGCTCCCGAACGACTCTCCGCGGCCGGCGTCGAGCGTGCTCAGCGGAACGACCTCGACGGGCGGTGCCGGCAGGCGCGAGCCGAGACGCAGGACCGGCAACGTCTCCGGTTTCGCCGGCGCACTAGCGGCGCCCTCGCCTTTGGGCTGGTAGCGCACGCCGCGCTCTTCCGCGAAGGCGAGAATGGTCTTGAAGGCCACGCGGCTCGGCTGCTTCGAGCCGCGCTCCCAGCTGGAGATCGTCGACGCCGACCACCCCGCGGCACGGGCAAACTCGGCCTGCGTCATGTCGAGCGCCTGACGCAGGGAACGGATCACTTTACCTGGCGGCGTCTCCATGCCGCGCTGACCAGCAACGCGCGTGCCTTTCGAAATGTCCAGCGCAAGCGCGCGTCAGGCCGGCGGGAGCGCTATTTCGTCGACGCGACGGCCACGAATGTGACGCTGCGTCGGCATGCGAAGTGCCGTGCGCACGGGCGCACGGCAGTCGTCCGAGTCTAGAAGATCGCGTTCCAGCCCATCGGCCGCCAGATCAGATCGGTGGTGACGCGCCAGCCGAGAATGTCGTGGCGGTCGGTGACCGGGAATTCGGCGACGGCGCCGACGTCCACGGTGTCGATCACCCGATAGCGCGCGCCGAACGCGAGCGTCGCGACCGATTCGCCGCCCGAATCCGTCGAGCCGAGGTTCACGAGGTCCCAGCCTTCTTGGTCGATCGGCAGACGGCCGCCGCCGCGCAGACCGTAGCGCCAGTTGAACTCCACGAGCGGGTAGAGGCTATCGAACACGCGGTAGTCGAAGTGCAGCGCGACGTCGTAGGACGACGAATCGTCGATGGCGAGCGCGAGCGTCGGGCCGGTGTAGCCCTGCACGTGAAAATTCCCGAAGCCCTTCGCGACGGACAGAAAGGGGTTCAGCGTCCCCTTGCCCTTGCCCTGCAGGACGTCCTGATTGCCCCACGGCGTCTCGTAGCGGAGGCCGCCGCTGAAGATGAACGCGGCATCCTCGTCCTTGTAGAAGACACCTTTCAGCCCGAAGGCGATGTTGGCGAAGCCCTCGTCGTCGGGCACGACGTCGTCCGGCCGCAGGAAGATGTAGCCGTCCTTGGTCGCGATGAAGCCGATGCGATCGGTGATCGCGACGCGCGCTTGTACCGCCACGACGGAATAGTTCCCGCCGTTGGTCACGAAGTCGTCGGAGATCTTCGTGTACATGAACATCGGGCGAAGCTCGGTATCGATGCGCGGGTCTTCGTTGACGGTCGGCATCGAGACCGGAGAGATCATGTCGTCGAGCGACGAATGATCCCGCGCCTCTGCTGGAGCGACGGCCCCCCGTGCGCCGAACACGACCAATGCCGACAAGGCGGATGCAACCACGTACCTCAGCGATCTTCCGGACATGACTTCCTTCCCCTCACGCCAGTGCGTGAGCATGCAGCGCGTCTCGAGTGACGAGAGGGGAATTCGCAACGATTGTGCCGCACCGCGAAACGGAAAATTCCTCGATAAAAAGCGGGAGTCGGCTCGGCGGCGCGCGCTTTTTTCCGAAGGTCGAGAATGGCCGCGCGCATCGATTCCGAGGCGTGGGAGTCGCCGCGCCCGAGGGCGCCGGATCTCCGGGGCGGCCGCGCGCCGCCCGCTTACCAATCCGTCGGCTTGTAGTTCCTGATGAACTGCCCCCACACGTGCTCGCCGGTGTTGATGCCGGCGATGATGGGGTCGACGATGCGGGCCGCGCCGTCGACGATGTCGAGCGGCGGGTGGAAACGGTGCTCGGCGGTCTTGCGGGCGGCGACCTCGGCGGGATCCTCGTCGGTCACCCAACCGGTGTCGACGCTGTTCATGTGGATGCCATCGTTGAAGTAGTCGGTCGCCGACGTGCGCGTCATCATGTTGAGCGCGGCCTTCGCCATGTTGGTGTGCGGATGACGGGTCGTCTTGAAGCGCCGGTAGAACTGTCCTTCGACCGCCGACACGTTGACGATGTGCTTGTCGCGCTCGGGCGTCCGCAGCATGAGCGGCTTCAAGCGCGCGTTCAGGATGAACGGCGCGATCGCGTTCACGAGCTGCACTTCGAGCAGCTCGACCGCCGGCACGTCGGCCATCAGCATGCGCCACGAGTTGCGGTCGCGGAGATCGACTTGCTGCAGATCCTGATCGAGACAGCCTTCGGGGAAGAGCGCCTGCTGGGCGGCAAGCTCTTCCGGGAGCAAGCGCACCTGCGAGAGCGCGGCGGCGTGCGTCAGGCCGACGTCGTCGGGCAGCTCGCTCGCCGACGCGACCGCCGGCAATCCCGCTATGGCACCGGCCGGCGCGCCGGCCTGGCCCTCCGGCAGCATGTGATAGCCGCGCACGCCTTCGTACGCGCCGAGCAGCGCGCGCTCGGTCTCGGGAAGCGTCCGCAGCGCCGCGACCTCGCTCTCCATCATGTGGCGATAGAAGTCGGGCGGACGGCGGACGGTCTGACACGCGTTGTTGACGATGAAGTCCAGCCGGTCGCGAGTCGCGAGCAGATGGCGGCAGAACGCTTCGACGCTCGGGGTGTGCCGGAGATCGAGGCCGAAGATCTCGAGCCGATGGCCCCAGTCGGCGAAGTCGGGCTCCTTCGCGTAACGCGCCGCCGAGTCGCGCGGGAAGCGGGTCGTCACGATCAAGTGCGCGCCGCAGCGCAGCAGCTTGATGCCGGCCTGGTAGCCGATTTTGACGCGGCCGCCGGTCAGCAGCGCGACGCGGCCGCGGAGATCGGCGAGCTCGCCGCGTTTCGTGAAGTTGAGCACCGCGCACGACGGACAGAGCTGATCGTAGAAGTGGTGCAGCGTCGTGAAGTGCTCTTTGCAGACGTAGCAGTGCCGCGACTCGATGGCCTCGGCGGCGGCGGTGGGCTCGGGCTCGTCGGCGACGTCGGTCTGCGTGAAATCCGTCGGCACGAAGACGTTCGGGGTCGTGAAGACGACCTCACGGCGGAGCTTCCGGATGCCGGTTTCGGAGAGAATGCTCTCCTCCCGTGCCACGGCCGCCTGCTTACGCGCCCGTCGCGCCGCCTTCGCCACGTGCCGGCGCATGCTGGCATCCGGCCGCGACACCCGGCCCGCCGCTTCGAGCAGCCGCACGCGCTCGTCGCGCGGAATCCCGGCGAGCTGCGCCCGGTCCTGGACCAGCGATTCGAGGAGCTCGATCGCGTTACGGATCTGGTCAGCAGGCGGAGGCGGGGCGGCGGACGGGCGGGTCATCCGCGGGAGTGTAACCGAGAGCGGGGAAAACGGCGAAGGGGGCGGAGCGGGCGGCGTTTCACCCTCCCGGGAGCAAGCGCCGTCGGAACGCCCCCGGCGTCATCCCCGTCCAGCGGCTGAAGGCGTGAGTGAAATTCGAGCGTTCGGCGTAGCCGAGGCGGTCGGCGAGCTCGTCGATCGAGAGGTCGGCGCGGCGGATGAGCACCAACGCGGCCTCGGAGCGGACCTGGTCGCGGAGGCTGCTGAAGCTGATGCCGACGTCCTGCAGCCGGCGCTGCAGGGTCCGGGCGCCGATGCCGAGCTCGCGGGCGGTGCGCTCGAGGTCGAACACGCCCTCGGCGAGGTGGGTCCGAATCAGGTGGATGACCTGCGGCACGACGTCGGCTTGCGGCAATCGCCCGAGCTCCGCGCGCGCGAGCTCGGCAGCCTGGCGATTGTACTCGGCGAAGGCGCTGCCGATCGGGTGTGTCAGGACAGCCGCGTCCACCACGAAGGCATCCTCCGCCGCGGCGAACTCGACGGGACACGCGAAGATCCGGTCGTACTCCGCGGCGTACGTCGGGCGCGCATGGCGGAAAGACGCCGCGCGCACGACGATCGGCTGCCGCAACAGCCAGCGCGCGTAGCTCAGATGAAACGCGAGCACGAACTCGGGATAGCGCGGCTGCAGTGAGAGCGGCTCGCTCGGCGTCGGCTGGTACGCGATCACCGCGCGCGTGCCGTCGACGGTGATCGTCATGTGGAAGAGCGGATTGAAGAGTGCGCGGAAGTCGGCGAAGCCCGCCGCGGCTTCCGCGAGATTCCGGCTGGTGTTGATGAGTGTCGTCAGGATCGCGAGGTCGAAGAGGTTGAACATCTCGCCGAGGTGGAGCGCGAACGCGGGATCGCCCGAGGCCGTCGTGAAGCCGTCGACGAGCCGATCGAACTCGGCGACGGTGATGAAGCGGTCACCGAGGCTCGCGAGATCGACCGGCAAGCCGGCCGTCGCGAAAACGGTGCTCGCGTCGATGCCGAACGCCGCCGCGACGCGGAGGAAACTGTGCAGCACGCCGCCGGGAATGTAGGGGCCGTCCACGCGGGCGAGGGTGTACTGCATTTCATCCGGGAGCGCCCGCGATCCAACGACGGGCGCGAGCGATCCAACGACGGGCGCGAGCGCTCGAAGCGTTACCAGGATGGCGGCGCATGCGAATTGTCACGCTGGGGGCGGTGATGCGCGACGCGAAGCCCGCGACTTCGTGCGAACCGCGCCGGCTCGCATCGGGCATGGCGTTTGCTCGTTCCTCGCACTGTGGCCGCCACTCCCGTCCCGCGTCCCAGCCTTCTCGCCAGGCTGAACGCCGGCATCTTCGACCTGCCCGTCGACGATCTGGTGGACATCGCCGCGTGGCTCGACGTCTCCCGCTGCATCACGGCGGTCGCGTTGGCCCTCGTGTCGCTCGCGCTGCACCAGACCATTCTCCCCGAGCTGCCGGTGGCGGCGTTGCTCGGGCTCTCGGCGATCGAGGTTCTCATCACGATCCCGTATCGCGGCTGGCTCGCGACCCGCCGTGGGATCGGAGCGCTGATCTACACGCAGTTCATCGTCGACACCGTCCTCTTCACCATTGGTCTGGGCATCGCCCCCCAACTCTCGAACGAGTTCCATTTTCTCTATCTGCTGATCATCGTCCCGTGCGCGCTCTTCTCATTGCTTTGCGGGCTCGTCATGGCGGCACTCGCGACGGTGGGGCATCTCCTGCTCACGCCGGAGTGGTCGCTCGCGATGAGCGTCACGATCCCGATCGCGGTCTTCTTTCTCGTCGCGCAGCAGAGCCGGTTCTACGGCGATCGCCTCGTCGCGAAGAGCCGCGAAGCCGAGAACGGCGCGCGCATGGCCGAGGCGCTGCTCTCGGTCGCGCGCGCGCTCGCGACCGAGACGACGAGCGGCTCGCTCCTCCAGCGTGTGACCGAGCTCGCACGGGAGATCACCGGCGGCACGTGGGCGTGCACGATCGTCCGCGAGCCGACCGGCAAGTATCGCGTGATGGGCATCGCGTCGCGCTCGGGGAAGATGGACGAGGAGATCAAGAGCGTCGCCTTCCGCGCGCAAGGCTTCGACACCGCGCTGGCGCAGCTCCCCGTCGATCGGTGTGCCGCCATTCGGTCGCCCAACGACTCCCCGATCTCGGCCAAGCTGAGTCAGCGCTGGCTGATCGGCCCGTTCTTCGGGGCGGCGCTCCGGCGCGGCGACGACGCGCTCGGCATGCTGCTCGTCGGCCAGGACGATCCCGCGACCGCGTTCCAGCTGAGCACCGACCGCTTGCTCGTCGGCATCGCCCAGCAGACCGTGCTCGCCCTCGACAACGCGCGCCTCGTCGACGAGCTCCGCGCCGCGAGCACGCTCAAGTCCGAGTTCATCGGCACGATGTCACACGAGCTGCGCTCGCCGCTGAACGCCATCATCGGCTACACCGACCTCCTCCGCGACGAGGCGGCCGACGCGACGGACCCGGACGGGCCCATGCGCGCCGACACCCTGGGCCGCGTGCGCTTCTACGCGCTGCAGCTGCTCGAAATGATTCAAGCGACGCTCGACGTGAGCCGCCTCGAAGCCGGACGCCTGCCGCTGCACACCAGCGCAACCGACCTCGGCGCGTTCATGGCGGAGATCCGCGCCGGCATCCCCGAGTATTGGGGCAAGACGGGCGTCGCGCTCGAATGGTCGGTGCCCGCCGATCTGCCGATCGTGATGCTCGACGCGCCGAAGCTCGTGACCGTCGTCCGCAACCTCGTGCACAACGCGCTCAAGTTCACGGAGGCCGGCCGCGTCATGGTGCACGCGCGGGTCGAACGCGCGCACCCATCGAACGCGACCGCCGGCAGCGATCAGCTGATCATCACCGTCACCGACACCGGCGTCGGTATCCCGCAGGAGCAGATCGGCCTCGTGTTCGACATGTTCCGCCAGGTCGACGGCTCGGACACGCGTCGCCACGGCGGCGTCGGGCTCGGCCTCTACATCGTCATGCGGCTGACCCAAGCGCTCGGCGGCGTCGTGCGCGTCGAGAGCGTCCCCGGCGACGGCAGCACCTTCACCGTGACCGTGCCCGTCCGCATCCCCAGCGCCGAGGATGCCGGGCGGGTGAGCGCGTGACTCAGCGCCAGCGCCCGAGCCGCACCGGCGTCCGTACCGGGAAGCGTCGCAGCGCGCGCTCCAAGCCGGCCTGGAACTCCGCGCTCATCGCGCCGCGCAGCGCCCATTCCGCGGGCGTGCTGAGCGCGCGCCGCCACGCCGGTAAGCCGATGCGGCGGATCTCGGCGCGAAAACGATCCGGGGTCTCGAAGTCGAGGCCGTCGCACTCGACGTAGGTCAGCGGCTCGCCGAGACCGGCGAGCAGGCCGACCCACTCGCCGTACATCGGCGAGTCGCGCGCGCGTGAGCGCGCCAGCAGGCGCAGCACGGCAGCGCGGCGGAGCACGAACGACGGCACGAGAAAGTCGACCCGGCCACGCAGCCCGAGCCGCGCGGCAAACCGTTCGCCCGCTTCGGCCTCCGTCACCACCAGAGCCTCGTGGTGGCTCGCATGCGCGCGTGGCGTCCGGCCGATCAGCAGCGCGGGACGGCGGCGGGCGCGCGCCAGCACCGCGGCGAGCTCGGCGGGACGCCGCGCCATCCAGTGCAGCGCGCGATCGAAGTCGAGATAGTGAACACGCGCGGCGTGACCCGCGAGCGCCTTCCGCAACGACAACCGATAGAGCGGACCGCGCGTGTTCGACGGCGGCGATCCGGCGTCGGCACCGTGCTTGGCCAGGAGCGCGCGCACGCGATCGTCGGTCGGCGGGCTCGTCGCGACGGCGACCGTGCCGTACAGCCGCTGCAACTTCGGCAGGAAGCGCGCGATGTCGCCGAGCAGCGCGCCCGGCGGGTCGTGGAGCGTCGCGGCGAGCGCGATGTCGCGCGGCGGCGCCTTCACCGCAGCACCCTTCACCGGAGCACCCTTCACCGGAGGAAGAAGCGCGCGGCAGCGTTCTCGGTCTCGTCGCTGCACCGAAAGCCGAGCTGCGAGAGCGTCGCCGTGAGCGCGGGCCGCTCGGATGCCGCCACCTCGAAACCGCAGAGCACGCGGCCGTACGCGGCGCCGTTGTTGCGATAGTGGAAGAGCGAGATGTTCCAGCGGCTCCCGAGGCTGGTCAGGAACTGCATGAGCGCGCCGGGACGCTCGGGAAACTCGAAGCTGTAGAGCACCTCGTCCTGCACGGCGGGGCTGCGTCCGCCGACCATATGACGCACGTGGGTCTTGGCGAGCTCGTCGCCGCCGAGGTCGGTGCAGGTGTAGCCGCGCGCTGCCAGCTTCGACGCGATGTCGGCCGCCTCTTCGCGTCCCGAGACTTCGAGGCCGACGAAGATGTGCGCCTCGGCGCGCGAGGCGAGACGATAGTTGAACTCGGTGACGCTACGCTCGCCGATCGTGCGGCAGAACTCGAGAAACGCGCCGGGCCGCTCGGGAATCGTGACCGCGAGGATGGCCTCGCGGTGCTCCCCGATCTCGGCGCGCTCGGTCACGTAGCCGAGGCGGGTGAAGTTCATGTTGGCGCCCGACGCGATCACGACCACCGCGCCCGCGGGCACCGTGCCCTGCTCGGCGGCGCGCTTGAGCCCGGCCAGCGCGATCGCACCGGACGGCTCGAGCACGGTGCGCGTCTCCTCGAAGAAGTCCTTGATCGCGGCGCAGATCTCGTCGGTCGTGACGGTGAGCGTGGCGTCGAGGTGGCGGCGGCAGAGCTCGAACGTGTGCGCGCCGACCATGCGCACCGCGACGCCGTCGGCGAAACGGCCGACGTGATCGAGCGCCACGCGTCTCCCAGCCGCGAGTGAGCGCGTCATCGCGTCGGAGTCGTCGGGCTCGACGCCGACGATGCGTACCTCGGGCCGGAGCTCCTTCACGACGGCCGCGAGCCCGGCCGCGAGCCCGCCCCCGCCGATCGGCACGAAGATGCTGCCGAGATCGCGCGGCGCCTGGCGCAGGATCTCGAGCCCGACGGTGCCCTGCCCCGCGATCACGTCAAGATCGTCGAACGGCGGCACGATCGTCATGCCGGTCGCGGCCGCGACGGCCGCGCAATGCTCGGCGGCGGCCGCGTAGTCGTCCCCGACGAGCTCGACCTCGACGCCGTAGCCGCGGACCGCGGCGACTTTGATCGCGGGCGTCGTCCGCGGCATCACGATCCGGCAGCGGATGCCGAGCCGGGTCGCCGCGTAGGCGACGCCCTGCGCGTGATTGCCGGCCGAGGCGGCGATCACGCCGGCGGCGCGGCCCGCGTCGTCGAGATGCGCGATCCGGTTGTACGCGCCGCGCAGCTTGAACGAGAAGATCGGCGTCATGTCCTCGCGCTTCAGGAGGACCGTGCGGCCGAGACGGGCCGAAAGGCGGGGCGCCGGGTGGAGCGGCGTCGGCTCGGGCAACACCTCGGACACGCGCGCGTTCACGACCCGCTTCAGCATCTCGTACATGGCTGCCGAGGCTACCTGATTCTCGTCGCGCCCGCCGCCGCCGAAGTGACGGCCGCGGGACACGCACGGCCCGTGCGAACGGTCATCGGACGCGCGCGCGGCCGGTTCATGGAATCGTGACGGCGACGCGCACCACGTTCGGCGCGCCGCCCACGAGCTCGGGAATCTTGCCTTCCGGGTTCACCGTCACGACCAGCGTGTAGTCGCCGGCCGGGAGACCCGTCACGTCCACCCACTGCCCGTCGAGATCGAACCCGTAGCGATCACCCCACCCGGCCGTGATGCCCTGGAACCGGCAATCGAAGCGGCGTCCGCGCGTGCCGGTGTAGCGCCGAGAGTCGGTCATGCAGAAGCTCTGCTTGTGGCCGAACCCGACGCGATTGTCGTGCACGTCGCGCAGCTCGTACGTCGCGAAGCCGAGGAAGTGGTAGTGCTGGTGACACGGGCTGTACTCGAAGTCGGCGGCCGCGAACGGCGGCTCGGGATCGGCCGGGTCGCCGACGACGAGATCCTCGTTGCCGCGATTCACGACGATCGTGTCGAACCGCAGCAGACGCCGCTTCCCGGGCTCGGCGACGGCGCCCTCGATGACGGCGCAATCGTCGGCCGCAAAGGTTTCCTCGCTCAGCTGCAGCGTGGCTTCGATCGGGACGCGATCGACCTGCAGATCGACGCCCGTCGAGACGTGCACGTCATCGCTGCCGCAACCGGCCAGCAGCAGCACCATGAGCAGTCGGAATCGAGCGCGCACGAGAACGCGGCGGGTACCACGTCGCTCGGCGCTCGCCCAGAGGCCGCGCACATTTGACCCCCACGACGACGCCCGACTAAGAATCGCCGAGACGCGAGCGTCGTCGACGCTCCGCACTGGGGATGGGGTTGATGGAGCGGGTTCGCCCGCGGGAGGCTGTCATGCGGAGAATGTTCGGGATGCTGCTGATGTTGCTCGTGCTCGTCACGGGTCGGGGATGGGCGGCTGACGAGGGCGAGATTCCGCTGCTCCAAACCCCGGACAACAGCGGCGACCAGCTGATCTTCTATTACGACGCACGCGCCGACTTCACGACCTTCCTCACGATCCAGAACGCCGGCAGCGACGTCCTCACGGTCAACCTCCAATTCTACGGACCGACGTTCGACACGCCGTTCTCCAAGACCATCCCGATCGCCAGCGGTGCGATGACGATCGTGGACGTCGGCGCGTTCCGCGGCGTCGGTGGCCTGCCGCAGCAGGCCAGCGTCGCGCTCGCGACGCCCGTGGATCTCGCGCGCCACCAGCCGATCACGACCAGCGCGATGATCGGGAGCTTCACCGTCGCGAATCTCCTGACCGGGTCCGCCTTCGGCTCTCCGGCCGCGGCCCGCTCCGCGTCGCGCCGCGACGGCAGCACCCAGAATGGCGAGGTCATCGACGGCGCCACCTACATCCTGCAGCAGATCCGCCCCGACTCGGCGCGGCTCGTCGGCTACTATGATCCGGCGTCCCTCGCGCCGGTCGCGAACGGCGGCAACCAGCTCATCTTTGTGAACTTCGAGGACAGCTACGGCCCGGCGTTCGGCGCGACGATCGGCGGAACGACGTGGACCGCCTTCGCGACGCGCAGCGACGGCGTCGCCCTGCCGCCCGCGACCTTCATCTCGAACGGCGTGACGGTGTCGGACCTCGCTTCGGTCGCGGGGCCGGGCGTGAACGGCTCGGCCGGCAGCCTGACGGCTGGTGTACTTCGCCGAATCGCTCGGGACGTTCGGCACCGGCTATCTCTTGCCGCAAGCAACCCAACGGTGACGCGCACGCGCACTCGCATTTGACGGGCCCGCCGACGCCCGAATAGATGTCGGGCACGCGAGCGTCGTCGACGTTCCGCACTGGGTGGATGGGTGGATGAGACGGGGCTACGGCCCCGCCAGGAGGCTGTGATGCGGAGATTCGTCGGAATGTTGTTGGTGGCGCTCGTCCTGGTGGCGAGCCAGGCGCGGGCCGGTGAGCTCGAGATCCTGCCGCGCGGCGCACCCGCGGCGATGGGCGATCAGCTGATTTTCTACTACGACGCGCGTGTCGACTTCACGACCTTCATCACGATCCGCAACACCAGCGGCTCCGAAGTGACCGTGAGCCTCCTCTTCTACGGGCCGACCTTCAGCACGCCCTTCTCGAAGGCCGTGACGCTCGCGGCCGGCGCGCTGACGATCGTGGACGTCGGCGGCCTCCGTGGCACGGGACTGCCCTCGCAGCCCGGCGTTGCCATCGCCACCGTGGTGAACCTCTCCGGACAACCGATCATCACGCGAGCCCTCACCGGCAATTTCACGGTCGCCAATCTCCTGACGGGCTCGGCCTTCGGGGCCAACGCCGCCGCGCGTTCGGCCTTCGCCAATGACGGCCCCGATCCGAGCAATGGCACCCCGATCGACGGCACCACCGTCCGGTTCCAGCCCATCCGTCCGAGCTCGGCCCTGCTGGCCGCCTACTACGATCCCGCCTCGCTCGCGCCCGTCGCGAACAGCGGCAATCAGCTGATCTTCATCAACTTCGAAGACACTTACGCGCCGACCTACGGGGCGTCGATCGGCTCGACGACGTGGAACCTCGAAGCCACCCGCGGCAACGGCGCCGGCATCGCGGAGACCACATTCACCTCGAACGGCGTGACGGTGACGGACCTCGCCTCCGTAATCGGCCCCGGCGTGAATGGCGCCGCCGGCAGCGTCAGCTTCCAGGCCGAAACCGACACCCCGTTGCTGACCCGCCTCGTATACTTCACGGAAGCGCTCGGCACGTTCGGCACCGGCTACCTTCTGCCCGAGATCCTCGAGTTCTGAGCGCTACGTCGGCAGCTCGAGGGTGACGCCTACGTCGTAGACGAGGCGATCACCCTCGACGCGGGCGAAGTCGGGCAGCCCGTGCGGCTTCGTGTGCCCACCGCCGTCGATGTGCAGCACGGTCCAGCCCGCGAGCAGCAAGCGGTCGGCGATCAGACGGCGGTGGCATTGCCACCACAGCACCTCGGCGCAGAAGAACGCGGTCGGTGCCGCCGCCGCGATCTCCGTGAGCGCCGCGAGCGCGGCCGCGAACTCGGGGGTGTCCGTGTAGTCGGCATAGGCGCGGAACGCCGGCACCTCCCACGCGATGTGCGGCGACGGCTGGTTCTTCCGTGACCGGCGCCGTCCCCCGAGCCCGGGCATCCAGCGGTAGGTGAGGTCGCGGGCCTGACAGCTCAACGTCAGCGCCTCGCGGCCGAACTGCGGATGACGACGCGAAGCGGGGATCGCGCGCACGTCGACGATCGTCGTGATCGCGTGCCACTCGAGGAAGCCGAAGAACACCTCGGCCGAGTGATTCGAGTGTCCGATCGTGTAGATCGTTCCCGGCATCCCGCCCAGAAAAGCAAACGGCGGCACGCTACGCGAGCGTGCCGCCGTGGAACACCGAGAGTGCTGGGCCGACTACGGAGCCGGGTGGGCGCCGTCGTTGGTGAGCGCGCGGACCTGAGCCGCCGCCGCCGTCACCGACGCCGGATCGGTGAAGTCCGTATCAGCGACGAAACGCGCCGCCGCATCTTCGAGATTGGCGATGCGTCGCCGATCGGGCTCGTTGCCTTGGATGTCGCCGTCGATCACGGACTGCACGCCGGCTTCGCAGGCGATGTCGGTCTGACCGTCGAGCTGCTTGTCCGTATTGTTCGAGGACGCGTCGAGGAGCCCGCTCACACGGATGCTCTGGCCCTGCACCGTACCGGTGAGGATGACCGCGACGCTGACCGTCTTCCGAATGATGCCGAAGAAGTGACCCACGTTGGTGCTGACGTCCGACGACAGCGGATCGTTCGGCCGATCCGGGTCGATGATGACGAACGGCGCATCGGACACCGGCCCCCCGCCGTTGGCGACCGGGAACCTCGCGTCGCCGCCCACGGTGACCTTGTTGCTGCTGCCCGCGCCGTCGTTGCCGCAGCCCCCGACGATCAACCCGAGAGCCAGCGCCAGCGCCGCCCCCATTACCCCCATGCCTCGATGTGCCTTCATAAGGCCCCCTCCCTTGTCTGAGCGCGACATCTAGCGGCGGAGGGCCTGGTATTTCAAGCGCGATTGCGTCGACGGGGGTGGGTCGGATGCGCACCGCCACCGCCTGGTCCGGCCTTTCGGCAGTGTCTCGGTTTGATTCCATGCCGGCCCGGCGCCCGTGGACGAACGCGCGGCGGCTTGGTCGTGGCTGGAGTCCGATCTCGTGCCGGCGCCCGTTGGGGAAAGCGGACGGCTCGCGCCGCCGCTGATCGCAAGACGCCGCGCCGGCCGAACGGTGTCCTTGCGCGCCGCCAAGTGGGGACCCACGGAGAGCAACTGCGGAGCGACGATCGTCGCTGGGTTTCGTGTTGCGGGACGCCCAGCGAGTCTTTCGAGCAGCGCCGCTGCGGGCGCGCGGGGGCGGGGTCGACCGCGGGGGCGATCGCGGTCAGGAGCGCGCATCGCCAGTCGTCCGCGCTACGCCAGTCGCACCACGAGTGGCCATGCGCCCAGCACCTACCCACCAGCTATGACCCCGTACGCCCGCGAGGCGCCGACCACGCGCGACGGCTCCGTCGCCCCCGCGGTCGACCCCGCCACCGCGCGCATTTCCCGCCGGCCGCCGTCGCACCGATCCCTCCGAATCAAACCGAGCACTACCCAACAATCCCACGGGTTGCGTTTGCTCCCCCGGTCGGTTCAAATCCCCCGCTGGCGTCGGCGTCGTCGCTCAATCACCCCGCCAGGAGGATCCACCATGGCTCAGACCGCGCAGCTCCGTCATCTCGAGGTCGTCGAGAACGAGGCGCAACGCATCTTCAAGCTGCAACGCGCCGCATATCTCCGGCACCCCTATCCCAGCATCGAGGAGCGGCGCGCCAACCTCGACACCGTCGAGCGCATCCTGATCGACAACGCCGACGCGATCGCCGACGCCATCAACACGGACTTCGGCCATCGCGCCGCCGAGGAGTCGAAGCTGCTCGAGCTCTTCAACTGCGTGGACGGCATCCGCTCCGCCAAGAAGAGCCTCGGGAAGTGGATGAAGCCGCAGCACCGCCACGTCGGCATCCTCTTCGCGACCGCCAAGAACCGGCTGATCCCGCAACCGAAGGGTGTGATCGGGCTCGTCTCGCCCTGGAACTACCCGCTCTTCCTCACCATCAGCCCGCTCACCAGCATCTTGGCCTCCGGTAACCGCTGCATGATCAAGATGGCGAGCAATTCCAGCAATCTCTGCCGGCTGCTCGCCGAGAAGTTCAAGCAGCAGTTCCCCGAGGACATGGTCGCGATCCTGCCGGGCGTCCGTCCCAACGAGTTCACGACCCTGCCCTTCGATCACATCTGCTTCACCGGCTCGGCCGACGCCGGCCGGAACGTCATGCGGGCCGCCGCCGAGAACCTGACGCCGGTGACGCTCGAGCTCGGCGGCAAGTCGCCGACGATCATTGCCGACGACTACGACGTCGAGACCGCCGCAAGCCGCATCCTCTACGCCAAGTTCGTGAACGCCGGGCAGACCTGCCTCGCCCCCGACTACCTCTTCATCCCGGAGGGCAAGGTCGACACGTTCGTGAAGAGTGCCGAGAAGACGCTGCGCGAGCGCTACCCCGACACCAACGACCGCAGCTACACGTCGGTCATCGACGAGAAGTCCTATCGTCGCCTGCGCGCGACGCTCGACGATGCCGTGAAGAAGGGCGCGCGGGCGGTGTCGCTGGTGCCGGGCGCGACCTTCAACGACGAGCTCCGCAAATTCCCGCCGCACCTCGTGCTGGACGTCACCGAAGACATGACGATCATGCGCGAAGAGATCTTTGGACCGCTGCTGCCGGTGAAGACCTACCGCACGATGGACGAGGTCCTCACGTACGTGAACGCCAAGGACCGTCCGCTCGGCCTCTATCTCTTCACCGACGACAAAGCGGTCGAGGAGAAGGTCCTCTACGGCACGATCTCCGGCGGCGTCACCATCAACAACTGCATGTTCCACATCGCCCAGCACGACCTGCCCTTCGGCGGCATCGGCGCGAGCGGCATGGGCCACTATCACGGCTACGAGGGCTTCCAGGAGTTCAGCAAGATGCGCCCCGTGCACAGCAACCCGAAGCTCTCGGGCATCCAGATGTTCTACCCGCCGTACACGAAGATGCACACGCGGCTGTTCGATCTGTTGCTGCGCTTCAAGCGCTAACGGCGACGAAAACGACGAGCAACGAGCGGCCGACGCGCCGCTCGTTGCTTTGTCGGCCCGTTCCGGCTCATTACTCGCTGTCCCCATGAGCCAGGCTCGCCTTCTTCCGCAACTTCTCGCTCCGGGAACCCGCTTTCAGGACCGCTACGAGATCGTGAGCGAAGTCGGCGTCGGTAGTTACGGCCGCGTCTATCGCGCCCGCCAGCTGTCGACCGGTCAGGACGTCGCGCTCAAGGTGCTGCGCCTCCGCGAGAACGACGGCCGGGAGATCCTCGCGGCCCAGCGCCAGCGGTTTCAACGCGAGATGCACGTCTCCGCCCGCTTGTCGCACCCGCACATCGTGCGGCTCCTCGACTCGGGCGAGTACGGCGACGGGCTGTTGTACGCCGTCTTCGAGCTCATCACCGGCCGCACGCTCCGCCAGGTGCTCGACGTCGAGGGCAAGCTCACGCCCGCGGAGGCCGTCCACCTGATGACGCAGGTGCTCGACGCGCTCGCGTGCGCGCACCGCGAAAGCGTGGTGCACCGCGACCTGAAGCCCGAGAACGTGATGGTGACCCACTCGGGCCTCCGCAAGAACGCGACCGTCCTCGACTTCGGCCTCGGGGGATTCGCCGCGGGAGCCGACGACGGGGTGCGGCTCACCGGCAGCCGTGAGCTCCTCGGCACGCCCGCGTACGCGGCGCCCGAACAGCTCCGCGGCGAGCCGCTGACGCCCGCATCCGATCTCTATTCCTGGGGGCTCATTCTCCTCGAATGCCTGACCGGCGTGCCCGCGATCGCCGCGCGGACCGCCCACGACGCGATCGTGAAGCAGCTCGGGCCCGAGCCCGTCCCGATCCCAGCATGGCTGCGCGAGCAACGGCTCGGTCGCTTGCTGGCGGCCGTCACCGCGAAGGACGTCGGGGCCCGCGACATCGCCGAGCCCGCGCTCTTGCAGGCGCTCGAAGCCATTCAGCGCGACATCGGCCCCGCGGACGAGGTGGCACCCCGCCGCGTGCCGATCGCCGACGGCGAGCGCCGTCAGGTCACGGTGCTCGCGTGCACGACCAGCGTGACGCGCACCGACGGCCGACCCGTCGAGCTCGAGGATCTCGATCACGCGATGCAGATGCAGAACGCGCTCTACGAGACCATCGTCGATCAAAGCGGCCATCTCATCGTCCGCGGCAAGCTCGGCGAGGCCCAAATGGTGTTCGGCTACCCGAAGGCCCACGAGGACGACGCGCGGCGCGCGGTCCGCACGGCACTCCGGATCGTCGTGCTGTCGCACCAGGCGAGCCAGGCGCTCGAAGCGGAGCGTGGGCTCGCGCTCGCCGTGCGCGTCGGGCTGCACTCCGGCGTCGGCATCCTGCGCACCCGACGCGGGAGCCGCGACATCGATCTCGGCATCGAGGTCGTCGGCGCGCCGGTCGCGGTGGCGACCGCGCTCGCGGACCGCGCCGAGCGCGGCGAGATCCTCGTCACCACGGAAACGCGCGCGCTCCTCCGCGACGAGATGGAGTGCGCGGCCGCCGGCGAGGCTGTCGTGCCCGACCGCGGAACGCCGACGACCGTCTTTCGGATCGTGGGCGAGCGGGCGGGCAGCGCGCTCGAGAGCTCGATCCGCAGCGACGAGACGCCGCTCGTCGGCCGCACGGGCGAGGTCGGCCAGCTGGTCGCACTCTGGCATCGCGTCGAAGCGGGCGGACTCGGGATCGTGCTGCTGCAGGGCGAGGCCGGCATCGGCAAGTCGCGGCTCGCACGCGAGCTCCGACGGCGCGTCCCCGCCGATGCCTTCGTGGCGTGTCGCTGCATCCCGGAAGGACGCGACACGCCGCTGCAGCCGATCGTGACGTGGCTCCGGTCGTTTCCGGTTCCCCTCGAATCGGTGCTCGCCGAGCACGGCTTCGACCTGCCGTCGACGTGGCCGCTTTTCGCCGATCTGCTGCAGATCCCGCTCGGCGCGGGCTACGAGCCGCTCCGCGTCTCGTCCGAGCGGCAGAAAGAGCTGACGCTGCACGCCGTCACCAGCCTCGTCCTCCGCATGGCGGCCGACCGGCCGTTGCTCTTCATGCTCGAGGATCTGCAGTGGAGCGATCCGACGACCGGCGAGCTCGTCACCCACCTGCTCGACGAAGCCCGCACCGCGCAGCTGCCGGGCGGCACCGATCCGCCGCGCCTCCTCCTGCTCTGCACGGCCCGGCCCGAGTACGCCGCCGGCTGGACGACGAGCGACGTGACGGTGCTCCCGCTCGGCCGGCTGCAGCGCGGCGAGATCGCCGCCATCGTCGGGGCCAAGCGCACGCCGGACCACGCCCTCTCCGCCGCGGTCCTCGACCGCATCGTCGAGCGCACCGACGGCGTTCCGCTTTTCGTCGAGGAGCTGGCGCACATGCTCGGACGCCGCGACGAGTCCGCCATCCCCGCGACGCTGCGCGAGCTCCTCACCAGCCGCCTCGACGGCCTCTCGGCGAGCGCCTACGAGACGGCGCAGCTCGCCGCCGCCATCGGTCGCGAAGTGCCCTATTCCCTGCTGCGCGCGGCGAGCGTCCGCGACGAGTGGGTGCTCCGTCAGGACGTGATGGAGCTCGTCGACGCGCGTTTGCTCTTCGCGCGGCGCGGGAGCGGCGAAGAGGCCTATCTCTTTCGGCACGCGCTCGTGCGCGACGCCGCCTACGAGTCGATGGTCCGCGCGACGCGCCAACGCGTCCACCGCGCCATCGCGCAGGGCCTTCGCGGGCGCGAGGGATTCGGCGAGCACCAGCCGGAGCGCCTCGCGCATCATCTCGAGGAAGCCGGCGATCTGCCGGGCGCCGCGGAATACTGGTACCGCGGTGGCGAACAGGCTTTCCGACGCGCCGCCTACACCGAGGCGAATCGTCATTTCGAGCGCTCGCTCGCCGTCCTCGGGCGGCTGCCCGAAACCCCCGAACGCATCCAGCAGGAGATCGACACGCTCACGATGCTCGGGACGGTCTACGTCTACACGGCGGGGCATTCGCATCCCGACGGGCGCGCCGCGTTCGCGCGTGCCCAGGCCCTGTGCGAGGCGCACCATCTCGACCCGTCGCTCAAGATCCTGAGTCACCTGATCGCCGCGCACATCCTGCAAGGCAATCGCAGTGCCCTCGATGCGTTTCGGCCCCGCCTGGAACGCCTGGTCGGCAGCGCGGATCCGGTAGCGCATCTGACGGGCGGCTCGCTGCTCGGCCTCGATGCGTTCTGGCGCGGCGAGCACACGCGCGCCGCCGCGATCTTCGCTCGTAGCATGCCCGTCTACCTGACGGAGGAGTTCCGCCGCTTCGCGATCGACTACGGCTGGGACGGCGGCGTCTACGTCCCGCTCTACGCGCTCTGGAACGACGCCATCATGGGCCGCCCCGAATCGCACGGCGCGGTGCTGCTCGCGGCGATCGGCCGTTCACCGGATCCCCAGGCCGCAGCGCTCGCGTGCGTCTTCAGCATGGCGGCGGCGCACGTACGCCGCGACGTCACGGCGGCCCGCGCGCACGCCGAACGTGCCATGGCGATCAGCCAGGAGCAGAAGTTTCTCGGCTTCGTCCTGCTCGGCATGTGCGGCCGGGGCCTCAGTCTCGTGACGGAGGGCGAGCACGCGGCCGGGATCGGGGAGCTGCAAACCGCGCTCGCCATGCTCGAGGCGGCTGGCGTGACGACGCCGGCCGCGTACTACGGCACGTATCTCGCCGAGGCGTACCTCATCGCCGGACAGGTGCGCGAGGGGCTCGCCGTCACCGGCGCAGGACTGGCCGCGTGTGATGCCGCCCTCGCTCGTGTGCACGAGCCCGAGCTCCTCCGGATCGAAGGCGAGCTGCACCGACTGGCCGGCGACGCCGCGGCCGCCGCGCGCTGCTTCACCCGCGCCCTGGCACTCGCCGAAGAACGCGGTGCGAAAGCCTGGACGCTCCGCACGGCCGTCAGCCACGGGCGCCTGCTGCGCGACGCCGAGCGCGCGTCCGAGGCCCGCGCCGTGCTCGCCACGGCCCTCGCAGCCTTCGCCACCGACGACGACCGCCGCGACGTGCGCGAGGCGCGCGCGCTGCTCGCCGAAAACGACTAAGCGATCCCCGACCAGCTGTCCGGCGCGAGCGGGCCGGCGGCGGGGCGGACCTCGACGGGGATGCCCGTCAGGTACGCCATGCCCGACAGGGGTTCCAGCTTGGTCGGACCGTCGGCGGCGAGCAGGTTGACGTTCACGCCGCCGACGCGGCTCGCGACCGTGAGGCCCGTCGCGTGCTGGTGCCCCCAGCCGTGCGGCAGCGCGACGGTGCCGGGCATCAGGTCGTCCAGGAGACGGATCGGCACGCGCACGGTCGCGGTCTCCGACGTGACGTCGGCGAGATCACCGTCGGCGAGGCCGCTCCGCGCCGCGTCGCTCGGGTGCAGATAGAGATAGTTGGTGTCGCGCCCCTGGCCGACGAACTCCTCGTCGTTGTGCGTCCACGAGTTGTGGGTGTGGATCGCGCGCTTGGTGATGAGGCGGAGCCGGCCCGTCAGCGCGTGCTCGCGTGCGAGCTCGCGTTCGAGACCGGCCGCCGCTTCGAGCAGCGCCGGCGGCGCCAGGTGCACGCGGCCGTCGTCGGTGACGACGCGCTCGCGGAGGAAATCGTCGGCACGATGCTCGGGGCGAAGCTGCCCGTGCGGCTGGCGCAACAATCCTTTGAAGCTGCCCTGCCGGGTCGCGCGCAGCAGCAACGACAAGAGCAGCTCCTGCGGAACCGTACGCTGCTCGCCGTTCGCGGCGCGGAGGCCCTGAAGCCGCGTCGCGGTTTCGAGCATCCGCTGCGCGATCGCCGACCCGAAGAGATTGACACCGGCCGCGCGGCACAGGTCGAGATAGATCGTCGCCTCGTCGCGCTGCTCGCCGTCGGCCGGGACGACCCGCTTCGTCGCCTGCAGATACGGGCGCGACTGCAGCCCGAGCATGAGCGGAAAGATGAACGGCAGGTCGGCGCGCTCGAACGGCGACGTGCAGGGCAGGATGTAGTGCGCGAGCGACGCGGTCTCGTTGCGGAAGATGTCGAGCACGACCAGCAGCTCGAGATCCCGAAACGCGTCGCGGAGCCGCGCCGAGTTCGGCATCGTGATGAGGGGATTGCCGCCGGTGACGAAGAGCGCGCGGACCTGGCGCGCGCCCGGCGTCAGGATCTCGTCGGCGAGGACACCGCCGGGGAACGCGTCGTTCACCGACGGGAAGTCGCCGACGCGCGAGCGGTCGGTGCGCAGCAGCGTGCCGCTCTTCTTGCCGAAGCGCGGAAAGTCGATGACGCCGCGGCCGACCAGCGTGCCGCCGGCGCGATCGAGATTGCCCGAAACGGCGTTGATGACCTCCTGCAGCCAGAAGGCCAGCACGCCGCGCCCGCCCATGTTCACGCCGGTCGAGGAGTAGAGCGCCGCGCCGTCGGCGGCGCGATAGGCCGCGACCATGCGCCGCAGCGTCGCGGCCGGGATGCCGGTGACCGCGGCCGTCCGGTCGGGCGACCAGGGCGCCGCAATCGCCGCCACGTCGTCGAAGCCGGTCATGAACTCGTCGACGCGGGCGCGGTCGACGCCGCCGGTCGCGATCAGCTCGTGGAGGAACGCCAGGTAGAAGAAGACGTCGGTGCCGGGGCGGATGAAGACGTGCTCGCCCGCGACCTTCGCAGTTTCGGTGCGGCGCGGGTCGACGACGAAGACGCTGCCACCGCGCTTCTCGATGGCCTTCAGCCGCTGCGCCGGATTCGAAACCTGCAGGAAGCTCCACTTCGAGATGACGGGATTCGCCCCGACGATGATGAGGCATTGCGTCCGGTCGACGTCCGGAAACGGCTGCGTGAACGGGAACCCGTAGACGTGGCGCGCGACCGCGAACTTGCTCGAGCAATCCTGCGTCGCCGACGAGTACATGCCGCGCGCGCCCATCCCGGTCATGAAACCCTGCGCGAAGATCGGATGCAGGATGCTGAAGCCGGCGGCCGTGCCCACGTACATCGCGATCGCGTCGGCGCCGCGCGACCCGAGGAGCGTCCGCAGCTTGGCGCCGATCTCGCCAAGCGCTTGCTCCCACGACACGCGCTGCCACTCGGTGCCCACGCGTTTCATGGGGAAGCGCACGCGGTCGGGCGAGTCGTAGAGCCGGTGCTGCTTCAGCCCCTTCACGCACGCGAAGCCGTCGGTCGCGACGTGCTCGGGATCGGGATCGATCTGCTGAATCTTCCCGCCGTCGACCGTCACCTTCAGGCCACAGAGCGCCTCGCAGATGCGGCAGAAGGTGGTGACGGTCTCCGCCATGCCGTTCGGCCTAACGGAAACCGTCACCGGGGGTCAATCGTGGGCGTCGCGCGTGGGCGTCGCGCGCTCACGGCTGGCGCTTGACCTGACTGCGTCGCGCCCGCTACGCCGCTGCGTCATGGACAGCCTGCTCGCCAATCCCGCCTTCCGCACGTACGCCTTCTGCTCCGCGATTCTCGCGCTCAAGATGCTCTATTCGAGCGTCTACACGGGGATGACGCGCTCCAAGCACAAGGGATTCATCAATGCCGAGGACGCCGCGACCTTCGGCCCGCCCGGTGCCGCCGCCCTGGCGCAAGAGTCGCCGGAGGTCGCGCACGCGCTCCGCATCCAACGGAACGATCTCGAAGCGATTCCGATCTTCTTCGCGATCGGGTTGCTCTTCGTGCTGACGGGCGCGTCGCCGTTCGGCGCCAAGCTCTTCTGCTGGACGTTCACGCTCGCCCGCCTCGCGCACACGTACTGCTACCAGAACCACATCCAACCGGGGCGGGCGATCAGCTTCATCGTCGCGACGTCGGCGACGGTGCTGATGACCCTCCGCATTCTGTGGACCACGCTCTGA
>Ga0163144_10007557_pt1 | contig 23803 bp, 18 predicted proteins | sample OliLak19BULKMAT1_FD_123175 | JGI IMG/M metagenome (GOLD analysis project Ga0163144, IMG submission 123175) | Freshwater microbial mat bacterial communities from Lake Vanda, McMurdo Dry Valleys, Antarctica - Oligotrophic Lake LV.19.BULKMAT1 | ecosystem: Environmental > Aquatic > Freshwater >...
ACAGTCTCCAAGGTAGAAATAACACGAAAACCACGCTCCGTATCAAGCACTGCACCCAGAAAATCGCTTACAATCTCACCGATGCGATCAAGATCATCACCTACCCGCTCCGAGAATAAAAACACCCTGGCCGACACCAGACACGACAGCGCCGTTGTGGCACATCTACTTGCCTATACAGAATTGACTGAAAATTTCGCCGAGTATTTCATCGGGGTCAACCGCACCGATCACATCGCCCACCGCGGCAAGTGAAGCCCTGAGATCCATGGCCACGAACTCCGGTGACTCCGCAGCAAGCAACCCTAACTTCGCGGCCCGAAGCGCCTCTTCAGCACGTTCAAGGCACCTCTGATGACGGGCATTGATCGCAACAAGGTCGGCGGGATCGAAGGAGCCGCCCGCGATGATCGCATCATAGAGGTGGCCGACGATCTTTTCACGGTCCTCTTCCTCGCGGCAACAACAGAGCAGGTAGCCCGCCTCCCGCCAATCCGCGTGCACGGGCAAGTCGGCTTTGTTGACCAATCGAACGAGTCGGCTGCCTGGCGGAACTTCAATCTCCGGAACTTGCCCCGAAGATTGATTCCCATCGATCAGCAGGATGACAAGCTCCGCACCTGCGATTTTTTGCCGACTGCGGGCGATCCCGGCTTTTTCCACCTCCTCGTCACTTTCCCTAAGTCCCGCAGTATCGATAAGCCGAAGAGGAATTCCACGCAGATTGATAAATTCCTCGATGGTATCCCGGGTGGTGCCGGCGAGGTCGGAGACGATGGCCCGGTCAAAGCCGAGCATGAGGTTGAGCAGGCTCGACTTGCCGGCATTGGGGGCCCCGCAAATCACCGTGGCGATGCCTTCGCGCAAGATACGGCCCTGGGTCGCGGTGGAGAGCATTCCCTCCATCTTCACGAGAATCATGTCCATTTTTGCTACGAGTATCCCGGAGGAGTCGGGAGAAATATCTTCATCAGGGAAATCGATGTAGGCCTCCACGTGCGCTGTGATTCCGATAAGCTTTTCACGTAGGTCAGCCACCTCCCGACCAAAACGACCCGACAGTTGCTCTTGCGCCGCCCGCGAGGCCAACTCTGTCTTCGCGGAGATGAGATCCATGATGGCTTCCGCTTGGGTCAAATCGATTTTGCCATTCAGGAACGCTCGTTGGGAGAACTCCCCCGGCGCCGCAGCTTCCGCTCCCGCTTCCAACAAGCGGGCCAGGATGCGGCGGGTCACCACAATGCCGCCATGACACGCGATCTCTACGACCGACTCACCGGTGAAGCTCCGGGGAGCCGGAAAATAGGTGAGCAAGACCTCATCGATGGTTTGCTTGTCGCGGTTGAGAACTTTGCCGAAATACTGACGCCGGGGCTCCCAAGTTGACTCCGCGGGACCGGAAAACACCTCACCGGCGATCTCGCGGGCCCGGATACCGCTCATCCGCAGCAGTGCCACGGCCCCCGTTCCGGGAGGACTTGCGATCGCGGCGATGGTGGAGTTGGATATCATGGAAGATCGTACGACTCGCATTGTCGGAGAGAAGCGACCTCTCGCAAGCCGGAAAGGGCCACACCATGCAGTCTGCTTGAAAAGGCATTTGCGGTTCGGCGGCGAAGGTCGCATCCTAGCGGCCCTTGCGTTCCATGTTGATCAAAGAAATACCCGAGGAGGACCGGCCGCGTGAGAAGTTCGCTTCTCGTGGCGCGCACTCGCTCAGCGACGCCGAAATCCTCGCCCTGCTTTTCGGAACGGGACGGGCGGGCCTGAGCGCCATCGACCTCGCCCGCGAAGTTCTGGGGCGGTATCAGACTCTCCGCAACCTCTCCCGGGCAACCGTCGCGGAACTCACTGCGATCAAAGGGATCGGCCCGGCCAAAGCGACCCAAGTCGTCGCCGCGCTCGAGTTCGCCCGTCGGCTCAGCCAAGAGTCCTTTCGAGAGCAACCGATCCAATCGCCCGAGGATGTCTATGATCTCATCGGAGCCACCATGCAGGCGCTCGACCAGGAGTCGGTCCGGATCATTCTGCTGAACCATCGGAAGAAACTCATCCAAGTCGCCGAAATTTTCCGGGGAACCGGGAGCGAATGTTTCGCCCATCCCGCCGAAATCCTGCGCCGTGCTCTCAGTCATTCCGCCCACTCCTTGATCCTGGTGCACAATCACCCTTCCGGCGATCCGAGCCCGAGCCGGGCCGATCACGACGCCACCAAGCGACTCCACCAAGCTTGTCAGGCGGTCGGCATTGACTTGACGGATCACATCATCATTGGCGCACCTTCTGCTTCCAATCGGGAACCTTATTTCAGCTTCCGCGAGGCCGGGTGTCTTTGAGCCAAATCCAGCCTCTTCCAAATTCCCCATGCCCACTCATCCCGCCGCGCTGGTCTCGCCCGAGGCCACCGTCCATCCCTCCGTAGTGATCGGTCCCTTCGCAATCATTGAAGAAGGAGTTGTCATCGCCGAAGGCTGCAGCATCGCCGCCACTGCGCAGATTCTCAAAGGAACAAAGATCGGCGCAGATTGCGAGATCGGTCCGGGTACCGTCATCGGCGGTGCCCCTCAGGTTCGTGGCTTCGACCAGGCCATATCCAGCGGAGTGAGCATCGGCGACCGCTGTGTGATCCGCGAACATTGCACCATCCATCGCAGCGCCACCGAAGGCGGGCAGACCATCCTGGGAGACGACAATATGCTCATGGTCGGCTGCCACCTCGGGCACGACTGCATCGTCGGGAACTTCAATACCATGGCCAACGGCTGCGCTTTCGGTGGTCATGCCATCGTCGCGAACCATTGCTTCTTCGGGGGAGGCTCCATGTTCCACCAATTTGTCCGAATTGGTAGCTATGTCATGACTCAGGGCCACTCGGGCATTTCGCAAGATCTTCCGCCTTATACGATCGGCGCCAAGATCAACGAAGTCTCCGGCGTCAACGCAGTGGGACTATCGAGGGGTGGTTTCACTCCGGCCACACGGAAAGCCATTAAGGATGCATTTGTCGCCGTCTATCGAGGCAGCACCCCGCTCAAAGAATTGCTTGAGTCTGCCCGGACTCACCCCCAACTCCCTGAGGTTCAGGCTTTTTACGACTTCCTCGCCGGAGACTCGAAGAAGGGTCTTTGTATCCGCTTGCGCCACTGATCCCATGTATTTAAGACATCTTAAAAAAACTTGGAAAAAACGCGAACTTTTCGTTGGTCTTTTCCTAGGAAACGCGTAAATGGGACTTGGTAAACCGCATTTTTGCGGCGACCTTTCGCTAACTGAACCTTACCGCTTTGACTCGTTCAGCAAACAGTAACCCTTTTATCTCCAGCTTGCTCCGGTGCTATTTCACAGCACTGGTGGCTTTTGGGTGTATGTGTGGATGGGAAATCACGGCGCAGGCTCAGTTGGGCGGGCTCGGTGGCTTTGTCTTCGGGAAAGACAAGGCGAAGGAAGAGGCTCCCCAGCTCGTCAACCTCGACATCCAGAGCGACCAATCGGACTACGACGAGATTCTGGGCATCGCGAAAGCCTCCGGCAACGTGATCGTGAAGTATGGGGACGAGATCACCATTGAGGCCGGGCAAGTCGAATACCACAAATCGAGCGGCAAGATCTTCGCCCGCGACAATGTGCGTGTTTTCAGAAATGGAGAGACTATCGATGCCGAGGAGATCATCTACGACACCAAAACCGGCGAACTCACCACTAGCAAGCTTCGCAGTGCACTTGAGCCGATCTTCTTTACCTCCGACAGCGTGGCCCGCCCCAGTGAAGAGTCCGGTGGCCCAATCACCCTGCTGAATTCGACTTTCACCACCCACGACTCCGCGCATCCGAACTACCGGGTGCAGGTGAAGAAGCTGACCGTCTATCCTGATGATCGCATTGTGATGGAGGGGGCCAAGGTCTTCGTAGGCGACGTTCCCCTGATCTGGTTGCCTGTCTATGTCCAACCGCTGAATGACGAGTTGGGTTTTTACTTCACTCCCGGCTGGAACTCAGCCTGGGGCGGATTCCTGCTCAATCGCTACGGGTTCATGGTCGGCGACAACTATCTCGGCAAGGCTCACCTCGATCTGCGCACCGAGCGCGGTGTCGCGGGAGGTGTGGAATTCAAGGACCAGAAGTTCAAGGAGAATGACAACATCGGCATCCTCAACCTCTACTATACCGAGGACTCGAATCCTCAACGGCGTTTTAATGGCGAGAATCGGTTGGATGACGTGGATTCTTCTCGCTACCGGGTCAATTTCCAGCAGCGGGTCTATTTCCCCGGATCCGACGACGAAACATTCTATCTAGATTTCGATATCAACCGTCTGAGTGACTCGTTCATCTACGAAGACTTTTTTCCTTCCGAGTTCCGGATCGATCCCCGCCCCGACAACGTGATCAATCTGGCGAAAAGCTTTGATCAAGGCGAAGTCTCACTGACCAGTCGGTTCCAGTTGAACGACTTTTTCCAAACGGACACCCGCAACGAACTGGCGGTGGACATCATCCGCACCCCCATCGGGGAAAGCGGCTTCTTCTACGAGAGCATGACCACCTATGGCATGATCGACGAAGAGTTTAACCAGACTGACTCGATTGCTGACCCGATCGCCGGATACAATCGTTTCCAGACTTACCACGAGTTTCTCTTCCCGACCCAACTGGGCGGCTTCCTCAATGTCGTCCCGCGCGCCGGTGCAGGGTATGCGAACTACAGTGACTTCGATCTGCCGGGCGTCACCGACTTTGATAGCACCACCTCACACCTCGGAGTGGATGTCTCGTTCAAAATGTCGAAGAGTTCGCCAAACGTCGTGAACAAAGCCCTCGGCATCAATGGCATCCTCCATGTAGTGCGGCCCTACATGAACTACTCCTTGGTTCGGACAGACGAGATCGACGGTGCCTTCCGGGCCATTGATCGACGGGCTCCGAGCACACGCCTCCGTCCGATCGATCTTCCTCTCTACACCGCTGTCGATGAGTTGCGCGATTGGCAAGTCGCCCGTTTCGGCGTCTCAAACCGCTGGATCACCAAACGGGATGGCCAGTCCTACGAATGGCTCACTCTGAACAACTACTTCGACTACTACGCGCAGGACCCCGAATTCAACCGCGACTTCTCGAACTTCTTCACCGAGATCGATTGGCACCCTGTTCCCTGGCTTTCCGCCGGCACCACTGCCCAGCTCCCTTTGTTTGAGAACCAGCTCGACTTCACCGAGGTCAATTCCCTCATCACCTTCATGCCGACGGATTGGTTCCGCTTTGGTGTCGGACACTACTTCCTGACCGACCATCCGACCCTACCCGACTCCGATTTGTATTCTCTGACGACCTACACCCGTCTCAGCGACGATTGGGGATTCAGCACCTCCCACCGCTTCGAGGCGGACGACCAGACGCTTGAGTATCAGCAATACACCGTTCACAAAGACCTCGCCAGTTGGACGGCCAGCGTAGGGGCCATCGTCCGCGACAACCGCGACGGCGAGAACGAATATGGCGTCCTCCTGAGTCTGACGCTCAAAGCGTTCCCGAGAGTGAGCCTTCCCGTCGATTTTCAACCGGGCGGATTGGGACCTGAAGAAGAATTCTAACCGCCTCCATTCCTCCGGGACTTGAGCGGTTGCATCTGTCAAAAACGACACAGTTCTCCCTTCGCGGGCATGGCTGAAACATGGTGGAGTGCTACCCGGTATGAAGATTTCTGCAACACCTCTGCTTTGTCTCTCGTTAGCGCTCAGTCTCTTAGGCTGTTCCCCGGAAAGTGTTGATGTTTCCGGACAGAAACAGCCACCCGCAGACGCGATCCACTTGGTCTTCACGTATGGTTCCGAGAAGGAAAAGTGGATCAAAGAGTTGACTGACAAATTTCATGCCGAGAACATCAAGACCGCTTCAGGCAAACCTATCTTTGTCGAGGCCATCGCGATGGGTTCGGGAGAGTGCGTCGATGAGATCATTGATGGCAAGCGCGAGGTCCATTTGACAAGTCCAGCCTCCGAGGTCTTCATCAAACTAGGGAACGCCGAGTCGCAAGCCCAGTTGGGTAGGGACTTAGTGGGCAAAACAGAAAACCTCGTGCTTTCCCCTGTGGTCATCGCGATGTGGCAGCCGATGGCCGAGGCTTTGGGGTGGCCGAACAAAGCGATCGGGTGGAGTGAAATCCACGATCTGGCCATCAGCGAAAATGGTTGGACCGATTTGGGCTTCCCCCAGTGGGGCCGCTTTCGATTCGGACACACTCATCCGGAATACAGCAACAGCGGCCTCATTTCCCTGATCGCCGAAGTGTATGCCGGAGCAGGCAAGAGCCGAGGCCTTTCGACCGCAGACGTGGCGAATCCGGCAGTGGGAGCCTACCTTGAGGAGATTGAAAGCGCGGTAGTTCACTACGGCCGCTCCACCGGGTTTTTTGGCAGGAAGATGTTTACCGGGGGGCCGAGCTATCTTTCCGCCGCCGTGCTCTACGAAAACATGGTGATCGAATCCTACGCCGAAGCCGATACTCTCCCCTTCCCCGTGGTGGCGATCTATCCGAAGGAAGGGACCTTTTATTCCGATCACCCCATCGGCATCGTTGATCGCGACTACGTGACTCCCGAGCATATCGAAGCCGGGCAACTCTATATCGACTTCTTGACCGACACCCCCCAGCAGGAGCGTGCTCTGGCCTACGGCTTCCGACCGGCTGACGTCAGTGTGGCTCTTGGTCCCGGATTCTCGCGGGCCACCGGAGTTGACCCTAACCAGCCCCAGACGACCCTGGAGACCCCCGAAACGGACACTGTCCGCGCCATCCTCGATCTATGGCAGCAACGCAAGAAAAAGGCCAACGTCGTTCTCGTGCTCGACACTTCGGGTAGCATGAATGGTGAGAACAAGATGAACTTCGCGAAGGGAGGGGCGCGCCAGTTGATTGCCATGATGGGTGATGGCGACCAGTTTAGCTTCCTCCCCTTCAATCATGAGGCCACCTGGATGGCACGGGACGAATCCCTCGGGATTCAACGCACCACCCTAACAACTCAGATCTCTAGCCTTTTTGCCAATGGCGGAACTGCTCTATACGATGCGGTGATCCTCGGCCACCAACACCTTCTGGAACACCCTACACCAGATCGGATCACCGCCATGGTGGTTCTCTCCGATGGAACCGACGAAAGTAGCCGCGCCAGTTTGGAAGTAACACTCGCCACCATTGCAGCCTCCGATGAAAAGCTCGGTTCCGGAGTCCGCATTTTTACGATCGGTTATGGCGAGGGAGCCCGCGAGGATGTGCTCGACCAAATCGCCACCGCGACCAACGGGAAATTTTTCAAAGGCACCCCGGAGAACATTGAAGAAATCTTCAAAGAGATCTCCACCTTCTTCTAAACACTACTCATGTCTGCGGTCGAAGATGGTCCCCAGCTGACTCTGGTCGGCAAACTATTCATGGTCCTTTTCCTGGGAGCCTGTGGTTTCGGGGCGTGGTGGCTTTTCGTGAAGAAGGATGCTTCCCCGCTCCATGGAACGCCGGCGAACGGACAAACTGATACTGTAAACAAAGGAGAACAGACCGTCATTCGCATCGCCTACGGCACCGAGAAGGAACGTTGGCTCAAGTGGGCGGTGGAAGAATTTGAAAAAACCAAGAGCTCGCAAAACTACCAAGTCGAGTTGCTCCCGCTTGGTTCCCTTGAGGGTTCCCGTGCGACTGTCTCCGGAGAACAAGAAATCACCGTGTGGAGTCCAGCCAGCAGCGCCTACCGGGAAGTCTTTGCCGAAGAATGGCGGCTCAAGTTCGGGGATAGCCCCGCGATTATCCGAGAAGAAACTCTGGCGCTGTCCCCCATGGTATTCGTGGTTTGGAAAGAACGTTACGAAGCGTTTGCCTCCAAATATGGGAAAATGGATTTCTTCACCACTTCCCAGGCTCTTGCCGAGCCAGGCGGCTGGGGTGGCATAGCGCAGCGCCCTGAATGGGGCTTTTTCAAATTTGGCCACACCAACCCCAATCAATCCAACAGTGGACTCATCACCCTCGCCCTGATGGCCCACCATTTTCACGGCAAAGCCACTCCCCTGCAGCTAGCTGACATCGTGGATCCAGCCTTTCAGACTTGGCTCAAATCGACCGAGCGCGCCGTCTCAGGGCTCATCAGCAGTACCGGAACGATGATGAAGGACATGGTGCTCAAGGGTCCCGCCAGCTACGATGCGATTTTTGTCTATGAGAACGTAGCGATCGACTACCTTGAGAATGCCAAGGGCCGCTGGGGCGAACTGACGGTGATATACCCAAAATACAACATCTGGAACGACAATCCTTACTACATCATCGACGGCCCCTGGGTCAGTCGGGCGCAGAAGGTAGGTGCCGGATTGTTCCTCGATTTTTTGATGAGCGAACCCATTCAAGCGAAGTCGCTCGAACATGGCTTCCGTCCCGGAAATCCCGCCATCGCCATCAACGGAGTGGAAAGTCCCTTTTCCCGCTACCAGGCACAAGGGATCCAGATCGAATTGCCCATCATCGTAGAGACACCGACTGCCCCGGCGATCAATAATCTGCTGACGGGATGGCAACGCCTCCGCAATTGACGTCACTGCCGTGAATAAACTCTGGAGATACCTCAAGGCGGCTTTGTTCGTAAAGCAGCGGATTCCCTTGCTCGGCCCTCTGCCGGTCAATCTCCTCGCCCTGCTGCCTTTCCTTGCCCTCGGGTTCGGGCATCCTGGTTTTTGGCTGCTCGGTTTAGCAGGTGAGGTCGGGTTCCTTTGGGCGATGACTACGAACCGTCGCTTCCGCAAAGCCGTTGATGCCCAACTTGCCCATTCCTCGGGGCAGGAACAGTCCCGGACGAAGGAAGAGGTGGTCGCCCAGCTCAAATCGCCCCAAGCGGAGCGGTATGCGGGGATCCTGGAAAAACGGACCCACATCGAAAGTATCGTGGGCACCGATCTCGCCACAGAAACGCTGGAGTGGGACCATCTCGAAGGTATTCGGACTCTGGAAACAGTGTATCTCAAACTTTTGATCGCACGACAACATCTCTCCTCACCCACCGCGGCGGAGGATGTCCGGGAGATCGTGGAACGCATCGCCGGACTCAAGGCCCAAAGCGCCCAGGCCCGCTCAGAATCACTTCGGGAAAGCCTCCTCGCCACCGTGACTCTCCTTGAGAAGAGACTCGCGGTCCTCGCGAGACGGCGGGAATCCCTCGAAGAGGTCGATAGCGACTTGAACCGAATCGAGGTCCAGTTCCAGCTTGCCATCGACAGCGCGGCCCTCCACAACGACCCTAGCGAAGCCCGCCTCGATCTCGATCTGGCCAGCAGGATGATGATCTCACCGGCCTACACCGAACTGGGTGACGCCGTTTATTTGACCGATCAAAGCTCCATGGAACGGGATTGAGGCGGCAACCGGTCAACTCTGCCAACGCGATTCACTCCTGCGCATTCTTTTTGCGCATGAACTCCGCCGGAAAATCCGCAGCTTCCGACCCGCCCTCCCGGCGCAGACTGGCACCCATGTTCCGTTTGATCGTGAAAGGAACCTGGGTCGCCCCGCCCTCCTCAAGGATCGCGTGAAGCCGCTTGCGATAGTCGGCGATTTGCTTCTGGAAAGACTCCTGGAAGATCAAATTGTGATTTTCGTCGGGATCAGCCTCCAGATCGTAGAGCTCGTCGGTGTCCCAAACTCCGTGATATTGGATGAATTTGAATTTGTCCGTGCGCAAGGCGAACATCGTCGGGGTATGAGGAAAATTGTATTCCCAGTAGTATTCGTAGAGCAGTTCTTGCCGCCAGTCCGAAGATGCCAGTTCTCCCGTTGCCAGACGAACAAACGAACGCCCATCCATGTCAGCCGGCGCTTCCAGACCCGCCGCGTCAAGGATGGATGGAGCGATGTCAATATTAGCGACCATCCCTTCCACTTTTGTAGCGGCCTCGAAAAGCTCGGGGCAGTGAGCGAGCAAGGGTACCCGCATGGACGTCTCGTAGGCGTTACGCTTGTCGATCAGGCCGTGCTCACCGAAGAGGAAGCCGTTGTCTCCCATGAAGAGAACGAGCGTATTCTCCAACTCACCGTTCTCCCTGAGCCAACCCAGCACCCGACCGAGCGATTCATCCACCCCGACAAGCGCGCGGCAGTATTGCTTGTAATACTCCCGCACATCGAGATCGGAGTGATAAGGGAAGTCACCCCCGTGCCAGGAATTGCGTTGGTTTTGCACCCAAAGCGGGGAATCGGCATTCTGCTCCTCGGGGAAGGTTCCGGGTAGGACAACCTCCACGTCTTCGAAGAGATCTTTGTGCCGCTCCGCCGGGGTAAAGTCCGCATGGACCGCCTTGTGCCCCAGATAAAGAAAGAAGGGCTTGCCGTCGTCGGCCTTCTCTTTTTGATCAAGCCAATCGATGGCGTAATCCGTCAACTCGTCAGTTATATAGCCCTTTTGCTTCACCCGGGCACCATCGACGTTGATGGTGTAGTCGGGAGTCGGCGGGAGGTAATGTCCCTGCCCCTTGAAAGAAACCCAGTGATCAAATCCCGGTCGCGGATCGTCGGAATCCCCACCCATGTGCCACTTCCCAATGAACGCGGTGTCATAACCGGCCTTCTGAAGATACTGCGGAAAAAAGATGAGGCCGGGAGGTTGGGCGTTGTTATCGACGACGCCATGATTGTGCATGTAGCGTCCGGTCAGGACGGACGCCCGGCTCGGCGAGCAGAGGGACGTGGTAACAAAAGCGTTCTCAAAATAGACGCCACCCGCCGCGAGGGAATCGATGTTCGGGGTTTTCAGAAAAGGGTGCCCGAGGAAGCCCATCGCGTCGTGCCGCATGTCATCTATGATGATATAAATGACGTTGCGCGGCTTGACACCGGGAAGCTGTTTCAGGTCGGGCAGGGAAGCCTCTTGACCAAGCATCGGGACGGAGACTGAGACTCCAAGAGCGAGGATGAGGAAACAAAATCGATTGGTCATATAAGTCGGCTCAAAGGAGGAGCGTTCAGTGTAACCCGAAGAAGGGGGCTGGCGAAAGACAAAATATTCGGCGAAAAAGCGGGCATGTTCACTTTGGCAGCTGCGTCATCATCGGATCGACGCCCAGGGAACCGGATCCGGTCGGGACACCCGTCTCCTATCCCTGACACAAAAGCGGTCCGAAAAGTTCATCCACCTTCGCCAGGTAGCGCTCCTCGGCGGTTTCGATCGGGCCGGGAAGTCGCGCACCTGCGGCGAGGAAGTGCCCGCCGCCGCCGAAGGCTTCGCAAACCGTCGCTACGCTCAGGGTTTCGTCTTTTGACCGGGCGCTGACTCGAATCGTCCCGTCGGCGAGCTCCTCGAAAACGATCGTGACAAGAGCGCCTTTGATCGAGCGCAGCAGGTTCACCAACAAGTTGCTGTCGTCGCCTTCGAGACCGAGCCTCTCGTTGGTGTCGCGGGTGATGCGAAACGAAAGGCAGCGCCCTCCCAATTCGCGGCGCACCATGGGAAGAATCTGCTCGACCAAGTCGAGGCAACGAGGCGGAAAACTCTCGTTCAACAACACATTGTATCGATGGGTATTCACGCCCTGATCGAGCAGATCGGCCACGATGCGCAGGGTTTTTCCTGTCGTTGATGCGTAGCGGAAGTGGCCGGTGTCCGTGGAGATCGCTACATAGAGACTTTGGGCAACGGAGAGGTCGAGCGGCCAGCCGCAGACTTCCGCCAGTTCGGCGATCATCTGGCCGGTCGCAGGCGAACTAGGATCCACCCAGCGGAAATCTCCGAATGGCTCATGGCTGAGATGGTGGTCGATGCAGATCACCGGGGTCGTCTCTGGCAAGACCTTCCAGACAGCCTCGCTGACCCGCTTACGCCCTCCCGCGTCGAGCACAAAAATGAGGTCGGCGGACAGGATCGTTTCCGGTCGCCCGATCCTCTCGGCACCTGGCAAAAAGGCAAGAGCCGCCGGAACGGGATCAGCATTCATCAACGTGACTCGCTTCCCTTGTAACTCCAGCAGTCGGCCCATCGCCAAGGTCGAACCGAGCGCGTCGCCGTCCGGCCGATCATGGCTGACGACGATGATCTTTGCCGCTGCGGAAACTCGATTCCGAATGTCGTCGAAGGAAATGTTCTGCATCGAAAGGACGATACCACTCAGCGCCGGGGCCGTTTGTTCAGATCGATCTCAGGGACCTCGTCGGGAGGCGAATCGGGAATTTCCCCGATCTCGTCGAGGATGTTGAGGATGCGGACACCTCGCTCCACCGAATCATCCACGAGGAACGTAAGTTGGGGCGTGTTGCGGATCACGACCCGTTTGACTACCGCATTCTGAATGACTCCCCGTTTGTTGTTCAGCTGGCGCAGAACTTCGCGGGTCTGATCAGGCGTCCCGATGACCCCGATGTGAACCATGGCGCTGCGCAAATCAACCGCCGTCTCGACATCATGAATCGTGACCAGCACGCCAGGAAACTCGAAACTGCGCTCGATGTAGGCGCTGATCTCCCGCTTCATCAGCTCGTTGATGCGGGAAAGTCGCTGACTCATGGGAAATAATGAAAAACTCGCCCGGATTTTGCTTCAAACCAGGCAGCTTGGAGAACCGGAGCGGGAAGGTCCGATTCACAGGGTGCTCGCGAGTTTTTCCAACTCGTAACACTCGATGATGTCGTCTTTCTGATAGTCGTTGAATTTGCCAAGCTTGATGCCGCACTCGAGACCGTTTTTGACCTCTTTGACGTCGTCCTTGAAGCGGCGCAGGGTCGTGAAGCCACCATCGTAAATCGGAATTTTGTCTCGCAGCACCCGGGCACGGGCTTTGCGGGCGACGCGACCATCGATCACCATACAGCCGCCGACTTTGCCCGAAGAAAGCTTGAAGATCTCCATCACCCTGGCGTGCCCGATAACCGTCTCGCGGGTTTCCGGCTCCAGCATGCCGAGCATGGCCTCTTTGACCTGATCGATCAGTTCGTAAATGATGGAGAAGAGCTTCACCTGGACCCCTTCCCGCTTAATAATGGGTTGGGCCATCGCCTCCACCTTGGTATTGAAGCCGATCAGAATCGCGTTCGATGCACTCGCGAGGAGCACGTCCGCTTCAGTGATGGGGCCGGCCCCCTGACGGAGGATATCCACGGAAATTTTGTCCGACTCGATTTCCATGAGCGACTTCTCGATCGCCTGCACGGAACCTTGCACATCAGTCTTGATGATGAGTTTGAGGGTGGTTTTGCGCCCCTGCTCGATATTCGAAAAGAGAGTCTCCAAGGCCGACTTCGCCAGTGGCTTGAGCTTGACTTGACGGGCCTGCTCCATGCGCTCGCTGCTGAGCTTCTTAGCATGGCGCTCGGAATCCATCTGGATGAGCTCGTCTCCCACCTGAGGAGTGCCCGAGCAACCCACCACCTCGACCGGAACGGACGGACCGGCCTCGGGGATGCGTTGACCGCGATCATTGATGAGAGCTTTGACTTTGCCGGACTGGTAGCCGCAAATGAAAGGATCCCCCACTTTGAGCGTTCCTGACTGGACAATGACGGTCCCGGTAGGCCCTTTCCCGGCCTCGGTGCGAGCCTCGATCACGAGAGCACGAGCCGGGCCGGTCGGATTCGCCCGCAGCTCCAATACCTCGGACTGCAGGTGAATCATCTCGATGAGGTCATCGAGCCCAACTCCGGTCTTGGCGGACACTTCGACGCAGATCGTGGTCCCACCCCAATCTTCCGGAGTGAGGTTCGCTTCCTGAAGCTGGCCCTTGACCTTCATGATGTCGGCCCGGACCAAATCCACCTTGTTGATGGCGACGATAATCGTGACTCCCGCTGCGCGACAGTGGTCGATCGCTTCGAAAGTCGTCGGCATGAGCCCGTCGTCGGCGGCGACGACCAGCACCACCACGTCGGTGACATCGGCACCGCGAGCCCGCATTTCGGAAAACGCGGCGTGACCGGGGGTGTCGATGAAAGTCACGACTTGGCCGTTGCGCTCGACTTGATAGGCTCCGATGTGCTGCGTGATGCCGCCCGCTTCACCGGAGACCACCTTCGACCCCCGCAGGGCGTCGAGCAGGGAGGTTTTGCCATGGTCCACGTGACCCATGAAGGTGACAACGGGAGGGCGGGTCTGGAGCTTCTCCTCCTCGACTTCCTCGATGGCCTGAACCTCGGGAATTTCGATGACTTCCTCGACCTTGTGAACTCCGCCGCCTTTTTCCCGGCGCTCCTTTTCGAAAATGAAGCCGTGCTTCTCGCAAACTTTCGCCGCGATGTCCGGCTCGATGGCCTGGCCCTTGCTAGCGAAGACATCGAGTTCCATCAAGTCCTGGATGAGCTTGAAGGGTTTCAAATTCATCAACTCGGCCAACTCACCAACGATGATGGGCGGCTTGATGTGAATGATCTTCTTGTCGCCGATCTGCTCGACGACATTGCCAGATTCCTCGACGACCGCCTCCACCACCGCCCGCGGCGGCAGGATGCTGGTCCGCACCACATCGTCGCTGACCAGATCGAGAGCGGGAGCGGGCTTTTTAACGGGGGGCTTCGGGGTGGCTTTGCTTGCCTGGGTGGATTTGATGGCGGCGATCTTCTTGGCGACACTCTCCTTGCCGAGGTGCCCATAAACGGACCCCTCCTCCATCGGCTTGCTCCCTTTCCGCGCGGCCCTCTGCTCTTCCTTTTCAAAGAGATTGAGCGCCCCGGCTTTCTGTTCGTCGAGCGTTTTGGTTTCGCTCTCCGCAGAAGCAGGGGGATTCGGGGCGGTGGACTTTTTGCTGGGCATAAAAAACGGGGATTGAGGCGACTCGGATCGAGTGCCTCAGATCAAAATCTATTCTGTAATCAGTGTAAGCGTTGTCAAATTGAGAAGGAAAGGAGGAGTTGGCGGATATCCCGCCCCGGTGGTTCATTCTGCGGAGGTTGCTTCCGACTCGTCACCACCTGCGGCTGCGACCAACTGGGGAGAGTCGTCGTCCTCTGAAGGGTCGTTGAGGTCCGCCGGGTCCACATACGTCTCTTCTTCCGCTGGCGCGCCGGTCTCGTCCCCATCGGCGATCTCATCGGCGATCACCTCGGCAAGCGTCTGTCCGCTGGGTTCACTTGGATCCAAACCGACGGCAGCTCTTGCTTGATTCAAGATGACCAAGGCTTCCGCAATGTCGAGATCGAGGATTCCGGCGACATCGACGTCATCCGCTTCGTTCGCGATGATCTCGACAGTGGTGAGACCACCACGCACCAGGGCCACTGCGGTCTCAAACTCAATCCCGCTGATTTTGGTAATTTCTTTTCCGGCGGTCGCAACCCGGGCTTCGAACACTTCGTGGGCGCTCTCATCCTTCTGCACCTGGACTTCCCAACCGATCAAGCGGGCGGTCAAACGGGCGTTCTGACCGCGACGACCGATGGCTTTGGAGAGTTCTTCTTCATCGACGGTCACGCGGACCGAACGAGCGGCCTCGTCGAGGGTGATGGTTTTGATCTCGGCCGGTTTCAGGGCATCGATCACGAAACTTCGGATGTCTTCGCTCCAGCGGATAATATCCACTTTCTCGTTATTGAGTTCCCGCACGATATTTTTCACCCGGGCACCTCGCAAGCCGACGCATGCACCAACCGGATCAACTTTTTCATCCGCGCTATACACCGCGACCTTGGTCCGATAGCCGGCCTCACGAGCCAAAGAGCGGATTTCCACGGTGTGATCGGCGATCTCGCTGACCTCGGATTCAAAGAGACGACGCACAAAATTGACGTGACTGCGTGACAGGATGATTTCCGGTCCGCGGGTGCCGTTCTCCACCGCCACCACGTAGGCGCGGATGCGGTCGCCGACATTGTATTCCTCAGTCACGACCCGATCACGCTGGCGCATGATCCCCTCGAACTTGCCGAGATCGATAAAAACGTCCCCGCGCTCGAAACGGCGCACCGTGCCACTGACGATGTCTCCGGCGCGATCTTTAAACTCTTCGTAGATCAGCTCCTTCTCCGCCATGCGGAGACGCTGCATCATGGTTTGCTTGGCAGTCTGGGCGGCGATACGTCCGAAATTTCCGGGAGTAATGTCCACCTTGATCTCGTCGTCCACATTGGCCTCGGGCTTGAGTCGGCGTGCGGTGAAAATATCGATTTCCTCGTAGGAATTATTGACCCGATCCTTCACGAGCAGATTGGCGAAGACACGGATGTCACCTTTCTCCGGCTCGATCTTTACCTCCAGATCGCGGGCGGGACCGATGGTCTTGCGCGCAGCCGAAAGAAGGGCAATCTCAAGCGCCTCCACCATGGTGTGGCGCTTGATCCCTTTTTCTTTTTCGTAATAGTCGAAAAGTGCTAACAGTTCGTTTCTCATTTGCTCTGACGAATCCTTGAATTTTGAGACAAAAAAAAGCGGGACATGCCCACTCTACCATCCCGCCCCGCTGCCGGGACGAGTTCTCAAGATTGCCGGGTGGCGAACATATTCGCTACCCGGCCCCTAATCAACACGTATTTCCCTATAGATCAAGCTATGATTCATCCCGCCATCAAGTCCCTCAGCTTCGACGCCGCCGGCACCCTGATCCACCTCGCCGAGCCCGTCGGGGTCTCTTATGCTTCCGTGGCGGCCCGCCACGGTGTGACCGTCTCAGCCGATCCGCTGGACCGGGCCTTTCGGACGCTGTGGCGAAGAACGCCCCTCCCCTTCTCGCCCGATGCCGGCGACTCCGACCCGAACGAGCGCGCCTGGTGGAGCCGACTCGTCTGCTCAGTCTTCGCGGAAACCGGAACCTTCTTCGACTCCGCGTCGCACTTTGAGGCGTTTTTCACGGAGCTTTATGACTATTTTGAAAGCCCCGGAACCTGGCTACTCGACCCTGCGGCAAAGCCATTGCTCGAAGCCGTGTCCGGCCGCTATCGACTCATCGTCTTGTCAAACTTCGACCACCGTCTCCGCCGCATCCTTGGCGATCTGGAGGTCCTTGATCGCTTCGAACACGTCATCCTCTCCTGCGAAGAGCGTTGCTCCAAGCCGGACCCGCGTCTTTTCGCCCTTGCCGCCGCTACCTTGGGGATGAATCCCGGCGAAATCCTGCACCTTGGTGACGATCCGATCTGCGATTGGGCGGGCGCCCAAGCCGCCGGATTCGCCCACTTCCGCGTCGGTCCTCCCGGCATCCCAAGGGGCGATCAGGGACAGGCTCCCCTTGCTGCATTCCTCGACCAACTTTCACTTGCGCGGCCCGATTAGGCGCTTATGATGCCCGCCCCGCCTCTCGCGGCTACTTCTGGACGGGTAGCTCAGTTGGTAGAGCAGTTGGCTTTTAACCAATTGGTCCTGGGTTCGAGTCCCAGTCCGTCCACTCTTTCGCTCTCCAGGCTCCGAGGAGCAGAGCATACCCTATGGGATCGGTCATCTAACCCTATGGGGTCGCCGACCTAACCCCACGGGGTCGCCGACCTAACCCTGCCAGCTCGCGGCTCAGCACTTCACCGACGTGCGGCTAACAGGCGCATGATGAAATAGAGCAACTGCCCGATGGAAGCGATCGCGGCGACGGTGTAGGTCATCGCGGCCCAGAAGAGGGCATTTTTGGCTTTGTCGTGTTCGAGGTTGCCCATGATGCGGGACTGATCGATCCATGCCAAGGCTCGATTGCTGGCGTCGAATTCCACCGGCAGAGTGATCACGGAGAAAAGAGTGGTTATGGAGAAGAGAATCACCCCAACGAGCAATACGGTCGTGTTGCCCGACGACGCCATAAAGAGTCCAATCATGAGCACCCACTGCATCCACTGACTGGCAAAACTCACGATGGGGACCAAGGTCGAACGCATCTTCAGCGGGCCATAGGCGCGGGCGTGTTGCACGGCATGCCCGCACTCGTGGGCGGCGACTGCCGCGGCGGCGACGTTGGCTTCGTGATAGACCGGCTCGCTGAGATTGACCGTTTTGGTCAATGGGTTGTAATGGTCGGTCAACTGGCCCGGCGTCGATATGATCTGAACGTCGCGGATGCCGGCGTCGGCGAGCATTTTCGCCGCGACCTGAGCACCGGTCAGGGATATGGGGAGCTCAGAATACTCCCGAAAGCGCCGCTTCAGGATGCTACCCACCAGCCAACTGACCAGCATGGTGCCGAGGGTGATGACGAGGTAGAAGATATTGCCGCCGGAGGTAAAAAAGTTGTTCATGGGTAATTCTCCAACTTTGACATCATACGAGGTAAAATGCTCAAGAAAATGAGAAAAATATCGGCGACTCCTCAACGCATCCGACTTTTCACCGTCCGGTCAAGCGTCCAAAGAAATCGTCAGGGAGAGATACTTCTCAAGAACCTTCAGACTCAACCAATCTTCAGAGTCCCGCTGTAAAAATTGCGAGACGTAGCAATGCGCCCCCTCGATGATCTCCTCGGCTTCGCCGGGGTGCGCGAGGAAATGATCCATCTTTTCTTCCAAGTCAGAGTAGTCATCGGCCAACTGAACATAGTGCTTGCCCGCAACAAGACGACCTTCCATGAACCAGGTTTCATACTTTGGCTTCGTCATCATTAACAGTGAGTTTGAGGACATGACCCACTTCGTGTTTGTGGCTACGTCACGCCCTTCGATTGACAGGATGAAACTGAACTTGAGCTGCTCGGTAATAGAGGTGTAGGTCCCCTGCCATTCCGGGTTTTTTGATTTCTCTCTCCCGTAGTGCGCTACGTCGATCCGGCGAGACTTGCCATGGAACTTTTCCAGAAATGCCTTGCGGTGTTCCTGCTTGGCGGCTCCCCGCCATATCAGACGCTCGTTCTTTTCGCGAAACCTTTTGCGGTCCTTCACAAAATGAAAATGGCGCAGCTTGTTCAACTTGAAGAGAACAGAATTGACGTTATCTCCAATCGGCCGCGATTTGACGATCGTCGGGTGATCGGGGACATGCATTACATCTTTAAAAAGGTAATCAAATCGAGAGTCGTTTGGGAAAAATCGCGCATACTCCATGAAATCCAGAAAATAGTAGCTCGGCGACTTCGACCACTCAATCTCATCGATTCTCTTTGCTTCCAAGGGGAGCCGGAAGGGACTCTCGATTTGGCAGTAGTAATTCAAACGGCCTCGCAACTTCTCCAGGGTCGCTTCCCCAAGCCTCGCTTCAAGACGAGACAAATGCAGGGAGAGCGGAGGGCGTGACCGTATCTCGCGGACGAATGCCTCCGTGTAGTATCGGACTCGGGGCATCCGCGACTTCCCCAATCGGTCAAAGAATGACAAATCGATGCGTTTCATAACTTTCGGGAAAATTTGGGTGTGGACGGGCCACTGCGAAGGCAATGGGAAATTCAGCGTTAGGACTGTTTAAGAACTGGAGTTACCTCGCCAAGCAAACATCGTATTACCATTCTCGAATCAACGCCATCGCTCTTCCGCCTATCGACACACCGCTTCACGCGCCACCGCCGCCGCGTAGTCGCGATTGAGCTTGGCGATGACATCCACACTGATCTCTTTCGGACAAACCGCCTCGCACTCGTATTGATTCGTGCAGTTGCCGAAGCCTTCGGCGTCCATCTTCCGGACCATGGCGAGGACGCGCTTATCCTTCTCCGGTTCACCTTGCGGGAGCAGATTGAGGTGGGCTGCTTTGGCCCCGACGAAGAGCATGGCGCTGGCATTCTTACACGCAGCCACACAGGCACCACAGCCGATGCAAGTGGCCGCGTCGAAGGCGGCATCGGCGTGCTCTTTGGAAATGGGAATGGCATTCGCGTCAGGCGCGGAACCGGTCCGGACGTCGATGTAACCGCCTGATGCGACGATGCGGTCGAAGGCACTCCGATCCACCATCAGATCGCGGACAATGGGGAACGCCCGCGCCCGGAATGGCTCGATCCAGATGGTATCGCCCTCGCGGAACTTGTGCATGTGAACCTGACAAGTGGTGATGCCGCGCTCTCTGCTGTGCGGCACGCCATTGATGTTCAGCGAACACATCCCGCAGATGCCCTCACGACAGTCGTGGTCGAAATGGATTGGCTCGCCCCCGCTCTCGATGATGCCGGTATTGACAATGTCGAGCATCTCCAGAAAGGAAGCCTCACCGGGAATGTCGGTGGCGGCGTAGGTCTCGATGCGGCCTTTGTCCTTGGCGCTCTTTTGACGCCAGACTTTGAGGGTGAGATTCATGGGGAAACAGTGGTCGGGTGAAACGGGATCGGACGATTATTTGTAGCTGCGCACGCTGGGATGCACGGCCTCGAACTCAAGCACTTCTTTGTGCAATATCGGATGCTCGCCGGGGCCTTTGTATTCCCAGGCGGAGACGTAGGCGAACTCCTCGTCGCGGCGTTTCGCTTCTCCGGGATTGGTGTAGCCGGACTTCACATCCTCGTCGGCTTCGGTGAATTGGTATTCCTCGCGGAAGTGGCCCCCGCAGCTCTCCTCGCGGTCGAGCGCGTCGTGGCACATGATCTCGCCGAAGTCGATGAAGTCGGCGACCCGTCCGGCTTTCTCCAGCTCCATGTTTACCCCCTCGGAGGACCCCGGGATCCTGACATCGCTCCAGAATTCTTTGCGAATCTCGGGGATGCGGGCGAGGGCCTCCTGCAAACCTTCGCGGGAACGAGACATCCCGCATTTGTCCCAAATCAGCAGGCCAAGCTCCCGATGGAAGCTATCGACCGAGCGGGTGCCGCCGATGTTCATGAGTTGGTTGATCCGCTCTTTCACGGCGGCCTCGGTAGCGGCAAATTCAGGTGCGGCGGTGGTGATTCCTCCCGGTTTCTCGGAGGCGAGATAGTGCGGCAGGGTTGTCGGAATCACAAAATACCCATCGGCGAGACCTTGCATGAGGGCGCTCGCGCCGAGGCGGTTGGCCCCGTGGTCGGAGAAGTTCGCCTCGCCGAGAACGTGCAATCCTGGAATGTTGGACATGAGATTATAGTCCACCCAGAGACCGCCCATGGTGTAGTGGACGGCGGGGTAAATCATCATCGGGGTCTTGTAGGGATCCTCGGCCGTGATCTTCTCATACATCTGGAAAAGGTTGCCGTAGCGGGCGCGGATGGTGTCTTCCCCGAGACGGGCGATGGCCGCGCTGAAATCGAGATACACCCCAAGGCCGCTCTTGGCGACGCCCCGGCCTTCATCGCACACTTCTTTGGCGGAACGTGAGGAAATATCCCGGGGAGCCAGGTTGCCGAAGGAGGGATATTTACGCTCCAGGAAGTAGTCGCGCTGATCTTCAGGGACGTCCTTGGCAGTGAGCTGTCCGGCCCGAATCTTCGCGGCTGCGGCGGCATCCTTCGGCACCCAGATGCGTCCGTCGTTCCGCAGCGACTCGGACATGAGGGTGAGCTTGCTTTGGTAGTCACCACTCACCGGAATGCAGGTCGGGTGGATCTGGGTGTAGCAGGGATTCGCAAAGTAGGCGCCTCGCTTGTGGGCGCGGAAGGCCGCCATCACGTTGCAACCCATCGCATTGGTCGAAAGATAAAAGACATTGCCGTAGCCTCCGGTTGCGAGGATCACGCAATCCGCCGCATGGCTATTGATCGCTCCAGTGGTGAGATCGCGCACGACGATGCCTTTGGCGTGTCCATTGACCAGCACGAGGTCGAGCATCTCGGTGCGGTGATACATTTTCACACTGCCCGTGGAGATCTCTTTTTCCAAAGCTTGATACGCCCCGAGGAGGAGCTGTTGACCGGTTTGGCCGCGGGCATAGAAGGTCCGGCTGACCTGAGCACCACCGAACGAGCGGTTCGCCAGCATCCCACCATACTCCCGCGCCAGCGGCACCCCTTGAGCGACGGCCTGGTCGATGATGTTTACGCTGATTTCGGCGAGCCGGTGGACATTGGCTTCGCGCGAACGGAAGTCGCCGCCCTTGATCGTGTCGTAAAAAAGACGCCAGACGGAGTCGCCGTCATTCTGGTAATTTTTCGCTCCGTTGATTCCGCCCTGAGCGGCGATGGAGTGAGCCCGTCGCGGACTGTCCTGATAACAAAAGCATTTCACCTGATAGCCCAGCTCCGAGAGAGTGGCCGCCGCCGAAGCTCCTGCCAATCCCGAGCCCACCACGATAACGCTGAACTTGCGCTTGTTCGCCGGATTGATCAGCGGAGCAGTGTCCTTGTATCGGGTCCATTTTTCCGGGAGCGGTCCGTCCGGGATGACGGCCTTGAGATCGCCGAGGAAATCGCTGGGGGCTGCTTTGGCAGTGGTGGCCATGGGGAGGAGGGGAAAGATGAAAAGTGGGAAGGTGAAAAGTAAGAAGTTACGAGGCTGGGACGGCAGGTGCGGGAGCGGCCTCTACGGGCGGGGCCTTTTCGTCGAGCAGACCGACGGCGACGGAGAGCGGGATCGCGAGGAAGCCGAACCAGAGAAGCAAGGTCACGACCCACGCGAGAGCCTGGATGCCATCGCTAGTCTTGCGGGTGCGCAGTCCGAGTGTTTGGGAGATCGAAGCGATTCCGTGGCTCAAATGCGAGCAGAGCAGGGAGATCGCCACGATGTAAAACAACACAATGAAAGGATTCTTGAACCCGGCGATCACCATACCATAGACATCGTGACGCGCCGGATCGAGCGGGTCTTTCATGCTGGCGAGGGCTGGATCGATCCTCACGGTAAAATGCAGGATGTGGAAAATCACAAAGGCGATCACGGTCAGGCCACTCCAGATCATGATGCGCGAACTGCGGCTTGCCTGGACCGTTCCCTCGTAAGCATAACGATCCACACGCGCCGCGCGATTTTGCCGGGTCAGGGAAATGGTCGCGACGATGTGCAGCACGAAGGCCACGATCAGCCCCGCCCGAGCCCCCCAAATCCCCATCCCGTGAAGAAAATGATGGAGGAACTCCGCGTAGTCATTGAGCGGGCCGCGACCTTGGAAGATCAGCAAGTTCCCCGCCATGTGGCCGAGGAGGAAACCAACTAGCATGATCCCCGTCACCGCGACGATGAGCTTTTTGCCAATGGAGGAATTCCAAAAGCGGACGATGGGGAGGACGAGGGCGTTCATTTCTGGCTTCTTAAGCAATACGACGCTGCTTTGCAAGAAGTTGGCGGTCGCTTGCGTAAAAAAAGTCATCAAAGGGGGCTAGAACCGCGAAAACGCCGCCAATTTGCCACGGCAGAGACGCCCTCTCCGTCAAAGGCCACCGCAATCCCAACCATCGTTCCGGTCATTTGGCGGAACCAAAGCCGATGGCCACCCGTGATACTGTCGTTGGTGGCGCAAGCCAAGAACATCAGAGGAATATCTTCCAGAAAGACAAAGGACGAAGTCTTCTTCCGCCAGTGCCTCGTCGCGAGTTCAATGATGAAATCGGGGCGACCGTGCCGGGGCTAATCTGCGAGCCGCTTGAGTTCAAAAGACAGGCACCTGACGAGGGGCCTCTCTGATGGAACTCGCGGGCGAACGAACGACAAATCTATCCGACACATTTTGACCAAAATTCTGTTTGCACCGGTGCCTTGCCCGCCGCTAGCATGACCGTAACCGCGCCAAAATCATGACCACCGCCGCCCGCCGCCTTTTCGCCCTTTGTTTGCTCGCCTTCGCGACGCTCCCGGCGCTCCCGGCCGCCGCTCAAGAGGACCCTGGATTCGATGAGCGACTCAATGCGATCATGGCCCCGATCGCCAAAACGGCGAATGACATCGTTTTCTATGGCGTCCCCATCGCCGACGGCGTCAAGTTGCCGATCGTGCTCGCTGTCCTCGGTCTGACGGCCGTGTTCCTGACGATCTACTTCAAGTTCATCAATCTCCGCGCCTTCGGCCTCGCCTTCCGCACCGTGAAGGGCAAGTATTCCGACCCGAACGCTCCCGGGCAGATCA
>Ga0163144_10007558_pt1 | contig 23803 bp, 12 predicted proteins | sample OliLak19BULKMAT1_FD_123175 | JGI IMG/M metagenome (GOLD analysis project Ga0163144, IMG submission 123175) | Freshwater microbial mat bacterial communities from Lake Vanda, McMurdo Dry Valleys, Antarctica - Oligotrophic Lake LV.19.BULKMAT1 | ecosystem: Environmental > Aquatic > Freshwater >...
CGCCTACATACCAACCGCCGGCCCCGTCTGGCACGGCTGTATGAATAGTTGAGTTGGCTTTAGGAAAAGTGAATACAGGATTATCATTTGTGGTGGAGAGCAATGCCTGAAATTGGGTGTTGTACCCAGATTGGGAAAAGTTGCCCCCCAGATATGCCGTGTTGCCCTCAACCACTATAGTATTTACTGTAGAGTTTGTAGCTACCGAGTTAATTAAGCCCCCGTTTACGTCATCAACCTTTGCAAAATAGTTTTGGTCTTTGCCGCCAACACGTGTAAATGATCCTCCTAATAGAATAAATCCTGTGCGGGAAACAATAGATCTTACCTCACCGTTACAATCGGGATTCCAGTTTGTTAAGGCGCCGGCAGAAAGATCTATGCAGGCTGCGCGGTTTTGATTATTACCATAAATATTAGAAAAAGATCCGCCAACATAAAGCTTGTTGCCTGTTTTAAGTAAGAAACTAATGGTGCTGTTAGCCCCGGGATTAAAATCAAGATCTATCGTATAATCGGCTAAGATGTGTGCTAAACGATTGCGAGATATACCGCCTATTGTGGTAAAGCTGCCTCCAACGTACCAGCCTCCTGCATCGTCTGAAACAGAACATTGGATGGTGGAGTTAGCCTTGGGGAAAGTGAATGCCGGATAAACCGTATTTGTGTTGCCGGGGTAATAAGCTTGGTAGCCCGTGCGGTATCCTGTGGTTGTGAAAGAGCCACCCAGATACAAAGTTGTGGCATTTTTGCGCATAACCCGTACCGGGCTATCTGTAGTAATGTAAGGCTCTACTTCACCTGTGTTACTGTTTAGCTTTGCAAAGTATGATACATCTTTATCGCCTACATTAGTAAAGCTGCCACCAACTAATAGTGAGTTTCCCTCCACAAACATTGACCGAACTTCGCCATTACAATTAGGTACAAAATTGATATCTACATCACCTAAAGACGTATCAATTTTGGCCAATCGATTAAAACTTGTAGCCCCTATAGTTGTGAAGTTGCCCCCAACGAATAATTTGCCGTTAGAGAGTAATAGAGATACAACTGTGTTGTTAGGTTGTGGCCTAAATAAAGGATCTACTGAAAAATCGCGACGTAAGTGGGCAAGATACTGAATGCTCACATCGCCAATTTGGGTAAAGCTACCCCCAACAAACCAGCCGCCGCTACCATCATTAAGTACAACTGTGAGCGTGCCATTAAAATTAGGAAAGCCAGCTTTAGGAAAATCATCGGTGGTGGTTACAACACCGCCACGCTTAGAGCGATACCCTGCGTTATTAAAAGAGCCGCCCACATAGAGCGTGTCTCCTACTTTAGAAATTTTGTTTACAGTGCCGTCAGTTTCAATAAATTGCTCGCGCACTTGCTGCGCAAACGCATGAGGTAGCTGGCAAAAGGCACTCAAGAAAAACAGTAGGCAAAAAAGAGGATAGGTACGTATTAGTCTCATGAAATGGGAAGGGGGGATTGGATTATTTAACTTTTTTTTGCATTAATGACACAAAAGGTACTGTAGTAACCGCTGTTATCGCAAATAATTTCTATGGGCGAAAATTAACACTAATCTTGCAATGTACCAAAAGAATGTAAACTTATTTAATGATGTAGTAACATGGTTCACCTTACTACCTTATTACCCAAAAAACTGGCTACCCCTTATAGCGTATAAGACTTTTTTAAGTTGCCTACGCGCCCTAGCTCCTGCCTCTTAAACAAAAAAAACCAGCTTTAATAAGCTGGCTTTTAAGGCTTTAAATAATTATTAGAGGTTCCGAGCGGATTCGAACCGCTGTACAAGGTTTTGCAGACCTCTACCTAGCCACTCGGTCACGGAACCAATGGAGTGCAAATATACACAATTATGCCTTAGCTGGCCGTTGCAGGCACTTTAAGCTTACTAAAGGCCTGTTAATAATGGGTTTATTAGCGCGTTAGCCTCCAGATACGCATGAGTTTAGGCACTTTCTTGGTGCTTGGCTCGTATTCTTGCCAAGGCAGCAGGGTACCCTTTTCCCAAGCCTGAAGTTCTGTGGTGTAATAAGTACTGCCTGGGTTGCCGCTTTGGCCTCCGGGCATATTGCCGTACGCTTGTATGGGCTTTGTAAGGCTCACTACCGTGCGTAAGCTGGGGCCGTGGTTTTGGCTTGTGGCGTTTACGTTGTACTTGGAGCCTGATACAGATAAAAAGGATTCTGATAGGCCTGGTATCATGGCCATGTGGGTAATGCCGGTATGTTTTACCCTGCCCCAGTGCCATGCTTTGCCGGCGGCACCGTGCTTTTCCATAAGCTGGTTGTAGACCTTTTGCAAAGAGGCTTTACACACTGTTGAGGTGGTTTCTAGCTCTTTTGTGGCTTGTACATCTATAAAAAGATTTGCCAAAATACCTCCCGTAAGTACCTGTTGTAGCTGGGTATGGGGCGGGTAAGGGTACCCTTTTGCTTTTAGCTCGTCCCACACGGTGTCTTGCAGGGCAATAAACCAGGCATCAAATACGGCAGGGGCTATTTGGTCAGAGTCGTAACGCAGGTTCCAGCTTCTGAGTGCCTCCAGCACATCTTGCTGGGCCCCAGAAGTACTGCCTTTGCCCACACCTGCCAGCATTAGGGGTAAAAAGCGTTGCGCTACCAGACTTTTTACATCCATTTGTAAAGCGGCCATACTATCTATGGTGGCCCCTTGCATGGTTTGTAAGCGCTCAGCAATGCGCTGCCCGCGGTACCCTTCTGATTGCCGCCAGTTTATATAATAAGGATACCCAGCCCCCGTACTTGCTTGATTGGCCGACTGAACAAACCCTTGGCTTGGGTTTACCACATATGGATTCTGTGCCCAGGGTATAAACCTGTAGACAGTTGCCTTATCAAGGTTGCGCGCCCATTTGCCCTCATCTTTTTGCCGTAAGGGCAGTGCCCCTGCTATAAACATGCCGATGTTACCTGCCGTATCTGCATAGGCAAAGTTTTGTGCCGGGCAAGACAAATGAGACAAGGCCTGCCGGGCAGCCTTCATATTACTGGCTTTTGCCAAGCCTAAAAAACAGGCCAAATCGTTGCTGGGTTTGTGTGCTACCCAACTAGCTACCATGCCTGCAGGTATATCAGCCCTGTTACTGCGGGTATGGTATACCACAGGGCCTAGCTCTGTTATAAGCAGGGTATCTAACACTACGTTGCTTTCTGTAAGTTTTATGGTCTCTATTTTTTTGGTAAAGGCTTTCTTTTTCCCTTGGTACCAATAATGATCAGGCCCGGCAAAAGAGACTTTATATAGGTCTAAGACATCGGCGTCTGTATTAGTAGTGCCCCAAGCAATGGCTTTATTATGCCCTATTATAAGGCCGGGGGCCCCAGGGAGAGTAACTCCAGATGCGTGATACCCCGGGGCAGAAAGCTGCATACGTATCCAGAAAGAAGGGAGTTGCAGCCCAAGGTGCGGATCATTTGCAAGCAGAGGTTTGCCCGTAGCGGTTTTAGAGCCAGAAACAACCCAATTATTGGATCCATTGGCTCTATTGGCCTGATGCCCTAAATCTGCCCCAAAAAGGGCCGGGATAGTATCTGTAGCGGGTGCAATAAGTGCCTTAAATGAAAATGAAGTGCCTGCGGGCATTACAGGTGGCCCCCATGCCTGGCCGCTAGGGTACAATACATTAAATACAACTGCCCCAAGCTGCTCTTTTGCCTTAGCCAAGGCTACCTCCTCTGTATGGCCAGTAAGGCTAAAAGAAAGATATTTAAGCAAATAAGCCGTTTTAAGCGGTGTCCAAGGCTCTGGCTGGTAGCCTAAAATTTTATACTCTAGGGGCAACTGCCGCAACTCTAAGCCAGCGATATACGCATTTACCCCCTGTGTATAGCGCTCTACGGCCAACCGTGTAGTCGGGTTTTTTACCATTTGGGCCCGAGAGGCCTCTGCGGCTATGCACATGCCAAAGCGCCGTTGAAACTTATCATACTCAAGGGCTCTGTTGCCCAACACTTCTGACAGGCGCCCGCTTGCTGCCCGCGTAATAAAATCCATTTGCCACAGCCTTAGCGATGCGCATACGTACCCTTGGGCAAAGAATAAATCGGCTTGGTTTTGTGCTTCTATATGAGGCACCAGAGAAGAATCCCAACGGATAACAACGGCTTGTCTTATTGCCTTTATAGGAATGTTTACGGGCACGTTAGGCTGCTCTACCGCGTCTGCATTTTGCCAGAAACCCTCAAAAGGGCTTAATAGAGGCCCTATGGCAGGCGTTAGCCCAAATCGGCTGTTGGCTCCATAATGGGCGGCAAATGCCAGCAGACACGCCAGTACGGTTTTAAACTTGGGTGATAGCCAGCGCATTTGTGGTAAAAATACCATAAAAATTGATTAACTGTTCTAACAAGAAGGTTTACATGATCTGCTAATGACTAAATGGCCGTGTTTTTAAATGCACAAAGCCGAAGCCAGCTCTTGTATGAAGCCCAGTTGCAACCTAGTCCCGCACTGGGCACAGGTTTCAGCCTAGCTTAAAGTTGCGCCAGAGATGTAAAATGCGGGCATTACTATTCTGGCGGCACTACCATTATTTGGCCCGTTATCTTAACTGCAGTTACTGCCATACTAACAAGCTGGTGGGGTCTGTATAGCGGGGGGGCTATAAGCCGGGGGGCTGTTAGCGGTGCGGGCTTGCAAAAGCCGTAAAGGTGGCGCACTCTAACTGTAACGTGGGCGGGGTATGGGCCAGTGGGGGTATGGGCCAGTGGGGGTATGTTCACTTAAATTACAGGCCTATCTAAATAAATAAGGCTTAGGGTGCCCACCGCATCTTTTCTTATTATGGGCTAGGTAACACACAACTAAACCCTTTCTGCACCGCCTTGCCGATGCCCATGCCCCATATTTGCTACTTGGTACTATGGTAAGGAAAAAGATACAGAAACTGAAAGGGCTGGTGCCCCCCGCAAAAACCCCGCTAGGCCGCCAAGCGCGGCGGATATGGGTGTGGGGTTTGGGTAGTTTTCTAGGGGTTATTGCGCTTTTTAATCTGGTAAGCTGGAATTTTTTGTGGCTCTTTGGCTCATCGCCCACGCTAGAGGGGTTGCAGGGGCCACAGCTGGCGCTGCCCTCGCTGGTGTACTCCGCAGATTCTGTATTACTGGGCAAATATTTCCGTGAGAACCGCACCCCCGTAGAAACGCGAGAGATTTCTCCGCATTTGTTTCATGCCCTTATTGCCACAGAAGATATCCGTTTTGAGCAGCACAGCGGCATAGACCCTGGGGCTACGGTAAATATTTTCTACACCTTGCTACGGGGCGATGGCCGCGGCGGCAGTACCATAACCCAGCAACTGGCTAAAAACTTGTTTAAAACCCGGCGAGGTAGCAGCACCCAAGGCTTGCTGGCACGGGTACCAGGCCTAAGCACCCTTATAGCTAAAATAAAAGAATGGAACACATCCATCAAGCTAGAGCAGAGCTACACAAAAGAAGAGATTATCACGTACTATTTTAATACTGTTGATTTTGGCCGCAATAGCTATGGTATAAATGCTGCGGCTAAATCTTTCTTTTCTAAAAAGCCCAGCCAGATAACCAAAGAAGAGGCGGCCCTGCTGGTGGGTATGCTTAAGGCCACAAGCAGTTACAACCCGTTCCGCAACCCAGAACGTGCCCTAGCCCGCCGCAATATTGTGCTGGGCCAGATGCAGAAATACCGGTTTATTAGCCGCAAAGAACTAGATAGCCTAAGTGGTATACCCTTGGCGTTGCATGCCAGCAAAGAAGAGCACTCAGATGGCCCGCTAGAATACTACAATACGCACCTTACAGAGTTGCTAGAAAAATGGTGCGCCGCCCAAGAGCGCGATTTATACGGAGACGGCTTGCGCATTTATTTAACGATAGATTCTCGCTACCAGCAATATGCACAAGAGGCCGTATGGGCCCATATGAGCAGCCTGCAGCGCCGATTTGATGGCCACTGGCGGGGGCAGCACCCCTGGCGAGACGAGAAGGGGAACGAACTGCCCGGGTTCCTAGATTATCATATCCAAAAAACCGACCATTGGCGCATGGCCATGGAACGCTACAAGGGCAACTTAGACTCTGTTTCTGCGTACCTGAGCCGGCCTAAGAAGATGAAAATCTTTGCCTGGCAAAACGGCAAGCCTGCTTACATAGATAAAAAAATGAGCCCGCTAGATAGCCTAGCCTATTATAAGAGCCTGTTGCATGCTGGGTTTTACGTGCAGAACCCGTTTAACGGGCACATAAAGGCCTGGGTGGGGGGCATAGACTTTAATCAATTTAAATACGACCATATAAAGCAAAGCAAACGCCAGCCTGGCAGCACTTTTAAAGGTTTTGTGTATGCAGCAGCCATAGAAAATGGCCGCAGCCCTTGTGACCGCCTGCAAGACCGCTATTATAAAGTAACCTATGAAGAAGAAGAAAAGGGCATGAGTGTGCAGCGCGAGTGGAGCCCTACTAACGCCACCAAGTCATTCTCTGGTATAAATATGACCCTGCGCTACGGCATGGGGCGTTCTGTAAACTCTATTGCAGCCCAGCTAACAGAGTGGCTGGGCACACGGCTCTCTCTGCAAGAGAAAGAGGCCCGCAGGGCCCGGCTAGAAAAATATGGGTTTAGAGGTAACCTGCCAGATATTTTGTACGGCGCTTTAGATGTGGCAGATTTTGCCCACAAACTGGGCATAAAAAGCGAACTTAAACCCGTGCCCAGCATAGGCCTTGGCCCTAACGATGTTTCTGTATACGAAATGGTGTCGGCCTACAGTACGTTTCAAAACCAAGGCTTTGCAGGGCCGCCCGTACTGGTGGCGCGTATAGAAGATAAAAACGGTAAAGAGCTACAGCGCTTTACCTCTGTGCAAAAGCGGGTAATGTCGCCAGAGTCTGCATGGCTAATGGTGCACATGCTAAAAGGAACCCTGCAAGAACCCGGGGGCACGGCACAGGCTTTATTTAGTTTTGATATTTTTAGAGGCAATGAGATGGCCGGCAAAACAGGTACGAGCCAGAACCAGTCTGACGGCTGGTTTATAGGCCTTACCAAAGACTTGATTGCTGGCTGCTGGGCTGGTGCAGATGAGCGCAGCGTGCACTTCCGTACCTTGCGCGCCGGCGAGGGCAGCAAAACAGCCTTGCCTATGATGGGCTACTTTATGGAGCGCATGTACAAAGACAAGTCGCTAGGCGTGAAAATGGGGTACTTTCCTAAGCCTCAGGTTAAAATACGCAAAAGTTATTTCTGCCGTACCTATGTGCCCAAGGCCGCCGTGGCAGATAGCAGCGCCCCCACAGACGGCCCTAGCCCCACAGATACGCTACAACTGACGCTCTAAAACCCAGATACCACTTACATGGGAATACGCTCACTTTTAGCCAAGCCATTTGCTGCTTTTATAGTGGCCCGCCACAAAAAAACAGACCAAGACCCGGTTGGCTACCAGCTACGGCTGCTTAAAAACCTTACAGTAAAAGCTGCACAAACTGTTTTTGGTAAAGAACACGGCTTTGCTGGTATTGCATCTCAAGAAGACTACGCAACGCAAGTACCCCTGCGAGATTATGAGGCATTGAGGCCTTGGATAGACCGTATGACTGCTGGCGAGGCAGATGTGCTCTGGCCAGGCAAGCCGGCCTATTTAGCCAAAACAAGCGGCACCACCAGCGGGGTTAAGTATATCCCCCTTAGTAAAGAAAGTGTGCCTTACCATATTGCCGGTGCTAGAGATGCACTCATGTTTTATATACATGAAACTGGGCGGGCAGGGTTTTTAGATAAGAAACTGATTTTCCTCTCTGGCTCGCCAGCATTAGAAGAAAAAAATGGCCTTTTGGTTGGGCGCCTCTCAGGCATTGTAAACCACCATGTGCCAGCTTTATTAAGAAGCAACCAACTGCCAACAGAGAAAACCAACCGCATAGATGACTGGGAGCAAAAGCTAGATGCCATCATAGATGAGACACTGGGCCAACCCATGGGCCTTATATCGGGCATTCCGCCTTGGGTGCAAATGTATTTTGACCGTGTTAAAGAACGGACAGGTAAAAAAGCTGGTGAGGCCTTTGCAGAGTTTAGCGTTTTTGTTTATGGTGGAGTAAATTTTGAGCCCTACCGCCGCCAGTTAGAAGAATCTATTGGCCGTAAGGTAGACAGCGTAGAGCTGTTCCCAGCTTCTGAGGGTTTCTTTGCTTTTCAAGACCGGCAGGGCAAACCAGGCATGCGGCTGTTATTAAACGCAGGCATTTACTACGAGTTTGTACCCCAAGAAGATATTGGCAAACCAAACCCGCGCCGCTTGCACATAGGGCAGGTGGAGAAGGGGCAGGTTTATTCACTAATTATAACCAATAATGCTGGGCTCTGGGGGTATGAAATAGGCGATTTGGTAGAGTTTGTGAGCTTAAAGCCCCACCGGGTTGTTGTGGCCGGGCGGGTGAGCCACTTTATTTCTGCCTTTGGGGAGCATGTAATTGGCACAGAGGTGGAGCAGGCCATGCACTATGCCTTAGGCTTGTTTCCTGATGTACAGGTAACAGAGTTTACCGTGGCCCCACTAGTTATAAATCCCGATGGCCTGCCGCACCACCAGTGGTTAATAGAGTTTGCACAGCGGCCCCATAATGCTCCTGCTTTTGCCCGTGCTATTAATGAGCGTATGGTAAAGCTAAATATCTATTACAAAGACCTGCAAGTGGGCAACATCTTAGAGCCCTTGCAAGTAGTAGCCCTGCCTGCCGGTACCTTTGCGGCATACATGCGCACCCAGGGCAAGCTCGGCGGCCAAAACAAGGTACCCCGCCTTGCAAACGACCGTAAACTGGCCGATGCCCTCCTTGCACTATCTACCTAAAGTTTACGCACCCCCCAATTTTTTTAAGTGACCCAAACCGACAACGCCAAAGGCATTGCCATTCTAGGCAGCACAGGTAGTATAGGCGTACAAACCCTAGAGGTTATTGCCTTAGCCCCAGAGCGCTTTAGGGTAGAGGTGCTTACAGCACAGCGCAACGCAGACCTACTGATTGCCCAAGCGCTGCTGGTGCAGCCTAACGCTGTAGTTATTACCGATGAGGCCTTTTATTCTAAAGTAAAAGAGGCCCTAGCACATACAGATACAAAAGTTTTTACGGGTGCCAAGGCCCTAGAAGATGTTGTAACTTTCTCTGGGGTAGATACTGTGCTTACGGCATTGGTGGGGTTTGCTGGCCTATACCCTACCCTTGCCGCCATTAAAGCTGGTAAAACAATTGCCCTTGCCAATAAAGAAACGCTTGTTGTGGGTGGCAGCCTAGTTACGGACCTAGCCCGCCAGCATGGGGTGGCTATTTACCCAGTAGATTCTGAACACTCAGCGCTTTTTCAGTGCCTAGTGGGTGAATGGCATAACCCAGTTGAAAAAATGATTTTAACGGCCAGCGGGGGGCCATTTAGGGGTAAAAAACGAGCCGACCTAAAGGACATTACCAAAGCCCAAGCCCTAAAACACCCCAACTGGAGCATGGGTGCCAAGATTACTATTGATAGTGCCACCCTTATGAATAAGGGCCTAGAGGTAATAGAAGCCCACTGGCTTTTTGGCTTGCCGGCAGAAGCCATAGAGGTGGTGGTGCATCCGCAAAGTATAATACATAGCATGGTGCAGTTTACAGATGGCAGTATTAAAGCCCAGCTGGGCCTGCCCGATATGAAACTCCCCATTCTGTATGCCCTAGCTTACCCAGAGCGTGTGCCCACGCCTTGGCCGCGTGCAGACTTTGCGCAGATAGCCCAGCTAACTTTTGAGAAACCAGATACAGAAACATTTACCTGCCTTGCTCTGGCGTATCAGGCTCTAGAAAAAGGAGGCAACATGCCATGTATACTTAATGCCGCCAATGAAATAGCGGTAGAGCTTTTCTTGCAAGACAGTATTGGTTTTTTACAGATAGCAGATTGCGTGGAAAGTGCCCTGCAAGCGGCTCCTTTTATAGCAAAGCCCCAGCTAGATGATTTATTACAAACAGATACATGGGTGCGCAACTATGTGCGTAATCTGTAAAGGCGTTTGCACCAAACCAAACACAATAGCCATCTTTACAAAACCCTAAGCCGTTTTAAGTAATGGGCTAGGGCTCACACACGTATTTGCCCCACACACTATGATTATCGGAGTACCTAAAGAAATTAAAAATAACGAAAGCCGCGTAGCACTAACACCCGCCGGGGTGGCAGAGCTTACCCGCAACGGCCATACCGTTTATGTGCAAGCCACAGCAGGCGAGGGTAGCGGCTTTGCAGACGCAGAGTACATAGAAGCCGGTGCAAAGACCCTTACCACCGGTAAAGAGGTTTATGCCATTGCAGAAATGATTATGAAAGTGAAAGAGCCCATTACCCAAGAGTATGAGCTTATTGGCGAGGGGCAACTGCTTTTCACGTACTTTCACTTTGCCAGTTCTGAAGAGCTCACCCATGCTATGATAGCCCGCAAAGCGGTATGCTTGGCGTATGAAACTGTAGAAAAAGCAGACCGTAGCCTGCCCCTGCTTATACCCATGAGCGAGGTAGCCGGCCGTATGTCTATACAAGAAGGAGCTAAATACCTAGAAAAACCTCAGAAAGGCCGGGGTATTTTGCTGGGCGGTGTGCCAGGTGTGCGCCCTGCCGAGGTACTTATAATTGGCGGGGGTATTGTGGGCACCCAAGCCGCTAAAATGGCTGCTGGCATGGGCGCCCATGTTACTATTTTAGATGTAAGCCTGCCCCGCTTGCGCTACCTAGCAGATATAATGCCTGCCAATGTTACTACAGAAGTGAGCAACAGCTACAATATCAGAGATCATGTTAAAAAAGCTGATCTAATTATTGGCGCGGTGTTAATACCGGGAGCCAAAGCCCCCAATCTTGTAACACGAGAAATGCTTAAAACCTTGCGCCCTGGCACGGTAATGGTGGATGTTGCTGTAGACCAAGGCGGCTGTTTTGAGACTACCCGCCCCACCACGCATGAAGATCCCGTTTATGTAATAGACGATGTAGTACACTACTCTGTAGCAAACATGCCTGGCGCGGTGCCTTACACTAGTACGGTGGCCCTTACAAACGCCACCCTCCCCTATGCCATACAATTAGCAAACGAGGGCTGGCAAAAAGCATGCAAGCGCAACGCAGAGCTGCGCTTAGGGCTAAACGTGGTGCTAGGCCACATTTGCTATGAGGCTGTGGGCACTGCTTGGGGCTTGCCCACTGTGCCTGTTGCAGATGTGTTAGAGGGCGCTTTGGTATAAACCTGCTTTTAGCTTATAAACCTAAACGCCAACTCTATGAGGGTTGGCGTTTTTTTAGTTCTTTATTGGCAGCAGCCGCAAGGTATGGGCGAAGCTGTTCTCTTTCTCAAACACAACCAGTTTTTGCTGCAGAGCCTTGGCGTCTGGCACTGAAAAAGCGTAAAAACCGACGGTAGTGTCTCCCAGCATTTTTCCGTGGTTTACGGTGTTGGTCCAAGTGGCGGCAAGTACCCAGTTGGCTGGTAATTTTTTACCAATCCATTTAGGGTACACAACCCCTAGTGCCGCATGCCTAGCTTTTACTACAGCATCTATACGGGCAATATCTACTTCTTTTTTGTTGCTAAACCACTTTTTGCCAACAGGTAATAGCTCTGTGGTGCCAAGCCCTACCCAGTCTACAATTGGGTTATTAGCTGCAAAAGAGGTGGTGCCAATATCATTAAGTAAAACGGGCCTGCCGGGGTAGTATTTATCTACAAAAAGGGCAAAGGCATATTGTTGATTGTAAATATTTTGTGCCAAGCCACGCAGTTGGGGCAAGGTATCTACACAACGTACCTTACCTGTAAGCAGCAGCGCTGCGGCTACACTTGCCAGCACTGCTTTATTATTTATGTGGATAGCTGCTACTTTATAGGTAAGGAATAACACGTAGCCCCCCAGCAATACCAAAAACGGGAGCTCCCACAAAGGTTTGCGGGGCAGATAGCCCTGTATTACAAGTCCAAATAGTAAAAAAGGCAGCAAGAGTACACAAAGCTGCGGCCAATCTTTTAAAACGTACTGGCGTGTAGCCATTACAAAAGCCAGTACAAAAAGGGCGTTCACCCACATATCATAGCGGTGGCTCTCTGGCTGGGCCAGCAAAAAGATGGGTATTGCGCATAGTGCCGCTACCAGCAAAGGCCTGGCAGACGGTGCTTTATGTCTTAAAAAGGGCACTAAGCCTGTACCTAATACTAACAGAGCAGCCAAAATGGCTGTAAACTTATCGGCGGTGTAGAGCTTGCCTCCGCTTCTAAAGACAACACTTTTTACGATAGCACTAAGGCTAGATGTATCTAAGGCAGACTTTGCGGCCATGCTGTTGGGCAAAAAAGTGGCACCTTGCGCCCACATAAAGCTCATGTACGCTAGGGGTATAGCAGCAGTAAGCAAGAGCATACCTACTGCCCGGCGATAGCGGCCGGTATATAAATCTATGGCGGCAAGGGCACCGGTAAGAAAAAGAGTCTCAAAGCGGGTAAGAAGCGCTAGAGAAGAAAGTACAAGAATGGGCAAAAGTCTATCTGTTCCTGTATCTGTGTTATCTGCTGGGCCATGCCAGACCAATAGTAATAAACATGCCAGCCAAGCATGGAAAAGGTGCTCCATCCCGTTTAAAAAATTAAGCGTTATGGGCAATACTACTGCCATTAACCCAATAAACAAACCGTAAGATGCAACGGTGTACCCCAGCCGCCGAAACCAATAGGCAGATACCGTGGCGCCTAAAAACCAAACTAGTAAAACTTGATGCCAAAGAATATCTGAAGACATATCTGTAGCCCAAAGCTGAAGGGTAAGCACTATGGTGTATATAGGGCTGCTGCTCAGGCTTGTCCAGCTTTTTTCATTTATACCCACTGTTCCGTTTAGTAATAAATTTTTGGCAACGCCCATGTGTATATAGGCATCATCCATAAAATAGATAAACTGCCCCCCGGTGCCTGCCGCAGAGTATTGTACCAGAACATAACCAAGTACTGTGGGCACAATAGCTGCAATTAATGCGGCTACCATCCAAGTGCTTGTGGGTTGTTTAACCATTTATTAATTACTTACCGGGTGGCAGAAAACGGGTGGTGGCCGGCACCTCAGATACAAACGCAGCCAATTTTTGTGTTAATACCCGTGCCGCAGCCGAGTCAAAGGCATAAAAGTTAATATCAGATGAAGCCAAAATTTGCCCTGTGTTTTGGCAGTGCCAAGTGCCTGCCAGCACCCAACGTTTAGGTATATCCTTTTTAAACCAAGTAGGATTAACAATAGCTATGCTGGCCCCACGCGCTGTAGCTACAGAGTCTATTAAAGACAGATTGGATACCTGGTTAGTAGCATATAGATGTTTGCCCACAGAAATAAGGGGTGTTGTGGCCAAGCCAATGCAGTCTACTATTGGGCAGTCTGTAAGAAAAGAGGCTGTGCCTATATCATTTAGCACTATGGTTTGGCCATTGTAAGCAGCATGCAGAAAACGCCCATAGGCATATTGCTGGTTGTAAATATTATAGCCGTACTTAAAAGAGTCAGCGGCATTTACTAAAAAACGGGTGGTACACAATACAAAAACTAGGACTAAGCTGGGTACTATTGGCAGTAAACCTTTTGGTATTTTCTCGGGGTTTTTTAAGGCGAAGTATAGCAAATAAACAACTAGCAGGGCTAGCAGGCCTAGCCGCAAAACACCGCTTCTGGGTATAAAGGCGTAGGCAGATAGCCCATAATACAGCCAGGGCAGCACCAACATAGCCAATGTTCCAAAGCCTTGCAAACGGGGTAGCTTAATGTCTGAAACACTTAAGGCAAAAACCAGCAAAACTATACCGTTTAGCCAGATGTCATACCGGTTTGTTAGCTCATAATCTGTAAGCAACAGCGAGGGCACCAAGCAACCCAAACAGGCTAGCCAAGCCCGCAGGGTGTATAGCGATTTTGTTTTAACCCACACCCAGCCCACATATACAAGCCCACAAATGGCTACTGCAAACTGCCAAAATCTATCTATTAAAAACAGCTTTATCTCTACTTTATGCCAGATAGAGCCTAATAGGCCGCCCAGCCCAGAGGTATCTAAATTAGACTTTACCACCATGGTGTTGGGTATAAAATTACCCCCATTAGCATGCACCCAAGCAAAAAAGGCCAAGGGTGGCAATAATGTAGCTAGGGTAAGCCCTAGCCCGCGGCGCCATTTACCTGTTAGCATATCTACCCCGGCAATGGTGAGCCCTAGCAACAGGGTTTCTATGCGGGCCAGCACTGCAAGGCTTACCAGCAGCCACAGCCACCAGGGTGTCTGTTTAGGGGTGCTGTTTGTGCTAGCCCCCACCCAATGTATGAGCACTAGGCTTGCCAGCCAAAGGTGCAGCAGGTGCTCCATACCGCTTAAAAATGCCAGCGATACAGGCACACACACAACCAAAGACCCTATGTATACCCAATAAGCTAAAGAAGAATACCCATACCGTTTAAAGGCAAGCCCCATACTTACGGCCAGCGCCGCCCAAGTGGCCATTGCCATATATAGCAACACCTGATCTGAGTAATTAAACACTACCAAAAAGCCAGCAATAAGAAAGGTGTACAGCGGGCTGCTTGTGATGCTGGTGAAGGTGGTTTCGTTTAGCCCTATAGACCCATTTTGCAGTAGATTTTTGGCCACCCCCATATGGATGTAGGCATCATCCATATAATAATAAAAGTGCCCCCCTGTGAGGGCCGCAGAGCGCCAGACAAAAAAGCCACCCAACAATAAGGGCCCCAAAACAGCTAAGGCCATGTGCCACGGCCACCTGCTGGGGTTATACTCTACTTTTTGCACGCGGGGCAAAGATATAAGGCAGGCGGGCAGAGGCGTACCTAAGCACAAGCAGTGGCTTAATGTGCATCTAGCCAGTTTTCTCCTACACCAAAGCCTACCTCTATGGGCACGCGCAGGGGCATGGCATCTGCCATGTGGGTGATTATTGGCTGGCGGATATGCTCAATCTCGTCTAAGGGTGCATCAAAAACAAGCTCGTCATGTACTTGTAATATCATGCGGGTCCGTAGTTTTTGCTCTTGCAGCCACGTGTTTATGCGTATCATGGCTATTTTAATCATATCTGCTGCAGAGCCTTGTATGGGGGCATTGATGGCGTTGCGCTCTGCCATGCCCTGCATGGTTTGGTTGCGGCTATTTATGTCACGCAAGTAGCGGCGGCGGCCTAGCAGAGTGGTTACATACTCGGTCTCCCGGGCTTGGGCAATGCAATCATCCATATAGGTTTTTACGGCCGGAAACTCCAAAAAGTAGTTCTTGATAATATCGGCTGCCTCTTGGCGGGGTATGCGCAGGCGCTGCGATAGCCCAAAGGCAGATATACCGTATATAATACCAAAATTGGCTGTTTTGGCCTTGTTACGCTGCTCACGCGATACCTCTTCTACTCCTATTTTATAGAGCCTGCTAGCTGTAATGGCGTGTATGTCTTTGTTTTCTTTAAAGGCCTGTATCATGGTGGCATCTTGTGAGAAGCTAGCCATAATACGGAGTTCTATCTGAGAGTAATCTGCAGATACAATGCGGTGGCTTGTATCGCGGGCCACAAACGCTTTGCGTATCTCTTTGCCCCGGCTGGTGCGTATGGGTATGTTTTGCAGGTTAGGGCCAGTACTGCTTAGGCGGCCTGTGGCGGCCACGGTTTGGTTAAAACTGGTATGCACGCGGCCATCGTGTGCTATCATATCTGGCAGGGCATCTATGTAGGTATTTTTTAGCTTTACAACCTCGCGGTACTCAAGAATATCGGCAGCAATGGCATGGTCTGGGGCTAGTCTGTTAAGGATCTCCTCGCCGGTGGCGTATTGGCCAGTTGGGGTTTTGGGTGGCTTATCCATCAGCTTTAGTTTATCAAACAAAATCTCTCCTAGCTGTTTAGGCGATGCCACGTTAAAGCGCTGGCCAGCATCTATGTATATCTTTTCTTCTGATATTTTGGCCTCATGGCCTAAAAGGGTAGAAAGTTCTGCCAGTACAGATGTATCTACCCGGACACCGGCCCGCTCCATGCTTTCTAGCACAGAGATTAGCGGCATTTCTATGTCTGTAAATAGTTTTTGAACCCCGCCTATCTCAAGCATTGGGGCTAGTACCAGCTTTAGTTGGTAGGTTATATCGGCGTCTTCTGCGGCATATTCTTTTAGCTGGGCCAAGGGCACATCGCGCATAGTTTTTTGGCCTTTACCTTTTTTGCCTATTAACTCTTCTATGCCTACGGGTGTGTAACCCAGATACTGCCCTGCTAGGGCATCCATACCGTGGCGCTGGTCTGGCTCTAGCAGATAGTGGGCTATCATGGTATCAAAAAAGGGGGGCACTACCTGCACCCCGTGGCTGGCCAGTATGGCCATATCGTACTTAATATTTTGCCCAATTTTAAGTATATGGGGGGCCTCAAACGCAGGGCGAAAATCCTCTAAAATCTCGGCAGCGTCTATAGCCTCTGGCACGGGGACGTAATAGGCCTGGCCAGCACGGTAGCTAAAAGAGAGGCCCACTAGGCCTGCAGTTAAGCTGTCTAGCCCGTCGGTCTCGGTATCAAAACTATATTCTTTCTGCTCTAGCAAATATGCACACAGCTCTTGGCGGGCTGCCTTGCCCTCTATAACCACATAGCGGTGGGGTGTAGTGTCTATAGTTTTAGTTGTGAGCGGGTGCTGGGCAGCAGATAAAGAAGTAGGGGGTTCATTTTCTACAGCAGAATCTGGGCTAATTATGTCTGGTGCAGGCCCACCAAACAGTGCCATTTGCCCTGCGGCTTCTGCCTTAAAACTTTTGCCCCGGGCAGATGCAGTAGGGCTTGATGGGGCATCATCACCCAAAAGTTTGCTGGCCATTTGCCTAAACTCCAGCTCTGCTAGCACCTCAGAGAGGGCGGGTTTGTTCCACTCTTCTAGTATCATAGCCTCTAGGGGCGCATCTATTGGCACCTGCAGGTCTATCTGGGTTAGCCTTTTAGAGAGTAGGCCTTGCTCTTTGTAGGTTACTAGATTCTCACCTAGTTTACCTTTTATGGCCCCTGCGTTTTCTAGCAGGTTTTCTACAGACCCATATTCTTTTATGAGTTTAATGGCTGTTTTCTCGCCAACGCCGGGTATGCCGGGTATGTTATCGGCTGTGTCTCCCATTAAGCCCAGCACATCGCATACTTGGCTCACGTTTTCTATCTCCCAGCGGGCGCATATCTCTGCGGGGCCCATTACATCTACGCCATTACCGGCATAAGCTGGTTTGTATAAGAACACATGGTCTTGCACAAGCTGGCCGTAGTCTTTGTCGGGCGTCATCATAAAAACAGTAAACCCAGCGGCTGATGCCCTATGGGCTATGGTGCCTATAATATCATCTGCCTCATAGCCATCTAGCTCTAAAATAGGGATATTAAAGGCCCGCAGTAGTTTGTGTACATACGGCACAGCCAGGTGTATATCTTCTGGGGTTTCTTGGCGGTGGGCTTTGTAAACCGGAAACATGTCGTGCCTAAATGTGGGGGCCGATGTGTCAAAAGCTACAGCAAGGTGGGTAGGCTTCTCTTTACGGATAACCTCTAACAGCGTATTTGTAAAACCAAACGTGGCCCCGGTGCTCTGGCCTTTAGAGTTTATGCGCGGCGATTTGCTAAAGGCAAAGTGGGCCCTGTAAATGAGGGCCATGGCATCTAACAAAAAGAGTTTTGGGCGGGCAGCATCAGACATTGTACAAAGAAACGGGTGCGCCCCGGCATTGTCTGTTTTGCTGCCTTATTGCTGGCCTATCTTTTGCAAATAAGCCTTGGCAAGCCCGGCTGCTATCTGCCCACTTTTTAGGGCTAAAGGAATACCACCACCCGGGTGCACGGTACCACCCGTAAAAAACAGGCCATCCACAGCATCAGAAAAATTTGGGTGCCGCCAAAAACCCGATAGCAAGCTGTTGCTATTGCTGCCATACAGTGCCCCTTGCCAGCCACTGGTGCGCTGCTGCAAAATAGACGGGGTAAGTACAGCTTCTGTTTCTATGAGTTGGGCTATTTCTACGCTTAAAATTTTAGACAGTGTAGCCAGTACTACTCCACGTAACCGCGCAATATTCTCTGGTGTGTCTAGGCTAAGATCTGCGGGTACATTGGCCATTACAAACCAGTTTTCTGCGCCTGCGGGGGCATCGTCTGGCTTGTGCTTGGCTGTTATGTTTAGGTAAATGGTTGGGTCTGTAGGCCAGATTTTCTGGGTAAAAATCTGTGCAAACTCCTTTTTGTAATCATCAGAAAAAAAGACATTATGCAGGCCCAGCTCTGCAAACTCTTTTTTAATACCCCAGTAAAAAACTACTGCGCTTGTGCTTAGGGGCTGGCCTAGGGCTTTTTCTGGCGCAGGGGCCTGAGGCAGCAAGTGCCTATACAAGTGGGTTACATCTGCATTGCTTATAACCACATCTGCTGGCCAAAAGCGCCCTGCAGCCTGCACCCCTTTTACGTGCTTGCCATCTAGCTCTATAGCTGTAACAGGGGTGTTTAAGTGAATTTCTACCCCTAACCCTTGAGCCAGTTTTGTAAGCGACTGCCCTATGGCGGCCATGCCACCCGTGGGGAAATACGCGCCGTCTCCATATTCAAAACTGGGGATAAGTGAGTAAAGGGCAGAGGTCTGGTAAGGGTCAGAACCGTTGTAAGTGGCATACCTATCAAAAAGCTGCACGGTTTTAGCATTACTAAACGTGCGCCTGTTGAGCCCATGCAGGCTCTCAAACATTTGCAGTTTGCGTATTTGCCACACGGCCTTGCGCACCTTTTTATCTGTATAACTAGAAAACTTCTGTAAGGGTCTGTTTAAGAAAATATCTCCTGCTAAGGCAAATTTTTCATGAGCTTGGTGCAGGTACTTTAGCACAACACTGGGCTCTTCTGCCAGCACGCGGCCTATTTCTTGGGCTAGCTTTTGGGGATCTGCCGGTGCGTTTAGCTTTGTGCCGTCTGGCCAGAAATAACTACATACTGTGGCAAGTCTTTCGTATTTAAAATAGTCTTCTTGCTTTTTACCCGCTAGGGCAAACAAATCTGCATGGTATGTTGGCTGGGTAAAAAGGCTGGGGCCAGTATCCCAGCGGTAGCCCTCTTGCTCTAGCACGCCCAGCTTACCCCCAGTATAATCATTTGCCTCCAGCACTTGCACGGCGTGGCCAGCAGCACGCAGCCGTATAGCTGCGGCTAAGCCCCCCATGCCCGCGCCGATGATGATAATCATGAAGTTAAAGTTTGTTAGTTTAAAGTTGCTAATTAATAAAAGGGTTCTGAGTGATTAATAAGCTAATATCAGGTGGTTGAGTTATGAATATTTTAAAATTGAACCTTGCTTGCCATATTCTAGCAGCCATAAACAAGAAACTACCAACTAAAAACCCCAACTTTGCCCCTGCTTTATGGAACTTGCCAAAACCTATAACCCCACTCCTGTAGAAGCCCGCTGGTACCCTTATTGGCTACAACAAGGCTTCTTTAGCTCTAAACCCAACCCCGATAAGGAGCCGTACACAATTGTGATACCGCCCCCTAACGTAACGGGTGTGCTGCATATGGGGCATATGCTTAACAATACTATACAAGATATTCTTATTCGGCGTGCCCGCATGCAAGGCAAAGAGGCCTGCTGGGTGCCAGGTACAGACCATGCCAGCATTGCTACAGAAGCTAAAGTAGTGGCCATGTTGCGTGAACAAGGCATTAAAAAAGCAGACCTAACACGAGACCAGTTTTTAGCCCATGCCTTTGCCTGGAAAGACAAGTATGGGGGCATAATACTTGAACAACTAAAAAAGCTGGGCGCCAGTTGTGACTGGGACCGCACCCGCTTTACCCTAGAGCCCCTCATGTCTGAGGCAGTGCGGGATGTGTTTATAGACCTGTATAATAAAGGGCTTATATACCAAGGATACCGGATGGTAAACTGGGACCCACAGGCCAAGACAACCGTATCAGACGAGGAGGTTATCTACAAAGACGAGCAAAGCAAGCTGTACTATGTCCGCTACCAACTTGTAGACGCCCCTGAGCAATACATATCTGTGGCCACAACCCGCCCAGAGACTATTTTAGCAGATGTAGCCATTGCCGTACACCCAGACGATGCCCGCTACAAAGAGCTGGTGGGCAAAAAAGTGATTGTGCCATTGTCTGAGGGCTTGCCTTCTGGGCAAAGACACATCCCCATCATTACCGATGAGGCAATTCTTATTGACTTTGGCACAGGGTGCCTAAAAGTGACCCCGGCCCATGATATGCTAGACTATGAAATAGGCCAGCGGCATGGGCTAGAAATTATAGACATGATAGCCGAAAATGGCACCATGAACCACCTGGCAGGGCCATACGTGGGCCAAGACCGGTTTGTGGCCCGCAAAATCTTTGCAAAAGACTTACAGGCCGCTGGCTTGTTAGAAAAAGCAGAAGACTATGCCAACAAAACAGGCCGCAGCGAGCGTACCGATGCCGTAATAGAGCCGCGCCTGAGCAAACAGTGGTTTGTGAAAATGAAGGAGCTGGCTGGCCCAGCCGTAGAAGTTATTAAAAACAAGCAAGTGCGCCTGCACCCAGAGAAGTATGAAAATACATACTACCATTGGATGAACAACGTGCGAGACTGGTGCATAAGCCGGCAGCTCTGGTGGGGGCAGCGCATACCCGCTTTTTATATGCAAGACGGTACGGTTATCGTGGCTAAAGACAAAAAAGAAGCCCTACGCATAGCCCGAGACAAATACCAACTCTATGCCCTAATAGAAGAAGATCTGCGCCAAGATGAGGACGTTGTAGATACTTGGTTTAGCAGTTGGCTCTGGCCCATATCTGTTTTTGATGGATTTAATAACCCCAACAATGCCGATATAAACTACTACTACCCTACCCAAACCTTGGTTACAGCCCCAGAGATTCTGTTTTTCTGGGTGGCACGGATGATTATGGCCGGGCTAGAATACCGTAAAGAGGTGCCCTTTACAGATGTGTATCTAACGGGTATTGTGCGCGATAAGCAGGGCCGCAAAATGTCTAAATCTCTGGGTAACAGCCCAGACCCGCTAGACCTTATAGATAAGTATGGGGCAGATGCCGTGCGCTTTGGCATGCTTATAGCCTCACCTGCAGGCAATGATTTACCCTATGATGAAAAGTACATAGAGCAAGGCCGCAACTTCTGCAACAAGATTTGGAATGCCCTGCGCCTGCTAAAAGGCTGGGAAACCAGCCCTACGGGGTACCAAAATCCAGTTGCCATAGAGTGGTTTGAGCACCGTATGTATCAGGCTGCCTTAGAGATAGAAAGCCAGCTGGCGCGATTCCGCCTTTCTGAGGCCTTGCAAACGGTATACAAGCTCATTTGGGATGATTTTTGCTCATGGTACCTAGAGATGGTGAAGCCCCCCTATGGAGAGGCCGCCCACCCTTTTACCATAGCCAGTACAGAAGCATACCTAGATGCACTTATGCGGATTCTGCATCCCTTTATGCCCTTTATATCAGAAGAGGTATGGCAAACACTAACAGAGCGCAAAGCCGGCCAGAGTATTTGCGTAGCACCAGCCTTGGGTGTTAAACAGCCGCACGAGGCCCTTCTTGGGCAAGCAGACCTAGCCTTTGCCCTAATAGCAGGCGTGCGCAATGCCCGCTCTGCCCGCGGGCTAAGCCCAAAAGAGACATTAGATATTACGGGGGTGGCTGCTGATACAACTGCTTACGCCCATTTTGCAGAGGTGATAGCCAAGTTGGCAAACGTGCGGCTAACCTTTGCAGCTAGCCGGCCACAGGGGCCATCAGACCTTATTGCTGTTAAGCAAGATGCCTTTTATATACTGCTTGCCGCTGATGCCTTAGACACAGAAACAGAGCGTGAAAACCTGCTTAAAGACCTAGAATACCAACGCGGCTTTTTAGCTTCTGTAGATACCAAACTAGCCAATGAACGCTTTGTAGCCAACGCTAAACCAGAAATGGTGGAGCGTGAGCGCCAGAAAAAAGCAGATGCAGAGGCTAAGATTACAACAATTGAGGCGGCACTGGCTGCTCTTTAATTGGTTAATAGTTATTGGTTGATAGTTACTGGTTGACAAAAAAAGAAGTCAAGGTCAGAATTAAAGGCATTAATTGTTTATTGATTTAAATCAATATAAAAGAGTTTTTTTGCCCCCTACAATTACCCTTTTACAATCTTTAATTTTTAGGATAATTGGCAACTGACTACTGGTAATTAATAGCTGGCAACTGGCAATTAAAAACCTGCAACTGGCAATTAATAGCTGGCCAAAACTACTCTGTGGTTAGCTTTCGCTTTCGTTCTTCAGCTATTTTGCGAATTTTTTTAATCTCTTCTAAGGCAGATTCTTGGTCTAGTTTGTTTTGCACCAGCTCTTGCTTTATGCGCTCGGCATCTGTTTTTTTCTCTTCTTGGGCCTTTAATAAACTGGCTTGTTCTTGGGTATTACGCTCTTGTTGTTTGCGCAGATTCTCGCCCATCTGGGCAGTTTTATCATGGGTACGGCTGGCCACTTCTGCCATTTTCTCGGCGGCCTCTATTTGTTCTGTAAGGTCATCTCTGTATAGCTGGCGCGCAAAGTCTTGCAGGGCCTTTTTGGCTTTATCGTGTAGCTGCGTGCCTGGCTGTGCATATTCTCCCTTTGCCCCAATGCTCCAAAATACTTTTGTACCCTCAGCGGTGGCATCTAGCCGGGTAATGTGGTCTGCACCAGCATAATCTGGGTTAGTCACAGAGGCCTCTAGAACTACGGTTGTGCCTCCTTTCCATGCCTCAGGCTTGCCTATGGTTTTTAAAAACTTATTCCAGGCTTTCTCTACCGTCTTTTTCTCATATTCTACTAATACGCCCTGCCCTTGGCGGCGCAGGCCTTCTATCTCTCTAAATTCAGAAAATACGGTAGCCTTTTGGGCCAGAACAGAGGTACCTAGTAAAGAGGTACCCACTAAAAGAGCCATTAGCACTAAATAAAAACGCATGGCTGTAAATATAGAGCCATGTATGAGACCGTGGCATAACCAAAAAGCCCTGATTGTAGGCAGGGCTTGCAAGATAGATGTGTAGTATTGGTAGGTTATTAGGCTACAATGCCAGAGCCTGTGCGGTTCATGCCTACAAACTCCCATTTGTAGCCGTATGCACACCCGCTGCTTACTGGGTTGCCAGTTTGATCTACCCCAAAGGTGACAGTAAGTGTACGGCGCAGACCCTGATGTACTTTCTTACCGGCTGTAGGAGAGGCAAACCCGCAGCTGCTGTTAGCAACCATGGGTTGATTAAAACGGGTATAAAACATTTCGCCATAGCGGCCTGTGCCCCATGTACCCACATTTTGGTTGCCGCCCAAGGTGGTATCGCCTGTTACGGTAACGGTAAACAAATCACCGGTAGCGCTAAAGGTGCGGGTTTTTGCAATGCCCCAGCCTGTAAACGTTTTGTTGTTGTGGCTCATGCTCAGGTTAGAAAAACGGATGCGGTGCTGGAGCGTATTAATGTCTTTACCCAGTTGCTTGCGTAAGCCGCCAGATACATTATAGACCTTGCCAGAGCCATTTAAAGTGGTTTTAGCTCCGTTTTGGCGGGTAACGGCATAGTTGTTAAAGGTGATGCCAAGCACCGAACCCGCATCGCGCCAGCGGGCACCTTTAAGCAGCGCAACCACTATGCTACCAGAGCGTTTTACATTACGGGGGCCGCAAACTACTGAGCCA
>Ga0163144_10007559_pt1 | contig 23799 bp, 16 predicted proteins | sample OliLak19BULKMAT1_FD_123175 | JGI IMG/M metagenome (GOLD analysis project Ga0163144, IMG submission 123175) | Freshwater microbial mat bacterial communities from Lake Vanda, McMurdo Dry Valleys, Antarctica - Oligotrophic Lake LV.19.BULKMAT1 | ecosystem: Environmental > Aquatic > Freshwater >...
TAATCCACAAGAATGGCTGGCAGATGTTTTAACAAAAATAAACGATACCAAGCTCTCCCAACTCCACGAACTACTTCCGCAAAACTGGAAACCTGCAGTTAAGGAAATTATTTGATAGTTTTGAGGTGTAGTTCACCATGTGCTTACCTTGATATGCTACTTATCTTTCTATCACTATTTGTTTAGTAATGCGATTTGTGCCTGAGCTCGCCACGAGTAAATAGGTGCCTGTTGGAAGTATATCTACAGAGAAACTATATGTATTTCCGCCTACCCCAGTCTTAAATGATTTTTGCAATACCTTTCTACCTGAAATATCAAATAAATCAATAGTTATATTTATTTGCAAACTCGAAACTAAACTAACCGTTAGCATGTCACTTACTGGCACTGGTAATACTATTAAATCATTTAATTCGCTTGCATTTAATGCAATATTTTTTTCGTCAGTGCAACCATCAACAGTAAAATGTACTACATTACTTGACCATTTATTTGAACTGTTATATTGTCCACTAAACCAAAATGAACCATCTGTAGGATCTGTAACTAAACTATTATAATCACCATAATCTAATGTTTTATTAGATGCAGTTCCACTTTTCGCAATTGTTTCAGGTGCTGACATAATATTCAAAGGATCGCAAATTGCTCTGCCCGTCATACGCATTCCTGGATAAATTGTGGAACTCGTAATATTATATCCTAATGCTATAGTTCCATCTTCGTTTATAGAAATACTTCCAATAAATCGATGATCACCTGTTGGCGCATAAGTGCCTTGCTGATAAATTGTCCAAGTGCCACCTGTATATTTTCTTAATTCATACCAACGTTGGCCTGCAGTGCCTAATTCATTGGCTCTGCAAACATGCACACCAACAATACTTTGGTAATCACCAAAATTCATGTATTTACTTTTGTCGGTAATAAAATTACTCAACGGCCATAACCTTACTGTAGTTCCTGGTTGCTCTAAACAGGTATTGGAATTTATACCGCACAAATTGCTATTGTAAGTTGCAATTGGCAATGCAATAGGGCCCACCATTGTGGCAGATAAAGGTGTTGCCCAATTGATATTTAATTCAAACAGTTCTAATTGATCAACAGCCGAATAAGGTGGGTGCCACCAATTGTCGAATACACGCCAAATAATTGCAGGTTCTCCTTCGGGCATAGGCATTGAACCTGTTTGCTGAATTGGCGATGCAGCTTGCCAACCAATATTTTTAAATTTTGGAATCAAAAATTTAATTACGGGTGCTGCACCTATTCCATTTAAAATTTGGTCGCGATTCAATAAATAAACGTTTGGATTTGCCTGTGCAGTTGTTACTACATAACTATCACCCCAAACAGCTACTTTTTCATAATCAGGAAATCCACCAGTAGTTTCAAAATCATAATAATACCATTCACCAGTTGGGTCATTTGTTACCGACGCCATTATAATTAATCGAGCATCTGCACCTGAATATAAAAATGTAATTACCCATCTGTCTGCTTGTTCATCATAAATAATATTTGGATCTCCGTAATCTGGTTCACCAACTAGATCGTACATATTCGCTTTATTAATAATGATAGCTCCAGCTTTATTCCAAACTCTAATATAAGAACTGAACAATGCACTGTTAATCATTTGTACCACGTGATTTGGGCCTACGGCGATGTTATTGTCCGAACGAAGGTACTTTGATTTTAAGCCCTCCCAATTAGATAAAACTGTAATATCCGTTGCCGTAATTTCATCAGCCTTTTGTAACGCAGCATCGGGAACAGCATTATCTGGTTCTCCAAAAATGGTATTTTGACTTTGCTCACGCGCCTCGTCTTCGTGTTTCCGTTTGTCCATAAAAAATTCCTCGAAAGCAGTTATTTCATTTGCTTCAATCATTGGTTTGGTCTTACCACGAAATGTGAGTGTTCCTGATTGCTCTGCGGTATAAGTAGCACTTGCATTAATTTCATTTTTATTTTCTGATGCAGTTACTTGCTGTCCGTTGCTTGCAAAAACAATTAAGCATAATACTATAAAAACGGCCGTTTTTATAAACGATGGTGTTTGGATTAACGTTGATACCATTTTAGTAAGTTTTGGTGATTATTAAAGACTATAAAATTAAACCTTTTTCGAAATAAAAAAAACGACCAGTTGCCAAGTCGTTGCTGTAAGATTGATTTTAATGCATTAATACGCTTTTGCGAACAACACCCTTTTATTACTCGGCTTGCCCGAATATACACAAACACCTGCCTCTTCCTCAGCATCCATAGGAATACAGCGAATGGTAGCCTTTGTTAGCTCTTTTATTTTTTCTTCTGTTTCATCTGTGCCATCCCAATGCGCATAAATAAATCCACCTTTTTCTACTTGGGTTTTAAATTCATCCCAAGTATCAATAACAAAGGTATTATCGGCGCGAAATGCCAAAGCCTTATCATACATGCTTTGTTGAATGTTTTCTAAAAGTGCCTGAATGTAAAGGCCAAGATTTTCATGCGCAACTGTAGTTTTTTCTTTAGTATCGCGACGCGCAATTTCAACAGTATTATTTTCAACATCTCGCATGCCCATTGCAATGCGAACAGGCACGCCTTTCAATTCATATTCAGCAAATTTCCATCCAGGTTTTGCAGTGTCACTATCATCAAATTTAACAATGATGTTTAATGATTTTAATTCCAACATAATAGCTTGCGCTTTTTCTGAAATTGCAGCTAACTGTTCCGCGTTTTTAAAAATAGGTACAATTACCACATGCAACGGAGCAAGGCGAGGCGGAATTACCAATCCATCATCATCACTATGTGCCATAATTAATGCTCCCATCATTCTGGTAGAAACACCCCAACTAGTTGCCCATGCATATTCTAGTTTGCCTTCTTTATTTAAAAATTTAACATCAAATGCTTTCGCAAAATTTTGACCTAAAAAATGGGATGTTCCATTTTGAAGTGCCTTGCCATCTTGCATCATTGCTTCAACACAATAAGTATCTAAAGCACCAGCAAAACGTTCATTAGCAGTTTTAACACCCTTAATTACCGGTACTGCCATGTAATTTTCCATGAAATCGGCATACACATCCAACATTTTTAATGTTTCCTCTACCGCTTCTTCTTGGGTTGCATGTGCAGTATGTCCTTCTTGCCAATGGAATTCGGAGGTTCTTAAAAATAAACGTGTGCGCATTTCCCAACGCATAACATTTGCCCATTGATTTATTAAAATTGGCAAATCACGATAGCTCTGAATCCAACCTCTGTAGCAGTTCCAGATAATTGTTTCGCTCGTAGGGCGAATAATTAACTCTTCTTCTAACCTACTTTCAGGGTCAACCATCAACTTTCCTTTTTTGTCGGGATTACCTTTTAAACGATAATGCGTAACTACGGCACACTCTTTGGCAAATCCTTCAGCATGACCTTCTTCTTGTTCAAGAAAACTTTTTGGAATCAACAATGGGAAACTAGCATTAACGTGTCCAGTGTCCTTGAATTTTTTGTCCAGAATACTTTTCATATTCTCCCAAATCGCCCATCCGTGTGGTTTTATAACCATACATCCTCTAACTGCACTATTCTCTGCCAACCCGCTCTGTATAACAAGGTCGTTATACCATTCTGAATAGTTTATTGCCCTTTTTGTAATCTTTTCCGCCATTATGTTATTTTTGGTATGATTTTGGTTTTAAGTGATTTGCAAAATTAGTAATTGCGGTCACAGTAAACAGATTAATAAACAATTAAAATATCAGTTATGAAACTAAGGTACCTTTCAATTTTAGCAGCGCTGGGCTTCTTAACAGCTTCTTGCGCCACACAAACAGCTTCACGAGGATCTTCAACTGACGATATTTATTACTCAGGCGGAGATGCTTCTTCATCTGAGGTCATTACAACCACAACCACCACAACCACTTCTTCATCAGATGCTTATTCAACTTTTCCGAGTAAGTCAACCAATTATGAATATGCCGAGTCTACCCAAAATGATAATGGCTATCGCGAAAGCGAAGATGTGCAAACAACTTCTGATGAATATTACGATGAAAATGGCAACACTTACATTGTAAATAATTATTACGACGATAACAACTATGAAGATTATTACTATACTTCTAGTTTGTATCGCTTTTACTATCCAAACTATGGTTTCGGATTTTATTCTCATTGCTATTCGCCATACTTTTACGACCCGTTCTGGGGCCCTTCATATGGATGGGGTATGGGATATGGCTGGGGTTACGGCAACCATTTTAATAATGGTTTTGGCTATCCTGGTTATGGTTATTACGGATTTTACGATCCTTGGTTCAACCCTTATTATGGTTATGGCGGATTTTATAATGGCTACAATAACGGATTTTATAATGGATACTATGGCAATGGCAATGGTTACGGTAACGATGGTTATTATGGCTACAGCGATAGTGGAAACTATTATGGTCCAAATACAACAACAGGCTCAAATACCAACACAGGCAGCCTTTCGTCGACAGTTTTAAATGAGGGTTACGATAAACATAACTCAGATTTGGGTCACGTATTAACAGATAAAGGTGCCCTTACCGTAGATAAAGCAAACGTAAATACAACAGCAGGTTCAGAAGAATTAGCTGAAAATGGCAGCACAATTGGTTTAAATACAGATAAAGCTGGTGTCACAAAAGCAGATGCTGTTGCAGCAGTTTCAAATAGTAAACCAGGCTCAATAGCAATTGACCAACCTACATTTGCAGGCGCTGGTGTTGTTAAAGAAAACAGCGGAGTTAAAGTGATTAAATATTACAGTGCTGATGCAAATCCAGCTGTTGCTGAAGCTTCAGTGAGCGGAACCAATACATTTGAAGTGAAAACAGATCGCGGTCCAAGAGGCACTGACTATAATACTTTCTCTAAACCAGTAACTTCAAACGATAAGTCTGATACTTATAGTGGCAAACCTGCAAACAGCGGATTTTCACCTCCAAGCGATCAAACTCGTCAACAAGGAACTATTAAACAACAAAATAATTACGAGCAAGCTCCTCCAAAACAATACGAACAACCAAGACAAAATAATGGTAAAACATATGAGCAGCCTAAACAAAACAGTGGCAAAACATATGAGCAACCATCAAAATCAACTAATAGGCCAACTTACGAAGCACCTAAATCAAATTCAGGTGGTAACCAAGGTAACGGAAGTTATAATAGTGGAAGTTCACCAAGAGGCGGTAGCGGTTCTTCAGGAAGTAAACCATCATCAAGCGGTAATTCCAAAAGATCAGGCGGTAATTAATCACCATTACAAAAACAATTAAATTTTTAGCCATGCACAAATTATATTCAATGGTTTTAGCTACTGCTTTGTCTGCTACAATGTATGCGCAAAGTGACGTCGACGCTTTAAGATATTCAATGCTCGACCTAGGTGGAACAGCAAGATCACTTGGTTCGGGCAATGCTTACGGCGCTTTAGGTGGTGACATGAGCACATTTAGTATGAACCCAGCAGGTATCGGAATTTATAGAAGCTCAGAATTTGTTGTTACACCAGGTTTGTTAAGCATAAATGCTGAGAGCAAATATCTTGGTGAGGTAAATACTGATGATAAATATAAATTTAATTTAAACAATGTTGGTATTGTATTCGCTCAAATAAATAAGGGCAAAGAAAATGCATCAACTGGTTGGGTTGGCGGCGCATTTGGAATCGCATTTAATAGATTAGCAGATTTTAATAGTTCAGTTTATTATTCCGGATTTAATGAGGGTAGTTCATTATTAAATACCTATGCCGATTATTTAAATAATAATGGTGGAACAAATCCTGAAGATGTATTTGATAAAGATCCATTTGGCGCAGGATTAGCATGGGAAACCTACTTAATTAATCCTTCCGCAGCCGATTCAACACAATATATTCCAGTAGTTGGTGATGGTAATGTGCAACAAACAAAATCAATTTCAACACGCGGTGGTATTAATGAGACGGCAATTTCTTTCGGAGGTAATTATGGCAACCGTTTATATATTGGTGCTACAATTGGTGTTCCGCATATCAAATATATTGTAAACTCAGTGTATTCAGAAAATGATGTGAATGGCGAATACAACGATTTTGAATCATTTTCGTTAACTGATTATGCTGAAACTTTCGGCACTGGAATTAACGCAAAATTCGGATTAATTTATAAAGCTACTGATAATTTTAGGTTAGGCGCTGCTGTGCACACACCAACTTTATTCGGCATGTCTGATACTTATTATTCAAGCATGAGCAGTTCACTCGAAAATGCTGGAAGCTATTCATTTGAATCACCAGTGGGACAATATGATTATGAATTAATTACACCTTGGCGCGTAATTGGTAGCGCTGCCGTAACTGTTAAAAATGTTGGATTCTTTTCTGCAGAATATGAGTTTGTAGATTACAGTGAAGCATCATTTAATTTTAATAGAACTTACGACGCAGGCGATTTATCGTATGAAACAAGTGTAAATAATAATATTGATACTAAATACGGTGCCGCTTCAATAATCAGACTTGGAACTGAATTGATGTATGATGTATTTCGCTTTAGAGCAGGATATATTATCAACAGCACACCCTTTAACGAAGGTATAGCAGCTAATGGCGCTGATTATGCAAAAAATACTTGGACTGCGGGACTTGGAATAAAAGAAGAATCTTATTTTATCGATTTCGCTTTTGCGCATAGCAATACTACCGAATACGATATTCAATATGTTTATGATAATGGAGCAGGCGTTAATCAGGGAGCAACAATAAATAAATCGCTGAATAACTTTCTCTTAAGTTTTGGTTTTAGGTTTTAATGATTGTCAGTGAAGCAAAGCCCTCCTGGTGGTTCGGGGGGGCTTACTTATTTATATCATAACAGGTTTGATTGCTGCAGTTTATGCCATAAGGTGCTTATATGCATCTCTCCAAAGTAATTCATGGCCAATTTACCCACTTTTATTTACTAATTTGAATTAAATTGCATTAAGAGCAAACCATCTTTGCCTACCTTTGTTGTAACAGTATGCAATTCAGAAACCTACAACAGTTTATCGATTTACTAGAATCTCAAGGCGAATTACTCCGTGTTAAGGAATTTGTTAATCCAAATTTAGAAATAACAGAAATTGCAGACCGCTATATCAAAGCTGAAGGCCCTGCACTGCTATTCGAAAACACTGGAACCGATTTCCCGCTGTTAATAAACAGTATGGGCTCGTATAAACGCATGTGCATGGCACTTGGTGTCAACGACTTAGATGATATTGGAAACGACATTGAATCGCTTTTTAAGAAATTAGCATCTCCCAAAAATAGTTTAATGGAAAAGGTGATGATGCTACCCGAATTAGGCAAAGTAGCTTCTTGGATGCCAAAAACCATGAAAGGAAAGGGCGATTGCCAGCAAGTAATTATGAAAGATGCCGATTTGAGCAAAATTCCGGTTATGACCTGTTGGCCTGCTGATGGAGGACCGTTTATTACGCTTCCTGTTATTCATACCATTGACCCTGAAACACAAGTGCGCAATGTAGGTATGTATCGCATGCAAGTGTTTGGACCGAAATTAACAGGTATGCACTGGCATAAACATAAAGTGAGTGCAGGTCATTTTAATAAATATAAAAAATTGGGAAAACGCATGCCGGTATCTGTTGCATTAGGCGGTGATCCAGTTTATACCTATTGTGCAACTGCTCCACTTCCACCAAATGTAGATGAATATTTATTGGCAGGTTTCTTACGTAAACGAAAAGTAGAATTGGTGAAATGTATTACTAACGAATTATACGTTCCCGCTGATGCCGATTTTATTATTGAAGGATATGTTGACCCCGAAGAAGATTTTATTTTAGAAGGTCCTTTCGGCGACCACACTGGTTATTATTCGTTGGCCGATTATTATCCAAAATTTCATGTTACTTGTATTACGCATAAAAAAAATGCGGTTTATCCATCAACAATAGTTGGTATTCCACCGCAAGAAGATGCATGGATAGGCAAAGCAACAGAACGTATATTTATTACACCAATTAAATTAACCATGTTGCCAGAAGTTGAAGATATGGAATTGCCTATTGAAGGTGTTTTCCATAATTTAACTATCGTAAAAATAAAAACTGAATACGAAGGCCACGCTCAAAAGGTAATGAATGCCATGTGGGGAGCTGGTCAGATGATGTTTAATAAAATTTTAGTTGTTGCCGACCAAATCGATATTCACAATTACAGTGAAGTTGCAACATACGTAAGTAAAAATGTGGACCCAATTAATGATATTTATTTCAGCGCTGGCCCAATGGATGTGCTAGATCATAGCTGTAGCAAATTCGCATTTGGGTCAAAGGTTTGTATAGATACAACTGCAAAAGATGATATTCCGAAAACGGATTTGGATATTAAATCAATTGTGATTGATATTGCTGCCATACAATCGAAATACACTGAAGTAACAGGTATTAATGTTGCACTTTTAAATCAAGGATTTTCGGTAATTGCAATTGGCGTGAAAAAAAATACCAAAGGACAAATTGCAGCGTTGCATCATAATCTCGTGTTAGAAGAAGGTATCAATAAAGTGAAATTTATTATTTATGTTGACCATGTTGTTGAACTTTCCGATTTTGGTGTGGTAACTTGGAATACCGCAAATAATATTGACCCGAAACGGGATATGTTTTTATCACCGAAAGGTAAATACGGTGTTTCACACTGTGGAATCGACGGAACAAGGAAAACTAAAAAGTATGATGATTTTCAACGCGATTGGCCAAATGTAATTGCAATGGATAAGCACATTATTAAAGCAATTGATGAGAAGTGGGATAGCCTTGGGCTTGGAAAATTCATTGCTTCCCCATCGTTAAAATATGTGGGTCAAGTGATAAATAGCGGCGCTGTTGTTATTGAATCCTAATTCAAAAAAAACTGCATTTTTTGGCGAAACTTTATAACTTTGTTTAGATAGGTCGAGTAATACCTATTGGAAAATAACCGCTAAACAAGTTGAAGTATGCAAAGCATTGTCAATTATTTTGAAACAATTTCAACATTACATCGCTCCTTAATTTTATTTGGGGGGATGTTATTCTTTTATATTGTTGAATATGCAGTGCCATTATTTAAATTTAAGTATAATAAGCCTAGTCACGCAGGTGTCAATTTGCTATTCACCTTTACCACTATCATAATTAATTTTTTGCTTGCCTTTGCAATTGTTTTTGCAGGCGATTTTTCAATCAGTAATAATATTGGCATACTCACACATCTTGCATTGCCATTGTGGGCTAATGTGGTAGTTGGATTAATGTTGCTCGATTTAATTGGCGCCTACACAGTGCATCTCGTGGAGCATAAAGTAAAATGGATGTGGAAATTTCATCTTATTCATCATAGCGACACCCATATTGATGCCACTTCTGCCAACAGGCATCATCCGGGTGAAAGTGTTTTCAGATTAATATTTACAGTTGTTGCAGTTGCAATTGTTGGTGCACCTGTTTGGTTGGTAATGATGTATCAATCCGTTTCAGTTGTATTATCACAGTTTAATCATGCGAATATCAAATTACCGAAAGTTATTGATAAGGCGATGAGTTGGATTATTGTTTCACCCGATATGCATAAGGTGCATCATCATTTCTCACAACCATATACGGATTCTAATTATGGAAATATTTTTTCTATATGGGATAGAATTTTCGGAACATTTAAAACGCTGAGTGCCAATAAAATTACTTATGGTATTGATACACATATGCAGCCAAAAGAAAATGATGCAATTGGTAATTTGTTTGCCATTCCATTTCAACCATATCGTCCGCCGCAGGGTGGCAAGTTTAACGAAAATTAATGATTAGACATTGGTAAATTAACCAAACAATTAATTTAGTTGGGTCAAACAGATAATTAACTACAGTGCTTAATAAAAAGCGTTATTCTGCTTTATCAATTATTATTTCCTCTGCGTCTTCTGACTCAATATTCATAGTGGCACTAGTTACTTGAAAAGTAGTGCGCCTGTTGAGTTGGTGCAAGTATTCGAAATTATCTTTATTACTTTTATATGTATTGATAAACGTTTCTGTTAAAATAGCGCCTTTTGGAACAATTTTTCCATCTAGCAACGTTTCATCATTCGTTAAAGTGCTTGGTGATGTTTCTCCGTATCCTTTGTAAGTTAATCGCTCAGCAAGAATGCCTTTTTCAATTAAATATTTTACAACGCTATTGGCGCGACCACGACTTAGTTTCTGATTCGATTTATCGTTACCACGTGAGTCAGTATGTGAATTGAGTTGAATATTTAATCCCGGATTTTCGTTGAGTAATTTAACAAGTTTATCTAACTCAGGAAACGATTCGGCACGCAATGCAGAATCGTTGTAGTCGTAATAAATGTTCTTGAGTTTTATCTCTCCAGCTTTTTCACCTATTGCAATTGGAATTTTATCTAAAACCACTTCGGCATAAACTATAACGGTATCGCCTGGCTTTCCTTTTATTGTTTTAGTAGATACAAATGCCGTGTTGTTAAAATAACCCTCTTTCATGCCTGTTATTTTATAGTCATTCAAAGAATCTATTTGTACCTTAAAAACACCATCTTCCTTAATATTCCATTTGCCTAATAAAGTTAGTTCATTTGGATAAGCCAACGTAGCAATCGATTTATTAAGTACAATTGTATCTAAAACGGTACTGTTCACATCCATTGAATCAGAAAATACCTTTTGTAAAATTTTTGCATTAAGCACATAAACAGGTGGCCGCAGTTGCTTCGTTTTTTTGACAAATAAATAAATGTCATCATCACCTTTTCCTCCTATGCGATTAGATGAAAAATAACCAGCACTTAATGTATCACTTCCAGCGTTTCGTTTTTTATCAATCATAATTAATCCAAAGTCATCTGCTCCCGAATTAATTGGGTATTCCATATTTTTAATATTGCTGAATTTTCCATTTTTCCATGTAGCAGAAAATATATCTAAACCACCCATGCCCGGATGCCTGTCGCTCGAAAAATACATGATACCTTGTTTATCGAAATAAGGAAATACTTCGTTGCCATTGGTATTTATAACCTGACCTACATTTACAGCTGCATCCCAACCACCTTCTATGCGTTTGCTCATGTATAAGTCGGCACCACCATAGCCATCAGCGTTTACCGCTGCAAAAAACAAAGTCTGATTATCGGGCGATAAACATGGTGTACCAATATTCATAGTATCATCAAAAAATGGTAATCCAATCGGTTCACTCCATCCGCCCTCGGGCGAATAATTACTTACAAATAAGCCGCAATAATCATCAATTTTGCGATCACCACTTCCGCAGCGCGTAAAATATACTTCTGTAAAATTATTATTAAATGCTAAGGTGCCATCATTGTATTCTGCATTAAATGGCCCAGTAAAAATTTCAGGTAATGAAAAGTTAAGGTCATTGTTAATATTACTTACATACAAATCGTAAAATTTATCACCAGTCCATGAGTCTAATTTTTCACCCGTAGAAATTTCTCTCGAAGATGTAAAAACGAGTTTATCATTTTGAAATAAAACTGGATTAAAATCAGCATCACTTGAATTAAGTGTATTTAATTCAGTAACATAAGTATCACGCTCATATTCATTTTCTTGCCTTTGTTTCCATTCAATCGCAGCCTTGCATGCATTCATTTCTAATGTCATTTCAGGGCGACGATAAGGTTCATCCATTAAATACTTCTCAAATTCTTTAATTGCTTCTTCATATTTTTCCTGTGCTTTAAGCATGTAGGCATAATTAAGCGTTGCTTCACTGCCGTAACTTAAATCAGATGCTTTATAAAACCAATCTGCGGCGAGGGCATAATTATTATTGAAAGCATAGCTTTCGCCAATTTGGTAGGCAATTTTCGCTTTTTCGTCGGGTAGCTCAGCTTTTGCATAATCTTTTTGCAACAATTCGGCAGCTAGCTGGTATTTTTTTAATTTATACGCTGTTCCACCATCCTGGATATTTTCCTGTACTTCACAAGAACTGAGTATCAAGCAAATTGCGCTTATAATGAATATATTGAGTTTCATATTGATGTAGTAAAGTTATAAAACGATTATGTATCGCAAATGGTATATCTGTATTAGTTTTGTAAAATGTCGTTTTTCGCTTAATTTCAACAATTAAACATCAAAAAACATGCTATGCGTTTCATTTTTACCTTAATTAGTCTCTTTTATTGCATTTTGATGGTTGCTCAGCCTAAAATTCAAGTTGAACTCATTAAAAGTGGATTTATCGAACCTTTAGATATCGCCAATGCTGGTGATGAACGATTGTTTATTGTTGAAAGGGCAGGAGTGATTAAAATTTTATATCCTGATAACACGGTAGGCATTTACATGGATATTACAGCTATTGTTGGTTCAGATGGCGGTGAGCAAGGCTTGCTAGGATTGGCTTTCCATCCTGAATATGCTGCAAATGGTTACTTTTTTGTCAATTATACCGATGTAAATGGTGATACTCATATAGCACGATTTACGCGCACTTTAGCAGATTCTGCCACCGGTAATCCGGATTCGGAGTTAAATTTATTGTTTATAGATCAACCAGCCGCAAACCATAACGGCGGTGATTTGAATTTCGGGCCTGATGGCTATTTATATATTTCGATGGGAGATGGAGGAGGTGCCGGACACAACCGGTCGCAAGCAATAGTTGATAATAAATTAGGCAAAATTTTGCGTATTGATGTTGATGGAGGAATACCCTATTCAATTCCTTGGGATAATCCATTTGTTGGAATTGCTGGTGATGATGAAATTTGGGCTATTGGTTTGCGCAATCCTTGGCGTAGCAATTTCGATAGATTAACAGGCGATTATTGGATTGCTGATGTTGGTGCAGGTAGTTGGGAAGAAATAAATTTTATTGCCTCAGATACAACAGCATTTATGAATTTCGGATGGAAATGTTATGAAGGCAATATGCTTAGAGAAGGAACACTTTGTGATACTATAATTCCCGACTTCGATTTTCCAGTGTTTGATTATCCGCACAATATAGAAACTGGTGGGTTTGCCGTTACTGGCGGTTTCGTTTATCGTGGAACCGAATTTCCAAATTTATATGGAAAATACATTTTCTGCGATTATATCAGCGGAAATTTTTGGTCGCTAGAACCCAATGGCACGGGCGGATTTACTGCTCAGTTTTACGATTATGTAATAGATCATATTACCTCTTTTGGTGAAGATGTAAACGGCGAAATATTTGCATGTGTAAATGAATCTGGAAATATTTATAAAATTTTAGATGGCTGTGCAGGATTTGATGCAACATTAATGGTTACTGATGCCAATGCACCAACATTAAATAATGGCGCAGTTAATTTAACGGTATTAAATGGAAATGCACCATTTGAATTCAGCTGGAGTAATGGTGCAATTACTGAAGACATTACTGCTTTACCTGAAGGTAATTATGAAGTAACTATAACCGATTATTTAGGATGCTCAGTTACAAAGAATGGGAATGTTAATTATTTGTGCCAAGCTGCTACAGGCGTTATTGCTGCGCCAACTGCTACTACCGTAAACTTGAATTGGGATGATGTTGGTGCAGTAGGTTATCGCGTTTTATATAAACCAATAGGTCCAGGAGCTTTTACTCAATTAAATTCAGCTGTTTCGGTAATTAATATTTCAGGATTAACGCCATCAACGGCATACACGTTTAAAATTCGAAATAAATGTCCAGGTGCGCCTGGAAGCTTTACGGCAACGGGAAATTTTATTACGTTGCCGCTTAAATCTGGAATTAACTTTAACGAGATAATCATTTTTCCTAATCCTTCTAATGGTGAAGTTACAATTTCTGGTATCAGTAAACCATGCTCAGCAACAGTATTTGATATACAAGGGCGTGTAAGAGAGAATTATTTGCTAATGAACAATGGTACAATCGATTTGTCTGCTCTCGCTAATGGAATCTATTATTTGTATTTGTCGGAGTATCAATTATTTAAAAAATTAATTATTGTTAATTAGTAATTACTTTGTAAAACAGTTAATCCAAATCGAATATTTGTTCAGCGTGTGGAGTCTGTTTTCTAATTGTGTTTAGCAGATTATAGCACATTTTGAAATGCGCATTTCAATAAAAGCAAACAGCTGATTTTATTCAAATACCAGGGGCTGCCGCTGTCTTTGCGTTTGCAGTGGTTTAGATGTAAATGCTTGAACCACGCCCTAAATCAAGCGAAAACTAATTTTTATTTTTTAAAATATGTTTGCTTACCTTTAAATATGTTTTTTCAGGAAGCCACCACACCGTAACAAATTAATAATTAACTCTTAAATTTAATTTATGCAAAACAAATTACGCAATCTGCTGGTAATCACAGCATTGGGCATAGGCGGCTCAATTTTTGCTCAACCGGTGCTCGACCTCGAATTAGTGCCATCACCTGGGTTTAACTCACCGGTTGATATCGCAAACGCTGGTGACGACCGATTATTTATTGTAGAACAGGACGGATACATTCGTATTTTAAATACGGATGGCACTTCTTCATTATTTCTTGATATTGATTCGAAAGTTAAATCAAGCGGTAGCGAACAAGGTTTATTAGGCTTAGCATTTGATCCTAATTATGCTGTAAACAAATATTTTTATGTGAATTATACGAATAATACTGCCACAGGAAATACGGTAATTGCACGATATACGCGTAATGCAGTAAATCCAAATATTGCCGATGTAGCTAGTGAAGTAATTTTATTAACCGTTGTACAGCCTTTTACAAATCATAATGGCGGTAACCTCGAATTTGGTGCAGATGGTTATTTATATATTGGAATGGGCGATGGTGGAAGCGGCGGTGACCCAGGCAACCGTTCACAAGATTTAACCGACCAAAAATTAGGTAAAATGTTGCGCATCGATGTGAGCACTGTTCCCTATACTATTCCTGCCGATAACCCATTTGTTGGCATTACTGGTGATGATGAAATTTGGCAATACGGTTTGCGCAACCCATGGCGTTTTTCATTCGACAGATTAACTGGCGATTTATGGATTGGTGACGTAGGCCAAGGTGCTTGGGAAGAAGTAGATTTTCAACCTGCTACTTCTAACGGCGGTGAAAACTGGGGATGGCGTTGTTATGAGGGTAATAATACTTACAATATAGCCGGTTGCGGTCCAATTGGCAATTACGATTTTCCAATTTATGTTTATGACCACACATTTGGTGCAGGTGGTTTTGCTATAACTGGCGGTTATGTTTACCGCGGAACCCAGAATCCTGGTATGTATGGATATTATATTTTCTGCGATTATGTTACTGGAAATTGGTGGACAACCGTAAGCGATGGTGCAGGTGGATGGATAAGCGGACTTGATGATTTCGCATTTGATAATATTTCAACTTTTGGTGAAGGTTATGATGGCGAAATTTATTGTGCATCTTTAAGTGGCGGTGAAATTTATCATCTTGTTGATTTATGTTCTAATATTAATTTAGATTTAGCTGTTACCAATAATGCAGCACCAACAACTTCAAATGGTTCAATTAATTTAACCGTTACTGGCGCAATTGCTCCAATAACATATAGTTGGACAACAGGTGCAATAACACAAGATATTTCTGGACTAGGTGCTGGAAGTTATACCGTTACAGTTACTGATGCACAAGGTTGCGTAGTTTCAGATGCTGCACTTGTTGAAGATAATTGCACAGGTGCTACCGGAATTGTTGTTACAAGCGTAACATCAACCACTGCAACTTTAGATTGGGACGATGTAGGTGCAACAAGTTATAAAGTATTGTATAAACCAGCCGGACCCGGTGCATTTATTTCAGTAAACACTGCAACCTCAAATAGAACATTAACTGGTCTTATCCCCAATACAGGTTATACATTTAAAGTAAGAAATAAATGCCCAGGAGCGCCCGGAAGTTTCACTATTACAGGACCAAATTTTGTCACCAATCCGTTAAAAGAGGGTGAAGTAATTGCAACCGATTATTTCGAAATTTATCCTAATCCAGGAACAGGTGTTTTTTACATCGACGGTGTACCAGCTGGTGTTGATGTGCAAGTGCGTGATATTTCAGGAAAGCTAATCCTCACATCAGTTTTAACCGATCAAGGATATGTTGACTTAACAGGAAATGCCGCAGGAATGTATTTTATTGAATTAAGTAATAATGGCGATATTATTGCAACCGAAAAAGTTGTTTTAGCAAATTAAGTAATCAGCAATAAAATTAAAAATCCGTCTTACAATTGTTAAGGCGGATTTTTTTTTACTCTGAAACTAATAAAGGCTTTAACACATCCGTCCATACGCGATACCCTTTTCGATTCATGTGTAATTTATCGTCGAAAAATAATGTAGAATCCGGTTTGCCGTCTGCCGCCAACATAGGCGTAAATACATCAGCGTAAATTATATTTTTTTGTGTAACAATAAATTGTTCAACCAATACATTGTAACTGTATATTTTACTCATCATATTTACTTTCGAAGGACTTGGTTTTAATCCAATATAAACTATTGGAGTTTCAGGATATTTATTTCTGATGAGTGCGTAGTATGATTTAAATCTTTCTAAAACTAGTTCTGGTGTAGCAAGATAATCATTTGCGAAATCGTTTTCACCACAATAAATTACAAACTGTTTAACATTATGTTTTAATGTAATATCGTTGGCATAAAAAATTTGATCTGTTAAAGTGGAACCACCAAACCCCCGATTTAAAACTGGATATCCTAGAAAACTGCTGTCTAAACCAATCCAGTTTTTAATTGATGAACTGCCCACAAATAATATCGGCGCTCCAGGCAAGGCAGAAGTGTCATCCGCATGCCGATAATAATTAATTTCAGTTTCAAAATTTCCAACTGTAGCTTGAGCATTAACGTCTCCTTGAAATTTGAAAAACAATAATAATGCGGCAATCTTAAATTTTAACTGTTGCATGAGGTTGGTAATTGATTGCATATAATCTCCTGAGACAAAAATTGTGCTTAGTATTCTTGCAAAAATACACACTTTAATGCCTAAAAGCTTAGTTTTATTCCTATCGCAGGCTTTGCAGTTTACAAAATGTCGGTATTTTCTTACAATTTTTTAACAAATGTTAACCATTTGTCATTTTATTGTTATTTTTATTAACTAATTGAATTCTTATGATGAAAAACTACTTAAAAACGTTAACCATTGCTTTGCTCTTTTCTTCAAGTGCAGTTTATGGTCAACTTGACCCTCCATGCTTGATTGCTGGAGCTACATTATGTGATAATTTTGACGCCTACACAACAGGCGATCCGCTTGGTCCCGGCGCTTCTTGGTGGTCAACTTGGAGCGGCGTTGAAGGAACAAGTGAAGACGGAACTATCAGTTCCGATTATGCTTATTCAGGCACAAATTCTGCTCTTATTCCAGAAGGTGGAGTTGCTGATGTTATTTTAAAACTTGGCGATTTATCAAGTGGTGTATACCGCTTGCAATGGCAAATGTATATACCTGATGGTAAAATGGCATATTACAACATTCAAGAATCAGAAGTTCCAGGCGTTGCTTGGAATATGGAAGTATATTTTGGACAAACCGTTTCAGGTGAAGGGGAATTTACTGTTCCAGTTGGCCCTGACTTTTTATATCCTGTTGATGAATGGTTTTTAGTTGAACATGTAATTGATATGGATGCCAATACTATTCTGGTATTTATGAATGGTTTATTAGTTTTGGACGATGCTTTTGCCGGTAATATGGGAAGTATCGACTTCTATTCTGCCAGCGCAACAAATCGCTTATACATTGATGATGTATTGTTAGAAGAAATAGTTCCAGCAGTTGCATGTGCAATTCCGGGTGCAATTTTTTGCGATAACATAGACACTTATACTGCAGGTGACGCTGTTGGCCCTTATGCTGAATGGTGGAGCACTTGGAGCGGCGTTGAAGGTGGTGCAGAAGATGGCATTGTTAGTGATGACTACGCTTATTCAGGCGATAATTCAGTATTAATTCCTGAAACTGGTTCAACTGATGCCATATTAAAATTAGGTGATTTAACTTCAGGAACTTTGCGCTTAGAATGGCAAATGTATATCCCGTCAGGAAAATCAGCTTATTATAACATTCAAGAAACTGAAGTGCCAGGGGTTATGTGGAACTTGGAATTATATTTTGGTAACGTAACAGAAGGTACCGGTTCATTTACCGTTCCTGCTGCGGGACCATCATTTACTTATCCGGTAGCCGAATGGTTTTTAATTGAACATATTGTTAATTTAGACGACAATACAATTAAAGTTTATATTGATGGTGTTTTAGTTTTAAATGATGCTTACACCGGAAATTTAGGCGGTGTAGACTTTTTTTCTGCAAGTGGAACCAATCGTTACTATCTTGATGACGTATTATTTATTGAAGCTGCTGCTGCTGGGCCTTGCGCTATTCCAGGTGCAGTTTTCTGTGATAATATAGATACTTATCCTGTTGGTGCTTTAGGTCCAAATGCCGAATGGTGGAGCACTTGGAGCGGCGCCGAAGGTGGTGCTGAAGATGGTTTAGTAAGCACCGATTACGCTGCTTCTGGCGATAACTCAGTTTTAATTCCAGAAGGTGGCGTTACCGATGTTATCTTGAAATTAGGTGACCTAAGCGATGGAAAATATAGCCTTAGCTGGAATATGTATGTTCCTTCAGGTAAACATGGTTATTATAACATTCAGGAAACAGAAGTTCCTGGCGTTGCTTGGAATGCAGAATTATATTTTGGATTAGCAACACCTGGCGAAGGTGAAGTAACCGTTCCAGTAGAAGTGGCATTTAGCTATCCTGCTGATGCATGGTTTACAGTTGAACATATTATAGATATGGATGCCAATACCATCGATATTATTATCGACGGCACAACAGTGGTTTCCGAAGTTTATGGTGGTAATTTAGGTGGAGTTGATTTTTATTCAATCGATGCCAATAACAGATATTATATCGATGATGTATTATTAATGCCGATGGCCCCTGTTGATTTAAATACCTATTATGCTGATGCCGATAGCGATACTTATGGTAACGCAGATGTGTCTATTACTGTTGAAGGTGGCGCGCCTGCAGGTTACGTAGAAAACAATCTCGATTGCGATGATACAGACCCTGCAATTTATCCAGGTGCAACTGAAGTGTTAAATGGTAAAGACGACGACTGCGACGAATTAATCGACGAAGGTTTAGTTGGCATTGCCGATTTAAATGCAAACGGTGTAGCAGTTGCAATTTATCCTGTTCCTGTAAATAGCAATGTAACAATCGAAATTAGAAGTCTTTTAAGTGGCAATAATGCATCACTTGAAATATTTAATACTATAGGTCAAGTTGTTTATGCTGAGCAATTAGTTTTAAGTACAACAACACTTGTAAAACAAATAAATTTTGAATCAATGAGTTCAGGATTGTACACGGTGAAATTAACTTCAGGTGAAACTGTTGTTAATGGACAAATTGTTGTGCAACATTAATTTAAGCGGCATAGCAAACAATAGGAAATGAGCATTCTATTACAAATTAAAACATGTAATATCATCCATTGCCTATTCTGGGTTTATTGAAATAATAATTTTAAAAGGTCACTGTCGCAAGATGGTGGCCTTTTTTTGTGCCCATAAATTTTAGGCGTTTGCCGCAGCAAATGCTTAGCTCCGTTTTAAAATGAGCCACTGCGGCACCGGGTTTTTCGCTCCAACTCCTCGGCGGCCCCACATGCCTATCAGCGGCTGCCTGCGGGGTTTCCGCTACAACCCCTAACGCTATGCAGCGCTGGGTTTCACATGCGCACTTCACAGCACACATTTACAAATGCTATAACTACTAGTATTTATACCATCTCTTCCAATCCAATAGCCAATAGTTTACGTATATTTGTGAAACCAACAGCATGAAACGCAAAATTATTAAATGGTCAATTATTGTCACTTCGGTTGCAGCAATATTATTTCTTGCTTTGGGTGTTCATCTGTATTATGTTACCGATAATTTTTATCAGGAGCAGCGCGCTCAACCACAGTTGCAATTAGGTAGAATCGATTTTCAACAACCCGTTGATTCGGCAACAGCTAAAATTATTCAGGCAAAAGTAAAAAGTATTCCCGGCGTGCAAAAAACATATTTTAATATTCCCGATAAAATATTAGTTTATTCATTTTACAATACAGCGCAAAACGCCGAAAATATATTCGCATCTTTTAATCAAACTAATAATATTCCTGCTACTAGATATGTAGTTGCCGAAGCCGACAAAACAAAGGGTTGTCCAGCAATGAGCGATGAAGCGCAATCGGGTTTAATACTCATTTATAAAAAAATGTTTTCAATCTTTTAATCATTATTAATTAACCTATAAATTATATAACATGTTTAAGAACAAATTATTTTTATTGTTGCCAATATTTGCAGCATCAGTATTTTTTATTTCGTGCAAAGAAGAAGATACGCCAGATCCAAACCTAACAACGCCAACTTTATATTCACGTGTTGGTGGCACAACGTTGGTTGCTGACCCTATCGCTCCCGGAACAATGATTGAAGCAGGAAGATTAACCTTGCGCTCAGTAGTAGATAGTTCCATTTTTGTAATTGCCGCTGATCCAACAATGGCTGCGTTTTTCCCGGTTTTATTGGGCGAAGTAGGTGTAGGCGATTTAAGTGGCCTGGGAATGTTGAGCGATAATTTAACAGATTTTTTATGCTCCGCAACCGGCTCCACTAATCCCGATTATGCCTATATAGGTTTAAACATGATTGACGCACACGACCCATCTACCAACGGCCGCATGGGAATGGCTGCAACCGATGCCGACTTCGATGCATTTATTGCCGACATTGCAATTGGTTTATCACAAAATGGTGTTACCGATGCCGATTTAATTAACGATTTAGTTGAGTTACTAGAAACCACAAGAGCCGATATCGTTCAAATGTAATTTTTTATAATAGTAAGTGTTTATGTGTAAGAACAACTGCAGGAATGTGGTTGTTTTTTTTGTTTGATAATGTAGGAATAATTTTTTTGGAAATGCTGTTCGTCAAACGCGCAATTCGTTTACCCCATTTCATTATACAGCTTATATTTGTCTTAATTAACGTTAAAGTAAATCAACACATAACTTAATTCGCTTTTATATCAATAAAATTTTCATGCTCCCAAATAAACTTTTCTGTTTTTTCATCATTTAGGTCAAAAATACTTGAACAATTTTCTCTTTCACGAATAAACTGGCTTATTGAAAATGATTTTTTATCTATTTCGATTATTGAAAACGTTAATACGCCGTTTGTAGTTTGCTCTCTGCATTTGCTCACCCACATAAGATTCCCTTTTATTGCATAACTTTTAAATTCCGTTAAGTGCGCATGATATTTATCAAGTTCACTAAAGGAATAAATATCCGATGCTTTTATCAATTTAGCACATATTTTTTGTGCTTCTTTCATTTTATTGGTGAAGCCGATGATGTAGCCGATGTGGTAGAGTTCGAGGCTTAGGAGGTAGGTTTGCATAAGGAGTTGTGAGGAATATCTGTACAAGAGATTATTTATTTGGCAACAAGAACTCGCGTTGCTTATTATTTAATTCTTGCTACTCCATTTACAAATTTAGTAATCTAATTGTTTTTAAACGCAATTAATAAAACATATGTTTCATCAAGGGTTAACGCTAAAACAAAAAACCCTCGCAAATCATTGATTTACAAGGGTTTAATCTTATTAGGTTTAATCCCGCTGGGATCGTATGTATAACAGCCATTTTTTGCGATTTGCTCTGAAATGCGTGTAAATATTAGGTATTATTTTTTTGAGTTAGCAGAATAAAGTATAAAAAAGAACGAAAATGCACCAAATGTCCCCCCCCCCACTTTTTATATCTTAGCATCTTAAAACACAATTATGCCATCAGTTTCAACAGTTCTAAGGAAAGACAAGATTAATAAAAAAGGTAAAGCTCCCATAGCCTTTTATGTAATTAATAATCGAAAGCTAACAAAAGTGGCTACAGGGATCATGGTTGACCCGAAATTTTGGGATGAAGGAAAGAGCCAGGTTAAGAAAGGAGAAAAGAACAGCGCCCGTTTTAATGCATACCTGGCTTCAAAACGCTCAGCGATAATTGATTCTATATTTGAATCAGATACAAAACCAAATTCACTTTCCGAAAAACAATTGAAGGATAAGATTTACGGCAAAAAGCCAATTAATTTTTTTGAGTTTGGAGATAAGGTTTGCAAGGTATATTATGAAGCAAGACAAATCGGAACTTACCACCGGAGTAAATCAATTTTGAATAAGGTAGAGGCGTTTTTAGGAAACAGGACATTAAATCTTCAGGATATTGATGTCCAGTTTTTAATGAAATATGAAAAACATTGCCGGACAACTTTGGAAAATAAAACCAATACGGTTCATAAGGATTTCAAATTTGTCAGGAAAATGTTTAACGATGCATACAGACAAGATTTAATTGAGCATAATCAAAATCCATTTCTTAAATATCAGCTGAAGCAAGAAAAAACTGATAAGACATTTTTAACGGAAGATGAATTGTCAAAAATTGAAAAGCTGTCTTTAAATGAAGGAACCCGAATGGCTTTACATAGAGATATGTTTGTATTTGCCTCTTATGCCGGAGGTTTAAGAGTTTCTGATGTATTACAATTGAAATGGAAAAATTTTGATGGCACTCACCTTTTATTAACTATTAAGAAAACATCTGAACAATTACAAATAAAACTTCCTACTAAGGCAATGGCAATCATCAACAAAAACAAAGAATTAAATACTGATCCTGATCCTAATTCATATATTTTTCCTATCCTTGATAATAACCTTGATTTAAATGATCCTGAGAATTTAGACAGAGTAATTTCAGGTGCAAATGCTTATATAAATAAGAATTTAAAACTAATCGCTGAGAAAGCCAAAGTAAACAAAAACATTAGCTTTCATACAAGCCGACACACTTGGGCAACAAGAGCTTTGCGACTTGGAGTTAGTATTGATAAAGTTTCTAAGTTGATGGGACATGCTCAGATAAGAGAAACAATGGTATATGCAAAAATTGTAAATTCGGAGTTGGATAAAGCAATGGATGCTTTTAATTGAAAGTTATTAAATATGTTTGTAAAAGAAATACATGGCTGATGAAGTTATAAAATATTATGAAATTGAATCATATGGATATTTTGCCAAAGTAGATAAGTCAATTTTAGCTTTGAACCAATGGCTGGCAAAATGGAATTATAGATTTGTTTGCTTTACCTTAGAAGAAGTTGAACGCCTATTCTCCGAAATTATATATGTTCCTAAATCAATAGGATCATTGGAAAGAATATATCTTGAAAATATTAATTAAACCTTATCGAGGGAATTTTATGATTTATTTCTTTCAACATTTGGGTTTGATTATACAATTTCAAATGAGGTAATTTTTTTAACACGCATTTCGATTATCAACAGGAAGTCATAAATAGAACACGGAATCCAGGTGGCGCATTAAAAATAATTGAATTAATGCAGACATTTGCCTATTCACTCGTCCAGCAATTAAGATTGTTTAAAAACGGGGATATTCTTTGTAAAGTCTTTTTCCAAGTGCAACGTAACCACACGGTGAACTACACTCCAAAACTATCAAATAATTTCCTTAACTGCAGGTTTCCAGTTTTGCGGAAGTAGTTCGTGGAGTTGGGAGAGTTTGGTATCGTTTATTTTTGTTAAAACA